>PVMK01168016.1_pt1 | contig 28282 bp, 30 predicted proteins | sample 1853481 | NCBI WGS metagenome assembly PVMK01 (sample SAMN08533507, study PRJNA380276) | Marine sediment metagenome, whole genome shotgun sequencing project. | reverse complement strand
AGACTTCTTATGCCAAGTGCTCTTTGATAGATTGAGCGATTTTGAGAGTTATTTTTGGTGTTTGAGAGAGTTCTTCAACAGAAGCCTCCCGGATATTTTGAATTGTCTTGAATTTTACCAATAATTCCCGTCTGCGGGTTGGCCCTATGCCAGGTATTTTTTCCAGGCTGGACTGCAAACCCTTTTTTGAACGGCGTTTTCGATGGGCAGTGATCGCAAATCGATGGGCCTCATCCCTGGAGCGCTGCAGCAATTGCAATCCCGGAGAGTTTTTCTCAAACTTGACTGGGTAGGGATCACCCGGCAAAAACACCTCTTCATAACGTTTGGCCAATCCTGCGATGGGAATGGTGTCCAGTAGATCAAACTCCTTAAGTACTTCTACGGCCCGATTAAGCTGACCTTTGCCACCATCGATCAGCACCAGGTCAGGCAAAGCGCTGAAAGATGGATCCGATTTTCCGCCGGGTTTCTTGATTTCTTCCTTGGACAGTATCAGCCGCTGGAAACGTCTGCGAAGCACCTCGTCCATGCTGGCATAATCATCCGGTCCCTGCACACTTTTAATGTTGAACTGGCGGTAATGGCTGTTAGCCGGCCTGCCTTCCAGGAATACAACCATGCTGCCGACCAGAGCGGATCCCTGGGTGTTGGAAATATCATAACACTCGATTCGCATGGGTGGAGCGTTGAGATTCAGTCGGGTTTGCAGATCAGTCAGGGCGCCTTCAGCTCGTTCCAGTTCCGAATTTTCCCTGGTTTTCAGGGCCGTCAGCATTGAAGCTGCGTTTTCAGCGGCCATTGTTACCAGTTTTTTCTTTTCTCCCCGGCGGGGGACAAGTAATTCTACCTTTTTTCCACCCCGCTGGCTTTTTAACCATTTCCCGATGATTCGGGCTTCCTCAATTTCCCTGGGCAGCAATATTTCCGGTGGAACGCCAGGGGCTTGATCATAAAACTGCTTGATCGCTTCTGAGAGCAAATCCTGGTCAGCCTTCTGGTCGGTATCCTCCACGAGAAAATATTCCCGGCCAGTTAGTTTCCCTCCTCGGATGAAGAATACCTGGATGCAGGCGTTGTTATCCAGGCTGGCCATGGCGATTACATCAGAATCCGCAAATTTGGTGGATATGATGCGCTGTTCCTGCACTATACGCTGAATAGCATCCAGCTGATTCCGGATCTGGGCGGCTTGCTCATATTTCATATCCGCAGATGCTTTCCCCATCTCTTCTTCCAGACGGGCCTGGATTCTATCAGATCTGCCATTGAGGAATGCGCCCAGCTCCTTAATCATCTCCCGGTAATTTTCCTGGCTGATGCGGCCGATGCAGGGTGCTGTGCAGAGCTCAATATCATGATAAAGGCAGGCTCGTTGGTCATCCCCGGTGATTGTCCTGCTGCAGGTAAGATAGGGGAAGATCTTCCTCAGTACGTCAAGTGTCTGGTTGACAGCCCAAACATTGGTGTAAGGACCATAATATCGGGAACCGTCTTTTTCGACTTTTCGAGTGACGGAAACCTTTGGAAAGTCATCCCCCCAATGGATTTTAATATAGGGGTAACGTTTATCATCCTTGAGTTGGACATTAAAGCGGGGCTGGTATTCCTTGATCAAATTCATTTCCAGGATCAGGGCTTCCAGCTCCGAGCCAACGATGATCCACTCAATATCGTGGATATTTCTGACAAGGTGACTGGTTCGGGGATTTTTCTGGGCGCTGGCATGGAAATATGACCGCACACGGTGGCGCAGATTAATAGCTTTGCCCACATAAATGACCACCCCTTCCTGATTTTTCATCAAGTAGCAGCCGGGTTGATCGGGGGCAGATTTGAGAATGTCCTTCAGGTGATCTGAGATTTCCATACCAGAAAATTGTATCACAGGCACCCTCTCAGACTTCCGGGATACCCATAAGGGGGTTTTGATTTATTTGAGGGGGCAAGGAAGAAAATACCCCTTATAGGATGCCATCCGGAACTTGTCTGCCAGCCAGTAAACCAGTATACTAGGCTCTATGTTTTCAGTACCAGATAAACCTGAACTTTCACGCTCCTGGTCAGTTAGTGAGGTGAACGCCTACCTGAAAAATATTTTGGAGGCGGATGCTAACCTGCAGGATCTTTGGGTGGATGGAGAGATTTCCAACCTCTCCCGACCAGCTTCGGGGCATTTATATTTCACTCTCAAGGATTCCACATCAGCGATCCGTTGTGTGATGTGGAAGAATAGAGCCCAGCTGATCCAAACCCAGCTTGCTGACGGAACTGCGATTGAAGCTCATGGGACCATCAGTGTTTATGAACAACGGGGGCAGTATCAGCTTTATGTTGATTATCTGCGACCGCGCGGAGAAGGCGCTTTATTCCAGGAATTCCAACGGCTAAAGACCCAACTTGAAGAAGAAGGTTTATTTGACCCTTCCAGAAAACGTTCACTGCCTACCTGGCCGGAACGGATAGGGATAGTTACTTCACCTTCCGGAGCAGCCTTCCAGGACATGAAAGATACCCTGGGGCGGCGCTACCCGCTGGTGAATATAATTTTATCTCCCACCTCGGTGCAGGGGGAAAGTGCTCCGGGAGAAATTGTTGCTGCCTTAAAACGACTCTATGAATTAAAGCCGGATCTGATCCTGATCAGCCGTGGGGGAGGATCGATCGAAGATCTATGGGCATTTAATGATGAAGGGGTTGCCAGGACGATCGCTGAATCTCCTGTACCGATTATCTGCGGCGTCGGGCATGAAACGGATTTCACGATTTCAGATTTTGTGGCGGATTTAAGGGCGCCTACCCCGACAGCGGCAGCTGAGTTGGCTGTTCCCGATCAGGGTGAGTTGCGTCTCGGAGTAGGGGAATATCGCTCCCGCCTGAAACGGATTATCCAGGGCAAGCTGGCAGATCAGCGCTGGAAATTAGAAACCTATTCTAACCAGATAAAACGACTTTCTCCTCTGGCTGAGATTCAAAACGGACGACAGCGCCTGGATGAACTTTCAGGTCGGTTGGCAAGAGGAATGGGTTTATTTATCAAATCTTCCCGGGGTCAAATTGAGTCTTACCAGGCCAGACTGGCTGCCTTAAATCCAGAAGCAATACTTAAACGGGGATATGCGGTAGTCACGGCTTCTGATGGTTCGGCAGTTTACCAGGTGGGTCAGACCAAATCTGGACAGCAGCTCCAGGTCAGAGTGACTGATGGGCAGTTCGAAGTAACGGTGGAATGAGTTTGGGCTTGTTTTTTAATAGTAGGGACCGGATCCCTTTAAGGGATCCGGTCCCTACTATTTACTTATGTTTGAAAGTCATATATTCAGGAATCCAATCTTCCAGAAATTCCATGTATTGTTTCTGTTTTTTGAGCAAGGTTGAACCCCTATGATCATCCAGTAAATCTAAAACTATTTTGGGTTTGATAAAGTTCACTGGTCTCAACCCCAGATATTCTTGGACACTTGAAAAACCCCAATTTTCGGGCTTAATAACCAACTCGGCAGCTACCGGGTTTAGATGGATATACCTGGAAAGATGAATGAGGTATCGGTCATCTTGGACAAATTTTATCTGGTAAGCCCCTTGAAATAGGTGCCCAGAGCGCTTAAAAAAGGCATTAAATGGAACAACATAGGACAAAGCCAATTTTTGCATTGCTGCCGATAAACCAACATTTTTTAGTTGGATAAGCATGTGGTAATGATTAGGCATCAAACAATATGCCAGGATTTCAGCTACATCCAAGATGTGGTCCTGCATCTTTGATAGGAATAAGTAATAATTTTCATCCCCGGGAAATAGCAGGTTATCTGCGACGGCTCTATTGTAGATATGGTAAGTGTGACCGATGGATAATAAAACCTTTCTTTTTGGCATTTTAAATCCCCCTTTATTTGCCTTGGGATCCGGTCCCTTTAAGGGACCGGATCCCTTTGATCGTTAATTAATTATACCTAATGCACATGCCCGTTGCTCAGCTCTCATATTTTTCTTTTATATATCTCTAATTCATTTCATAGATAGCTTATCTATAATATCCTTATGGATTAATCCTGGAGCGATATTTATTCGCTCTCAGGTGGAAATCAGGGAGGAAAAATATGAATTTAGATAAATATACATCCAAATCCCAACAGGCTATCTTACGGGCTCAGCGGCTGGCTGAGGATCATGATCATCAGGAGATTGAACCCGCCCACCTGCTTTATGCTCTTCTTGAGGAGACTGAAGGTGTTGTAGCTGCTGTGATTACCAAGATAGCCGGAAGTACCCAGAAACTCCGCCAGGAAGTCTGGGATGATCTATCGAAGCGCTCTAAGGTTCACGGGGCTAATATTCAGGTCGGGTTAAATAGAAAAACATCTGAAGTGCTGGCCGCTGGAGAGCGTTATGCCAGAGGCATGAGTGATGAATATGTGTCAACTGAGCATCTTCTCTTAGGATTGATGGAGAGTCCGGAAGACAGCCGTCTGGGAGAATACGGGATAACCAAAGATTCCGTTCTGACCGCTTTGAAAGAGGTCCGGGGGACTCAGCGGGTAACTTCCCAATCCCCGGAGTCCACATATCAAGCTCTGGAAAAATATGGTCGGGACTTAACGGATTTGGCCAGGCGAGGCAAATTGGATCCGGTGATTGGACGGGATGAAGAAACTCGCCGGTTGGTACAGATCCTTTCTCGACGAACAAAAAATAATCCGGCTTTAATCGGGGAACCAGGGACCGGGAAAACAGCTATTGTGGAAGGGCTGGCTCAGCGGATTGTAAATGGAGATGTCCCTGAGGGTCTCAAACGCAAAAGACTCATACAACTTGATCTGGGTGCCCTGGTAGCTGGTGCAAAATTCCGGGGAGAATTTGAAGAACGGCTGAAGGCAGTCTTGCAGGAAATCACAGCAGCCGAAGGCGAGATTTTATTATTCGTAGATGAGATGCATACTGTGGTTGGTATTGGAGCTGCAGAAGGCGCCATGGATGCTGGAAATATGTTAAAACCGATGTTGGCCCGGGGCGAATTACACTTGATTGGCGCCACAACCATCGATGAGTATCGAAAATATATAGAAACCGATGCCGCCCTGGAAAGGCGTTTTCAGACCTTGCTGGTTGAAGAACCCAGTGTTGAAGCAACGATCTCGATTTTGCGCGGCTTAAAAGAGCGATATGAAATCCATCATGGTGTGCGGATCACAGACCCGGCGACGATAGCTGCCGCAACGTTATCCAACAGGTACATTGCAGATCGCCAGCTTCCTGACAAAGCTATTGACTTGATCGATGAAGCTGCTGCCAAACTTAGAACAGAAATTGATTCTAAACCCAGATCATTGGACGAGGTGGATCGACAAATATTGCAGTTAGAGATTGAACAGGAAGCTTTGAAAAAGGAAAAAGATAAATCCTCCAAGAAACGGTTGAGTGCATTGAAAGAAGATCTAGCAAACCTGAAAGAAGATCAACAACAGCTCCATACCCGCTGGTCATTGGAAAAAGAAGTCATTGGGGATGTCCGTAAAGTCAAAAAGGAAATAGACCAAACCCGGGTTGAAATAGAAAAAGCAGAACGGGTTGCTGATCTGGAGCTTGCAGCCCGCTTGCAGTATGGCACATTGCGGGATTTGGAGGATAACTTGAAGAACAAGGAGGAACGCCTGCGAGATATACAAGCCGATGGAGCTTTGCTGAAAGAAGAAGTTGACGCGGAGGAAATTGCAGGTGTGGTATCCCGCTGGACTGGTATCCCGGTTTCCAGGTTGATAGAAAGCGAGACTGAAAAGCTAATTCAAATGGAAGATCGGCTTCATCAACGTGTCATTGGTCAGGACGAAGCCATTAAGGCGGTTGCCAATGCCGTTCGAAGATCCCGGGCTGGTTTGCAAGATCCCAATCGCCCCATAGGGTCATTTATATTTATTGGGCCTACGGGGGTTGGGAAGACCGAACTCGCCCGTGCCCTGGCTGAATTCTTGTTTGATAATCAAGATGCCATGGTACGGATCGATATGAGTGAATACCAGGAAAAGCATACTGTTTCCAGATTAATTGGTTCCCCTCCCGGGTATGTTGGTTATGGAGAAGGAGGTCAACTTACTGAAGCAGTTCGCAGACGCCCATATAGTGTTGTCTTATTTGACGAAATCGAAAAAGCTCATCCTGATGTCTTTAATACTTTACTACAGCTGTTGGATGATGGACGGTTGACAGATGGTCAGGGCAGAACTGTAGATTTTCGAAATTCGGTTGTGATTATGACCAGCAATATTGGCAGCCAGGCCTGGACCGGGCAGGATCAGGATTGGAATGAAGAAAGTGCCAGAGAGTTCACCATGAATGCGCTCAAAAACACATTCCGGCCTGAATTTCTGAACCGGGTGGATGAGATTGTTGTTTTCCATCCCCTAAGCATCGGGCAGATTCAGGAGATTGTTAACATCCAGCTGAACCGGGTAGAAAAATTGGTTCAGGCTCAAGGATTTTCCCTGAATGTTTCTGAAAAATCAAAACAATACCTGGCAGATCAGGGTTTTAATCCAGATTATGGTGCGCGTCCATTAAAACGCACAATCCAAAAACAGCTGCAAGATCCACTTGCCCTGTCTATACTTTCCGGGGAGTTTAAAGTTGGGGATACGATTGAAGTAAACCTGGTAAATGAGGAACTTGAATTTACTTCTGCCGTGGTTGGCGAACTGATTTAACAATAAAGTCCAGGTAATTAATATGAGCCTGGACTTTATGCTTTAAATTACCTGATGTACATGCCCGTGGTCCAGCTCTTCTGCTGAAGCCGCTCTTAAGCCGCTGATTGTGAGTTCAAATGTCAATGTTTTTCCCGCCAGGGGATGATTAAAATCGAGGGTAATGGTCTCTTCATCCGCTTCGGTGATTTGGGCGCTGAGAATATCCCCTTCATCATCTTCAAGATCCAGAAAATTTCCTACATCAAGGGGGATCTCTTCACTGAATTCTTCTTTTTTAGCGATCTGGGTAGAATCCTCATCGTACTCTCCATAAGCTTCTTCAGGTTCTATTACTACAGTTTTACCTTCCCCGATTTTCATATCATAAAGGGCGTTTTCAAGACCGGGGATGATTTGTCCTAATCCCTGAATAAATTCAATGGCTTTCCCATCTGAAGTACTTTCCAGGATTTCATCCTCTACGATCAAAGTGTAATCCAGGGTTACTATCATGTTGTCCTGTATTATTTCTGTCATGATTTCTCCTCGTACGATCTTTCAGGGGATGATTTGATATCCCGGACCAGGTACCAACATAAATCCGTTAGCTGGAAAAACAGGTGGTGGGTTCTTTCTGAATAATCCATCACCAGAATGTGCCGGCCATCACCTGTTTCCCACTGCCGGCCAACATTCAATATTGGACAGTTCTTATCCCCTAAGCTAAATTCCAGGGGTACCAGGCTTCCTTCCCGGGTAAATCGGGTTGTAACCTCAATCTTTTCCATTATTAACTAAATACTCGTGTAAAAATTCCAGGCCTTTTTGGGCTATTTCCTGTTTGTTTTCTATCCGGTTTCCGCTAGCTGTATGCTGCAGGGTCCAGAATCCTTCCGGTGTGCTCAGCCCGATCCAGGTATAGCCCACGGGTTTATCAGGAGTGCCGCCTGTTGGTCCAGCGATCCCGCTGACTGCCAGACCAATATCTGCAGTTAATGCACGCCGCACGCCCAGGGACATTTCCTTAATAGTCTCTTCGCTCACGGCGCCGAATTTTTCCAGGGTATCCCAGGAGACATCCAATAAACGAACTTTCGCTCGATAAGCATAGGCGGTGATGCTGCCAAGATAGTAGGTTGAGGATCCTGGTATATTGGTTATTCTGTGCCCGATCAGCCCTCCTGTGCAGGATTCTGCAACTGCCAGACGCCAACCACGGTCGCGAAGTTCCTTGCCGATTAACTCTTCTAAATCCTTACTCATGAGATCTTTCCTTAATTTTTTCTACGACCCAGAAATGGGATAAGCCCAGGATTTGCAAAGGGGTTTTTTCCAACCAGTAAAGCAGTGATCTGATAAAGCGCCCCAGCCTGGGAAAACGGTTGATAATATTATCATACCCTCCAAAAATCACTTTACGGCTGATTATCCTTACTGGAAGGTTCCGGAACAATATTTCCAGATCTTTTTGAGAATAGGTCCGGACATGAGGAACCAGGCGATCCCTGAGTTTCGAGGGCAAATAATTGATCAGGGCTTTATTGCCAAAATAATATTTACCCCGCCAGTAGAGACCATGTGTTTCAAAAGGATACCAGCGATTGGGGCAAAAAATGATCATCCTGCCTCCGGGCAGCAGAGTCCTGACCATCTCCTCAATGACTTTTTGATCATCAATCACATGTTCTATAACTTCGTTGCTGAGAATTAGATCAAAACTATTATCAGGGAGCGGCAGAGCTTCTCCGGCAGCGCCCAGGATATTGTCGGCTTTGGACTTTGCTAACAAAGCCCTGTCATAATCATATTCCAGCCCGAAAACCTCGCAGCCCAGAGGTTTCAGGTGCTCCAAATATAAACCGATACCGCAGCCATTCTCAAGTAATTTGCCTTTGACCCGCTCACCGGTAGCATCTTTCACCATTTCCAGGCGGCGTTGCTGTCCAGCCCTCCAGATATAGGAGGGCTCTCCTAGTTCGGCTGCCAGGTCTGAAGGTTGAATTCCGTTCATTTTGCCCCCCAATGAACTGCAATAACTCCCAGGGCAAATTGTTTATAGGCCACTTCTTTAAACCCTGCCGCAGCTAGATAGGCTGCCAGCTCTTCCACTCTCAAAAATTCCTCTGTAGAGCGATTCAAATATTTGTAGGCCTGTTTATGTCCTGAAATAAATCCGCCCAGGGCGGGCATCATTTTCTTCATATAGAACCTGATCAATGGACTCAGCAGGTTTTGAGGGGTTTTGCTAGTGTCCAGGACAGCAATTCTACCACCAGGTTTAAGAACCCGGTACTGCTCTCTTAATCCCTTGAAAATATCACTGAGGTTGCGAAGCAGAAAACCTGAAATGACCCCATCGAAGCTGAAATCGTCAAAAGGTAAGTGGGCTGAGTTTGAACGGGTCCAGAGAATCCTATCTTTCTTGTCTTTCAGGCGGCCAACCTCAAGCATGGATTGGGTCAGATCTGCCGCGGCGGGTCTGCAATCCGGGTGGAGCCGGAGTGCTTCCTGGGCCAGCTGTCCATTTCCAATGCCAATATCGAGCAGTAGAGCTGCAGGCGGCAGTTGGAGCTGTTTAATGGCAAAGCGTCTCCATCGGTTATCCTGCCAACCAGTCATAACATGGTTGACAAGATCGTACCGGCGAGTAATGCGGGTGAACAGCTCCTGCTGCTGGTTCAGGAAATCAGGGTCCCGCGGGTCAGGCATATAGGTCAGGCTTCCTGAACAGCGAGGGCATCAGCTTCCTGGGCAACTTGAATACCTTTTTCTACGTCAACCCGGGTGAGCAAATACGCACCAGAGGTGAAGAAAATGATCAGTGAAACGATTCCTAACCGGCTGTTGCCAAATAACTGGCTTACCAGTCCAAATACCAGCGGACCGAACATTCCGGAAAATTTACCACTCACGCTGTAAAAACTAAAGAATTCAGCTGACTGAGCTTTAGGGACCATCCGCGCATACAGCGAGCGGCTTAAGGCCTGCGATCCACCCTGAACCAGTGCGACGGCAAAACCCAGGATCCAGAAATGAAGGGCGGTGGTCATGAAATATCCACCTATGGATATTAATGAATAAACACTTAAACTGATGTAAATAGATTTCTTGGTGCCGATCTTTTTTGCCATCCAGCCAAAAGCGAAGGAAAAAGGAATGCCCACAAACTGCACCATTAACAAAGCGCCAATTAAATCTGTTTGTCCGATCCCGATTTCATTACCGTAAATTGTCGCCATCTTGATGATGGTACCGATGCCATCGTTATAAAGCCAGAAGGCAACCAGAAGCTTAAATAAATCCTCATATTTGCGGATTTCTTTGAAAGTCTCACCTAATCTTTTAAATCCGGCTTTCAAGGGATTGGAATCCATCTCACCTTTGAATACCTGCCGGGGGGGTTCTTTGATCCTCTTCCAGAGCGGGATAGTGAAGACCAGCCACCAAACAGCAACACTGGCCAGGGAAATCCGGGTCATTAATCCGGTCAGGTGCTCTGGCGCCAGCATGATCATGCCCAGGTTGACAGCCAGCAGAATTCCACCTCCCAGGTATCCCATTGCATATCCCCGGGTTGAGACCTGATCGATGTCATTCTTTGTGGCAATGTGGGGCAGCAGGGAATCATAAAAGACATTTGCGCCAGCAAAACCTATATTACCGAGGATAAATAATGCTGATGCCCATAACCAATCGCCTGTGGTCAGGAAAAACATAAATGCAGTGGCTGTAATACCCACCAAGGCGAATATTGTCAGATAGCGTTTTTTATGTCCCTTGAAATCAGCCATTGCCCCCAGGATGGGACTTATGATTGCGATTAATAATAAGGCAATGGAATTTGTATAACCCCAGTAGGCAGTGGTTTGAGGGGCAGTGAGTTCTGGTTGAGCGATGGCGGAATAATAAATTGGCAGAACTGCCGCCATGATGGTGGTGGCAAATGCCGAGTTGGCCCAGTCATACATGCTCCAGGCATTAATTATTTTTTTGTATTGTTTATCATCCATTGAATCCTCCAGGTTTGGGAATGGCATACCACATAATTATACGATAGATCGATCAGCTATAAAAACACAATAAGTTATCCTGAGTTATTCTCAGGATTTGATTAAATATTAGAACTTTGTTAAGAGTTTGGTCCCGGGGGACTTGTCGAGTTGACGTGATTGAACCGACATGCTATTATTAAAGCGGAATTATACATATATTATCTGGCTTTGCCATTTGTTGTACCGGACTTATTTTGCCATTATTTTTTTGTTATCTGCCTTTATGTTTGTAGATTAAGATATTAAAATTAGTTCCACGGCAGTCAAACTTATCTATTTTGGCATACAAATTTCCCCTAAAAGGGAATCCTTTGGCGAGCACAGATACCATGTGGTCGCTATTTTCATTTATGGAGGGGAATGATGAGTTTTGATTTTATTATAAGAATTGTTGGAATGATAGTCTTCGGGCTGCTGGGAGGGTATTTCGGGGTGGACCTGGCCAGTGTAACGACTATTACAATTGAAGAAGGTGCGGTGATCTTTGGTTTGGTAGGCGCATTATTTGGTTTGGTGGTCACTCCACTGATCACAACCCGACCGGTAAAATCACTGCGAACTTTATTAAATCAGCTTGATGCGAGGACTCTTGGGTCCGGCTTGGTCGGTTTATTTGTCGGATTGGTCATTGCTGCATTATTGTCCATTCCACTTTCCAGACTGCCATCATTTTTGGGTGATCTTTTCCCATTCATTGGCGTTTTGCTGTTTGGTTATATAGGTGTAGCGGTATTTGTTTCCCGCCGCAATGACATATTTTCCGTATTTAGCGGGCGAGTATTTCCATTGTCTGATAAAAGTGGACCTGGTAGCGAATCTGAGCGAGTAATCCTGGTCGATACCAGTGTGATTATTGACGGTCGAATTGCGGATATCGCCCGGACAGGTTTCCTGGTTGGAGAACTTTTGATCCCCCGTTTTGTGCTTGACGAACTTCAGCACATTGCTGATTCTGCGGATAGCATTCGACGTCAACGCGGCAGAAGGGGCATGGAAATCCTGGCTGACCTGCAGGAAACAAAGACTATTCCTGTCCGCATCAGTGATATCGACGTTGAAGGAACCCGTGAAGTTGACAGTAAATTAGTGATCCTGGCCCGACAGTTGAGCTGTCCAATCCTTACCAATGATTACAATCTCAACCGTGTGGCAGAAATCCAGGGAGTTCCAGTTCTAAATATCAATGAGCTGGCCAACTCCGTCAAAGCGGTCCTGCTGCCCGGTGAAATTGTGGAAGTTAAGATCATCCAGGAAGGCAAAGAACGCGGACAGGGAGTGGGTTATCTTTCTGATGGAACCATGGTGGTTGTTGAGGACGGCAAGAATTATATGAATGAGGATGTCCGATCTACGGTTACCAAGGTTTTACAGACAGCGGCAGGTAGAATGATCTTCGCCAAGCCTGATACGCTCTAATCCCATTGAAAAGGAATCATGAGTATTCAAGTTTACAACACACTGACACGGAAAAAAGATAGCTTTAAAACCCTGCAGCCTGACAAGGTGTCCATGTATGTCTGCGGTCCAACCGTCTATGATAAGGCTCATGTTGGACATGCAATGTCTGCCCTGGTTTTTGACGTCATCCGCCGCTACCTTGAATATAGGGGTTTTGAAGTAAAACATGTGACCAACTACACTGATGTAGATGACAAGATTATCCAGCGCGCTGCAGTAGAAGGTGTTGATCCAATTGAAATAGCCCAGCGTTATATCGATGAATTTGACCAGCATCTCAAGGACCTGAACATCCTTCCCGCATTTCAATATCCGCGGGCTACTGAGGAAATAAACAGCATCGTGGAAAGTGTGGCAGATCTGGTAGAGAAGGATTATGCCTATGACATAGACGGGGATGTTTATTACCGTGTTGAAAAATTCCCTGAATATGGCAAATTATCCGGACGAAAAATCGAAGATATGGAAGCAGGATTCCGTATTGAAGTAGACAAACGCAAGGAACATCCCCTGGATTTTGCCCTCTGGAAGGCAGCCAAACCCAATGAGCCCAGCTGGCCCAGCCCCTGGGGAGAAGGACGTCCGGGATGGCATATTGAATGCTCGGTAATGAGCCATTCCTGCCTGGGAGAACAAATTGACATCCATGGCGGCGGAAATGATTTGGTATTCCCCCATCATGAAAATGAAATTGCCCAGAGTGAAGCCATGTTTGGAAAGCAGTTTGCAACCTACTGGATGCACAATGGCATGATGCAGCTCTCCGGCGCGAAAATGTCCAAATCTGTTGGCAACCTGGTAACAATTGACAGCTTCCTGGAGCAGTATGAAGCCAATGTGCTGCGCCTGATGATCTTGAATTCCAGCTACCGTGGTCCGCTCACATTTAATGAGGAAACCATTGAACATGCCGGTAAAGCTCTCAAAAGGCTGCGCTCAGCATTAAAACCAGCTCTTCCACGGGACGACTGGAAGGGGGATTTGAAAGGCGGGATCAGCCTGGTAAAAGAATCTTTCCTGAAAAACATGGACGATGATTTCAACACAGCTGGAGCGTTGGGTTTTATCTTTGATTTTGTCAAGGAGATCAACCATGCCCGAGATGAAGGCGCGGATCATGACTCCTTATCTGAAGCACAGACAGTTCTGATAGATTTGACTGGCGTGTTAGGATTGCAGTTGGTTAGCGATGTAATCAAAGAAATTGATCTGGAAACAATCAATAATATTAAGGAAGGACTTTATTCTGCTGATATTTCTCCAGATATAGAAATTTCTATTTTAGTGCCTGAAGATGGCACAATAGATTATCAGACAATAATCGACAGTATTGTTTCCTCACGCGATGAGGCCCGTGAAAAGAAAGATTGGGATTCATCAGATAAAATTCGGAATGTGTTGAATTCTAATGGTGTCATTGTTGAGGATTCGGATCAAGGCTCGTCCTGGTATCTGGAATAATCTCCCATTGAATAGGTAGCTATGAAAGATTGGATCTGGGGAAGAAACCCTGTATATGAAGCTCTGCGCGCGGGAAAGCGGAAGGCTTTTCAGCTGCGCCTTGCCAAAGGAATAAAGATTGACGGAAAAGTAGGAGATATCCTGCGCCTGGCCGATAAACAATCAGTTTCTGTTTCCCAGGTACCCAGGGATTCCCTGGACGGCTTGAGCAGAAACCATCAGGGTGTTGCCTTGCAGCTGGATGAGTATCCTTATGGGGATCTTTCTCAAATTCTTGAGCTGGCAAAAGGTCGGAATGAACAGGCCTTGGTATTGATCCTGGACACATTAAAAGATCCCCAGAACTTGGGAACTTTAATTCGCACCGGGGAGCTTGTTGGTATTCATGGTTTGGTTCTGCCTCTGCGCAGAACCGCAACTGTCACCCCGGCAGTAGTGAATGCTTCTTCCGGCGCAAGCGAACACCTGCTGATCTGCCAGGCGAACCTGGCCCAGACTATTACCCAGCTGAAAGAAAACGGGATCTGGGTAGTGGGTTTGGAGAGTGGAGAAGAAGCCCAGCCTCCTGACAAAGTTGATTTGGGAGGCCCGTTGGCAGTGGTAGTTGGGAGCGAAGCAGAAGGCATGCGCCAGCTGGTTAAGTCATCTTGTGATTTCCTGCTTCAGCTGCCCATGAGAGGGAGGATCGACAGCCTGAATGCGGCCGTAGCCGGGTCTGTTGCCCTGTATTTGATCTGGCAGGCAAGGGGCTTTCAGGGCGCCAGGAGCTGACTGGAAGTATTGACGATTATCTGGAAAGCTGATAAACTTTTGCTCTGTCGATGACACCGATTTGCACACCTTGCCTCGCTTATTTCCATCTGATATAATGCCTTGGCTTGGAAGGAAAAAAACGCTGGCTTCCGGGCCGACGTAGCTCAATCGGTAGAGCAGTCGCTTTGTAAGCGACAGGTCATGGGTTCGAGTCCCATCGTCGGCTCCTTGTATTGCCCAAGGTAATACAGACCAGACGAATAATTTGGGCGGATACCGAAGTGGCCAAACGGGGCTGACTGTAAATCAGCTGGCAAACGCCTACGTAGGTTCGAATCCTTCTCCGCCCACTTTAACTAAAAGCTGCAGAAGTTTTGTACTTCTGACAGCTTGTAGTTATGTAAAATTCCAGCCCTCGTAGCTCAGGGGTAGAGCGCATTCTTGGTAAGAATGAGGTCATGGGTTCAATTCCCATCGGGGGCTCTGGTAATGGTAGAAGAATCCTTTAGGGATAAGAAAATTAAGGAGTGCTATTATGGCGAAAGAAAAATTTGAACGAACAAAACCGCACCTGAATGTGGGCACAATAGGACACATTGATCATGGGAAGACGACCTTGACAGCGGCGATCACGAAAGTGGCGGCAATGCAGGGATTCGGCGACTTCATGGCCTTTGACGAGATCGATAAAGCGCCGGAAGAAAAAGAGCGCGGCATAACGATCAGCATATCCCATGTGGAATATGAGACCGAAAAGCGGCACTACGCCCACGTGGACATGCCGGGACACCGGGACTACATTAAGAACATGATCACGGGCGCGGCGCAGATAGACGGCGCCATCCTGGTGGTGGCAGCCTCGGATGGACCCATGCCGCAGACGCGGGAGCACCTGCTCCTGGCCCGCCAGGTAGAAGTGCCCAGCGTGGTAGTTTACCTGAACAAGATCGACCAGATGGATGACCCCGAACTGCTGGAGCTGGTGGAATTGGAACTGCGGGAGCTGTTGAATACTTACGGTTTCCCCGGCGACGAGACCCCGATCGTGAAAGGCAGCGCACTGGCCGCTCTGGAAAGCACCAGTGAAGATATTAATGCAGAGGAATATGAGAGCATCCGGGAACTGCTGCGGGTAGTTGATGAATACATTCCGGAACCTGTACGCGAGATGGACAAACCGTTCATGATGCCGATAGAAGACGTGTTCACCATCAAAGGCCGGGGCACCGTGGTGACAGGAAGGATCGAGCGCGGGATCATCAACACCGGAGATGCGGTAGAAATCATTGGAATGCAGGATGAGATCATAGACACCGTGGTAACGGGTGTGGAAATGTTCCACAAGATCCTGGATGAGGGACAGGCAGGAGACAATGTAGGACTGCTCTTGCGTGGAACTGACCGGGAAGAGGTGGAGCGCGGAATGGTGATAGCCAAACCCAAAAGCCTCAAACCGCATACCACGTTCAAAGCCGAAGTAGTTGTGCTAAAACCTGAAGAAGGTGGACGACATAAACCATTCTTCACCGGCTACCGGCCGCAATTCTATATCAAAACCATCGACGTGACAGGGACGATCACCCTGCCGGAAGGTGTTGAAATGGTCATGCCTGGCGACAACGTGAACATGACAGTGGAACTGATCGTTCCCATCGCGTTGGAGCAGGGTGGAAAGTTCGCTATTAGAGAAGGTGGTCTGACGGTTGCGTCCGGCGTGGTCACCGATATCATAGAGTAATATTATGGCTAAAAAGAAAGGTGTCAGACCGGTAATTACACTGGAGTGCATAGAATGCAACGAACGTAATTACACGTCTGAAAAGAATAGACGGAATGACCCGGATCGGTTGGAACTAAAAAAATACTGTTCCAGATGCCGGAAGCATACACTGCATCGAGAAACGAAGTAAGGATTAACTAGGTGATCGCTAACATGACACAAATGATGGCGAACACTTGTTACCCAACGCAGGCCAGTAGCTCAATTTGGCAGAGCACCGGTCTCCAAAACCGGGGGTTGTGGGTTCGATTCCTACCTGGCCTGCCTATTTCATTTGCTTGGCGCCGTCTTTCAGGGCGGCGTTTTGACCGTAAAAGGAGTTTGATGTGGCTGCAAAAAAAATCACAATCGCGTGGGATCCAGAAATTTTTTCGGGAAACCATTGCCGAACTTAAAAAAGTTTCCTGGCCAACCAGAAAGGAAGCGATCAGCTTGACCAAAGTTGTGCTTATCGTTATTTTGGTGATGGGCGCATTTTTGGGAATTCTGGATTATCTTTTTTCCCAGTTATTTGGCTTGATCCTGAGTGCCTAGGAAAATACCCATCTGCTTCTCAAAGAAGGGATTATGGATATTAACGAGAACGAAGAACAGATCGAGGAATTAGAACCGCTTGCTGATACTGCTGAATTAGTGGTTGATCTGGTGGAGGATAACCAGGTTCCTGCTGATGAAGAGCCGGTGACCCTGCCTGACCAGGATCCATCTGCTGATGAGGAAGAAGATCAGGAAGGATCACTTGACGGTGAAGTTTCCGACGAACTATCGGAGGAGCAGCCATCCGCGGATGTCCTTCCGGATGCTGAACCTGTTGAGGATTCCGAAGTGGAACTTGAGGAATCGGATGAAACTGTTCTAGAAGAAGAACCAGCGCCTGAGGACCCGGAACCCGACGAGGATGAGACGGTCCTGATCCCTGAGGACTCTGAGGCTCCAGTTGAGATCGATCTTGATGAGGATCTCGGAACGGAACTTGAGGAATCGGATGAACCCGTTCTAGAAGAAGAACCAGCGCCTGAGGTCCCGGAATCCGACGAGGATGAGACGGTCCCGATCCCCGAGGACTCTGAGGCTCAAGTTGAAATAGAACCTGATGAGGATGAACCCGATCCCTACAAAAAGCCTATTCTTGAAATTGAACCTGCTATAGACGACGGAAGAGCCTGGTATGTAGTTCACTGCTATTCAGGCAATGAAGATAAAGTCCGCCATAATATCTTGCAGCGCATTGAATCTATGACTATGGATGATTTGATCTTCGATGTGGTAGTTCCCACAGAAGATGAAGTCAATATCAAGAACGGGGAACGACAGACAGTTGAGAAAAAAGTATTTCCTGGTTATATCCTTGTGAACATGATCTTGACAGAAGAGTCCTGGTACATGGTTCGCAATACACCTGGCGTGACCGGATTTGTGGGTATGGGAAATGACCCCACTCCGCTGCAGCCTGAGGAAGTCGCCCGGATTCTCAAACGCATGGAATCAGAATCGCCCCGCATCAATGTCACATTCCGGCCCGGTGAACGTGTTCGTATTGTGGATGGACCTTTTGAAGATTTTTATGGGAAAGTTTCCGAAATTGACATGGACCGGGCAACTGTCCGGGTCATGGTTAATTTCTTCGGCAGAGAAACTCCAGTCGAATTGGATTTCCTGCAGGTTGAAGAAGCTTAACGTTTATTAAATTTGTGGGAGGATCAATCAGATCCGCTAAAACCACGAAGGAGAAAATTGTGTCGAAAAAAGTAAAAGCAAATGTACGATTACAGATCGAAGCAGGGAAGGCAAATCCTGCTCCCCCTATCGGTCCTGCTCTGGCTGCTCACGGTATCAACTTGATGGCTTTCTGCAAGGAATATAATGCCAGGACATCAGATCGGGCGGGAGATATCATCCCGGCCGACATCACCATATTTACCGATGGATCCTTTAAATTTGAGCTCCGAACTTCCCCGGCCGCCATCCTGATCAAGAAAGCCGCTGGTGTTGAAAAAGGTTCCGCAGAACCTAACAAAGAAATCGTGGGAGAAATAACCAGGGATCAGCTGCGGGAAATTGCTCAGACCAAGATGAAAGATCTTAATGCAGTTGATATTGAAGGCGCCATGCGGCAGATCGCTGGCACCGCCCGACAAATGGGAATTACTATAACAGACTAAATTCTCGTGGGAGGATGAAATTTCATCCGCTATCACCACAAGGAGCTATAAATGGCAAAACACGGAAGAAAATATACAGAAGCTTTTGAGAAAGTAGATCGAGACAACAAATATACCCCCCTGGAAGCTGTCACCCTCGCGAAGGAATTAGCTTACGCGAAGTTTGATGAAACTGTGGAGCTGCATGTGCGTCTGGGAGTAGACCCCCGCCATGCTGATCAGATCGTCCGCGACCTGGTAAATCTGCCCCATGGACTGGGAAAAACTGTGAAAGTCCTGGTATTTGCTCAGGGTGAAGATGCTGCCGCCGCCCGCAAAGCCGGTGCAGATTATATTGCTGACGGCGATGATATGATCAATAAGATCAAAGGCGGCTGGTTTGATTTTGATGTTGCAATCGCCACACCCAATATGATGGGAAAAGTTGGTGTGCTGGGTCCGATTTTAGGTCCCAGGGGCATGATGCCCAACCCTAAAGCCGGAACAATGATCCCCGGGGAAGATCTTCCGCGGGTGATTGAGCAATCCAAAGCCGGCAGGATCGAGTACAGGGTTGATAAGACTGCTAACATTCACGTTCCAATTGGAAAAGTATCCTTCTCAGTAGAGCAGTTACATGATAATATGGGTGCGCTAATGGAGTCGCTGGTGGGCAATCGACCTGCGTCAACCAAAGGTGTGTACATCAAGAAAGTTGTCATTGCGACAAGCATGGGCCCCGGCATCATTGTGGATCCAGTACTGGCAGGAGAAATGGAGACAGAATAAACTCTCTATTTCTATGAAAATTTGTAAATAACAAAAGAAGATTTACCAGAGACAGCTGGTGTTTTCCTTGAAAACTTAATTTCCAGCCAAGGTATAAGTAAACTTTTCTGTTGTCCTCAACAAAAGTCTTTACCTGCTCTGGCGGTAAAGACTTTTTTGTTATCTAGACAAGACTGAACCCGATTAAAGGAGGTGTAATACTTTGGCTATTTCAAGAGAGCAAAAGGAAAAACTCGTTGAGCAGTACAAGAAATGGGTTGAAGAAAGCGATGCAATGGTGTTGGCCCATTACCATAAACTGTCCGTAAATGATATCAGTGATCTCCGCAAGGATATCAGGGAAGCCGGTGGCGAGTTTCATGTCATAAAGAACCGACTGGCTAAAAGGGCTTTTGAAGAAATCGGCAGGGAATGGAAGGAAGGTGCTTTTACAGGACCCACTGCTATGGGAATTTCTTATGATAATCCCTCCGGACTCGCCAAAGCCTTAAAAAGCTTTGCGAAAGAGCACGGAACGATTGAGATCAAAAGTGGATACCTGGCTGAACGACTGGTCACAGCAGAAGAAATCAATGCCCTGGCAGACCTGCCCTCTATGACAGAAATGCAGGCAATACTGCTCCGCACCATTCTTGCCCCGGCAACTAATCTGGCCAGAATTCTGGCTGAACCAGGTCGACAGGTGGCAGCAGTCATCAAGTCGTACTCAGAACAACAAGAAACTGCAGCGTAATCAAATAAAAATAATCAAAACGGAAATAGTATCGTTATAAGGAGAATAAAATGGCTGATATCGAAAAAATTAAAGATCAATTGAGCAAACTGACCGTTCTGGAAGCAGCTGATTTAGTAAAAATGCTGGAAGAGGAATGGGGTGTGTCTGCTGCTGCTCCGGTTGCTGTTGCTGCCGTTGCCGGTGGTGGAGAAGCAGCAGATGCTGAAGCGAAAACTGAATTTGACGTGGTCATCAAAGATGTTGGACCAAAGAAAATTGAAGTTATTAAAGCTATCCGGACACTTACCAGCCTGGGTCTGAAAGACGCCAAAGATATGGCAGAAGCTCCTGATTCCAAGGTTCTGGAAGCAGCTGGAAAAGAAGCTGCCGAAGAAGCCAAGAAACAGCTCGAAGAAGCTGGTGCAACAATCGAACTAGCTTAGTTATACAAACGGGTTCAGAAAGGCTGCCCTGTTATTTTTCAGCGGCAGCCTTTTGTTTTAAGGAATAAAAAGGATGCTTGATCCTGAGTCAGTATATCTCCCAAAATATTTCGGATAATCTCATTTGGCTGAATGCTTAAGGATCACGCATCCTGTAGATTAATTATTATTTCTCGCCAGCTGGCAAAGATAAGCTCCCCCGTTGTGAAGCCATTCCTCAAGACGGGGACTGTGATCTAATCCAGCTTTGGCATCCAGGAATATTTGATACCCCCAATAAACATAACGAACCATCTCGTCATTCCACCTGTCCTGGGGCTGTTGAGCTCCAGTGATGCCCCCGTTGTATCCCGCCAGAGTCAACCTGGTTGTCCCGCCAGCCTCCTGGGACATCCGAAGGTATTTTAATCCCCGTTTTGCATTTGTGTCGGGATGAAAGGGGTCTTCTCCCTCATGAAAATGGTAGGGCATCACCTGGAACAGCCCTCTAGCTCCAGCCGAGGACTCGGCCCGGACATATCCACAAGATTCAATTTGCATAACGGTTGCAACCAGATCAGGATCAAGGTGGTAACTTGCGCTCCAGGCCAGGATCTTTTCTTCCCAGAGCTGAACTTCGGGAGTAAATATGGGTGCGATTCCCTTCTGGGGAAGGGAGAGATTTGGATCTACGGGAGATGTCCCTTCCGCCTGTCCAATTTTAACCTGACTGAAACCCAGATAAAGCAGAATACTAACCAGGAGAATAGAAAATAGGGGAATTAAACGGCTCAGGCAGCCCGGAGGAGGAGACTGGGCTGCCTGGTCATCAAAGGATGCGTAAGCAGGAGAAGAATCCATTGATAATCTGATTTAGTGATCCCTGCCCTGCACGCCCTGCGCAGATAACGGCTGATAGGTAGGCTCCCTTCTGTTCCCTCTTTTGGCAGGGGACACGGCAGGTTTGGGTGACGGGCGATACCCGGATTTAACCTTTCGGCTGGTTACCGGTGCTCTTTGGACCCGGGACCGGGGTGCAAACTCCACTTTGAGCTGATCCTCCCCAAAGTAGCGCTCACCGGCGACTCGAGAACAAGCCAATGATCAACACCCGCAACAGCCAGATCATCACAGCCACAAAAATGGGTACGATCTTCAGCAAGGTTTGGCGGGCAATAACCGCGTTCCCCAGGGTCTCATGGTTGACTATGGCAATCGAAACACCCCACCAGGTCAAAAGCGCGTTCATGGTGGCAGCGAGCAACCAGGCGGCAAACAAATACCAGTTTTCTGTACCATCACCTACCCTGCCTTCGGGAGTGAACAGACGGGCTATGCCTGCAAAATCGATCCCGCAGAAAGCGAAGGCCAGGATGGTGGCCCAACGTACACCCCAGAAACTCAGGCTGCCCAGTAGATCGGTCAGTGCAAAATCGGTTGTGCTGAAGTTGAAGATCTCAAAGGCAACCAGCGCGGTAATGATAAGGGTACCAAATACTACCCCCCGCTTGATCTGGACCTTTTCAGGCAAAAATGGAATCGTGTTGGCTGACATAGTGAACCTCCCTGGGTTGTTATGAACGAGTGTATAAGTGCTGCGGGATCAGTATAGAACATATGTTCTAATTTGTCAAGACCTGTTCTAACTCGTTTTCTGTTAAAATAAAAAGACCTATTCTATACTAAAAATAACCTTATGACACATCTCTGGTCTCCCTGGCGTATGGATTACATCACAAACCGTTCAGATTCTAATGAATGTCCTTTTTGCCTGGCTCTAAACAAAACAGGAAAGGATCAATCCCTGATCGTGCATCGGGGTAATAAATCTTTTGTAATGCTCAACCGTTATCCCTATACAAGCGGGCATTTAATGGTGCTGCCCTTCATTCATCAGGAAAGCCTGGCTGATCTGGACCTAGAGACCCGGGGAGAGATGATGGAATTCATCCAGCAGGCTTGTGGGGTTTTGGGTGAGATCTATCAGCCCGATGGATTTAATGTGGGTTTAAATCTGGGTTCAGCAGCCGGTGCTGGATTGCCCAAACATCTGCACTGGCACATTGTGCCTCGTTGGGAGGGGGATACCAATTACATGACCACTATTGGTGGTGTTAGAGTTATCCCGGAAGCCCTGGAGGACACGCTGGAGAAAGTCAAAACCAATTGGCTGAAATAATCAGTCACAATTAGTAACCTTATTCGTTTCATATATATACAACTGAATAATCTAACTGGATCGAGGAGGTTGATGATCAATGAAGAATTATCCGCTTATACTCAGCGCCGTTCGGACACCGTCAGGAAGTTTCCAGGGGTCCTTAAGCGGATTTGCCGCTCCCCAATTGGGAGCGTTGGTAGTTAAGGAAGCTGTCAAACGGGCGGGCATACCACAGCCTGAGGATATCCAGGAAGTAATCATGGGTAACGTGGTCTCTGCCGGTCTGGGACAAAATCCAGCCAGGCAGGCGGCCATTTTTTCAGATCTGCCGGTCACTGTCGGGGCCTTCACCCTCAATAAGGTTTGTGGATCAGGGTTAAAGGCGGTCATGCTGGCAGCCCAGAGCATCAGAGCCGGTGATGCGGATTTATTTGTCTCTGGAGGAATGGAATGCATGAGCCAGGCGCCATACCTGATCCGCGGTAGATCCGGGCAATTGAAATTCGGACACAAGGAACTGGTTGATGCGCTGCTGCATGACGGTCTCTGGGACCCATTCGAGAATTGGGGTATGGGAAACGCTGCTGAGTTCATTGCTGAGGAATATGATATCTCCCGGGAGGATATGGACCAGTTTGCGTTCGAAAGCCATCAAAAAGCTCTCGGCGCTATTGACCAGGGAAGGTTTAAGAATGAAATCCTCCCCATAGAAATTCAGGGCAGAAAGGGGAAGGTGACCATTTTTGATACTGATGAAACCCCCCCGGAGAGACACCTCCCTGGAAACCCTGGGAAAATTGAGACCGGCCTTTGTTAAAGATGGAAAGGTGACCGCAGGCAACGCTCCTGGATTAAACGATGGGGCATCAGCCCTGGTGGTCGCCAGTGAAGCCAAGGCTGAGGAAATCGGTGGGGAACCCCTGGCAAGGATCATAGGTTATGCCCAATCGGCTGTAGAACCCAAGTACCTTTTTTATGCGCCGGCAGTTGCCCTGCCGTTATTATTAGAGAAAATCGGCTGGTCCCTGGAAGAGGTTGATCTGATCGAATTAAATGAAGCTTTTGCAGCCCAGGTTCTGGCGGACGGAAAAGCCCTGGCTAACATCGGATGGGACTGGGATAAAGTAAACGTTAATGGCGGCGCAATCGCTCTTGGCCATCCTATCGGAGCCAGCGGCGCCAGGGTATTAACCACCCTGATCTATGCGTTAAAAGACCGCGGATTAAAGCGGGGACTGGCCTCCCTGTGCCTTGGCGGCGCAGAAGCTGTAGCCCTGGCGGTTGAAATAATCTAATTGAGGAGAAAATAGATGGAAAAAATCTTTGTGGTTGGGGCTGGCACGATGGGAAACGGGATTGCCCAAACTGCGGCAGTATCCGGATTCCAGGTCACTATGATGGATGTTGATGCGACCCAGCTCGAAAAAGCCCGGGAAATAATTGGTAAATCGGTTGAGAAGTTATTTCAAAAAGAGAGGATCAGCGCTGAAGCTAAAGAGGGCGCCCTGGCAATCGAGACCACCAAAACCCTGGACGGAATCGAAGACGCTGAGCTGGTGATAGAGGCTGCTACAGAGAATTTCGAGTTGAAAAAGAAGATCTTTATCGATCTGGATCAAAACGCTCCCCCGGGGGCGATCCTGGCTTCCAATACATCCTCGATCAGCTTAACCCAATTGGCAGCTGTCACAGGCAGACCTGATAAGATCATTGGCATGCACTTCATGAATCCTGTTCCCATAATGAAATTAGTGGAAGTTATTCGCGGATTGGATACTTCGGATGAAACCACCCAGGTAGTGATGGAAGTATCCCGGAAAATGGGTAAGGTCCCTGTGGAAGCTGCAGATTCTCCCGGATTTATATCCAACCGGATCCTGTGCCCGATGTTGAACGAGGCCGTTTTTACCCTGCAGGAAGGTGTGGGCACAGCAGAAGCCATTGACGAGGTCATGAAACTGGGAATGAATCACCCCCTGGGCCCGCTGGCTCTGACCGACCTGATTGGCCTGGATGTGGTGCTATCGGTCATGGAAGTTCTCCAGGCAGATCTGGGAGACGACAAATACCGTCCGGCCTATCTGCTTCGCAAAATGGTGGCTGCCGGACACCTGGGAAGCAAAATCCGGCCGCGGTTTTTATACTTATGATTAACCTGATTTGACAATCGGGCAGATCTTTTCTCCGGTTAAGGAGGCTGAATGACTATTAACATCCATGAAATGAGAATGGAAGATTATCCTGAGATTTACAGCTTGTGGGAAAAAAGCGACAATATCGGGTTAAGCAAAGCGGATTCCCATCACGGCATCAAAAAATTCCTGGAAAGGAATCCCGGCTTTAGTTTCACTGCCTGGATGGAAGGAAAGTTAATTGGCACGGTTCTGTGCGGACACGACGGCAGGCGGGGATATATTCACCACTTGATCGTGCATCCTGAATACCGCAGGCAGGGGTTGGGTCAATCGCTGGTCAGCCGCACCATGTTTGCCCTGACCCGGATCGGGATCCAGAAAGTCCACTTATTTGTGTTTGAAGATAATGAGAGCGGGTTCAAGTTCTGGGAAAGCCTGGGATGGACCAAACGGGTTGAACTGACCATGATGTCCCAGCAGATCCTGGAAGAATAGAAAGCGCTATTTAAAGAGGGGACATCACTCTGCCTGTGAGTGATGTCCAGGCGTCAATCTCCATTGACGCTGATGAGCTGGTTAATCGATCGGGAATTGTCTTTTAAAAAAGTATATATCCATTCAGTGGTACAACATTGCGTCCCCGGAGGGGGACGTTTGGTCTGAGCGAAGGCGAAGACCCCTCTGAGGACTTCAGTCCCTGGAGATCATACCATTCACGATGATCAAGCTAAGTATTATCTGCCAGCTCTCCCGGGCATTGGACCCACACGAGTAAAACTTAAAAGAATAAGCTGATCCTCTCTTTTGATGAGAATTTCAACTCATTGAGCCCTTCGGCAAGCTCAGGGTAAACAAAGTCGAAATGGGGCATTTACTGAAATCCCCCCTCGTCATGCTCGGGACAGGCTTGTCGAAGGAACGGGTGAGAGGGCATCTTAAACGAAAACACCTCCTGTATTTGTTATACGAGAGGTGCTTTTTGTTTTGTGTTTACAACAAGACTGGAGATTATGAAAGTGAAAGCAATTGAACCAATAAACTGCTAACGGTACTGACAAAGCTGGAGATCGGGGAATTGGTCCGTTCAAAGGATTTCACCAGGCGGTAATTTTCAGCTTGTCTTTGAAGTTCGTCTTGTCTGGTTTTGAATTCAACTAAATTTGCTGTAATCATTTTATTCTCCTATTGGGGGTGATTGATAATGCCTTCTTATTTAGTGAGCAGCCTTTGATAAACTCAGCAGCTGCTGTCCGGAAATTACCATCACTCTGCCAACTGCGGTGACAAACCGGGAGACCAGGGAATTGGTCCCTTCAAAAGATTTCACCAGGCGGTAATTTTCAGCCTGTCTTTGAAGTTCGTTTTGTCGGGTCTTGCTTTCAGCTAAATTTGTTGTAAACATCTTAATCTCCTAAGTAATATATTGAATATTGATTACAGTATATCAAAAAAATTAAGTTTGTCAAGACCCAAAATAAGAAAAATCAATATATATATTAATATAATCAATATTTCACTATAAATCTGTTGTTTTTAGGGGAAAAACTGATAATTCTGACCACAAAATAAACCCTTGCCGGACATTCCGACAAGGGTTTATTATTGATTTAGGGCTTATTTATTCAGGGAAACACAGGTTTTCTCCTATTTTCACCCTGAATTTTCTGGCTATTTCAATAATTTGGTTAGGATTTTCCTGACTGCCTTGGGATCTGCTTTGCCGCCTGATTTAGCCATCACCTGGCCAATCAACCAGCCAATCACCCCGGGTTTCCCGGAATTATACTGTTCCACCTGGGAAGGATTTTCATCTATGACTTCCTGGCAGATGGTTTCAATAGCTGCGCTGTCGGTCACCTGGGCCAGACCTTCACCCTCAACGATCTCCCGGGGATCTTTTTCAAGTTCCTGGGTTTTCCGCAGCAGCTCTTTTCCGGTATTGGTGTTGATCACTCCCTCATCAACCATCTGCAGGATCCCCGCCAGTTTTTCTGGGGTGAGATATAACTTGTCGACTGACAGATTTTTCTCGTTCATCAATCCGATCAGGTCATTGATCAGCCAGTTAACAACAGTTTTGGATTCTCCACCATAAGATTTCAATGTGGTTTCAAAATATTCCGACAGCGAGCGGGTGCTGGTGAGCACTTCAGCTTCCTTGTCTGTAATACTGTAATCACTCATAAAACGGATTTTGCGCTGGTGAGGAAGCTCCGGCAGGCTTTCAATAATCTCCTGGATTTGCCCTTCATCAAGACTGACGGCCAGCAGGTCCGGCTCTTTAAAATAGCGGTAATCAGCTCGGTTTCTTTGGAGCGCATTTTAGAAAGAGTTTTGTTTTCCTCGTCCCAGTCCAGTGTCCAGGATTCGATCACCCCGCCAGCTTCCACTTCCTTGATCTGGCGTTTGATCTCAGCCTTCATGGCTTCCCGGCCGTGCTCGATCGAGTTCATGTTCTTGATCTCGGTTTTGGGATTCAAAACTTTGGACCCTTTCTCACGGATAGAGACATTGGCGTCAAAGCGCATTTTCCCTTTTTCCATGTCAGCATCCGAGACCCCGATCCAACGGACCAGTTTTCTCAGATAGCGGATAAAATCAGCCGCCTCATCCGCGGATCGCAGATCCGGGCTGGTGACCATCTCCACCAGGGGCACACCACAGCGGTTGAAATCCAGCAGGCGCCGTCCGGGTTTATGGATAGTCTTTCCAGCATCTTCTTCGATATGCAGTTTTTCGATCCCCACCCGCCGGGTTGAACCATCCTCGAGAGGCAGGTCCAGGTAACCGCCCATGCCAAGAGCCAGGTCATATTGGGTGATCTGGTAACCCTTGGGCAGGTCGGGATAAAAATAATTTTTACGGTCAAAATAGGAGACTGGCTGTATTTCAGCATTCAATGCGGCTGCCAGGGTGGCGCCCTTTTCAATCACAACCTGGTTGAGGACAGGTAAAACACCCGGCTGGCCTGAGCAGACCGGGCAGATATTGGTATTGGGGGGATCACCCCAGGAATCGGCCTTGCAGGAGCAGAAGATCTTGCTGTTGGTGTTCAGTTGAACATGGATTTCCAGGCCAATTACGGTTTCATAGTCGGTCATAAACGAATACTTCCTGTATTAATAAATGGGATATCCCTATTTTTTACCATAGTTTCGAGGTTCAGCAGGGGGAGGTTTCTGTTTCTGTACCTGATATTATACATGGAGTATAATCAAGCTTATGAAAAAAGCCACCTGGATCTTGATCCTGGCCAGTTTGGTCCTGATTGGAGGGGCTATCACAGCGCTGCCGTTGGCATCACCTGCGCTGGCAGCTCCCAATCCCCAATTGACTAATTTTCCAACACCAACTCCCGGATCGGACGGCAGGATCATCTATATCGTTCAGGAAGGCGACACTCTCTGGCGTATCGCAGCGGTCGCCGGCATTAATGTTGCTGATCTGAGAGATCTCAATAACCTGAGTGCGGATGATATCGTTTATCCTAACCAGCAGCTCTTTTTAGGATTGGGTGGACCGGCTGCAGCGCAGGCCACTTCCGGGCCGGCCATCACAGAAGTTTCGGCAGAACCAACCAGCACACCGGTGCCAGGACTGGGTGTTTTATGTGTGCTTCTTTTTGAAGACCTGAACGGGGATTCCATGCGCCAGGAAGAGGAAATCAGCCTGGCTGGCGGCGCTATCAACATCAGCAATAGAGATGGATCGATCTCCATCACAGAAGATACTCCT
>PVMK01119429.1_pt1 | contig 28291 bp, 24 predicted proteins | sample 1853481 | NCBI WGS metagenome assembly PVMK01 (sample SAMN08533507, study PRJNA380276) | Marine sediment metagenome, whole genome shotgun sequencing project. | reverse complement strand
AATTAGTTTTCAAAATCCTCAAAAGCTATCCGGCTGGTTGGGATCTGGCACCACCTTGACAGATCTATTTTTGCCCGTCAAAATAAACGGAGATGTGGCCCTTTTGAAAGCGATTATGCTCCTTTTGCTGGTAAAAGAAGAAAACGCACCGGGATCTGCAATTGACAATAACTTTATACAGGAAAAAACCCAGGGCTACGAATCATTCGCAGAAGGGATCAGATCTCAAAGTTTTGAAGAACTTTGCCAGTTAAGTGGTATCGCCCAGGAAGAGGTCAGAAAGGCTGCTGAAATGATCCAAAGCAGGTCAAAAATGATTATTTGTTGGGCCATGGGTCTTACGCAGCACGAGAATGCTGTCGATACCATTAAGGAGATAGTTAATTTACTCTTATTAAGGGGAAGTATTGGAAAGCCCGGGGCCGGCAGCTGCCCGGTTAGGGGCCACAGTAATGTTCAAGGAGACCGCACCATGGGCATATGGGAGCAACCACCGGCCTGGTTTTTGGATAATCTCTCCAGGGTTTTTAGCTTCAATCCACCTAGGGAACCTGGCTATAACACCGTTGAATCCATTAAGGCAATGTATGAAGGTCGAGCGAAAGTGTTTATAGGGCTGGGAGGCAATTTTCACTCTGCTACCCCTGATACAGATTTTACTTCAGAAGCTTTACAAAACTGTTCCATTACTGTTCAGGTCTCCACTAAATTAAATCGAAGTCATCTGGTGACTGGTAAGACCGCCATTATTCTTCCCTGTCTGGGGCGAACAGATGTTGATCATCAGAAATCTGGAGCACAGTTTGTCAGCGTAGAAAACTCCATGGGGGTGGTGCATCAAAGCAGGGGTAACCTGAAACCAATATCTGAGCAATTATTGAGTGAAACAGCTATAGTTGCTGGGTTAGCCAAGGCCACACTGGGGGTGAGCTGGGATCACCTGGTTGCTAATTATGATCTTATCCGTGACCTGATAGAAAAGGTAATTCCGGGGTTCGATGACTACAATCAACGAGTGCGGCAGTCAGGAGGGTTTTATCTGCCTAATGTGGCCAAAACAGGAGAATTTTTGAATGGCAAGGCCTTTTTTTCGCAAGTGGAAGTCCCGCGACACCAATTGGACGAAGGTGAGTATCTAATGATGACGGTACGTAGTCATGATCAATTTAACACTACTATTTATGGTAAAGATGATCGCTACCGGGGGATAATTGATGAGCGCAGAGTAGTACTAATGAATCCAAAAGACATGGCCGATGGTAGCTTCTCAAAGGCACAAGTGGTAAACCTTTCCAGCAAATATCAGGGAGTTGAACGATGGGTGTACAATTTTAAAGTTGTCCCATATTCAATCCCACGAGGAAATGTGGCTACTTATTTTCCTGAATCAAATCCCCTGGTTCCTCTGGACCTGGTGGCCCGAAAAAGCCATACTCCGTGCTCAAAATCGGTGGTAGTACGGATATTGGCCATAGAAGAGTGAAACAGGAACAGAAAAAGCAGCAGTGAAAAATAAATTTATTAAGCCAATTATTTTGATTCTGATATTAATCTTCGGAGTTGGCATGGGAATAATTTTAACACAGGATAACACAGCTTGGACTTTTATTAGGAAACAATTCAATGAAACCTATGTGAAATTTGATGACACAAAGAATACAGATTGGGATAAAGAATTTAAAGTAGTGGAGATTAAATCCCAGTTGGATGATAATATTCAGAAGGCATATTTCTATGAATCAAAATCAAATAAACCTGAACCATTAATTATAAGTTTGCATACTTGGAGTGGTTATTATTTTCAGAATGACGAATTAGCAAAAATCTGTAAGCAAAATAAATCCGATGAGATTTGATTGCGACGGCCGACAATTCCCATCATCCATGGTTCGTTGCCAATCAATATGGCCCTCCTCACATGATGCTGACTGGGAAATTCCATGAGGTATGGCGGTAGATGCTCAAGAAAATGTTTTTGCGGGCATAGATAATTCCAAGCGAAAAATAACCCCAGTCTACTTTACATTTTTATTCTCCTTATTTACTTCTATGGTCGTGCTTCTAGAATTAAATTGAACGGGGTTTCGGCAGCTCTTCTAAAACGACTGAAGCCGCCTGAATTAGCTACTTCTTTTAGACGTTTTTCACCAGCCTGAGCACCTAAAGCAAGTCCCACCTCCTGACTGATTGAGCTAGGAGTACAAATCATCGTTGAAAACGCATAGAAAGCCCGTCCTACGGGGTTCAAGTTTTCCTGTAAGGTATCATTAGCAAATGGTTCAACCATCATGCAGGTACCATCAGGTTTCAAAACACTTACCACATGGGCACAAGCTCCTACTGGATCCCCCATATCATGCAGACAGTCAAAGAATGTGATTAAATCATAACCATTTCCTGGAAACGCCTTTGCAGTGGCTACTTCAAATGAAATATTATTTAAACCTGCCTCTTTAGCCAGGTCGGAAGCATACTCCACAGATTTATCATGAAAATCATAACCAATGAACTCTGAGTTTGGGAATGCTTGAGCCAATACCATGGTTGAAGCCCCGCGACCACACCCGATATCAGCAACCTTAGCACCATTATTCAATTTTTCTTCCACTCCGTCCAAGGCCGGGATCCAAGTTGAAATCAGGTTAGCCTTATATGAGGGTCTAAAGAATTTTTCGGTCCCACAGAACAAACAACCATCATGATCTCCCCATGAAACTCCTTCACCCGATAGAAAAGCATGTTCTACTTTAGGTAGATCATGATACATTGATGAAATGGCATAAAATGCACCTGTCATAAGTACTGGGCTTTCCTCATTGGCAAAAACAGCAGCTTGTTCAGGAGTCATAGAAAACGTTTCATTCTCTGCATTATATTCAATATAACCTGATCCAGCCTGTGCCGATAACCATTCCCTAATGTATCGCTCGGTGGTACCCGTAGCATCGGAAAGTTGTCGGGAAGTCATTGGACCATTCGCAGTAAGTGACTTATAAAGACCAAGTTTATCTCCCATGATAATTAGGGCACCATTAGCTGCGGCTCCCATTTCCATTACCATCTGACCTAGAAATTCGTTTAACTTAACTTCATCTAATTCCATAGTAATTTTTTTAAAGGTTAAAGGTTATTTTAAATTAGATATTATGGTCTATATATCCAAATATAGTTAACGATTACCACACCAAAGCTTCATGTTGAAGTTCTTTATCCCCATTTGGAGGCTTCCAGGTAGCCCTGTCTTTCATCCGCGATTGGCCGGCCTACCGAAAGTCTAGTTGAGATATTGGAATTTGAAATTAGGAACTTGCTTGATATTTGGTGCTTGTTATTTGCTATTTGCCCATCTACGGATGAGCTGCTACCCAAAATTCACCATCCTCAAAAATCTCCTTCTTCCAGATCGGCACTTGTTGTTTTAGAGTGTCAATGGCAAATTTACAGGCGGCAAAGGCCTGATCACGATGAGGAGTGGCCACCGCGATTACTACCGCTGCTGCTCCTATCTGTAGCGTGCCGACTCTATGATGTATGGCGATTGCAGCTTGTGGCCATTTTTCAACAACCTTATCGGCGATTTTGGCCATTTCCGCTACAGCCATGGGCTCATAGGCTTCATATTCCAACCGCAATACTTTTTTTCCTTTGGTTTGGTCCCTGACAACACCGATAAATACATTTATACCCCCAAGGTCTTCCCGGGACACCAGGGAGACTATCTTGTCCGTGTCCAACGGGTCTGGTGTAATATGTATCAATTCACTCATATAAAAAATTGCAAATTCTATCCTTCGCTCATTCATTTGCCCACACCCACACTCACGTCGGCGCCTGAAGGGCTATGACGGGCGAAGCACACCCACACTCACACTCAATTTACCCCCCACTAACCGGCGGTATAAGGGCAATTTCATCCCCTTCATTGAGCATTTGTTCGTCTGCTGCAAATTCCTGGTTGACGGCTACTTTGAAATATGATAAGTAATTCATTTTGGGATACTTATCCTGCATCGCCTGTTTAAATGATTTCACATTAATTGGCCCGGAATGATTAAACTCTAAGTGGGGTTGCCCCACTATATCACGGGCAATGCCAAAAAGGAGCACTTGCACTTTCATAGGGATTAAAATTAATGATAAATTCAGAGAAATTAGTAATCCAAACAAATTTGCCACAACAATTTCTCCATCTCCTTCTTAATAGGGCTGCTTCCTCCGGCATAGTGGTTATGCATAAAACTAAAGATCAGTCGTTTCCCACTTTTTGCAATCAGAAATCCGGAGAGCGCATGGTTGTTTCTTAGGGTACCGGTCTTTGCAAAGATATAGGGAGGAGTAGCATGATATAACCCTTCGATGGTCCCGGATTGACCTCCTGCAGGAAACAGCGCAAAAATCCGCTCCTCGTCAACTTCCCGGTAAATCCTGTTTAGTAAGGCAACGATACTAAGTGGGGTGAACAAATTGTAGCGGCTGAGCCCTGATCCATCTACCCAAATTGGCGGTTGGGGTAGATCTGAAAGCAAAGAATCAGTCAGTAACTCGATAGTTCGGTTACTATTCAATTCACCAAAGAGTTTCCATGAACTCAACAATATCAATTGCTCCGCCAGAAAACTGTCACTTTCCTGGAGCACCCGTTGATAAATACTGTCGGCAGGGATACTATAGAGTAGGTTTACATTATCAGGCTCCAGAAAATCCAGCCATTCAACATTGGACTTCAGGGTGTCGGACAAAAGTGAGGAAAAAAGACTATCGGAAGTATTAAAAGGTATATCCAGATCTGTATGGTCCCAATCGCCGCTTACAAAAAACTCGTTTATCCCCCGAAGTCTGTCTGTTTCCTCGGCTTCAAAAGTAACCCGGTTCTGAAAGATTTGAGGAGTGACCAGTGGTTGGTTCGATAACGAATCCCACCCAAGGCGCAGTGCATTGCCATAGATTGGGAAGGTGGTTTTCTCTCGCTGATAGCTGTCTTTGTAATCATCCCAGGACCAACCAGGTCCATAGATTGGTTCAGCATGACGGTCACGAATCAGAAAAATTTTCTTTCCTTTCAAAAAATCATAGACCTGTGACGCAGGTAGGTCCGGGTGTAAAAAGCTGGGATCACCGGTACCCCACAACCAAATGCTATCACCGCTTATCCTATACTCAAAGGCTGGAATTGAATCCCCCAGGATTCTGTTAGCCACATAAAATGTAAAGAGTTTGGTGTTTGAAGCAGGAGTAAAATACCTGGACCCCTGATGTTCGAACAAGATCTTGCTATCTTCAGGGTCAAACAAAACAAAACCTGTGAAACTGTCAATAAAGACTGGATTATCGCCGATGTTTTTCAAGCTTTGTTTTAGAGGACTACAGGCCAGCAAGCAAACCATTGCCCACAAGGCCAAGATCAAAAGGAAGCGTCTATTAGCTGTTATTTTATGGTTTGACAATCCGTTAATTTCAGTAATTTGCCCAGGCAGAAAGATAGAATATTTTTAAATCACATGCGCCAATTAATATTAATTATCATGACCCTAGGAACGCTGCACGCTCAGGACTTCACCAATCATTTGATGGAGCAATATCCGAATTTTAAGGAAACCAGTATTAACCATCGGAGATTCAAACATAGCGATCTCTTACCCCTTTTAGAAAAACTTCCTGCCATGGGATTTAAAGTAGAACAGGCAGGTCAATCCTACCAGGGCAGGTCAATTAATTTGGTTTCAATCGGGCATGGACCCCAGACCGCATTATTGTGGTCCCAAATGCATGGAAATGAAGCTACTGCCACTATGGCGATGCTGGATATTTTCAATTATCTGGTGCAAGCTGAATCGAAGCCGGTGCAACAGCTATTGGACCAGGTTACTCTGTATTTCATTCCCATGTTGAACCCGGATGGAGCAGAATTATTTCAAAGGCGAACCAGCCAGGGCATCGATATGAACCGGGATGCTCTTAGGCTGCAATGCCCGGAAAGTCGCATATTAAAAGAAGCCAGGGACCGGCTACAACCTGATTTTGGATTCAATTTACACGATCAAAACATCTATTATAATGTAGGCTACAGTTCGAAACCAGCCACCATATCATTTCTTGCACCTGCCTATAACCAGGAAAAGGAGGCAAACCCTCAAAGGGAGGACGCCATGAAGGTAATTGCTGCTATGAATGAGGCTTTGCAAACTGTTATACCGGGTCAGGTTGGCAAATACGATGACACCTTCGAACCCAGGGCGTTTGGAGACAATGTTCAAAAATGGGGTACCAGTACTATATTGATCGAATCGGGAGGATATGCTGATGACCCTGAAAAGCAATTTATACGGCAGCTTAATTTTATGGCCATCATTTCAGGTTTACATGCCATCGGAACTAAGGAGTATAGTCAATTGGATGTCAGTAAATATTGGGACATTCCCTTAAATGAAAGTGACCTGAATGACGTAATGATCAGGGAAGTTGAGGTCAAAGACAAGCAGGGGACATCATACTATACGGACATTGCTATACGGAGGGAGGAGTATGACCATGAGGGAAAGGCACCAATATTTTATCAAGGGACTATTGAAGATCTGGGAGACCTCTCCACCCAATTTGGGTATCAGGAAATTACTGAAAAGGCTTTGATATATGATCCGGGTAAAACTTATCCGGAGGAACTGGTTAATCAACAAGAAGTAGTAGACCTGGGTATAACGGAATTACTTCGACAAGGCTATACCAGAATAAAGTTGAAGCAGCTTCCGCCAAAAGGCTCCAACCAACTGCCATTTGATCTGATAGTCCATGAAACGGAATCGCCTTTAAGCCTTAAAGTAACGCAGCAGGCTACGTTTTTACTGCTTAAAGACGGGAAGGTGAAGTATGCGGTAATCAATGGATTTGTGCATGAGGTGGGTAAATCAATAATTACAGAGGCCCGGGGATGGGTATTTAAATAATTTAAAAATAGAACCATGAAATTTGAAATTGACCAAAAAACTTATGAAGAAATCGCTGAGGTGATCCATAGCGATGAAAGCCCGGTAGGAATTGATGCAAAAAAAACGCACATTCTGATTCTAAACCAATTACAAGAGCTGAACCACCGTATGAAACGGCTGGAGCAACTTATGGTGAAAGAATAACAGGCTAAGTAAAATCATACCTGCCCACCCGGTATCGATGATCAATTAGCGATCTAAAATTTTATGTCAGATTGGGTTATGACCGAAAAACAAAAAACTGATTTATCACCGAGTCCATCACGTAGGGAGGTGCTAAAGACCATAGGTTTGGGAATTGGTGCCAGTACCCTGTTAAGTCCCTTGAATTCCTGCAATGTTGCGAAAGAGGAGAAGACGCCAACGAGCCAGTTGAAAGATCCCGTTTATTATTCATCTGCAACCGCCATCGCGCAAGCCATTAAAAGCAAAAGGATCTCTTCCGAAGAAATCACAAAAATTTTTCTTGATCGAATTTATAAAGTCAATCCAAAAATCAACGCGGTAGTTCAATTGGCAAAAGAACAGGCACTTACATCAGCAAGAAAAGCGGATAAAGCTTTGGCTAACGGAGAATACTTTGGACCGCTTCATGGTGTTCCTATAACTATCAAAGATTCGTTTGATACAAAGGGAATAATAAGTACTGCCGGAACACTTGGGCGATCCAATTATGTCCCCAAGAAAGACGCCGTTGTAGTTCAACGGCTCAAAGACGCCGGGGCTATTGTGATGGGCAAAACCAATACCCCTGAACTAACCCTGGCTGGTGAGACCGATAACTTGGTTTATGGACGCACCAATAATCCATATGATCTTAGTCTTTGTCCGGGAGGGAGTAGCGGAGGAGCTGCTGCTATAGTTAGTGTTGGTGGTTCTTCGTTCGATGTGGGTACCGATACTGGTGGCAGTATTCGGAACCCGGCACATGCCTGTGGTATTTGCGGACTCAAGCCAACTTCTGGAAGGGTGCCCCGTACCGGGCATATTATTTCATTTTATGGGTACGATCAAGCCTTAACCACAGCAGGGCCAATTGCCAGGAATGTGGAGGATTTGATCCGAATATTCCCAATAATTTCCGGAGCTGATGGAATTGATCCATATATATATAATATTCCCCTTAGAGATCCTTATGAAGTACAGATTTCCAGCCTAAAATTTGCATTCTATTTGGATACAGGAAGTGTTACCCCCGAGTCTGAAGTCAAACAGGTGATTGAAAAAGTAGTTAATGATCTAGCTAACAGAAGCAAGGCGGTTAAAGAAACACGGCCAGATATAATTGAACAAACGTTTCAGTTATTTTTTGAAATATTGGGAATAGACAAGGGTTATGGTGCGAATAGGATTATTACTAATGCGGGCACGGAGGAATTCTCTCCTTTGTTAAAATGGGCTGAAACGCCTGAAGAGGGATTTGAAAGTGACAGTATTTCTCCTGTACAATTTGTTGATCATTTTGAAAAATGGGCGCAGTTCAACAGCACAATGACTTCCTCTTATAAAGACTATGATATCATTCTGTGTCCAGTTTCTAGCTTTCCAGCTCTTCCTCATGGATATGAAGAACTGGCCTTGAATACGCTGTCCTATACAGCAACCTATAACTTGACAGGTTGGCCGGTGGCTGTGGTAAGAGCCGGCACATCTTCCTCCGGACTGCCCATAGGAATTCAAATTGTGGGTAAGCCCTGGCAAGAACATAAAGTACTAGCTGTTGCTAAATATGTGGAGGGAATGACTGGTGGGTTTCAACCACCTGTTATTTAATCTAAGATAATGCAACCGAAGAAGGATATGATTTCTAAATTATTTAAGCAGCCAATGCACATATGGTTGGCACTTACCCTTAGCTGGATTTTTTCAGGGTGTAGTCGGATCCAGCAACCAGCAACAGAAAAGCCTAATATAATAATCATTTTATCAGATGATCAGGGTTGGGGTGATTTTAGTATCAACGGAAACACTAATCTGAAAACACCGAACATTGATAAACTGGCCAAAGACGGTGCCAGCTTTCAGGATTTTTTTGTGCAACCGGTTTGCTCGCCTACCCGGGCAGAAATGCTAACTGGAAGATATCACGCAAGGGGAGGGGTTTATAGCACCTCCGCCGGAGGAGAAAGACTGGATTTAGATGAAACAGCCATTGCAGACGTGTTCAAACAGGCCGGATATGCTACCGCGGCTTATGGAAAATGGCACAATGGCATGCAGTATCCGTACCATCCGAATGGACGGGGGTTTGACGATTTCTACGGATTCTGCTCTGGGCACTGGGGAAATTATTTTAACCCAATGCTTGAGCATAATGAAGAACTGGTTACCGGAGAGGGCTTTTTGATCAATGATCTTACCAACCACGGAATAAAGTTTATAGATAAGAACAAGCATGTTCCATTTTTACTTTATCTTCCTTTCAATACCCCCCATAGCCCTATGCAGGTACCCGATCGATGGTGGGATAAGTTAAAAGATAAGGAAGTTAAAATGCGTTCCAATCCCGACGATCCAGAGGACTTGGAATTTACCAAAGCAGCACTTGCTATGTGTGAGAACATAGACTGGAACGTGGGTCGAATCTTAAATAAACTAGAAGAGCTAGGAATAGAAGACAACACTATAGTGCTATATTTTAGCGATAATGGCCCCAATAGTTGGCGATGGAATGGTGAGATGAAAGGACGAAAAGGCTCAACGGATGAAGGTGGTGTGCGCGCTCCTTTGTTTATTAAGTGGCCTGGAAAAATACCAGGAGGGAAAAACATTGGGCAAATATCCGGAGTTATTGATTTACTGCCCACTTTAGCGGATTTAGCAGGAATAGATCACGGTATTGGAAAGCCGCTTGATGGTGTCAGTCTGAAACCATTACTCCTTGAAGAGCACCCGGTTTGGAGCGACCGGTACATCTTTAATCATTGGAGGGATAAAACCAGTGTTAGAAGTCAGAGATATAGATTGGACCATGAGGGGGCTTTATTTGATATGGAAAATGACAGAGGGCAAACCTCAGATGTAAGTGCTTCATTTTCGGAGGTAAAAGAGCAGTTACAGGCGGCCAAGCAAGATTTCCAAAATGAAGTACTGTCCGAATTGCCTGAGGAGGATACCAGGAAATTTCCACTGGGCCATCCTGATTCTAAAATTACCCAAATACCAGCCCGTGATGGAATCGCCCACGGGAACATTCAACGCTCGAATAGATATCCCAATTGCTCGTTTTTCACTAACTGGATTAGCCTGGATGACCAAATTACTTGGAATGTGGAGGTAGTAGCTGAAGGAGATTTTGAAGTTACCTTGTATTATACCTGCCCGGAAGGAGATGAGGGGTCTATATTTGAATTAAGTTTTGGTGACAATCACCTGGAGGGTCGTATTGAAACAGCCTTTGACACTCCAATAAGAGGAATGGAAAACGACCGTGTTGAAAGAGGTGAGTCCTATGTAAAAGATTTTAAACCTTTGAACCTGGGGGTTATTTACCTGGGGAAAGGCCCTGGACAATTGGATCTGAGGGCTTTAGAAATACCTGGAACAACGGTTATGGATGTCCGCTTGTTGATGTTTGAGCGGATGAATTGATACTTCACAACAGGGAAAGTTACTTTCACTGAATACCATTCACGGTTTAGCTACTTCAATGACAAAAGTCATTATTCGATTATTCCTAATTGCATACATTGAACACTTTACTACTGCTTTGTTAAGCTAGTGAATATAAAATATGGGCCTAAAAAATGTTAGCACCCTGATAGTCGGAGCCAGTGCAGCGGGTTTATCCTGTGCGGCTCATCTTAGAAGGAGAAACATAGCATTCAATATTATAGAGAAGCAAAACCATGTAGGTCATGCATGGAGGAATCACTATGACAGATTACACCTGCATACCAATAAAGCTTCTTCAAATTTACCGTTTGTCAAGTTTTCCGGAGAGACTTCTAAATATCCTTCCAGGCAACAAGTGGTTGAGTACCTGAAGAATTACTGCGACACTTTGGAGATCCAGCCCTCATTTAATGTAAGCGCTAAAAAAATATCTAAGTCACAAAATAATTGGATAACCGAAACTGACCAGGGAACACTGGTTTCCAAAAACCTAATCGTCTGCACCGGAAATACCAACATTCCCAGAATGGTTAAAAAAGATGGGATGGACACTTTTCCAGGGAAAATCATACATAGCTCGGCGTACAAGAACGGAAAAGAGTTTAAAGGAAAAAATGTACTGATCATAGGATTTGGCAATTCCGCCTGTGAAATAGCTATTTGCCTTTCCGAACATGGCGCCCAACCATCACTTTCTGTACGGTCACCGGTAAATGTAATACCTCGTGACATCCTTGGTATACCGGTGCTTCAACTTGGCATATTACAATCCCGACTGTCACCAAAATTTGCTGATACCCTGAATAAACCGTTGCTCAAACTGCTGATTGGAGATATTGAAAAATACGGACTTAGAAAATTACCATACGGACCCATAGAACAAATTGTCAGGGATCATCAAATTCCCTTGTTGGATATAGGCACCATGGCATTAATTAAACAAGAGACCATTCGGGTATTCGGAGATGTTACCAGGATTGACAATGACATTATACACTTTGAAAATTCCAAAGAAGGGCAGTTTGACGCCATAATAATGGCCACCGGGTATAACACTGGCTTGGATCGAGTATTGACTTTGACTGCCGAAAGAAGAGCAGATTTAAAACTTAATATCAGGAAGCGAAAGCATTTCGGAGAAGAAAACCTGTATTTCTGCGGGTATTATGTAGCACCAACAGGCATGCTCCGTGAAATCAAGTTGGAATCGGAGCTGATCGCAAGTAAAATCTGCGACCAGTTATAATGGCCATGCCATTAGCCATATTTTATTTGTACACCCGCATACTTAAGATGATAATCATTTATATTTTCTTATTGTTATTGATTAGTGCATGTGATACAGATAAGGATCAAGTTACAAACCGCGGTTTTGATTCTGTGGTACCCACTAAATTCGTTGGATCGGAATCCTGTATATCTTGTCATCAAAATCAATATTTAAGTTGGAAAGGTTCCCATCACCAACAAGCGATGAAAATAGCGGATTCGTTGAGTATCCTTGGTGACTTTGATGATGCAATATTTACCAACAAGAATATTACCAGTACTTTTTTCAAAAAGAATGGTAAATATTATGTTAACACGGAAGGAACGGATGGTAAATACCAAGATTATAAAATAATCTACACCTTTGGGGTAACCCCCCTCCAGCAGTACATCGTTGAATTTCCCAACGGTCATTATCAATGTTTATTAACAGCATGGGATACCAAAAAAAAGAAATGGTTTCACCTTCAGCCAGATCTGGAAATAAAGCATGATGAGTGGATAAATTGGACTGGTGGAGGTATGAGGTGGAATACCATGTGTGCAGATTGCCATTCTACTAACGTTAGTAAGAATTTCAATAGTCAAACAAATTCTTTTAATACAACTTTTAGTGAAATTAATCTTGGTTGTGAATCTTGTCATGGACCGGCAAGCCTTCACGTTGAGTTTTACCAAAATCCGCCAGAGCATGCTATAGCTCCCAAAATGTATATGGATACCAACTTGTCGTCTAAAGAACTGGTTGACAAATGTGCAAGATGTCATTCAAGAAGAGCACAGATTACTAAAGCGTTTGACTATGTTGGAAGCTATACGGATCATTATAATCCAAGTTTAATAGTTTACCCGCTTTACCAACAGGATGGACAGATTTTGGAGGAAGACTATGTTTATGGATCTTTTATTCAGAGCAAAATGTATCACAATGGTGTTTCTTGCCAAGACTGTCATGATGTACATTCTTTAAAACTCAAAGAAATAGGTAATGCGCTCTGTCTGAGTTGTCATGATCCTGGTTACAATGAAGTATCGCACCATTTTCATGAAATAAATACTGAAGCTTCCGAATGTATAAATTGTCATATGCCTGGTAAAATATATATGGGTAATGATTTTAGAAGAGATCACAGTTTCAGGGTACCAAGACCTGATCAAACGGCAGAATATGGCACCCCTAACGCCTGTAACGAATGTCATAAAGATAAAAGCCCGGAATGGGCAAGGGATTTCATTAAATCTAAATACGGGCCGGAACGTGAGAGTCATTATTCGGATTACCTATTGGCAGGATATCACGGAGATAATGAGGCATTTCACCATTTGATAACGGACAGGAAATATCCTGAAATTATCAGAGCAACCGCCCTTAGTCAATATTCAAATCAATCGATTTCTTTAAAAGAGCTAAATGCCATCAGGGAATATTTGAAAGACTCTTCTGCTTTGGTGAGAAATGAAGCGGTAAACGTCTTTCAGATATCAGCAAACAGGGAAGTTTCTAAGTACTTAGAGCCGCTATTAATGGATTCTATCAGACTGGTAAGAATTTCTGCAGCCAGATATTTTAACACAGTCAACATAGTCCCGGAGAACAAAATTGATTTTGACAAGGCTCAAAAAGAATATTTGGAAAGCCTGGAAATAAATGCTGATTTTGCTTCCGGTCAACATCAAATTGCCCTGTACCATCAGACCAAAGGCAACCTTAATTCAGCAATACGGGCCTATCAGAAGGCCGTAGAAATTGACAATTATTACAACACCTCAAGAATGAATTTGGCCCTCTTATTATATACGCAAGGAGCTGTTGAAAAGGCCGAAAAATTATACCTAAAAGTAATTGAGCAAGAACCCGAATTTGGATATTCATACTATATGTTGGGACTATTGTATAATGAAACGGGAAACCCACAGAAAGCCTTAAGTTATCTTTCAAAAGCCTGTGAGAGGGAACCAGTAAACCATAGGGCATTTTATAATTATGCGCTGCTGCTTCAAAAAGCAGCGCATAATGAAAAATCAATCAAAATTATTGATCGAGCCTTAGAATTAATCCCTAACAACGAGGAATTTCTTTATGTAAAACTAATAGGTCAACTGAATAGCAATCAATATAACGCTTCATATAAAACTTGCCTGAAACTGCTTGAAATTGCCCCCAACAATGATAACTACAAACAAATTTTTAGGCAGCTAAAAGCAAGGTAATTTTTAAAGCATATAGGGCTATGTTAACCTATTTAAAAGAAAATAGTTTATTAACATTCATAAATGATTATACAGAAAATATTGAGTTATATGAATCTGCTTCAGTATTGCCTGCCCTTCCTCAGCATTAGTAAATCAACCTACCGTGCATACGACATTCTTTTTGTAAAAATGACAGAATTTGCTATTGAAAAAGTACTTAAAACCATTGACTTTGGCGCTGTTATAAATTATACAAAAGAGAAAATGATGAACAAGTCGAAAGAGATGTCATATTTCATTTACAGCAAGTATTCTATAATTCAGAAGATCTTCAAAGTTTTACTAAAATTAACGAAGATCCAAGGCGCGGAACAAATGAAATTCAGGCATAATAATGTAACTACAGCCTCTACAAGCTGGTAGCGTTCCACTACATCTCCAAAATCCCTTATATTTACAGACAATGGGTATAAATGCAATGCATTTAACCATTTGTTAAAAGCAAAAAGAGATAAACCAATGAAAATAATATTTAGGTCAATTCTTACATCCATTCTTCTTCTATCAGGGTATGTGGCTCTTTTTGCTCAGACCGATAAATACCCAGAGGACTTGCACATTTATCCCTATCTGCAGTATGCCACGCCTACATCCATCATTATCAAGTGGGAAACGGTAAACTCAACTATAGGTACTGTAAAATATAGCGAAGATGATAGTTTCAGCAACCAGAGGATCGAATCATCCCCGGTCAAAATTCATGAAATTAAGCTGGATGGGCTAAAACCAGCTACTCGATATCAATATAAGGTTAGCTACCTGGATATCGTATTGGAAACTGCTTCCTTTACTACCGCACCGGTACCAGGTACACCCAATTGGCGCATGGTTGCTTATGGCGACAACCGTACTTTTCCCGAAACACACAAAAGGATTGTTGCTCAAATTCTGAAATTAAATCCCAGCATGATCATCCACTCCGGAGACTTGGTTTCAAGTGGTGATAGTTATGAACAATGGAAAGAGCAGTATTTTGATCCTATGAAAGGGCTGTCGGAAAACATCGCCGTTTTCCCCAGTTTGGGCAACCATGAAAGAAATTCACCGCATTATTACCAATATATGTCCTTGCCCGATGAAAATGGTGAATCATATTACTCTTTTGACTATGGAAATGCACACTTCATAGCCTTAAACAGTAATGCCAGTGAAGCACCATTTGATATAGATTCTAAGCAAACCCAATGGCTCATCAAGGATCTGAAAGAGCATGCAACGGCAGAATGGAAGATTGTCTTCTTTCATCATCCTTTATTCAGATGTCACCCAACCCGGGGCATAGAACCTCAACGATGGGTATGGCAGGAGGTCTTTGAAGAATACGGAATTGATCTGGTAGTCAATGGCCATGACCATTACTATCAGAGGACCTATGCCATCGGTAACTACCAGGGTAAACCTAGCAGAGGCGTCTATCATTTGATTTCAGGTGGCGGCGGAGCACCTAACTATCCCATCGTACCCAAGGTACATGCCGCTAACCGACGAAGTGTCCACCATATTACCGTTATGGACTTTCAGGGAGACCGAATAATAGGTCGGGCCATAGATGATGATGGAAATGTGTTCGATGCATTTGTGTATGACAAAGAGGCGGAAAATTCACCAGAGGAATTCATCTCGTACGAGGTTTTCGAAATCGAACGGGATCTTTCGAAAGCAATCATGAATCTGCCAATAGAAGAATTTGAAAGTGAAGTGAAGATTAATCATACCATAGAGATTGAAAACCCCTTTAGTCATCCATTGCAGATGACATTTAGCTGGTCACCAACCAATAATTGGATCACTAATGGACCGAAGACAGAAATTATCAAACCAGGACAATCCATTAAAATCGAGTATATGGCCTCCACAGAGGCGGATCATTTCTATCCACTACCGCTAGGCAAACTGCATTTTCAGACCCCTGATGGAAAAATAGCATTTAAGAACCACACCATTGAATTCAATCCTATAAAAATCGCCAAAAAGAAATTGGTTAAGCCCCTGGCGGTAAAAACGCCGCCCATAATCGATGGAGATCTGTCAGATTCAAACTGGGATAAAAACCTAATCCTGGATCAATTTAAGGATGTTCAAGGTGGTTTACCAATGAAAAAAACCGAGATAGCAGTAAGTATGAATAGAGCAAAAAATACATTATATGTAGTTGGGAAATTTGAAGCTTCAACAGAAGTTTCAAATTCAGGAGTTATGGAAAGAGACCATAGGAGCATTATTCGCCATGAAAATATAAAAATTCACATAGGTGTTGGAAAGGAAGTTTATACATATATCGTAAACCCAAAGGGAGCTTTATTGGATACCCGGGATAGAACAGTATTCTGGAATAGCGACGTAACCATCTGGAATAGTACGGCAAGATCAGCAGGTAGAGCCAATGAAAATGGATGGCAATTTGAAATGGAAATACCTTTGGGTGAGTTGAATATCCAGAAACATAAAACCACCATCAACTTTTCGCGTAGCGATACAGAAAATAATACAGAGTATGAATATTCCCTGACTTTTGGAAGATCTGGCCTTGATCACCATATTCCTATGTATACATCGGATTGGAAAGCGGTTGATCGATTTGCTGGGCTAATATTGAAGTAGATTCGCCATACATACAAGACTGTGGAGGGCCAATTTCAGATAAATCAATTCTCTCATGAAGAAGAGTTTGCTAATCATCATACCGATCATATGTTTAATTAGTGGTTTGATAATTGAAAATAAGTTTAATCTAATTCCAAACGTTTCAGGTCAAAATAATGAGGGTGATGTACTCGAGAAAAAACCGGAATGGGGAGATGAGTTTTCAATTGTAGACATCAAATCCCCCATTGACGGACACAACCAGAAGGCTTATTTCTTTAAGACCAATTCTTCAGAACCACAGCCGTTAATTGTAAGCCTGCATACCTGGAGCAATGACTATACACAATACGATTCGATCAACGTGTTATCTGTTGCCAGGGGGTTTAATTACATACATCCAAACTTTCGGGGAGCAAATAATCATAAAGATGCATGTTGTAGTGATTTGGCAATTGCTGATATTGATGCATCAATCGATTATGCTTTAAATCACGCAAATGTCGATACTTCAAGAATATTTGTAATTGGCGTGAGCGGTGGTGGTTATGCGACATTAGCAATGTTTATGAAATCGAAGCATCGAATTAAAAAATTCTCTTCATGGGTACCATTGGTGGATTTAACCAAATGGTTTGAAGAATCCAAAATCAGAAAGCTTAAATACAGTGAAGAGATCCTTGCGTGTACGGAATCCACTAGAGGAATTCTTAATAAAAAAGTAGCTTTAGAGAAGTCCCCAATTTATTGGGAAACACCTACGGAAAAACTGAAGTATTCAAGATTAGAAATATTTGCTGGGGTCTATGATGGAATGACAGGCAATGGTACCATACCAATTACACATTCTATCAACTTCTATAATAAACTACAGAATGACCTGGAAGAGGAGGATAGTTCCAAATACGTATCTGAGCTTGAAAAATTGACCCTACTTGAACATAGAAAACCATTATCAAATTATGGCGCAATCGCCGGAAGAGCGGTGATCCTGCTAAAAGAATCAAATAATATTCGACTAACATTGTTTGAAGGCGGACATGAAATATTGAATGAATTTGCATTTGAGGACCTGGTAAAATAAATAATCCGAAGAAAATATAATGAAGGCGATCGTCTATCAAAAATACGGGTCCCCCGATGCTCTTGAATTACAAGAAGTAGATAAACCTACTCCCAGGGACAATGAAGTGTTGGTAAACGTCTATGCTGCTTCCATAAATTCATGGGACTGGGATCTCCTAAGAGGCAAACCCTATATTAATCGAATGTGGGGGTTTCTAAAGCCTAAGTATCAGATACCCGGGGGTGACATCGCGGGGCGTGTTGAAGCAATTGGCAAGAAAGTAATCCAGTTTAAGCCAGACGATGAAGTATTTGGAGACCTGTGCCACTGTGGTTGGGGTGGTTTCGCAGAGTATGTATGCGTCAGTGAAAATGCCCTGGAGTTTAAATCGGAGGGTATGACATTCGAGCAAGCAGCAGCCATCCCTCAGGCGGCAGTCATGGCCCTGCAGGGTATTCATAATTATGGACCGGTGAAGCCAGGACAAAAAGTTTTGATTAATGGTGCGGGTGGTGGTGTGGGTACGTTTGGCATACAGATTGCCAAATCATTGGGGGCTGAAGTGACTGGGGTAGACTGCACCAGCAAATTGGAGAAGATGCGCTCGATTGGTGCAGACCATGTCATTGATTATACAAAAGAAGATTTTACCAATAATGAGCAGTTGTACCATCTGATTCTTGATGTTGTGGGATATCATTCTATCTTCGATTATAAGCGCGTATTAAGCCCTGGTGGAAGGTATCTCATGATTGGTGGGCCCGCCGTGCTCATTTTACAGTCTATGTTCCTGGGACCTTTGATTTCCATAACAGGGAAAAAAATGGGTATTTTGGCGCATCAGCCGAACAAGGATCTGTATATTTTAAAAAAACTTTTTGAGGCGGGAACTGTAGTACCAGTTATAGATAGATGTTATACTTTACCAGAGGTTCCGGACGCTTTCCGGTATTTTGGAACTGGGCAGGTCCAAGGAAAAGTAGTTATAACCATGCAAAATTTAAATGAAAACTGACATGAAAAAAATACTCTTCAGCCTGGTCCTGGTAGCACTTTCCGTTGTATCTGGATGTAATCGACTCACCAATGATCAGGATGGCGGAGTAAAAGAGCTTCCACGTATAGCCATTGCAGGATTAGCCATAGAATCAAGTACATTTTCGCCGGCACTTACCCATGAAGAAGCATTTCACGCCAGAGTGGCTGATGAAGTATTCTCGTTTTATCCATTCTTATCTCCTGACTCAATTAATAGAAGACGGGCGAATTGGATTCCTACCATAAGGGGCCATGCGCTACCCGGAGGTATTGTCACCAGGGAGGCATATGAATCATTGGTAATGAAAACCCTTGATTTGCTTAGAGAAAATGGTCCTTATGATGGTCTGTTTTTTGATATTCATGGCGCCATGAGCGTGGTAGGCCTTGATGATCCGGAAGGGGATTTTATCGTTAGAATTCGTGAAGTAATTGGCAAGAAAACCCTCATTTCAACCTCTATGGATTTACACGGCAATGTTTCATGGCGACTGGCTCAAAACACTGACCTGATTACATGTTATAGGATGGCGCCGCATGAAGATGCTTTGGAATCGAAAAAACGGGCAGTGGATAATATGTTGTCCCGGTTAGAAAGTGGCAAAGGGAAACCAGCCTTTAAGGCGTGGATTCCGGTGCCTATCTTGTTACCCGGAGAAAAGACCAGTACCAGAATAGAACCTGGAAAGAGCCTGTACGCCAAGGTAGCACCAGCGGCAAATCAGGAAGGTATTATTGACGCTGCAATTTGGATTGGATATGCATGGGCCGATGAACCGCGCAATCATGCGGTGGTGATGGTTACAGGTGACAATAAAGAAATAGTTACCAGTACTGCTGAGAACCTTGCGAAGAGCTTTTGGGAAGTAAGATCTGACTTTAAGTTTGTAGCTCCTACTGCTTCTCTTGAGGAAAGTCTTAATATGGCTATTGCCAGCGATAAGCATCCTTTCATTATCAGCGATATGGGCGATAACCCTACTGCCGGAGGCGCAGGGGATGTCACCTGGACTTTAACTGAAATTCTGGCACGCCCTGAATTTAAGTCAGAAAATGGACCTTCACTTATATATGCTTCTATACCTGGACCCGAGTTTGTTGAAAAAGCCATTGAAGCAGGCGTTGGTGGTAAAGTTGAAGCATATGCAGGTGCAGCCATTGACCATCGTTTTGCTCCTCCAATCAAATTATCCGGAACAGTTGAAGCCATTGAGCACGGGGATAAGCATGCGGAAACTGAGGTTGTGGTAAGAGTTGGGAGTGTGCACATTATTGTCACCAAAAAGCGTAAGCCCTATCACCATGAAACTGATTTTACCAGGTTGGGTCTGGATCTCCGGGAAACTGATATTGTGGTGGTGAAAATTGGTTATTTAGTACCAGAGCTTTATAACATGAGGGCAGACTGGATAATGGCGCTAACACCTGGTGGGGTAGATCAGGATCTGGAGCGTCTTGATTATGAGAGAATCAATAGGCCCATGTTCCCATTCGATCAGGACATGAAGGACCCCGATCTAAAAGCTCAATTAGTGCCGACATCTGATGAATAAATACTGGAAAAAACAATCACAAGACGAGATAAAATCAGTAGTATTTAAGGCTCTGGAGAAGAACATTAATTATCATAAACAGTATGTCTTAGGTATTCCTGCTTCATATTTAGATGAAAAGGTCTTTAATCAAGATGCTTCATTTGTAAAAGATGCTCCTTTTATATCAGCTCTTATTCAAAATCCAAATCATATTGGATGTCACACATTAGGGAAATCTGAGTCACATTTTCAAGGCACTCAGGAAATTGAACTAGAGCTTATTGAGATTTGTGCTGTGGATATTTTAAAGGGAAAGCCAAACAAACAGGATGGATATATAGCTTCAGGAGGAACGGAGGCCAATATTCAAGCGATATGGATTTACAGAAACTATTACCTCAATGAACTTTCAGCAAACAGAGAAGAAATTTGTATTGTTTGCAGCGAAGACAGTCATTATTCGATTGATAAAGCTGCAAATTTATTGGTATTGGATATTTACAAAATACCGGTTGATGGCAATACCCGGGAAATAAGTGAAGGAGAAATAAATAGAGTTATACTGGATGCCAGTAACAATGGCAAAAAATACTTCATTGTGGTATGCAACATGATGACAACAATGTTTGGGTCTGTCGATAATATTAAGGTCTTGGTAAAACAACTAAAAAAATCATCGTGTGATTTCAAACTGCATGTTGATGGGGCTTTTGGCGGGTTTTATTATCCTTTTACCAATAAGAATAGTCAATTGACATTTGAGAACCCCAATATTTCATCCTTTACGCTTGACGCCCACAAAATGGCCCAGGCACCCTTTGGAACGGGCATTTTTTTAATTCGCAAGGGATACATTCAAAACGTAAAAACCCAACAGGCCAGCTATGTGGAAGGAGAAGACTTTACCCTAATAGGCAGTAGATCCGGAGCAAATGCCATTGCGGTCTGGATGATATTAGTAAAAAATGGACCATTTGGATGGCAAGAAAAGATCTTCATTCTACAAAAAAGAACTGAGTGGATGTGCAAACAACTGAGCCAACTAAATATTGATTACTATCGTCACCCGATGTCAAATATCATAACCATTAAAAGTAATTTTATTGATAAGGAAATAGCATTAAACTTTGCATTGGTTCCTGACAATCATACTGCGCCAAAATGGTACAAAATTGTCATTATGGATCATGTAACCATAGAAAAGCTAATTCTACTAATAGACCAAATTAAGGTAAGCAACACAGAATAAAGAAATGGCACCTTGCAACGACTACTTGGTTAATTGAGCTAATATGAACAAGAGAAATGAACTAATCGAAAAGCACTATGACCTTCCCGGGTTATTTGAAAACATTCTTAAGCTACTTAACGATCATGGCGTGGATTTAAGCAACATATCAAGATCTGATATTGCTGGAGTTGATGAATTCCATCTTAGAGGGGCTGAAGTATCAAAAGAACTTGTATCTCAATTTGACTTTAAAGATCTAAAAGTTTTAGATGTTGGATGTGGACTAGGAGGTCCATGCAGAATGCTTGCAGATGAATTCAACTGCAATGTTTCTGGTATTGATATGAGTAGTGAATTTATCAGAACAGCAAAGCAATTATCTGATATAATTCAACTTAATGGAAAAATAGAATTTATTCAAGGAGATGCACTTGATTTGCCATATGAGGATGGTTCATTCGATGTGGTATGGACCCAGCACGTACAAATGAATATTGAAGATAAATTGCAGTTTTATTCTGAGATAAACAGAGTCTTAGATGACAATGGGAGACTGATTTATTATGATATATTCAAAAGAGATAAAGAGGATGTAACCTATCCTGTTCCATGGGCAGATAATGTATCGGTCAGTTATCTTGGAACCATTAAAAATATGGAGACTATTCTAAGCGATTTGGGTTTTACTAAGACACAGGTAACGGATCAAACAGATAAGGCCATTAAATTTCTCCATGATTTATTTGACAAGATCCAAATTAACAGTCCTCCTAAAATAGGGTTGAATGTATTAATGGGTACTTCAACCAAAGAAAAACTCGGTAATGTTCTAAAAGCATTGGAAGAGCACAAGATCGAACTGCAAAGCGGGATTTATAAGAAGTAGAGATAATCCGGCAAATCAAAAAACACCGAGGAGAGATTTGAAAATGACATTAAAGAAGCTCGCTTATCAACCTTACAAAAAATTGTAGAACTTGGATTAGGGGGAGAGTTGGATTTGTTAATTAGGCTTTAGGTTTTTGTGCCCATTATTGCATTCGCTGGGTTGCGAACAAACTAATTATGGTACAAGCAACGGTTATGGCGGGTATTTTTCTTTTTAAAATCTCCATGAAATCTTTTCTTTGTACCGGATCAATGAAATATCCACAGAACTTCAATATAGGCCTGGTTTTCTGTTTTTGGGGCCTGTTCATATTGCCTCAGGCAGCGCATTCTCAGACTAAAAATGAAATGCGTGGCGTATGGATGGCCACTCTACTTAATATTGACTGGCCCTCCGGTTCAAATCTTACTACCCGACAACAAAAGCAAGAGATCATTTCAATTCTCGACCACCATCAGTCAGTAGGCATTAATGCTTTATTCCTTCAGGTACGTCCGGCTGCTGATGCTTTCTACAATTCTTCATACGAGCCCTGGTCACAGTGGCTTACAGGTGTTCAGGGAAAAGAGCCCAGACCATATTATGATCCACTGGAATATTGGATTGAGGAGTGCCACCGCCGTGGAATGGAACTGCATGCTTGGTTCAATCCTTTTCGAGCCGCTGTCAATGAAGATGTTAGTTTATTACACAATGATCATATTGTGCACAAACACCCTCAATGGTTTGTAAGCTACGGGGGGCGGATCTATTTTAACCCTGGATTACCGCAGACCAGAGAATATGCGACTAAGGTGATTATGGAGGTGGTCGACCGATATGATATCGACGGCGTTCATTTCGATGACTATTTTTATCCCTATAAGGTGGAAGGTCATGAATTCGCAGATCAGTCCACCTTTCAACAGTGGGGTGGAGGATTCTCCAGCATTGGCGACTGGCGCCGTGACAATGTATCCAGATTTATCAAGAATATAAGTGACAGTATCCGTGAAGTCAAGCCAGGGATCCGTTTTGGTATTAGCCCCTTTGGCGTTTGGCGTAATAAAGATATGGATGTATCTGGCTCAAACACCCGGGCAGGTCAGACAGCTTATGACGATCTCTATGCAGACGTACTGCTGTGGATGAAAAACGGGTGGATCGACTATCTGGCCCCTCAGATCTATTGGCATATTGGGTTTGAGCTGGCTGACTATAAGATACTGTTGGATTGGTGGAGCCATCATAGCTATGGCAGGCATATCTACATTGGTCAAAGCGCTTATAAGGTGCGCAGGGATGCTGACTTTAATGCCTGGCAGGACCCTGGAGAGTTGCCACGTCATATACGGCTGAACAAAAACTATCCTCAGATCAAGGGAAATATATACTTTAGCTCCAAGTCCTTGCGGACCAATGCATTGGGCCTTGGTGATTCCTTAAGAAACAAATACCATAGATATCCCGCACTGGTACCTGCCATGTCCTATAAACCGGCAATTAACTTGAAGTCACCGTACTTGTATCGTATCAGTCACGGTCATAAAAAGTTGACAATATATTGGTCAGGAGAAGAAAATAAACCAAAGGATGGTCGATACCAACTGGTATACCGATATAAAGGAGATCAGGACCCTGGGCAGGAGGACCCCCGTAATATTATTGCCTTGTTACCTCCTGAAACCACCAGTTTTGAGGATACCCCTCCCAAAAAAGGTTACTACACCTATGTGATCAGTTCCGTAAGTAAAACCAATCATGAAAGCCTGGGTAGCCACCCAATCAGTATCAACTACCGTAAGCGTAAACCTCGGAAGAAGAAAATTAAAACCTGATAAGATCTAAGACCTTAGATCTGAGATCTTAGACCTTAATGATCACCCCCTTGCGGTACAGCAGCCATGAAAGGGTAAAGAGAATAAGCACGAAAACCATGGCAAAAGCCAGGCTTGCATTGTATGGGCCTAACCAGCTAAGGAACAGGTTGTCAAATAACCAGCCTTTAAGACTTTGTTCACCTATTTGAATCATTCCAAGGAAGCGTGCCAGCAGTCCTGATAATATGTACGCGGACAATGCATTGATACCGAAGGCCACCCAAGGGGTAGTCCAACCTTTATATCCCAGCACATCAATGAACCAGTAACATAAAGCCAGGCATTGCATAGCGATTCCGGAGGTGTAAAGCACATATGAGCTAGTCCAAAGGGCTTTATTAATGGGAAAGCTTAGGTCCCAAAGCAATCCGGTAAATATACATAATACACCTGCGGTGAATAGCCAAACCACTTTTGTGGTTTCAGACAGATCACTTTTGACCAAGTGCCCGACAAGCATACCGCTGAGTCCGGTAACCACGGCAGGTATGGTACTAAGTATACCCTCAGGGTCCCATACTTTACTGTGACTCCATAAATGTCCTCCCAAAACCAGATTGTCAAGCCAGGCACCCAGGTTAGTTGCAGGTTCCAGATTAGGGGCTCCTACACCCGGTACCGGAATGAAATTCATTATGAACCAATATCCTACCAAAAGAACCACCGCCCAGCGGAATTGTCCCATCCAGGTGGTGCGAATAAAGATCAGTGAACAGATTAAATAAACCACTGCAATTCGTTGCAGTACCCCAGGGATGCGTATGGTAGACAGATCATAGTAGGGAAATCCGTTAAGTAGCAGGCCAATCAGGAATATTATGGCGCTTCTTTTAATGATTTTTTTGACCAATCCCGAGGTATCGGTTCCGACAGCAATTCGTTTACCCAAAGCCAGGGTAATGGCTATCCCAACCATAAAGAGAAAGAATGGAAATACCAGGTCAGTGGGTGTGCATCCATGCCAGTCCGCATGCCGCAGCGGGCCATAAACATATTCCCAGGATCCGGGATCATTTACCAGGATCATGCCTGCAATAGCAATACCTCGAAGTACGTCTAGTGAGATTAATCGTTTGGGCATATTACAAGAAGAAGTTGAGCGATAAATATATAGATATTATATTTCTTTCTGCAATTTCATACTATTTTGGCGGTAAATACAAACATATATGGACGGTAAAGCTGTACTACTTACTCAAGGAATGCTGGACAGTCATTATGCCAAAACTGCTCACGGTCTGATAAGGGGTACAGACCGCTACCAAGTAGTGGCAGTGATTGACCATGAGCATGCAGGTAAAGATGCCGGGGTGGTACTCGACGGAATGCCCAGAAATATTCCAGTACATGCTTCAATAGATGATTTTACCCTGGCTGGCGGTAAAGCAGATTATTTGATAATTGGAGTGGCCACCAAAGGAGGCTTTATTCCCGCACCTATAAGGGAAGAGCTTAAAAAAGCCGTTAGTTACGGATTGAGTATAGTGAATGGGTTACACGAGTTCCTTAGTGAAGATCAGGAAATGAAATCGCTGGCCGAAAAGCATAAAGTACAACTGATCGACATTCGTAAACCCCGGCCAAAGGAACAACTGAAGTTTTGGGAAGGCACCATTGAACAAGTGAAGTGTCCAAAAATAGCGGTTCTGGGTACTGATTGTGCCATAGGCAAACGCACCACCGCCCGAATATTAATGGAAGCAGCACGGGATCAAGGACTACGATCCGAAATGATCTTCACTGGCCAGACTGGTTGGCTTCAAGGGGCAAAGTACGGATTTATGTTTGACTCTACTTATAATGATTTTGTTTCCGGCGAATTGGAGCATGCCATCGTGTCCTGTTACCAAGAAGTATCGCCGGACATTATTTTTTTGGAAGGACAAGCCTCATTACAAAATCCTACAGGGCCCTGCGGGGCAGAATTCTTGATATCAGGACGAGCTGATGGAGTGATACTACAGCATGCACCCGGGCGAAAATATTTTGGGGATGAGCCCTTGTTGGGAGAGATCCCACCATTGGGTACGGAATTGGAACTGATTGGTCTCTACGGTTCTAAAGTCATAGCCATTGCTTTGAATACCAAAGAGTTGACTCCATCAGAAGCAGATGAAGTTCAAGTGGAATATCAAGAAAAGTATAGGATACCGGTATTTCAACCACTAAAGGACGAGGTACATGAGGTCATCTCGCTGATTCAACAAGCCTATGCCAAAAATTAAAAACATTGATGTACAAAGGGTCGACCTGAAACTTACCCGGCCATATACTATAGCCTTTAAAACGGTAGATCATGTTGAGAATGCCATAGTTACCATGGAACTAGACAATGGTCTGGTAGGGCGGGGAGCGGGTAATCCCAGTGAACAAGTTGTGGGTGAAACACTGGATAATGCATTACATGCCCTGGACCAGGCTCTGGGAGGTGAATCAGTTGACAGCGGTTGGCAGGGGTTAATTGGAAGAGAAATTGAAGATATAAATATTCTTTGTGAGGAAATACAAATCCAGCTGAAACATAGCCCCTCGGCAAGAACTGCCCTGGAAGTGGCCCTGTATGATGCTTTTTCTCAATGGAAAGAGGTCCCGCTGGTAAGCCTGCTGGGTCAGAGAATTGAAAGCTTATCAACCTCAATTACCATCGGAATAAAAGATGTTTCCGATACCCTTGAAGAAGCTGTTGAATACTACCAAAGAGGGTTCAGATATATAAAAGTAAAATTGGGCAATCATCTTGAAGAAGACATAGAAAGGATGGTTAAATTGAGGGAGCGGTTTGGAGACCGGATCAAGCTGCGGGTGGATGCAAATCAGGGTTATAATATTCAGGAGTTGAAGCAATTCTATGATCAGACGCTCAGTTGCCATCTGGAATTGATCGAACAGCCACTACCGGCAGATCAGGTGGAAGAGATGCGGTGCTTGCCGGAGGAGATACGTAAGACACTGGCGGCAGATGAAAGTTTAATTGGTCCGGATGATGCCGCCAATATTATTGGTAAACCCAATGCCTGTGGTATCTTTAATATCAAACTCATGAAATGCGGTGGGATCACCCAGGCGTTGGAGATTTCGAGATTAGCTCAGGGTGCGGATATCGACCTGATGTGGGGCTGCAACGACGAGAGCGTTATTAGTATTTCTGCCGCTTTACATACTGCTTTGTCCTGTAAAAATACTCATTATCTGGATCTTGATGGCAGTCTGGATCTGGCAAAAGATGTGGCAGAGGGCGGGTTCATATTGGAAAATGGTGAAATGCGGGTAAATGGTTTGCCAGGACTGGGTTTGACAAATTCATAGAATTGTACAAAACTAATTTGTTATGGCGGTTGTTACCGGCCTGGATATAATTAAACAAAGTGATCGCTGGGTAAAGGAATTCCCTGGAAATGCAGGCTATGTGGCGCATGCTGCTTCCGTTGACAGCCAGTTGCAGCACGGAATCTCGGTCTTTAAAGAGCGGTTTGGTGACCGTCTTACCAAGGTTTTTTCCCCCCAACATGGTTTGGTAGGAGACGAGCAGGACAATATGATCGAATCTGATCATTTTCATCATCCGTATTTTGATCTACCCATTTACAGTCTCTATTCGGAAACCAGAAAGCCCACCGCAGAAATGCTGGATGGCCTGGACCATGTGTTTATAGATCTACAGGATGTAGGCACACGGATATATACTTACATCTATACCATGACCTACTTGATGGAGGCTTGTGCAGAGCTGGGAATACAGGTAATAATATTGGATCGGCCCAATCCCATTAACGGTATTCAGTTGGAAGGAAATGTGTTGGAACCAGAATTCACCAGTTTTGTGGGACGGCACCCTTTGCCTATGCGTCACGGCATGACCAGTGGTGAAATTGCTCAGATGGCTAAAAAGTACTGGGGTATCAACTGCGAATTGGAGGTAATTCCCATGCAAGGATCCGTTACCATTGTCTCCTGAGATCGGAGACAATGG
>PVMK01134689.1_pt1 | contig 28298 bp, 26 predicted proteins | sample 1853481 | NCBI WGS metagenome assembly PVMK01 (sample SAMN08533507, study PRJNA380276) | Marine sediment metagenome, whole genome shotgun sequencing project. | reverse complement strand
TCATAGGTAATTTCACCTTTTAAAACATTCAAACCATTACGCAGACTTTCGTCTTCCAGCATAGCTTGCTTCCATCCCTTGTCCGCCAATGCCAAACCATAAGGCGACACAGCATGATTCATGACCAGAGCCGACGACAGAGGTACTGCACCTGGCATATTAGCAACGCAGTAATGTACAACATCATCTATAATATATGTAGGATCATTATGTGTTGTGGCCTTACTGGTTTCAAAACAGCCACCTTGATCAATAGAAATATCAACCATCACTGTACCCGGCATCATTGTCTTAAGTATGTCTTTCCTGATCAAACGCGGAGTAGAAGCACCAGGAATAAGAACAGCTCCGATAATCAAATCTGTCAACTGTACAGTCCGCTCGATGAAATCTGTTACCGAATAAACAATTTTGGCCCGTCCAGCAAAATAATCATCCAGATAACGAAGACGATCATGGTTACGTTCCAGGATTGTAACATCGGCTTCCATACCAACTGCCATACGGGCAGCATTAAACCCTGATACACCGCCACCCAAAATAAGGACCTTGGCTGGTAAAATACCCGGTACAGCCGAAATCATACGTCCTGTTCCACCCATATGTTTTTGCAAATTAAAAGCCCCTACCTGAACAGAAAGCCTTCCTGCAATCTCACTCATTGGAGCCAAAAGCGGCAACCCTCTCCCATTCGCACCTGTGACTGTTTCATAGGCAATGGCCACGCACCCTGAATCTATAAGCCCTTTAGCTTGTTCTGGATTAGCGGCTAAATGCAAGTAGGTAAACAGGATTTGTCCTTCACGAAGCATTGCACACTCAAAGGCTTGCGGCTCCTTGACCTTTATGATCATATCCGCTTCGTCAAAAATTTCTTTAGCCGTACCACGAATTTCCGCTCCGGCAGCTAAGTAATCATCATCAGAGAAATTGATCCCTACTCCTGCTGCGGTCTCCATAATGACTTTATGGCCGTGTGTGACATATTCTTTCACTGAAGATGGAACTAAACCTACGCGGTACTCCTGCGCTTTAATTTCTTTTGGGCATCCAACAAGCATCTTTCTGCTCCTTTATTGCTAAATAATTCGCGTCTTTTTTATCAGTATATCTATTTTTTCTAAAGTATTTTTAATACTGCTTTGCAATTGTTTTTAATACTGAACAAGAACCGATCAGTGTTCTGCAGAAAAAGGTAAACGATGCCCTGCTGTCAAAATGGAAACCATAATTCAAAATAGTAAATTCTGGTCAAGAATTTTCCTGCGCCACTACAAATTGTTCCCATTCGGGCAAAGTAGATTTAGAACAGATTCTTTGTAATAGATCAAAGCTTGCTTCTAGATTTTCTGTAGCTAACATACTTAACGATTTACCCAGTTTGAAACACTCTCCTCGTATCTGTAAAAGGTAAGCAGGGGGTGGCTCTCCATAAAGTTGCATGTAGCTATGTAGCAGCGCCATTGGACTCATGACGTGAGAAGTATAACTTGCGTCTTTTTGCGCAAATATGCGAGAAAATGTATAAGGTGTTGTACAAGAAACACTTGCGTCAATGAATAGTACCCGCTCTCGGCCTTGTAAATCTATTGCATGCTCCACCTGCAGCTGAAAATCAGTAAGTAATTCCAGATATGGCAGATCCAGTTCTTCTAAACGTTCTAGAAGTAATGGCCCAAGTGCATCATCCCCCCGACTTGGATTGCCGTAACCAAAAATGAGCAACGACGTTGTCAACTTCTATACCGTCCGTTGGAATCCTTGATCAAACGTTGAACTCGTGCCCCACCTGCATCAACTAGTTCTACCTCCAGCGGCATTTTTCCGATAGCATGAGTGGCACAAGAAAGACAGGGATCGAACGCACGAATTGCAACTTCGATGTGATTAAGCAAACTTTCAGATATCTGCTGGTTATCTAGGTATTGCAACGCTACTCGCCTAACTGCTTCATTCATGGCCTGATTGTTGTGAGTAGTAGCTACAATCAGATTAGCACGCACGATCTGCTCGTCTTCGTTAATACGGTAATGATGTATCAATGTTCCACGTGGTGCTTCAATCACTCCAACTCCACGTAACTGTCTTTCTCCACTACTTACTAAATCATCGCTTTGTAGGTCAGTGTCATCCAATAACTCCTGAATTACTTCAGCAGCGTGCAACATTTCAATCATGCGTGCCCAGTGATAAGCAAGCGTTGCCTGAGCTGCACTACCTCCAGAGAACTCCAGAAAAGTCTTGCGCTCTTTATCTGCCAATAGCGTCGGGATAAAATCGCAATTGTTGACCCGTGCTAGCGGACCAACACGGTACCAACCTTCCTCCCTACCAAGCGAACGAATAAACGGAAATTTCATGTATGACCATGACTTCACTTCCTCGTGAATGTAGTCCCAATAGCGGTTGTAATCTACATGATCAAAAATAGTCTGATTAACTTCATTCTTAGCTCTCAAGCCACCGTGGTAGAGATCCATCGCACCATTTTCCCTCACGAGACTCATAAAACTGGAGCGGTAAGAACCAAAGTTATTATGAAAATCTGGATGAGCACTATAGATTGTTTTGATTAACCTCACTGCAGATTGGCTCATTTCTATGATCTGATCTATTTCCTTACGTAGATAATCGCACTCTTCCCGTGACAGATTCTTATTTACTCCACCTGGAATCGTGCCTGTACCATGTACTCGTTTACCAGTAGTAAGACGAATCACCTCTTGACCATACTTACGCAGTGCTACCCCTTGTCTGGCAATATCAGGATAAGCTTCTACAATACCTGCAATATTTCGCTTACCTATGTCCGAATCAAAACCGAATAGCAGATCAGGTGAAGACAGGTAAAAAAAATGTAGCGCGTGGGATTGTAGAATCTGCCCCATATGCATGAGCCGCCGTAGCTTATCGGCAGCGGGAGTAATGGTTGCACCGATTATCGTATCCATGGCCTTACACGCCGCCAGATTATGGCTTACCGGGCAAATGCCGCAAAGACGCTGTACCATTACCGGCACTTCCCAAAAAGGACGTCCTTGGACAAATTTTTCAAACCCACGGAATTCGACTATATGAAAACGTGCCTGATGCACTCGATTTTCTTCATCAAGTAACAACGTAACTTTACCGTGGCCCTCCACTCTTGTAACCGGTTCAATTACGACCCGCTTCAAGTTCTCAGGATGGGCAGCAGTTTCTAATTTAAAACTCATAAGAAAAATTTAATCATAGCGCACCATTTCATTGCTTAGTTTCGGTTCTCTGCCTGCAATCAGGTCGGTAAGAAACTTCCAAATCGTATCTGCGGATGGTGGACAGCCTGGTAAAAAGTAATCGATTTTAACTACTTCGTAGACTGGATATACTTTGTCTAATGGCAACGGCAATTCAGGGTCGTTAGGTATCTGATTTCCTTCGAGCCCTCCTTCATATAGATAGATCTCCTGAAAGCAATCCCACAGGTCGATGTTGTTACGTAGTGACGGAACACCGCCTGTAATTGCACATGCACCAATTGCCACCAACACGTTACAGTGTTTTCGAAATTCTTTTAACACATGAACGTTATCAGCATTACTCACCCCGCCTTCCACGATGCCGATATCACATGGCCCACAATGTTTAATATCAGTAAAGGGTGTACGGTCGAACTCGACTTCTTCCAAGAGTGAAAACAGTTTCTCGTCAATATCCAGAAAAGACATGTGACAGCCCAAAACAGCCCGCTAAAGAACAGGTTGCCAATTTAGTTTTTTTATTCTTACTCATGGTCAGGTTTTACTTGTACTTCATCAATTTTCTTTTCATCGAAAATGCGACGACCGATAGGGATCTTATAACCCTGACGTTTGATCAGAATTGCGCCAGTAGGACATACATGAGCCGCCTTATCGGTTACGGCAAAATTAGTATCCACTAACTTCCCGCTTTCGGAGTTCACCACCAAACGAGAGCTAATACCGCGTCCAGAAATTCCAAATACATTCTTCCCATCAACCTCACGGCTGGCGCGCACACATAGCTCACATAATATGCATCGGTTGAAATCAAGAAATATCTCTGGGTGGGACGCATCTACTGCCCGAAATTGGTATAAATGTGTAAAATGTGGACTCAGCATTTCTAGATGATAAGCTGTTGCTTGTAATTTACAATTGCCAGATACCTCGCATGAAGGGCAGGTGTGATTACCTTCTACGAACAACATTTGCACTAAAGCCTTACGATCATCGTTAAGCGCCGACGTATTATTTTCTACCACCATACCGTTGTCCGCCGGCATAGTACAAGAAGTCATATTACGTCCATTAACATTCACGGTACATAGCTTACAACTACCGTGTGGAGTGAATTCTGGGTTATGACATAAGTGAGGAATATAAATGCCTGCAGTCAAAGCAGCATCCATTATGGTTTGTCCTTCTTTGAAAGAAATAACTTTCCCATCTAGCGTAATACTATTACTCACTAGCACCTCTTAATTAGTAAACTCAGATTCCTAAATGAAAAGCTCCATTTACTATATTTCATTTCGTGGATATCGTTTTTTTGCAACACCCTAAAATTTTTTTAACTTTGTTAATATATAGAACTTTAAATTTATAAAAGTATCCTTAGGACAAGTGCGCCCATTTATCATCCCTACCAGTAATTTTCCGTGCCTTCTCTAGTGCTCCATCCAGGTCAAAAGCCGGCTCAAAAACATGTTTCTTCAGTTTATTCTTATAGGCATCTGGAAATTTTTCCAGTACATCTAATATCTGATTTGCTGCTGTATGTCCTAACCCACAGTGACTCATAGATCTCATGATGCGACCAATATTTTTCAGTTCGTCCAGGTCGTACGCTGTACCATGACCATCGGCCAGTTTATCTATAATTGTCTTCTGTAATTGGGTGCCAACACGGCATGGAGTACAGAAACCACAACTTTCGTGAGCAAAAAAGTGAGCAGAATTCCTCGCCACTTGTAACACATCACGTTCACGATTAAATAGGATAAGTGCCCCAGCAGTAGGTAGATCTTCAAAGCTGATGCGTCTCTGAAATTCTTTACTTGATACCAATACACCAGAAGGCCCGCTCACTTGCACCGCATAAGTATCTTCTGCATTGCAGTCGTCAAGAATCTCTTGCAACGAAACACCAAATGGATATTCATAAATACCTGGCCACGCACAATCTCCAGAAATACTAAGAATTTTGCTGCCACTGGATTGTGCCGTACCTAAACCTGTAAACCAGATTCCTCCATATTCCGTAATCTTGGTAACACAAGTAAAGGTTTCCACATTGTCTACTACCGTGGGCTGATCAAGGTAACCATGTGTCACCGGAAATGGAGGTCGATTACGTGGGCGACCGCTCTTACCTTCAAGTGATTCGATCAATGCCGATTCTTCACCACAGATATACGCACCCGCACCAAGATGAATCTCTATTTCAAAATCGAAGCCAGGTTCTCCCATGATGTTTTTTCCCAATAAACCTGCTGTACATCGTTGTGCTAGTACTTCTTCCAATTTTTTCAGCAAATAGCGATATTCACCACGTAAATATAATAACCCTTTTTTTGCGCCAATTATCCTTGCGCAGATAGTCATGCCATCAAACATCAAATCAGCATAACTATTCAGAAGCACTCGATCTTTAAAGGTGCCCGGTTCACCTTCGTCAGCATTGCAAACAACATAACGCTCTAACCCTTTAGAAGCACAACAACTAGACCATTTCTTGGCGGTAGAATAGCCTGCTCCACCACGTCCTCTTAGCTTCGATGTTTCTATCTCTCTTAACGTAGCAACCACACCTCTATCCAATGTCGCTTTAATTGCAGTACCTGCTGCGGAAAATTTTCCTAAAAGTATGTCAGAACGATGAATATTATCTTTCACCTCAAAGAGCATAGACGGCCAGCTAGAAACAGGTTTTCTATCACGAATTAATTCTGCAACCAGATCAAGTCGCTGTTGATCTAAATTGGTAAGCGGCCACCCATTAACCAGGGCTGCTGGACCTTGATCACACATGCCAGTACAAGAAGTACTATTTACACTCAGTAGATTGTCTTCTGATACCTTACCTGGCTCCAACCACAGTTTCTTGCAGAAATACTGCATTAAATGATCTTTGCCCAGCATCTGATCAGTAATATTGTCAGAAAACAGGATCCGATACTCACCCATAGGTTTGAGTGACAGGAAAGAATAGAAACTAGCTACCCCTTCAACGCTTACTCTAGATACACCGAGACGGTTAGCAATATAAGTTATCGCCTTATCGGGGATAAAATAATAAATCTCCTGCACATCTATAAGAATTTGTAGTATCTGCCCTACCTCACTCCTGTGTCGTTCAAGCACCAAAGCAAGCTGATGTTCAATCCGGGAAAATTCGTATGGCTCCATAACAACACACCCCACAGCAGAACAGTTTATAGTATCTAGGATACTCTTAATCAGAAAAGGGAATTCTTTACCGCCACTTTTCGAATGAATCGAAACCATTCCAGAATTTATAAACTAGCAAATTCTAGGTAGCGGGTCGTCTTCCAACTCCTCAAGAATCCTCTCGCCACCCAGATCAGTTTCCAATATAACTTGCTCACGCCCTGCGGCAACACTGCCAATGATTGCTGCGTCTCGTCCTTGCGGTAATGCTTTTAGTTGCGTCAATGCCTCATCTGCCTGTGATGCTTCTACAACCGCTACTACCCGTCCTTCACTTGCCAGGAACATCGGATCATAGCCTAGCATCTCGCACACAGACGCCACTTGATCTCGAACCGGTATTGCAATTTGTTTAAGTCTTATTTCCATGCCTGTTGCACGACATATTTCGTGCATTACCGTAGCAAGACCACCCCGTGTTGGGTCTCGCATAAAACGCAAACCATTAAATTGCACCAATGTTTGCGTCAGAGGTAGCACATTCGCTGCATCCGATAACAGCTCACCGCGTAAACCGAATTGCTCCCGCGCTAACATGACAGCAATGCCATGATCCCCCACCGGTCCACTTACTAAAATCACATCACTAGATTGTATATGATCCAATCCAAGTTTCAGATGCATTGGCCGAGTGCCAATACCAGTAGTTGCAAGATAGAGTCCGCCACCCTCTCCGCGAGGAACGACCTTGGTATCACCTGCTACTACGTGTATCTTTGCTTCACGTGCAGCGTCGGCGAGACTAATGACGATTCGTTCCAGCTGTGCAATATCAAAACCTTCCTCAATAAATGCATTGATAGTTAGATAATGTGGCGTTGCCCCTGAAACAGAAAGATCGTTTACCGTTCCATGTATTGCTAGTGAGCCAATCGTACCGCCCGGAAATTCTAGTGGTTGAACTGTAAAACCATCAGTCGTTACCATTACAACTCCATCCATCACAGGTAATTGAGCCGCATCAGACTGAACATTTAAGAGAGGATTTGAAAGATGGCGCACAAACACAGTTTCAATCAATTCACGCATGTAGCTTCCGCCGTTACCATGCGCAAGCCTAATATGCGTATCATCCATTAGAATGCAATGCCTCAACAAGTTGTCCAAGCGCAATACCACCGTCATTGCACGGTAGCTTCTCGGTTAAGTGAACATCGAATCCGGCGGCTACAAGTTGTGCTACTGCTAACTCAGCAAGTAATTTGTTTTGGAATACCCCACCTGTTAATCCTATTGAGTCGAAAGGAGCAAATGTATGGATATGCTGTGCCTGGGCAACAATCGTACGTGCCAGGCTAACATGAAACTGCATCGCTCTTTGTGCTACTGACACATCTGCCTGCAACAATGACTGTACCAGAGGCCTCCAGTCAGCCGTAAGCAAGCCGTCCGCATCCTTGTCAAGCGGCAGTTCTACTGCTTCAGCATCACCCACGGCAGCGCTTTCAAGATACATACCTGCCTGCCCCTCATAGCTTGTCTTATCGATTAAGCCAAGTAGGCTGGCCGCACCATCAAACAAACGACCAACAGCCGTAGTGATCGGTGCATTCAATCCACGTTCCCATGCTTTTTTAAGCAATGTGGGGTCAAATGTAGTTGACTGATTTTCCATGCCACTTTCCCAGCATAGTGACAGGCCAGAACGCCATGGTTCGCGTCCCGCTCGCTCTCCACCAGGCAACCGAAATGGTCGCATACGAGCAACTCGCTGCCATGAACCGGATTTCCCATGTAGTGCTTCACCGCCCCATAACGTGCCATCTTTCCCCAAGCCAACACCGTCCCAGGTAAACACCAGCCATGTGCGATCGAGACAATGTTCCATCGCTACCACTGCTGCATGTGCATGGTGATGCCATATGCGGATTAGTGGCAGTCCCTGACGTGCGGCCCAGCGGCTGCTTGTATAGCCGCTATGGGCATCACATACAATAGCTTGCGGTATTACATTGTACAGTTGTTGCATATCAGCAATTACTTGTTCAAACACCTCAATGCTGCGCGGAGTGCTCAGATCGCTAATGTGAGGAGAGAGTACTGCTCTTCGTTCCCACCCCAACGCGATAGTATTTTTCATGTGGCCGCCGACAGCGAGCAATGGCTGAGCAAGTCTACCTGGCAAATCAAATTCTAATGGCGCAATCCCACGCCCGGCACGAAGCAAACGAGGTTTTCCGCAAATAATACGCGTCACCGAATCATCCACTGGACGTGCAATCGGGCGATTGTGATGCAAGAAATTGCGCGTCACATTCGCGAGCCGATGTTCCGCCTCCTCATTTTCCGTCAACACAGGTTCTCCGCTCACGTTGCCGGAAGTGGCCACCACTGCTCTGCCAATTTCATCTAGTAGCAAATGATGCAATGGACTGTATGGCAGCATCGCACCGATTTCATCAAGCCCTGGGGCAATCAATTCTGGCAAAGTCGAATCCAGACGCTTACGTAAAAGTATGATAGGACGCGCTGGATCACATAGTAGTACCCACGAATTGGTGTCGCCCTCTAATTCTTGTTGCACCATCTCCAGACCATTTGCACCTCGCCATGGGAACATCAGCGCAAGTGGTTTATGTGGTCGGTGTTTATTTAAGCGCAATTGCTCAATTGCCGTTACATTGCTCGCGTCACACATTAAATGATAGCCACCGATGCCTTTTACGGCGACAATCTCACCTCTACGCAAAGCAGACACACAGGCATCTAGTGCCGCAGAACCATCAACTCTGTAGTTGGATTTAACAAAGCAAAGCTGTGGACCACATGTTGGGCATGCCACTGGCTCGGCATGAAATCGGCGGTTAAATGGATTTCGGTATTCTCTCTGGCATGCAGAACATAATTCAAACGCCGCCATGGTTGTATTTGCACGATCGTAGGGTAGTCGCGTAATTAGGCTATAACGTGGTCCGCATTGTGTACAATTAATGAAGGGATAGCGATAACGCCGATCCTGCGGTGTTTGCATTTCTCGCCTGCAGTCATCGCATAGAAAATAATCTGGCGGTATGTGGATCTGTTCCGCCATAGTGGCTGTGCTTGGTACGATCTCAAAACGTTCCAGCTGGTGATATGCAATCTTTTCGACATGTATCTTCTTTGGCTGAGCCAACGGTGGTGCATCAGTGAACAACGCCGCACCAAACGCATTGAGAATAGATGTCGCGCCCTCAGCCTCAATCAGTACCTGACCACCAAGATTTTGCACTCGTCCAGCTAGGCCGAACCGCTTTGCCAGGCAAAAAACGAAAGGACGAAAACCTACACCCTGCACCCTTCCTGTCACAATCCAGCGGCACGCTCCAAGCTCCTTGGCTGGGATCACTTGATTGTCCTTTATATTCATTTAGTATACTGGTGAGTATTGGGCCAAACACTTGGCTGGCAAAACAGTGGTAGGCCCCCAAGATCTTCAATCTTCGTCAAGTGGCAGAAGTATGAGTATCCTCAGCTAAGACTGCGGCATTTTTCCTCACTCCGCCAGCCCACCATATCCGGCAAGCGCCTTCATCCGACACCATACATGGTCCAATAGGTGATTTCGGGGTGCATGCGCGGCCATAAATCTTGCATTGGTTTGGATTGATCTTTCCTAGCACCACGCTTGCACATTCGCAGCCAGGTGGCATTAGGCCAACACGCTTACGCCCCTCCTGTTCAAAATCGGGAAATTGAAGACGTGCATCATTAGAGGCAAAGCGTGGGTTGAGTCCGAAACCGGAAGCAGGGATAATACCAATACCGCGCCAATTGGCATCGGTATCATCCAGCGCTTGCGCAATTTGTGCTTTTGCTGATGGGTTGCCTCCAGGGCGCACCAACTCGGGATAACAGTTATCTAAAAAGGGCCTGCCTTCAAGCACCTGGCGTAATACCGAATATATTGCCGACAATAACGAGACTGGCATGAAACCGGAAACTGCTGCGGGAATACTATGTTTCTCCACTACAAACAACCACTCTTCTGGTCCCATCACGGTGGAAACGTGACCCGGCGCGATTAAGCCATCAAAGGCTGGCGTATCTGAATCAAGTAACATTGCTACCGCAGGCCAGGTGCGCCGCCCCGATAGCAGCATAAACAAGTTATCTGGCACTCCCTCAAGTAACATGGCTGCCACGGGTGCAGTAGTAGTCTCAAAGCCAGCGGCGAAAAATACTACTGAGCGACTCGGGTTTTCCTGTGCAATTTTGACTGCCTCACGTGGGCTTGCAATTGGCCGTATATCGGCACCATTTGCTTTAGCTTGTTCTAGCGAACGGATTTCCCTTTTTGGCATATTTACCGGTACGCGCAGCATGTCACCAAAAGCAACTAAAATCACATCCGCGTGCAATGCAAGTTGAATCGCCTGGTACACATCTTCTTCAGGACATATGCACACTGGGCAACCCGGACCGGCAATAAGCTCGACTGTCTTGGGTAGAGCACTACGTATACCTGCCATCGTAATCGAGCGTTCGTGCCCCCCACATACATTCATGATGCGTACGCGCCGTTTCAACGGCAGCAAGTGGATCTTCGCCAACCAGTCGTGGGCAGTGAGCGTCATATAGTTGCCACGTGTAAATGCACACCATCGGATTGTATGCGGGGACGCGCAGTTTCTCCTCTTTTTACTCGCGCACGTTGTTGCGCCAGTTCACTGCAAAGCCAATCCAACCAGGCTTGCAGGCCCAAGTCTCTGCGAGCGGAAAGCTGCAATACCGGCGCTATGCTGGCAAGGTTGCGCAGATTCAATTCGGCGCGTGCCAGACTGAAATCATCCAGAAATGGCAATAGGTCGCTCTTGGTAATAAGCAATAAATTGGCGGCACGAAACATAACAGGGTATTTGGCAGGCTTATCATCACCTTCGGTGACCGAGAGTAGTGTGACATTACGATGCTGGCCGAGATCGAAACTGGCGGGGCACACGAGATTTCCGACGTTTTCGATGAATAGAAGATCTAGCCCTTCAAGCGGAAATTGATGCAGTGCATCGTGTACCATGTGCGCATCAAGATGACACGCCGTGCCGGTGGTAATTTGGTATGCTGGCACACCTTTGATGCGTATGCGTTTGGCATCATTTTCGGTTTCTAGGTCACCCTCAATTACGCCGATGTGGTATTCGTTGTGGAATGCATCAATGGTCGCTTCCAGTAGTGCGGTCTTGCCCGAACCAGGGGATGACATGAGATTGATAGCGAGCAGTCGATGTGTATCGAAATGTTGTCGATTGTGTGTTGCTTGATCGTCGTTTTTGGCCAGCAGGTTTTCCAACACTTCGACGGCTGTTGTGCCGTTCACTGACCTGTGGGCGAACGATTGATTACCGGGCGTAATATTGCAACCACAAGTATCACACATCATTCTTTACTTTTGAGGTGACTAATTCAACACGCATAAGGATCATCTCATCCCCACTTACAAGTTTTGTGTGACAGTCACCACAGGCTCCACATACTAGCCAGTTCGGTTGCGCCTCTGTCTCAGTTCCACAGATCTCACAACGCACCCTGAGCGGTGCCAATTCGATTACCAGTGTAGATTCTGCTGCCAAAGTACCTGCACTGGCATAAGGATAGGCGTGTTGCAAAAGTGTCGGCTCAATCCCAGACAGGGGACCAACCTTCAGGTTTACTGATGCCACACTCTGCGCACCATGGATCAGCGCGATTTGCTCCACTTGATCAATCAATGATTGACACACCGAAAGTTCATGCACCCTTTGCCTCCAAGGCTAGTATTTCATCGTAAACCTCCCAAGCCGAACGTGCTTCCAGAGCACTCATTTTCTGGATTGCATAACCTACGTGCACCATGACGAAATCGCCAATTTCTATCGACTCGTCTTGTAGCATGAACAAACTTACCTCGCGTGCAATACCCTTCGTCACGCAGTGAGCGTTAAAGCCGTCTATTTCGGCGATTTGCATGGGGACACCTAAGCACATAAAAACATTATCTGCTTAATTTTAAAGTAGCTCAAGGATACTTATAATTTAAGTCGTAAACTTAATAAAATATCAGCATTTTTTCAACTATATCAACTATATCGATGTTACGAAAATCTCATGGCATCACTTGCTAAAGACCAAATGGGTACGTATCAGGCACGTCTTTTGTAGTTTTCCGGGCTAATGGTTCAACCGCACGGGTTTCATCAAACCAGATGTACTCATCAAACTGACGTGGTAATGAAGCATAGAAGTAGTGACTTTGTAATTCAGTTTCAGGGCGGTAGATCACACCAATAGCGCGTTCCAAGCGTTCCGCGAGCAGCTTTTTACAAGTTATTTCCAGTAGCGGTTTACGTAACGGTAACAAAAAGTTATCGCTATGAACTTCATGGCAGACACGTTCATAACTGTCGATATGGGATGGTTGTATCTGTTTTACTTCCATAGGCCCACCCCATTCAGAAGCAGCGGCAACGGTACCGTGATCAGTTCCAAAACCGATGAGGTACGCAGTGTCCCCATATTTCTGACGCACAAGCTGACCGATATTGAATTCACCACGAGCGCTCATTTGCGTCGCGCGGGCATCACCAATATGCGAATTATGTTCCCAAACGATGGCTTTTGAGTCTTGGCCTCTAAACTCCAACACAGCCTGTAAGGTTTCAAACATATGCTGATCACGCTGATTCCAAGAGTTGTTTTCAGCGTAGTACATGGTACGGTAATAGCGTTCGGCATTCGCTACTAGTCTGGCATTCTGCGTAGCGTCGAAGAACTGTTCCCCATCAGCCAAGGAGTATTCCAAACGTTTTTTCAGCAAATCCTGTAGGGTCATAAGCACATCTTTTTCACATTCCCTATATTGTCTGTTAATTGTTACTTGACCATACATCGCCGGATCACTAGCCCACGGCATCAGGCATCCGTAACGTAAGCGAGCCACTTCGGCGGTTTCAGGATCGACTTTTTCCAGATAGTTCAGCACCACTTCCATTGAGCTATATAGGCTATATAAATCCAGACCATAAAACCCTACTTGTTTATGAAGTGATCTGACACTATTATGTGCTTTTAGCCAACGGGCAAATTCATGTACAGAATGATTTGCCCACATCCAGGTGGGGAAGCGGGAAAATGGCTTGCTTTCCAGTAAAGGATCCGGGGCTGTACCATGAATATAGTGATTAATATGTGTTGCATCTGGCCAGTCGGCTTCCACAGCAACAATATAGAAGTCTTTCTTTTCGATAAGTTCCTGAGTAATGCGCGCTCGCATTTCATAAAACTCGGCAGTGCCATGCGAAGCTTCACCGAGCAACACCAGGCGGCTATCTCCAATACGCTCTAGTAAATTATCCAGATTAACATGATCTATACTGGCGAAGTGTTCGCTCGATTTATAAATCAACTCTGGTAAACTTGCCTCAGTCTTTGCGACCGCAGGTAAAATTGCTCTCTCATCTTCCCAACCTGCAGCACCTATCAAGGGTACAAAACGAACACTCCCCAAGTCTTCTTCTTTATACTCGTTTTCACTGATACGCCGAATCCGAACCAGCTTCTGTGTGTGTAAAGCTGTACCTACCGGGATCACCAAACGTCCGCCGATAGCCATTTGTTGCTTGAGTGTTTCTGGTACATTTGGTCCACCTGCGGCAACAACAATGGCATCAAAGGGAGCATGTTCCGGCCACCCCAGCGTACCATCACCGTATAATACCTGAATGTTTTCATAACCTAGCTCTTCAAGCCGTTTGCGTGCAGTATTCGCGAGGATTTTATGTCGCTCAATGGTATATACTTCTTTGGCAATCTCCGACAGAATTGCAGCGGCATATCCAGAACCGGTCCCCACTTCTAGTACACGTTCGTCAGGCTTTAGCTCAAGTGCCGCAGTCATGAGTGCAACAATATAGGGCTGAGAAATTGTCTGACTTGCAGCAATAGGTAGAGGTGAGTCACTGTAGGCAAACTCAACCAGATCTGAAGGTATAAATTTTTCGCGCTGTACAGCATCGACTGCATTGATAACAGCCTGATCACGCAAGCCACGGGCAACCAGCTGGTAATCGATCATTTGTTTTCTTAAGTATTCGAATTTATTCATAACAAATCCGTGCTGAATTAATCAGTGATAGATATCTGGCTTTTACTAGCCATCTTAAGATTAAAAGTCGCAGAACGATACTCACATAATCAATCGGAAAATTTATGGATATTAAGAAAAGCTGGATATGTACTAACTACTGAAAACGCTCACCATTTTTTCTCAGTGGTCAAAGTTCACTTTGTTGTACACTGTATCACCTCCCACTCTACCGTTTTTTCATTCTTGCGCTTTATCATCAATATTCGAGCTGTGTTTTTTTGTCTGTCTGGCTAGGATATACTTGTGATTTTCTACTTCATTATTAACAATAACTCCATTTGTTCCACAAATGGAGTCAGGCATTTTCTCTCTTGTTATATAGGCTTTATTCGACATCATTGCCTACTAGTAATTAGTTAATATAGAAATATGAGTAGCACATCTACAATCGTGGTCTCACTACCGTAGTTGACCAATTGTTTTATGATGACATGTTAGTCCTAATATAGTAATAGGCAAATTACTTATTTCTTCTTAGAAAACCCTGTCATATGATTTAATTTCTTTGGATATGAATCAAGAACCGAATGTATAACTGTTTACAAAACAACAACGGCAACAAAAATTGAGAGGACTCATAATGGCAAATCTGACCGAAGAACAATTGGCAAAATTGAAAAAAGAACTACAGCATCGTTACTTAGAATTGCAAGAAGAAATTCGTAGCGAACTGGGACGTTCCAGTGACCAGCGGTATATTAGCCTGGCAAGCACCTTGAATGATGTCGGTGACAATTCGGTGGTCGATATGTTGATGGATCTGAACGCCACCATCATTGACCGACAGGTGAATGAGATGCGTAAAATAGAAACATCTCTTAAAAATTTGGCAGGACTCGACATCGGTAACTGCATCGATTGTAGCGAGGAAATTGGCTTTGATCGGCTAATGGCCTCTCCTACTGCACAACGCTGCGTGAATTGTCAAACTCGACACGAGAAAATCTATACCCACGAATCAAACCCAACCCTATAGTTCCTAAGGAGAAAGCCACACGTTAGATTCTAGTCCAAGATGCTAAGTATAAATGGGCATGCTAATACATTGGCATAACCAAAAGAGTTGTAAGATTTTATATATTTGTAAATTAGCTTGTTAGGACTTGTCATATACATGTGCGTAATATAATAAGGAGAACACTATGCAAACATCTATCAGAAAGATCATCTTAGCTACCGATTTTTCAGATATTTCTAAAGATGCTGGTTACCATGCATTGTTGTTGGCTCATACCTACAAAGCAGAACTCAAAGCTCTTCACGTATTTGATACAAGTGCATGGAATGTTCCGTCTCACTATTACTTAGCGCCTGCAGGGCCAGGAGGATTTGACGGGTTCATTGAAGGTTTTGAAGAAGCCCGACAACGAGGAAAAGATACTCTTATAGAGCTAGCAAAATCTTTTGACCTAGAAGTTGAGACTATCTTTACAGAAGGTGACCCCGGTCATGAGATCGTTCGCGTTGCAGAGGAACAAAATGCTGATCTAATCGTCCTTGGAACGCATGGCTATAGTGGATGGAAACGTTTTACCATCGGAAGTGTTGCAGAGTTAGTTGTCAGACACGCCCCTTGTGCTGTTCTTACTATTAGGCCTAAAGGGAAATAGGAAGAACCTACGTATCCAGATACTGACAAGTCAGCTCTTAAAAAATTGTATAAATAATAGATCATTTCTTCACTACACATCATTTATTTTATAGTCATTTTTCATTTAAATGGGAGCCCGTCCATTAGCAAATGGTATGATAATTTCAATTAAATACAAATCAATTTCTAACATCATATAAAGGAAAAATATGAATACAAAAGACGAATTTGTGCGCAAAATGCATTCGGAGCTAGATCAGTGGAATAATGAAATAGATGCTCTAGTTGCCAAAGTAGATCAAACTGAGGAGCAGGTTCAAACTGAGTTCCGTAAACAAATTGAAACACTGCACAGCAAACGGGATGAGGTCCACAAACAGCTGTATGAGCTCGAGCAAGCAAGCGAAAGTGCTTGGGAAGATATGAAATTGGGAATTGAGATGGCTCTGGGCGACATAAGCGAAGCAATAAATTCAGCCATATCTCGCTTCAAATAAGGCATTTGGCCTTTATAGACTTCCTTGGACGACTTTGAAGCGGCGGGAATCGAATAACAAGCTGGAATGCTTATCTTAACCCTATCCCAATTTGGAGCTTCGTTTCAGGTTTTATTTAATCAACAAGTTTTACACTTCTAAGTTCTTCTGAAACATAACCCTCCAATTTAGAAGGATGCCACTTGGTCATAGAACACTCTCTAAATTTGTCCCAGCTCTCTTTTGTTTGATTGGCTGGAATACTTGTGGGATTTTTTATACTATTCCTAATAATATCTCCATTTACGCTACAAATAAAATCAGCCTTATTTCCACTCGATATGTAAGGATTACTTGACATCATTACCTCCTAGAACAGATAAATTTTCAAAGCTTTCGCTTTTATTATAGAAAATCGTCTTTGCATCCAAAACACTATGTTAAATGATTATGTATCCTCTTTGCCGTAATACTTGCCGATTCAATCGCATGCTTGACTATGTCTTGTACTATTTTCAGTCGTGGTTGTTTTAATGCATAGCGTTTGGTGCTGTCTGACTCGCCTGCTTCATACATATATGTGTCCCATAGTCACTTCAAGTTGGATTACATGAATCATATTTTTAGGATCATGATGTATTCTTGTAATAAATCCACCTGAATATGGTTCGTTTTTTGCATGAGTCAAATTTAAATTATATCTGCCTGCGGCGCTCTTTATGCCATCGTAGAATGATTGAATAATCTCTGAATCTGCAGATTCGTCATCTAGTGTTCCTACTACAAAATTGCTCCTCTCTTCGCCTTCATCAAATACTCTGCCCCATCCGACAGATGACATAGAGTGCGCATCTATAATTAACGCATATCCTCTTTCTTTAATCATGTTTTGTGCCAGATACTCAATTATCACGTGGTAAAGATCAAAAAAGCTTTCAACGTACTCACGCTCTTTTATTGAGTAAGGCTGCTTTAATAACAGTTCATCGTCGACTGTATAATACTCAGTTGCTGTATTTTTAAGATGATAAGGCAGGTCTTTGGTGTCATCACTTTTTTTAGGTCGGTTCATGTCAATAAAGAAAGGTGCAAGACGACATACAATCTGCAAACCATCCAGTCCTTCGTAGAGCACGTCGCTTAGTAAATCTATTTCTTTTATACATTTGCTGCTAAGGTCAAACCTATTTACAAAACGAGCCGGGATAAGTACGCCAGAGTGAGGAATTGAAAGAATATAATCGTGCGAGCGTGGGGTAAAATCAATTAGATCCTCAATTGGCATATTGTGCAATTCGTCGCAAAACACATCCAGTACTTCAATATCTGAATCGTAGTCTTTATACAGAGAATAGATATCGCTCCACGGTGCTATGCCCTGTTCAACCGTAGGTGCAGATATCTCGGTTGGCGGCAGACTTTCACCAAATAACTCTGCTTCCAGCTTATCCATAATAATGGCGCCGATCGATATACCATAATTTTCATAGAGTCCTACCGCGCCAGGAAACGCATTTATCTCAAGTACTTTGCCTGTGGTCAGCATATCGACTGACGCGAAACGTATCTCGGGAAAAGCATTTGTAACTTTTCTAGCAGTATGTTCTTGCGCATGAGTAAGAATATGTACTATTTGATTGCTACCAAAATTCAAGTTAGTTTTCCATTCACTATGGGCAGGTTTTCTCAATAATGGAGCAATCAGCTTGCCATCAAAAAAGGTAATGACCAAGTCACCATTTTTGATTTCGGGGCAATACTCCTGAATGATAATTTGATCGTATTTTGATAAGTACATCTTAACCGATCTGTCGAGTTCAGAATCTTCAAACCGCAAACGATGAACTTGATGCCCACCGTAACCATATCGGTCCTTCAAGACGAAATATCCACGATCGCTTGAGATATTGTTTATCGCTCTCCACGCTTCTGTCATCGAAGACGCAGTATAAGTAGCCGGACTGGGAATATCAGGAAGCCGCCGTATTAGCTCGTATTTATCGGCAGTAGATAAAGTCGCGCCCAGACTTTCGAACAATGCACCACGAGTATCGATTGTCTGTAACACGTCAAGATTTGGGGTTTGTTCATCACGAATATCATCTCCACGCGCAAAACAGAGATCTAGGTCCGAAAGTTTCAATGGGCGGTCCGAAACTTTTTTTAGATATCGATGAGCCGTAATCGGCTCGCCTTGCCACGCTTTTGGTAATTTTAATACTGAAGCCCGAGCATAAGCTTCTCCATTATGCCAGTATAGATCGGACATGCAAAAATGATACAGGTTATGACCTCTACTCGCAGCCACACTTAAAATTTGAGTAATGCCTGTGTTATATAAATCAACATCAAATTTACTATAGGTCAGCTTTTCGCTTTCAAACGCAATGGCAAGCTTTTTCTTATTTAAGTCAGACATCTTAATTTATATAAGCCAACGAAGCAGCTGTCGGTTCATTGACTAACCGCGCAACCGTGATCTCCGTAATTCGACATGCATCTTTGGTAGCACTACACTGATTATCATCAAAGTAAGCGGGTACTGTGACTACAGCTTGTTCAATCGGCTCACCAAAAAATGCTTCCGCCAGCATGCCATCAATACAAAGCTGCCTTAGTTCTTGATATTCATCACCCAATGACATTAACCAAGAATTTAAAGTTCTCTTAGTAATGTCATGAGTTTTGGCTACCTGTTTTAACGTGTGGTTCTTTAAGATACGTTCTTTAGCGTCTTCTAAGATATTTACTTTACGATCTAGGGGAATTAGGGTCATTGCTATTAATAGGCATGTAGAAATATGATACTAACATAAATATGACAAAAGCATATTCTTCCACTTGGCCAAAAGTCTGCTTTGTGCCAAAAGCGGACATTCAAATATGCACAAAAAACCCGGCACTAGGCCGGGTTAGGTTTACTAGTTGTAGAAGACGTTTTGCGATAGGGAGCAACCAATACGTCACATCGTGCATGTATAAGTACTTGTCGTGTGTTGCTGCCTAGCAAAAATTCCTCCGCCACTCCGACTCCGATTCCGAGACCGTGTTTTCCGAGTACGATTAGATCGGCACCTTGTTCTTCCCCCTGTTCTCGTATGTGATCAACGGCATCACCATGTATAACCACGGGATGCCAATCATCTATCGCGATTCCCGCTTCCACCGCAGTTTGATGGAGGCGGGAATCTGCTTCCTGGCGAACTTTGTCTCGGTAGCTCCGAATTGCTTCCTCCTTCTCCCCTGCATTGCGCATTTTGTTTTCGAAAGGTACCTCGTAGGCATGCAGTAAAATAAGTTCAGCCTTCGGGGCAACGGCCAGCGCCAGACGGAGAGCGTTCAGTGACCAAGGGGAGAAATCTATCGGCACGAGTACGCTCTGGTAGGTCTTACGAGGGGGTTGTTTCACAGTAAGAACAGGACATTGGGCTATACGTTGCAAACGCTCGGCGGTTGTTCCCAAAAGTTGATCACGCATGAAACCTGTTCCACGTGCGCCAATAATCAGAAGACTCGCGTTGAGGGCATCCACCTGTGCGGCGATGCTCTCCAGTACTCCTCCCTCCACCAAATGGCGTCCAGCACTTATACCGAGTGGTTCACTAATATTGTCAGCCAGCTGTGAGAGTGATTCTCGCGCCTGTGACCGGATGCGCTCCTGCCACGCCTCGCCATTCCCACTCAACAATCGTAGCAGCTCGTTTAGCTTGTTTTTGTCTAACACATGTACTAGTTCAAGTTTTGCCCCGATTTGTTGAGCCAGCATGGCAGCACGCTGCGCAGTATGGCGCGATGGTGCAGAAAGGTCAGTGGCGGCAAGCAGGGTGTGTATGCTCATAGAATCCTCTGGCAAGTTGAGTACGTCAGTGAATCTAGGCGGCGGTCAGCACAAATGTAGATTGTGACCATTCCTGACCCTAGCATCCAGGATTTGTTTCGATATTATAAGATACTTCGCCCATTCCATAGTTTCAATCTTTTTCTCCATTTTGGGTCGATAGAACTCATTAACCAATGTCCGGTTTGTGCCAAAATGGGACATTCGCCAATATCCAGGTAGAAATTGATAATCTGCTATTGATTTTTAATTATAGGTTGTTCATATAGGAAATATAGGGTGTATTTGTATAATTGTTGAGTTTTTCAATAAGCATGAGGATAACTATCAAGGAGGATAAACTATGCCAAGCGCCGGATACCAAGAACCTGTGACAGAGCTTTCAGATCAAACGCGTGATATGCACCGTGCTATTGTCTCGCTTATGGAGGAAATGGAGGCAGTAGATTTTTACAACCAAAGGGCAAATGCATGCAAGGAATCAGAACTAAAGGCAATTCTTGAACACAATCGCGATGAAGAAAAAGAGCATGCGTCGATGCTTCTTGAATGGATACGTAGAAAAGATTCTACCTTCTCAAAAGAATTGAGGGACTATCTTTTTACGGATAAATCTATTGCACACAAATAGATATTTGTTTCACCTCTCTGCGTAGGAGTTAAATATTATTTTGCCTACTCATCAAAAATAGAGTGTGAAGAGTGTCACTATTCTGAACGTCTGCTTTGTGCCAAAAGCAGACGTTCAAGAGAGTGCAATAAATACAGTATTGATTTTCAAGTAGGAAGCATTAACTGCCGTTTATGTAATTAAATATCCGTAACCTAAAAAGGACCTGAGCAAAATGGATAAATTTGATGAGATTGAATATGAGCAGTGCCTCGCATCACTCAAGTACTATGATGATAGGCATTTATCTCTTTTAAAGTTTGCTACCGGTATTTCGAGTGCGGTTCCACCTGTTGTTTTTGCACTTTATAATTTAGATGTTGAGACGGATTTAGATTATTGGAACTTCGTGACTTTCCTGAGTCTTATTACAGCCCTGGGTTTATCAGCACTGTTTGTAGCAATGATTCAAAATAGACTTTATTTTATATACCCAGCAAGACAAGTTAATTCCATTCGTAAATCACAGTTCTTGGGTAAAAATCCTCCATTGTTTCAAAATCAAATGTATACAGACGTTGATATTAATGCGTTTAAATGGATGAGTAGTCAAACGTTAATGAATGTATTCTTGTCATTTCAGATAAGTTTCTTCTTCGGGATGGCACATTTCTCCATGAACGTCGAAGAATTTACGTATGATTCATCGATTTATGGTTCATTGTCTGTTGTTGTTATCATGGCTTTAGTAATATTTTGTTTTTCGTCCCTTTACTTATCAATAAAGAGCAAATTCCGTCCAGGTATTAGCGTTCATTAATTAATGAAGGAATATTAAGGTAACACTAAGACCAGAAACGAAGTTCCAAATTGGATCAGATATTGTCTACTATCCACGAATGTCTGCTTTGTGCCAAAAGCGGACGTTCGGGACTCAAATATACTGTATGGATCAAACGAAAGAAGCAAGTTTTCTCGCACACCACTTTGACAGGTTTTTTCTTGTATCAAACACGAACGCCGCAGAGCGTATACTGTCTCATATGAAAGCAAAAGCAACTGCAATCATGATAGAACAACGGAGGACAAAAAATGAGTGAGCATATTCAACGACACGGATTATCAATCGGCATTGAACGTATTAACAGCCGCTTTTATCAGCGCTAAAAGTGATCGGCAAGCTTACCCACGAAGACTACGGCACCATCACGCCAATGATTGAATCGGCTCTTGAAGGTGTCAAAGCGCCAAAAATTAGAGTCTTTCTCGATGCCTCCGAACTGGAAGGCTGGAAAATGACACGAATTTTCATGCGAATACAATGACGATATATTTACTAGCGTTATTGTAATAATTCCATGGTTACTTCGTTTTGACATACACTGTCGCTTTCAAATAGGCTGATGTTTTGTAGTGTAGTTTGTGCAATACAGGAGAGCGCTTCATCAGTAAAAAATCCTTGGTGTCCAGTAACTAAAACATTTGGAAAGGTCAGTAGACGTTCGAACACATCATCTTGTATCACTTGATTAGATAAATCCTGAAAGAATAAATCGCCCTCCTGTTCATATACGTCTAAACCCAAATAACCTATCTTAGAAGATTTTAGCCCGTCAATGATGGCTGGCGTATCGACAACTGCACCACGGCTCGTGTTGATCAACATTGCGCCCTGCTTCATGCTTGCAACCGCCTCCGTATCAATCAGGTGTAGTGTTTGCCTGTTCAGTGGGCAGTGCAACGTAATGATGTCACTGCTAGCGTAAAGTTTTATCAGTGAGACATATTCAACATTTAATTTTATACAATCAGAATTTTGCTGCGGATCATACGCGATAAGTTGACAACCAAAACCGTGTAATATTTTTGCAACTGCTGTACCGATACGTCCTGTACCAATAATGCCTACGGTTTTGCCACGTATTTCAAAGCCAAGCAATCCTTGTAAAGAGAAATTACCATTACGCACACGATTGTAAGCATGATGAAGATGTCGGTTGAGTGAGAGCATTAGCGCTACACTATGTTCTGCTACTGAATGCGGCGAATAAGCTGGAACCCGTAAAACATGTAGCCCCAAGTCTATTGCTGAACTAATGTCCACATTGTTAAATCCTGCACAGCGTAGGGCAATCAAGCTAGTGCCCTGTGCTGCTAGGGCCTGTAACACAGTAGTATTCAAGGTATCATTTACAAATACACATACAGCGGGAAAACCTGCCACCATACTCTGGGTTTCCTCACATAAGTGAGAATTGAAAAACACTAGGTCATGCCCGATGTCTCGGTTGGCCTCTAGAAAAAATTGACGGTCATAGGGTTGAGCACTACAAACAGCAATTCTCATTTTAGACTCTTAGCAGATTCAATTTTGATATGTGACTGACTAGATAGAGGAATGCTACATCTGCCATGAATATCATGCAACGCATATTATGCCTATCATATGACACAGCAGGCCTACTCTTGGTGGTCATGTCGATTGTGACAGATGAATTTGGAATAAATCGCGCACGCATTTCGTAAAACTTGGCAGTACCATACAAAACTTCACCAAATAACACCAAGCAAGTATCTTCAATACGCTACTGTAATTTATATAGATTAACATGATCTATACTGGCAAAGAGCGTACTCAATTCTTAAATCAACTCTTATAAACTTGCCTCAGTCCTTTTAACCGCTTGTCTAATTTCTGTCTCGTCTTCCCAACCTGCGGCACCAATCAAGGGTACAAAACGAACACTCCCCAAGTCTTCTTCTTTATACTCATCTTCACTGATACGCCGAATCCGAAGCAACTGCTGAACGTGTAAAAATGCACCTACTGGGATCACCAAACGCCCGCCGATAGCCATTTGCCGTTTTAGTGTCTCTGGCACATTCGGCCCACCTGCGGTAACAACAATGGCATCAAAGGGAGCATATTCCGGCCACCCTAGCGTACCATCACCATAGAACACAAGAATGTTTTTATAATCCAACCTTTCAAGCCGCTTGCGTGCTGTATTAGCAAGGATTTTATGCCGTTCAATGGTGTATACTTCTTTGGCAATTTCTGATAAAACTGCAGCGGCATATCCAGAACCGGTCCCCACTTCCAGCACACGTTCATCTGGCTTTAGCTCAAGTGCCGCAGTCATGAGCGCAACAACATAGGGCCGCGAAACTGTCTGACTTGCAGCAATCGGTAGAGGTGAGTCACTGTAGGCGAATTCAACCAGATCCGAAGGTATAAATTCTTCGCGCTGTACAGCGCCGACTGCATTCAGAACAGTCTGATCACGCAAGCCACGGGCGATCAACTGATGCTCGATCATTTGCTCTCTTAAGTTTTTAAATTTATTCATAACAGATCCCTGTTGCTAACTCTTGAATAAAATAAATCTAATTGGTGGTCGAGAAGTATATGTGAACGACTTTCTCAAGTTTCGGTATCAACATTCTCGCCTTGACTGTAGGGCGTCACTCACCTTCTGCGGCAGCACACTTGCCAGCTCTCCTTCGGTGTTGAAAACAACTGTAAAGTCATACTCATCTGCTTCCAAGGGTTCTTGCATTTCAAGTTGGAACATGAGTACCGCAAGGTTCGCCTCTGATGAGTCCCTACCTGCGCATTCGCGCTGCATTATACGTCTGCTCAATTCTTCATCTTTAGCTAGACAACTCACTATGACAAAAGGAATATTCCGTTCTTCAGCAAGCTGACGCAGACTGTTACGTTGCCAACGCTTAAGAAAAGCTGCGTCGACTACTATTAGGTAACCTGCTTCGAGTATTAAGTTAGCCAAGCGTCGCAGTTCCCCGTATGTATCTCTCGTAACCGACTCAGCATAGATACCGGTGTGTACACCTGAGTCGCTCTTCGCATTTGATACAATGTGCTGCAAGCGCTTGCGCTCAATATCAGACCGCACGCGTATGGCACCAAGTTTCTCCAACAACAATTGCGTGACGGTTGTCTTACCTGAACCAGAAAGCCCATTAACGATGATCAAACCCGGTTTTGATGGAACGGTAACTTTGCTTGCGTAACCAGCATATGCTGTGTAGGCATCGAATGCCATTTTCCTGTCTTCAACACTTAGATTTGACTGAGAGGCGCGGATGCGTGCCACCTTTGCGCGTACCATAGCACGGTAGACTTCATAATAACGCAGAATCCTCAGGCCTGCGTAATCGCCTGTTTCTTGTAGATAAACATTGAGAAACCGCCAAGCAAAATCCTGGCAACCGCGCTCGTCAAGGTCCATAACAAGGAAAGCAATCTCGTTGATAATGTCGATCCAGCGCAGGTTTGGATTGAATTCGATACAGTCGAAGATTTGGATTCGTCCGTCTACCAGCGCGATATTGCCAAGATGAAGATCTCCGTGGCACTCGCGAATAAAGTTGTGTTCGTGCCGCTGTGCGAAAACTGGTAGCAGCGCCTCATGTTCTGCGAGACTCCATTTTTCAATTAGTGATAGACTTTTACATTCAGCAGGCGAGTCAATCATGGCACGGATCTGTGCAAAATTCTGGCGCATAGACGACTCAATGATTGATGCACAACCATGGTCCTGATCGGGTCGAGCACATTCAATGCGCTTATGGAAAACCGCAACTGAGGTCGCAATCTCATCGATATGACCCGTAGTCAACTCACCACAAGAGAGGACGCAGTTCAGCAACCCTTCCTGTGGAAACTGGCACATCTTCACCGCGAACTCTAGCACGTCTAATTCAACACCAACTTTTGGTTCTTGGAGTGTTCCGCCGATTGATACGAGACCTAGGTAAAGCTGTGGTGCTAGCCTGCGATTTAATCGCAACTCCTCTTCGCAAAAAAAACGCCGTAGTTTCAGTGTCGTGAAATCGAGGAAGCCTAAGTTGATTGCCTTCTTGATCTTGTAAGCGTAAGTCCCGGTCAGTAGAACATAGGAGATGTGGGTCTCGATCACTCTTATTCTTTCAACTGCATGTGGATAGCACGCTGGATTGATCAACGTGTTAATAAGAACCTTCTGTTCCCACTCAGATGTATCGGTAGCCTGCATGTTCATAAGTAGTATTGATCATCCGCTCACCCACCTTCTCGAGAATTACTTGGTTAGGTAGGCCTATGACAAAAAAATAGTAGATTGGCAACATAGACGTCCTGCCCGACATATGCTTCGACCACGGTCAAACTGAAACACAACAACTGCATGAAGATAAGTCTTTTGCAGTAATGCGATAAACGACGCGTAGTCTATATCTCACACATTAATAAATTCTCCGTTCCAATTTAGTCTGATGCAGTAGAGTTGTTGCGAGCTCTTCAATGGATTTGTTGGTTACGTCGAGATAAGGTATGCCTTCCTGACGCATTAGGGCCTCGGCTTCGTGTGTTTCATATTGACAGTTTTCTATGGATGCATATTTACTATCTAGTTTGCGCTCGCTACGTATTTGATGCAACCGTATAGGATCAATCGTAAGACCAAATAATTTTTCTTTTAAGTTCTTAAGTTGCACCGGCAGCAACATGCTATTGAAATCCTCGGGAATGAAGGGATAGTTAGCAGCACGAATACCATACTGTAGAGCTAGATATAGACACGTAGGCGTCTTTCCACTCCGAGAAACACCAACTAAGATGATGTCGGCTCGATGCGAATCCTTTACTGATATGCCATCATCATGAGCAAGCGAGTAATTCACCGACTCGATACGTTGATGATAATCAACTACGTCATCAGCCCGGTGCGAGAGTCCAACAGTAAGTGACGAATGTGTACCGAGCTCTCTTTCTAGTGGTTTGATAAAAATGTTGAAGCAATCCAAATGCAGGGCGTTGGCAGATTTGAGTATGGATTGAATTTCTAGATTCACCAAAGTGCTAAATACTAGTGGTCGGGCACCATCAATAATGGCGCTCTGGTTAATTTGCGTTACAGCAGCTGATGCTTTTTCTAGGGTATCCAGGTAAGGAAGGGTGTTTTCTGTAAAAGACAAGTTCTCAAATTGTTTGAGCAGGCTGTGCCCTAGCTTCTCAGCAGTGATACCAGTTCGGTCAGAAATGAAAAATGCGGTGCGTCTAAGTGGCTTCAATGTAATTGACATTTGTAAATTTACGTCAACAATGTTTACCTATGATCAAGGAGTAACAGTTTAGTATATTACTAGCTTAATCGTGAACAGTTTGTTCTACTATAAAAATGTACACAGGAGAAGAAATGGATGATTCAAAATATGTCATATGGTTTGACAAGCTGAACATGACAGACGTAGCTAGCGTCGGCGGAAAGAATGCCTCTCTTGGAGAAATGATCAGCGAATTATCCCATGCCGGGGTGAGGGTTCCTAGCGGTTTTGCTACAACTGCCAATGCCTATCGTGATTTTTTAAGCCAAAAAATAGATCAGGGCAGTCTGGCAGAATGTATTGAAAAATTACTGGCTATTTTGGATATTGAAGATGTTGCAGCTCTAGCTAGAACAGGGTCACAAATCCGTAAATGGATATTGGAAGCGCCATTACCGCCAAGGCTAGATAAGGAAATTGCCACTGCTTATGAAAAGATGCTAAAGGAAGCAGGAGCTAGTGATATTTCGGTTGCAGTGCGCTCATCAGCTACGGCCGAAGACTTAGCAGATGCCTCTTTCGCTGGGCAACAAGAAACCTTTCTTAATATCCATGGGCTGGATAATCTTCTGGAAGCAGTCAAGCGCGTATTTGCCTCACTTTACAATGATCGCGCCATTTCTTATCGTGTCCACAAGGGATTTATTCACTCTGAAGTAGCGCTATCTGCTGGAGTTCAACGAATGGTGCGCAGCGACATCGGTGCTTCTGGGGTGATGTTTACGCTAGACACTGAGTCTGGTTTCGACCAAGTAGTATTTGTCACCGCTTCGTATGGCCTTGGTGAAACGATAGTACAAGGCGCGGTAAATCCAGATGAATTTTACGTTTATAAACCCACACTAAGACAGGGGAAACCCGCAATTCTGCGACGTAATCTTGGTTCTAAACTTGTCAAGATGCAGTTTAGTACAAATAAAACTGTCAATCACTCGGTAGAGACATTGGATGTTGCTGAAGCTGAACGCAAACGGTTCTCTATCACTGATGAGGATGTGGAGGAGCTTGCTCGTCATGCGCTTGTAATCGAGCGGCATTATCAAAAACCCATGGATATTGAATGGGGCAAAGATGGTGTCGATGGCAAACTCTACATTTTGCAGGCGCGGCCTGAAACAGTGC
>PVMK01120561.1_pt1 | contig 28300 bp, 28 predicted proteins | sample 1853481 | NCBI WGS metagenome assembly PVMK01 (sample SAMN08533507, study PRJNA380276) | Marine sediment metagenome, whole genome shotgun sequencing project. | reverse complement strand
CATGGTCAGCGGCGTCGGACGCGTCGCGAACCTGATTACGGTTCTCGAAACCGAAGACCCGGAAAGCGCGCTTATCTTCTGCAACACCAAAGCCGAAACCGAAGAGGTCTCGGCTGCGCTGCAGCGTGCGGGCTTCAACGCAGAATGGCTGAACGGTGACCGACCTCAACGCGAACGCGAGGAAGTCCTCGCGCGTGTGCGCCGCGAAGAGGTTCGGTTCTTGGTCGCGACCGACGTCGCGGCGCGCGGCATCGACGTGTCTCACCTCCCCCACGTCATCAACTTCTCGCTACCGGCCAACGTCGAGCAATACGTGCACCGCACCGGGAGGACCGGACGCGCGGGACGAACGGGCACGGCGATCAGCTTGGTTGGACCCACCGAGCTCGGAATCCTCTACTACCTGCGACTGCAGTACCGGATCTTCCCTGTAGAGCGAACGCTCCCAAGCGAGGGCGAGCAACGCACCCGGCAGGAGGCCGACCGAATCGCGATGATCGAAGCGGCCTACCCAAAGGCTCCGAAGGAGCAAGAGCTCGCATTGGTTCGGCGGTTCATGACCCACGCCAACGCCGAGGGGATGCTCGCGGGCTTGCTGGGCGCGTTCTTCGGAACCGAGACGGAAGACGTCGACAAGGTCGCGGCCTCCCGGCGACGGCGTGGCAAACAGCACGTCGACGACCACAGCAAGGGAAATGGCCAGGACGCCGGGGCCGAGGAGCGGGAGGAGCTGCCGACGGCAACGTTGTATGTAAACGTAGGTCGGCGCGACGAGCTCAAGGCTTCCGAGCTGGGTCGTCTCCTGCGTGACCGCACGGGCCTGAAGCGTAGGGAAATCGGGCGCATACGGGTGCGCGACAAGCACGCTCTGGTCGATGTCCCGGAGGACCGAGCCCAAGAGGTCATCGAATCGATGGCGGGCGCGATGCTGCGGGATCGCGAGCTCGAGCTCGAGCTGGCGAAGGGCGAGTAGCCCCCAAATTTGGGACTGCACCCCCCTTCGTCTATCTTGAACTCGATAGATGCCGGAGGGAACTGCGTCAACGAGGCCAGAGCTTTCAGGGTTACACCCAGGAGCTGTGGTTGGGGGGAGATTCGAGGTCATCGATCAGATCGATGAGGACGCGCAGGCGGTCGTGTGGTCGGCGAAAGACCAACAGACCAAGCGCGCCATTCTCGTTCGCGTCATCCGTGGGGACCTGGTGTCCTCAAACGCGGCACCGGAATTCCGAGAGGCTTGCCGAGCGGCGGCAACCCTTTCGCATCGCAACATCGCGCGCGTTTTCGGTGTCGGCCGAACGCCCCGGGGTGAGCACTTCATCGCGGGCGAGTGGATCGACGGGACGCGCCTCTCGGAGTTCATCAAAGAGCGTGCACGAGACGGCGAGCCCATGTCGCTGCGGGGTATCTACAACGTCGTAGCGCATCTGTGCAGCGCGCTCGCCTACGCTCACGAAAAGGGGCCGCATGGCACGCTTCGTCCGAGCGTGGTTTGGATCACGCGGGGTGGAAGAGTCAAAATCCGAGATTTCGGGGTGGGACAGGTACTCCTCGGGTCCGGAGGAACGGAAGCCTTCCATGCCTCCGATCACGCCTGCTTGGCGCCCGAGGTGAAGCGCGGCGAGCCCGCGACGCCGCGGAGCGATGTTTTCGGGATAGGGGCCATCTTGTACGAACTCCTGACCGCGCGCTCGCCGGGGGCCAACTTCGTGGCGCCGTCGCACGCTCGCGATGACATTCCGGCGGAGTTAGACGGCATCTTGTTTCAATGCTTGGCGCCGGACCCCAAAGATCGCTTTGATACGCCGGAGGCAGTGCGCAACGCCCTGCTGCCATTCATCACACAGGCCAACTCGTTGCCTCCTCCCGCGAATGGGAACGCCAGCGTCGACATCGACCTCGGCTCGGTATTGCCTCCCGCCGACCTCGAAATTCCGGGCATCGCAATCCCAGAGATCCCTATCGCGCCACCGCCGACGCCCAAGCGCGGCCTCATGAGCATGATCAATCAGCTCTCGACCGACACGAAGCAGCGCTGGATGGTCGCGCAAGACAAGATGGACCACGGGCCCTTCAATGCCCGCGAGCTCATCGAACGCCTCAACATCGGTGGCTTCTCTGGCAACGATCAGACGTTGAACACCGATACGGGCGAGCGCAAACCCCTTCGTGAGTGGCCTCAGTTCCGCGAGTTCATCCTGCAGCGGGAGCACCAAGACACCACCGCGGCCGAACAAGCGGCGCGCGTGACCGCCCACCAATCCGAGAAGCGCTCTTCTGCGGTGAAGTGGTTCATCGCGGCGTCACTCATTGGCCTGGTGGTGATTTCAGTCGGCGGGTTCGTACTGTCCCGCTCGAGCGGGGTGCGAGAGTTGGCGTCGACCCAGCTGGACGATCTCTTCAAGCTCGGAAAGATCACCACCGGCGAAGCCGGGCTGCTCCCGGACCAACCGGTGAAACGGCGCAGGCGAGGCTCCAACGGGGCCCCCGCACCGCAGCGCAGTGCTGGCTTCGCGAGCTACAACGAAGCGATGAGCCGGCCGATGGAACTCGGCGACGTGTCCCAAGGCGGAGGCGAAGGCCGACTCACAGGGGGCCAAGTCGCCGCCAGCATGAACCGCAACCTAAACCGCTTCTACAGCAAGTGCGTCGTCCCCGAAGTGAAGACGGGCGGCAAGCCCGGCACCGTCAAGGTTGACCTCGCCATTGCCGGCAACGGCTCGCTCATGGGCGCCACAGTCCACGGCGGCAGCACCAGCTTCCGAGGCTGCATGGGCCAACAAATCAAGACCGTCAGCTTCCCAACCTTCGGAGCCCCCCGAATGGGCGCGCGGTATAGTTTCACCGTGAACTGAGCAAAGCGCACGGGGCGCGGCGGAACACGACACGCGGTTCCGCCGGACGGGGCGGCTTGCAAAAGCGGCCGGATGGATTGGAGACCTAGGCCACGCAACCCGCCCCTCGGAGCTCGCGCCAATCGCCGGTGGTTGGTGCCTTGGCGATTGGCACTCACACGCCGACTCCACCCCATGTCGCGTTCCACCGCGCCCCTCCATACGCAACATCAGTGTTGGGCTTGGTGTTGGTGACGCGGGGCGTCCCGGGAACCGAGGCCGCGATCCCAACCTGGGAAGACTCCCGGGGCATGCTTGTTCCGACGGCAGAACCATGCTCGGATAGGCGCAGCGCATGAAGGTGTATCCCCTGGAGACTGACGGAGGCGAAGTGTTCGGATTCCGGATCGACAACCATTTCCTGTCGTCGAGTGGGATGGCGCGGTTCTTTCGGAAGTGCGCTGGCATCGAGATCATTAGCGTGCGACGGCTTTTCGCTTTTGGAGACGAAATACACGTCGAATTTGCGTTGGACGGAGACGGTTGGCAGGTTTGGGAGCCTCACGGTGACAGTAGCGAACTGTGGGTCGTTCCTTCCGTCGCGAACCCTGGGTCGCTCCGGCCCGCCACTTTCGATCGCCTAACAGACTATGTTTCTACCCATTGGCCCGGTCCCATCCTTGCCGCTAGGGCGAAACTGATCGAAAAAATTGCGGTGATGTTTCGTTGACTGCGTGTGCCGAGTTCCCGCGTTCAGTGGACACGTCCGACGGTAAGTCGCCTTCATCGAAGTCGACCGCCAACGGGAGTCTTCCCAGGTTGAGATCGCGGCCGCCGGCACCGGCACTGATGTTGCGTATTGAGGGGTGCGGCGGAGCGTGATGTGGGGTTTCGGCGGCGTATGAGTGACAAGCGGCCATGCGTGCACCCACCGCCGATTGGCGCGAGTATCGAGGGGCGGCTTGCGTGGCCACCGTCCCCCAGTTCTTCCGGCCACTTTTGCAAGCCGCCCCGTCCGTTGAAACCCCGCGTCGCGCTCCGCCGCGCCCCGGCTCTTACGCCTTGAGTGCTGCTGCGACTGCTGGGATCTTTGCGAAGCTGTCTTTGTCGGCTGCCTTTTCGAGGGCGTCCTCCGGCCTCACTTTGCCTTCAGCGACCATCTTCGCGAGCACCGCGTCGATGCTCTGCATCCCATAGCTTCCACCGCTCTGAATGAGGCTCTGGAGCATCGCGATCTTGGATTCACGAATGGCGGCTGCGACACCTGAGGTTCCGATCAGTATCTCCTGCGCCGCGATTCGACCGCTTCCGTCGGCTTTGCGCAAGAGCTGCTGGGCCACGATGCCCTCGAGTGAGTCCGCGAGCATGCCGCGGATCTGCGGCTGCTGGCCCGCCGGAAACGCATTGACGAATCGGTTGATCGTCGCAGGCGCCGAGTTGGTGTGTACCGTGGCGAAGATCAGGATACCGAAGCTCGCGAGCTGAAGTGCCATCTTCATCGTTTCTCGGCCACGAAGCTCGCCAACGAGGATCACATCGGCGTTCTCTCGGCCCGCGCTGCGAATCGCGTCCGCGAAGCTGGGCGTGTGCTCGCCGACTTCTCGATGCGTGATCTGGCACTTTTTCGGCGCGTGAACGAATTCGATCGGGTCCTCGATCGTGAGGATGTGCCCTTCGCGGGTTCGGTTGATGTGGTCGAGCATCGCAGCGAGCGTCGTGCTCTTGCCGCTTCCGGTTGGCCCCGTCACCAGCACCAAGCCTGAGCGCTTCTCCGCGAGGTCGATGGCCGCCTTTGGAAGCCCGAGCTGCGCGGCTGTCAGGATCTCGCTTGGAATGGTTCGAAAGACAGCGCCTGGGCCGGTCGTTTTGTAGAGGTAGTTGGCTCGGAAGCGGGCCTTGTCCTCGTAGCCGTAGGCGAAGTCGAGGTCGCGATACGCGTGGAAACGGACGCGCGCGTCCTCGTTGAGGATCTCGTCCATCAGACGCACGATCGTAGGGTGGTCCAACGGCTCGTTCGCGATGGCGACCAGCTCGCCTTTCGTGCGAATCATCGGGGGATAGCCGATCGATAGATGAAGGTCGGACCCTCCTCTCTCGAGCAAAACGTCGAAATAGCGATCGAGAGCTGGCATCCGCTATCCACCTTTCTTCGAAAATAGGTTTCGGATGGCACCTTTGCCCGCAGGACCCGGGCCTGAAGACGCTGGCGCTTCTTCCTGCTGCGCCTCGCCGATGACTCGGGGATCGCTCGCAAAGCTCTTGGCGGTTTCCATGGAGATGACCCCAGACGACAAGAGCTCGTTCAGGGAGTCTTCGATGCGAATCATTCCGAATGCGCGACCACGCTGGAGGAGGCTCGGGAGTTGATAGAGCTTGTCGTCGCGGATGAGCGTCCACAACGCCATGCCACCGGTGAGAAGCTCGATTGCGACGACTCTGCCCCCGTCGTCTTTGCGCGGCACCAAGCGCTGGCTCACGACGAATTTGAGCACACCGGCCAACGTCGCGCGCACCTGAGACTGGTCGTCGGGAGGAAACATATCGATCACGCGATCGATGGTACTCGCACCCGACGGCGTACTCATGGTGGCAAACACGAGATGACCCGTCTCGGCCGCCTCGAGTGCTTTCTCGACGGTCTCCCGGTCGCGAAGCTCGCCGATCGCAATCACGTCAGGATCCTCGCGTAGTGAGCCCTTCAACGCGGAGTGAAAGCTCGTGGTGTGCGCTCCCACTTCCCGCTGACTCACGATTGCTTTCTTGACCGGGTGAATCACTTCAACCGGATCCTCGACGGTAATGATGTGGACGCTGCGCTCGCTGTTGAACATGTCGACCAGCGCGGCCAACGTCGTGGTCTTTCCGGCGCCACTGGGCCCGGACACCACAACCAAGCCCTGGTGGTAGTTGAGCATCTGTCGGAGCTCGAGCGGGAGTCCGAGCGACTCCAGCGTGGGTGGCTTCGCCATGATGAGGCGGAAGCAAGCCTTGATGCCAGACCGCTGGTTGCTCACATTGACCCGCAAACGGCCGGCACCTTCCAGCTGGCACGCGAAATCCGCGTAGCCAATCTCGTCCAACTGCTTGGCGCTTCGATCGTTGAGGAGCGGCATGATGAGCTCACGCGCCAGTTCGTCCGGGATAATTTCGCCCTGCGGCCTTAGTCGCCCTGCGCACCGAAACCGCGCCGGCTCGCCCGACATGATGTGGACGTCGCTCGCCGCTTGGGCGAGTGCCTGCTCGAGGAGCGCGCGTAGCGATCTCGGAACGCTTACCGGGAGGTCCGCCCGCACGAAATCAGGAAGCGGGGAAGCCTTCGGCTGCGGGCGGTATGAAACCTTGGGCTGCGGTCGCTGCACCAGTGGCGCCTGGGCCGGAACTGGAACCTTCGCTTCCGTCGGGGGGGGCTCGCGCAAGGGGGCCCTCTCCTGCACGGCGGGTGCCCCCGCAGGTACTGAAATTTTCGCAGGAGCCACCACACCGATGGCTACCTTGGGTGCATCGGTGTTCTGCCCCTCGCGCCGAACCCGCAACATGAGCGTGTCGCCCGAGCGAGCCATCGTCGCAATGTAGTTGATGCCGTTGATGTTTGCTGCCGTAGGCGGCGACGCACCATCCTCGATCGGCACGAGCCTCTGCAGCGGCGTGTCCTTCACCAACTTGATGATGTGCCTCGCGCTCAGCGGCTCGGTGGTGACCGGCCTGAGCTTGCCCTTCTTCTTTGCGGCAGCCGTCGCGCCACTTTGAAAAACGATCTCGGTCACATCACCTCGGTCGAGGTACTGAAGGAACTTTTCGAGCTCACCCACAATTCCAATCATACAGTGAAAATATACTGTGAATCCAATTACAACCGACCCAGGTTGGGTTATAAGACCGGGTTCCCGTCCCGCTGGAATTTGGGCAAGATTGTTCGTTTGACACGGCGCGGGAACGGTTGCTAGCGTTTTTGTGTCATAGATCACCTCAAAGGCCTTGTCCGTAGGCAACGGAAAAGTGTAATATAAGTATCATCATGTCCGAGGAAAAAGAGTCTTCACTTCTGTTCAATCTTCGCGAGCTCATGGGGCTCGAGGAAGACCGCGTTCGTGGCGAGGAAGAAGCGCGACTTCAACGCGAGGCCGGCGAGCGCGAGCGCATCGCCGCCGAAGCACTGAAGCGACAGGAAGAGGAAGCGGCCCGGTCGGCGGCCGAACAGGACGCACAGCAAGCCGAAGAACGGCGCCTCCAAGATGAAGAAGAGCGGGTGGCGCGCGAGCGCGACGAAGCGCAGTTGCGCGTCCGCCTCGAACAGGAAGCACGCGAAAAGGCAGATGCTCACGGGCGGCAGCTCGATCACGAGCGTGAGTTGGCCACGATTAGCGCTCAGCAACGCAAAGGCGTCCACCCCGGGTTGTTGGCGGCAGCCGCCGTTCTGGTCATTAGCGCGGGCACTGGGTCCTACTTCGGGTTCTACAAGCCCGCAGTCGAGCGCCGCGAGGCCGCTGCACTGCAAGCAAGGATGGACGCCGAGCGCTCCGCGCGCGAGGCAGACGAAGCTCGCGCCGCAGCCGAAATCGAAGCACAGAAACGCATCGAGGCGGAGGCCGAGCAGGCACGCCTCGCTGAAAAGGCCAAGCGCGAGGCACAGGCTGCCGCTGCTGCGCGCAGGGCCGCCGCACCGAGCACGCCGGCCAGGCGGCGCGGAAGCTCCAAGCAGCGCAAGCCCAACACCGACGATCCGCTGGCGGGGCTGGACAGCCTCTAGTCCGCACCGTAGCGTTGCTGCGGTGGTTCATGGATGACAACGATCCCGGGTCGCGCATCGCGCTTGCGCTCGACGTCCCTACGCTCGACTCGGCCAAAGCGCTGATCGATCGGACGCGCGAGCACATCGGCACCTTCAAGGTGGGACTCGAGCTCTACACCGCCGTTGGGCCTGCGGCCGTCGAAGCGGTCCACGCCGCGGGCGCGAAGTGCTTCCTCGACCTGAAGCTGCACGATATCCCCGCCACGATGGGTCGGTCCGTCGCGCGCGCGGCTTGCATGGGCGTCGCGTACCTCACCGTGCATGGCCTTGCCGGCCTCGATTCGCTTCGGCAGGCCAGCGACAACGCTGGTTCGGCGCGGCTCCTGGCCGTGACGGTGCTCACCAGTCTCGACGAAGCTGCCCTCCAAGCGATCGGCCTGAGCGGGGACCCCCAGAGTGCAGCCGACCGGCTTGCGAAGCTCGCCTGGGACGCCGGAGTGCGCGGGTTCGTCACATCCGCTCACGAGTGCGCCGCTCTGCGCGAGGCGCTTGGGCCGGACGCCTTTCTCGTGACGCCGGGAATACGACCCGCTGGCTCTGACGTCGGTGACCAGAAGCGCGTGATGACGCCGCGCGATGCCATCAAAGCCGGTGCCGACCTCCTCGTGGTGGGAAGGCCCATCCGGGACGCGAACAATCCCACCGAGGCCGCAGCCGAGATCGCGCGTCAGGTGCAGCTGGCGCTTTCGCCATGACGCGCGTGCTCGCGGGGCGACGCCCGGTGCTCGAAGCCATGCGTGGAAACACGAAACTCCGGCGCATCTATACGGAGCCTCAACGCGCCGATCCGGACATTCGCGAAGCCGCGGAGGCCGAAGGCGTCCCGATGGCGAACCGAGACCGAGCGGCGCTCGACAAGCTCGCAGACGGTGTCCGTCATCAAGGTGTCATCGCCCTCGCCGAGGACTACGAGTTCTGTGAGCCCGAGGAAATCATCGCGCACGCCGACGGACCACCCACGTTGGTTGCCCTCGACGAGGTTACCGATCCACAGAACCTCGGCGCCATCATTCGAAGCGCCGTGACTCTCGGCCTCGACGGCTTGATCATCCCGAAGCACCGGGCCGCGGGAATCACCGCTGCTGTCGTCCGGGCATCCGCGGGCGCCACAGAGCACGCGTCCATCGCCCGGGTGACCAATCTTCAACGCACGCTCCTTTGTCTGGCTGAGTCTGGCCTGGAGATCGTCGGCCTCGATGCGGGCGCGGACATCGACGTGCGCGACCTCGAGCCGAGCCCGAGGGGACGTGTTCTCGTCGTGGGCTCCGAGGGGAAGGGCTTACGCCGCATGGTTCGACAACGATGCGATATCGTGGTTCATATTCGTCAAGCAGGCCCGATGGATTCGTTGAACGCATCGGTCGCTGCCGCGATCGCCATGTACGAGATATCGGCGAAGCGGCTGAGAGGCGCTCATGACGGATGACAACCTCGCCCGAGATCAAGAGGATGAGCAGGTACGACGTGTCCTCATCCTGACAGGCGGTGCGGACGCCCCGGGCCTCAACGCCGTCCTCCGCGCGTTCGTCAAAGCGGCGACCGACCTAGACCTTCAGGTCTACGGATCCGAACACGGCTTCTCGCGGCTGATCGAGCACCCGGCCCGTGTCGCGAGACTGACCCCCTCGAGCGTTCAAGGGATCCTGCCGAAGGGCGGCAGCATCCTCGGTTGCTCCGACCGCGCCGACCCGTTCTCCTATCAGGTCAAGGCGCCGGATGGCTCCGAACGAACCCTCGATGTATCCGAGCGCGTCAAGGCCAAGCTCGACGAGCTGGACATCGACATTTTGGTGCTAGTCGGAGACGGCGGGACCATCGAAATCGGTTTGCGGCTAGCCAACATGGGTGTGGCCGTAGTCGGCATTCCCAAGGCCATCGGCAATGAGCTCGCGGCCACGGATTTGACGTTCGGTCTCGATAGCGCCGTCGCCACGGCGACTCGGGCGATCGACGCCCTGCATTGCACCGGAGATGCCCACGGCCGCGTGATGGTCTTGGAAGTGATGGGCCGCGAGGTTGGCTGGATCGCGCTCATGTCTGGTATCGCAGGGGGCGCCGACGTGATTCTCATCCCCGAGATTCCATACGACGTCGATCGTGTGATCGCGAAGATCGCAGCGCGTTCGTCCACCGACCACTCATTCAGCATCATCGTCGTTGCCGAGGGGGCCAAACCGCTCGGCGGCACCGTCTCGAGGATCGGCGACGCGCAACAGAGCGCATCGCAACGAGACGAAGGGCCCGGGGTTCAACTCGCCCAGCTGCTCGAGGGGCGCATCGATCATGACGTCCAGGCGACGGTCCTCGGTCCCCTGCAACGCGGCGGCTCGCCCTCCTCCTTCGATCGGCTGCTCGGGACGCGTTTCGGCGTATACGCCGCTGAGCTTTGCTACCACGACAACACCGGCCAGGTCGTCGCCCTGCGAGGCCAAGAGGTGATCTCCTTCCCGTTGGAGGCCGCCGTCGCCAACCTCAAACGCGTTCCGCCCGACGGGGAGCTCGCCGGGGTGGCACGCGCCATTGGAATCGAGCTAGGGCAGGAGTGATATGTCTCGTACCGCCGCCGCGCTAATCATCGGAAACGAAATCCTGTCCGGCAAGATCGCCGACACGAACACGACGCTCCTCGCGCGCGCGCTGTTCGATCTCGGGATCGAGCTCCGTCGTGTGCTGGTATGTCCCGACGAAATCAGCACCATCAGCAAGGACTTGAGCGACCTGCGAGCCTCACACGACCTCGTCTTCACCAGCGGCGGGGTCGGCCCGACCCACGACGACGTCACCATCGATGGCGTTGCCGCATCTTTCGGGAGACCTGTCGTGCGCTCAGTCGCGGTCGAAAAGATGATCCGCCAGTACCACGGCGACCGCACCACCGAAGCACACTTGCGCATGGCCAACATGCCTCAGGGCGCTGAGATGATTCGCAGCTCCGACGCCCCTTGGCCCACCGTGGTCATCGAGAACGTGTTCGTCTTGCCCGGCGTACCCGAGATCTTCGAGCTCAAGCTCGCCGATCTTCACAAGCGCCTCGACGAAGGCTACGAGTTCCACTCTCAGGCGGTCTACACGCTGTGCGACGAAGGCGAGATAGCAAGCCTCCTCGAACGCATTGCAGAAACGTTCCCCGGCGTCATGGTCGGCAGTTACGTCAAGTGGCAAGCAGAAGACTACCGAACCAAGCTAACCTTCGACGGTACCGACCCCGATGCGATAGCGAAAGCCGCCGACATGCTCGTCCACGAGCTGGACGCGAAATTGTTCGTCCGTCGCGAATAGTTCGCAAACCCTAGACCGCTCACTGCCACTTCAACTTTTGCTTGCTCGGATCGGTGATCACCTTGGCATCTTCAGGATCCGCGGGTTGCTCGGGCTGCTCTGGTTGCTCTGGGGGTTCTGCGGCGCCGAACTCCTTCGCGGCCTCCTCCGGATACAGCCGCACGATGGTCCGGGTCTCTACACGGACGAGTTGGGGCCCCGTCGGAGTCTGGGATTTAATCCGCATCTGCGACGTCGCCTCCGCCTCGGAGAATGGCGTGAAGTGCTCGAGACGAACGACCGCGGAACCCATGATCGAGGCTTGATAGGCTTCGAGTCGGGCGTTGCCGAGCGATTGAGGCGAGGCGGTTTGTCGCGCGCTGATCTGCAGCTCGACCTGTTCCCCTTCCATCTTTTCGATGTGATACGTCACGACCTGCTCGACCCAGACGCCGGAGAACTGCACCTTGCGCTCGACCTCCCAGCGGGCTCTCACACCGAGGGGCTGATCAGGAAACGGCACAGTCAGTAGCGCGCTGCGAATGTTGCCCAACATCGTGCGAAGGGTCGGCGGCACATCCTCCATCCCGCGGAACTCACCTCTGCGGATCCGACCTTGGATGTCCATCTCGCTCCAGCCTTGAACCTGCAGAAGTGGCGCTAGCATCGTTTCCATCTGCTCACGCTCGGCCGGGCTCATCTGGTCGGCCATCTCCGAGATTCGCACCTGTGTGATCTGTATGGGATGATGGATATACCCCTGAGGCGTCGGGCTCGCAGGACCCATCTTCACCTCGAGCTGCACCGGGGGAATCCCGCTCTGCCCGCTTTGGTCGCCGGCCTGCATCGCCCGGGCACGCGCTAGCTCTAGGTAGAGCACTTCGGTTTGGCCCGGCTCGACTCGATAGCGCAGCGGCACACGAGGGGTCATGCCGGGGTCCAAGACGCGCATAGTAGGGAGCACCCGTAGCGGGGGCCCGGGATCCACGACCTCCACCGTCTGAGGCTGATACTTCGACCGGCAAGAAGTGGTCGCCACCAACAGGCAGGCGAGCATCGCGATACGAACCATGGATCTACCTTTCACTCTTAGAAACTAGGCGCAGAACCGAGCGCCGTGCGGCCAACAACGGCTCGGTCTTTTCCGGCGACACCAACGCGATGTCAGCGGAGGAGGTCGATTCGAGGCTTGCCTCGAGCGCCATCGGAAGACTGAGATCAGCAAGGGCGTGCCCTCGAGCGTGCATCTCGTAGGCGCGCACGTGCATCTCCAGCTGCGGGTTGAGGTCTGCGACCTGCGAGGCCGCTTTCTGGTGCACCGTGATCGCAACCCGGAAACGACCGTCGACGCGGTCGGTGAGCTCATAGCGCGTCACCTGAGTAATGCGCGCGCTCCAAATCCGCAGAGGCCGTCGAACCTCCCATACCGCTCCGATGCCGACCGGCTCTCGCGGAAGCGGAATCGTGGCGATGGCCGATCGCACATTGCCGATCGTGATCGCCACGCGTGGATGGATCCGTTCCTGGCCCTGCGCCCATGGTACATCCGCATCGACGACGATGCCCTGGTCGTTGAGATCGAAGCGACCGCGCATGCCGCGCAGTGCTTCCACGCCCTGCTCGACCTCCTCCATCTGACGCGCCGTCACACCCTCGGGAAGGACGGACTCGGCCTTGGAGATGCGCAGGATGTAGCGAGTCCCCTTGGGCAAGGCCACCGTCGGGCCAGCGTGAAGCCACAACTTGAAACCGGGCAACACTCCAAATGCGTTCGCCGAATCCTCGGTTTCTTCGATCGTCGCCTCCGTATCCCGGATATCGAGCAGCGTTCGCATGACCGTGTCGGGTGCAATCGCGTACCGCAAGAGCTCGAGTGGCGCTTCGCCTGGGTCGACCAACGTGACGCTGAGCTCGGGAGGAGGAGGCGTCGTTTTGTTCTTCTTGCAGCCGATGGTAGCGAGCGCGGCAAGAAGACAGGCGCCCAGGATGATGTTCTTCATTTGTCGGCTAAGTCCCCTATACTCCGCTGTCTTCTAGAGAGGAATCGGCTCTAGGGCAAGCATGGACCCAACGCAAAACGATAGCCCGGTTTGGGCCGATGTCCCGTGGTGGGCCCTCGCCCTGATATTTGGACCTGTCTACCTGTTGGCGGTCCTCCTCGGATACGCCTTCTTCCTGACACCCAACAGCATCTCAGCGTTATGGCCCGCAAGCGGTGTCGCGGTGGCGAAGAGCTCAGTACCAACCGCCAATACCAAACGAGAAGGCACCATAGTGGCTAGCTAAGTCGATCGCCGCTGTAACCTGCCATCGGTAGTCGTCCGGCCAAACGCCGAAGACATCCCATTTGAAGAGGCTAATATCGAACCCCAGCGTGCCGTGCACTCGAGGACTCGAGGCGGCGAACCGAGTCGGCTCCAAGTACGTGCCCCCACGAAGCTTCATCCGGGTGGGCCAGACCTCCGTTTCGAAGCCGATGCGCGGCGACACCGTGACCTTCTCCCCCGACCGTTGGACGGTCTGGAAGGCGAACGATTCCACGCCAACGCCATCGTCCACGCGGCCGTTGAACCAAACGTCCGCCGTGAGCAGGTAGTATCGGCGCGGCCAGCCCCACCGATACCGCTTGCGGAGCATGTCCCATGCCACCTTCCGAATCCCTTTGCGCGACTGCTTGATGTTCGCGTACTTCCTGGCGTACTTCTGCCTGACCGCCTGAACGCAGAGATCCACGTCCGGACCTCCACGCGCCTCGACCGCGGCGATCTCTTCCTTCTCGGACTCTTCGGCCGAGCGCTTCCTGCGATCTAGGCGCTCGAGCTCATCTTCGGCAAGCATCCGCGCACTGATCCACGGTGGGTTTGTAGGCCGCGGACCAAACTGATACGAAAAACCGACGCTTCCGGTCGTTGGCATCGTGGTAACCCGCGGCAGATAAAAGCCGCCCACGACGATGTCGCCATCGGGGGTTTCAGGCACGTTGCCGCGCCGGCGAAGACCGGTCGACATCTCCGGGAAAAGCGAGCCACCGAGGCTCCACCTCTTGTGGTGAGGTCTGAACATCACGCCCAACTCGGCCCCGAGTCCGAGGGTGTCATACGCATCGCCGCCGCTGATGAGCTGACTCGATGCGAAACTCCGCTGGCGGAGGATTCGCAGGCCAGCGCCGAGGATCACTTGTCCGTCGAGAAACCCGTAGCCGCCCTGCAGGTGAAAGGTGGTGAATCGCAGCCGCAGCGTTTCGTCCTGCATGGTGCTCGGGTTCCGAACGCTCAACTTGATGAGCTGCGCGTCGATCGTCAGGCCGATGCCCAAGTTCCACATCTGCCAGTACACCCCTGGAATCAAGAACACGAGGCCGTCCTGGGAGATGTTACCCGGGTTTTCGAGCACGCCTCCGCTGTTGTAAAAGTCCCCGGTCTGGAACGGATAGGTCACTCCAAACGCCAACCAGTAGTCGTACCAGTCGGGCCACTGCGGCCCGCGATAGGCCACCGCGGCAGGATTCTGAAGGCCGCCCTCCACACCTTGGGCAAGCGAGGTGGCTGCCCCAGAGAGTCCGACCACGCGAGAGGAGCTGATGACCACCCCGCGGGTGAGGTCGACCGAGTAGTTCGACGTGGTGATGGGACTGCCGTCGGGACCGAGCTGGCTCGCGGCCGGCGCGGGCGCCCAGAGAAGCGTCAGCAGGGTGAGACTACCTACCCGAGCCGATACCCTGTTGCGTCGCGCCTTGGATCGCGCCCTGATCGTCCGCATTGAGGTTTTCCTTCTCGCGCTTGTCCTGCTCTATCTTGTCCTGCTCTTGCTCGGCTTCCTCGAGCCGCTCAGTCGCGGCATCGGCTTCCTCACGCGCCTCGATGGTCCGCTCCCTGGCCGCTTTGACGGCGGGGTCCACCTCGTCCTCCATGGCTTTCCGCTCGGCCGCTCGCTCCCTCTGCGTCTCTTCTTCGATCTCCTCCTCGCTCTTCTTCTCCTTCACGCGGGTCTTCACGACGTCTGCCGTTTGCCCGATATCACCGCCGATCGAGATGATGAAGATCCGTTCTTTGACGGGGACGCGAGTGAAGTTGGCATTGTCTGCGAACGCCTGCCCTCGTAAGTCGAGGCCGTTGCCCGTTCCCCTGCCGAAGAGTATGGACACGCCCGCGGACAACCCTTTTTGGTTCTTGTGCCCGCCAACGGAGGCGCTGAAGCCAAATCGGTCGATCTTGGCAGGTTGGATGGCGTCCGAGGTCGCCGTGGCAACGTCCGGCGCGCTGCTGTTGTCGGTGAGGAAACCGAAACGCGTAAACAGAAACTTGGTGATCTGAATCTCGGAGCCCACGGAGATGTTCCAGGTGAAGTCCCGTTGGGTCGAGTCCGCCAGCAGGCTTCCCGCGCTATTGGTCCGGCCCTCGAGCTGCGGAATGCCAGGGGCAATGGAGCCAGACGCAACGGGACCCACGAGTTGGAGGTCCAGGGCCACGACGACCTTGCTGGAGATCACGTACGACACACCCAAGCGCAGCTCCCACGGAATCGGCGAGCGGGAGTCGCGCTCAATGTTCGCAAACACCGAATCAGAAAGGCCCGGGTTGATTGGATTGGTGCTCGGCCGGACCTCGGAGAGCTCGAAGCGCAACTCCGACTTGCCACCGACATGCACCCCGGGGGGTTGGAACATCAAGCCGAGGCGCCAACGTTTGCCAACGATTCCGAGAAGCCCTATCCGGAGGCTCAGATCCCACGAGTCCATCGTAAAGACCGTGCTGCGACTCGCCTGGTTTGCGTCGAGGACACAGAAAGGAATGGTGGGGCTCGTGGGACACGGACTGCCTTGGCTCGGGTCCTGGACCCCCCCAAGCACGAGTGACGACGTCTCGACGTGCTCGATCCGGCGATTGCCGGCAAGCAAGGTGAAACCGAACGCGAAGTTGCGGGCGGGGCGATACCCAACCCCTGCGGCAAAGTAGGTGATGCGATCCTTCTGGTAGAATTGAACGCTGCTCGTGCGCCCAAATGCGTCTTGGAAATTGATGTCGCCGCCGAGCTCGCTGTTGTAGGTCTGGAACGCGGAGACTGCCATTTGGATCGCCTTGCGATTATCGAGCTCCTTCTTGCGCTTTCCAAGCGCGAAGCTCGCCACCGCGAACCCGGGAACTGCCGGACTGGACTTGAGCTCGAAGTCCTCGACTTGATCCTCTCCGCCCACGCCGTCGGGCCCATCTGAAATGATGGCTCCCTCGATCGTGAGCTTACGACTCTGGATCAACGACAAGCTGCCTTGAAGGAGCTTCGGTTCGAGAAACGGCAGGCCACCCGGGTTGAACCAAATCGCTGCGCCGTCGGCGGCAAACCCGGTGTAGGCCGCCGCCATGCCGCGTGATCGCTCGCCAAGCTGCAGCGTTTGATAATGAGTGCTGTCCGCGCTGGCGGTGTGCGGATACACCATCGACACAAGACACGTGGCGACGAACGCATTGCCTAGGGCCCTCCCCATGCCTCCACTCATGGCGCCGACTCTACCGCAAACGCGAGTTCGTGTCTCGCGCAGCCAGCGAAGATTTGTGCGTATTTCGTCTAGGGCGTGTACCAGATCGGCGAGCTGTACGCGCGCTCTTGAATCACCGAGGGGTGCCCCGTGTCGTTCGGATCCATGCCGAGTGCGATCGCGTCCGACAGCGTGTGCCTGGGCGTTGGGATCTGAACCACCCGAAGATAGTAGAAAGCTCGCTGCGTTCGGTCGAAATCTGGGTCTTCCCAGTACGCCGACAGCGAGGGCGCACCAAAGACATTGTGGTACTTCCCTGTCTTGAGGTCCACCGTGCTGGCGATCGGCAGTGCCCGACCTTGCTCGTCGTACTGGCGCGCGCCCGCCAACGCGACGTCGTAAACTTTCTCGTGCGCCTGGCCACCGGCGTCGACCCAACCTTTGACGATTTGCATGCGATCGAGGTTTGCGCCCGCTGGGTCCTTGACCGCATACATCAAGAACTTCGGCGCCTCGTCCTCGGGAGCCTTGGTCAAATCGCTCCCCATCGGATGGCCGTACGTGTAGCCGATGTTGACCATCCCGGGCTGCTGGGCGTTCTTGCTTTTGAAGTGCCAGCCCCCGAAAAAACGAACTCGAATGCGAGGACCGGTTGTGGCGTAGACCTCCTTGCGTTTGAACGCCGCAAACAAAGACATTCGGGTGTTTTCCTCTGCCCATACCGCCGCGAGGCCCGACGCGCTCATGTCCGCGCCGCTTAGGCCGGCGGCGATCTCCACGAAGGTCGTCTCGGGCGTGGAATCGATCGCGAACTTTCCCCAGAAGTTGGACTCCTCCGCGGAGGCCAGCCCCGTATGGGAATCGGTCGAGCCGATCATCCCGAACTTGTAGGGATTCGCGCCGACGTTCTGATCGATTTGCATGCCACGCTGCAGCGACGAGCGAACGTAGTCGCCCTCGCTTACCTCGGCCTGACCGCCCCCGACCTTGAGCAGATGCGAAAAGGTCTCGAAGCCGGCCAGTTCGTCGTTCGGCGAGAGCTTCGGGTGCGTCTCCGAATCGCCCTTGATCTGTGTGACCTCGACCACCGGCTCCCAGCGCATCCGCATGCGCGCGTACTCCGCCGTGATCGGCCGCCCCTCGCTGTCCACCTCGTCGAACATCAGGCCACCACTGATGTTCGAGTTGTGAGGGATGGCGACGAAGTCGGTACCGACCCGCTCGCTGGTCTCTTCGAGCCAGGCCCACAAATCCTCCGGCTTGTCGCTGTCGAAGGAGCTGAACGGGAGAAACGCACGGGCCTTCTCTTCGCCGTCCGGCATGAACACGACGCGGTGAAGGTTGTTGCCGTTCGGCGTCGACGTCCACTCCCAGCCGATGAACGAGGTAAACGAGCATGGCGCGTAGTGGCGCTCCGCGGCCTGGACGACGTCACCCCACGCAGCCCCTTTGATGCTCTCCGTGTCGAAATCGGCAATGGGCGTGTTGGAGTTGATGGCGGCGCCGAACTCGTACTCGAAAATCTGCGCCCCCTTCCCGGCGCCCATCATCTCAATCCACTTGCGGCCAGTGGGAGTGTTGCTGAGCTTGGGATCACCGTTCATGAGCCTCTCGGGAACCGTCAACATCTCCGCGTGATCAGCGACGACCAAGAAATCGAGCGGCGTGCGAATCTGCACGCGTGATTGCGTCGACGGGTGGACGACCGGAAGTCCCTGCGCCCAACGGTAGGCCGTATCGGGGCCGGCCGAACGGTTCCCAAGAAAGTACGCGTCCGCCGAGTAACTGGTGTGCAGGTGCGTGTCACCCCAGTAGAGACGGGTGGGCTCCTTCGCCATGACGCCCGGGCTAGTGGGGGGCACGCTTCCGCAGCCCGTCATGAGCGTGACGAGCGTGACGAGGATCCCGAGGCGTGTCGCTACAGCCCGCATCTAGTACTGCAACCTTATCCCAATGGACCAAGTGAATCGCCCGTCGTCTGTAGTCTGTACGTACACGAACGGCATCGCGGCCACCATGAAGAAGGTCAATCGGTATCCTACACCCACCCGCGCCTGCACAGCCGTGCCTAGATCGTCGAAGAGAGCTCCGGCCTGCATGAACACTTTCAGATCGCGCACCGGCCACCAGCCAATGCCGCCACCGACCCACCAATCTTGCGGCCCTTTGAATAGGTCGCCGATTTTCTGCCCTAGCACCTCCACCGAGATGCCGTTGAACTTGTGATCGATGTAGTATTCGTAGCCCGCGCCCCACGTGAACGCTTTGCCGTCCATGTCTGGAGAACGGGTGGAGCCGAAGTCCATGTGGATGTGGTGACCGCGCTCTCTAAACTTGAGCTTGTAGTTCTGCAGATCCTGTGCGCTGGGAGCTACGCCGGCATTATTGAGGAGGACCAGGATGAGGGCCGTCAGCATGGGCGGCTACCCCTCTTCCTTCTTCAGGATGATGCCGTCGGGCCTACAGCGCTGGCATTCGGAAGGACCGAATCGGATGATCGTACCGTGGACCCATCGGCCCTGCATGTTGATGGCCGGAATCACGGCGTGACCGCCGGACTCGCAGACATACGTGCCGACGACTTTGCGGAACTCATCCTCGTTGCTCGGCAACTGCGGGACGGAAAATGCCGCGATATCGACGACCCCGAGCTCTTCGTAGGGCTCGACGATTCGATTGCGAATCACGCGGTAGTCGCAGTCGGGGCCGCGTGCCCGCATAAGTGCCGCCCGTTTTTCGGTATTCCCCTGAGCCGCCACAAGCGACCACGCTAAGCACGAACAGGCTCCCAATGAGAGGGCGAATCGAGGACACGATCAGGAGCGAGAGTGCCAGGTATGTGCCGCAGCCACAAGTGGTTGCGGCGTCCCACTGACCTAGCTTACGAGTCCCCTGAGCGATCACATCTGGAGGAACGCATGAAGCAACTGCCAACCGCGCCGACATCGTTGCTCGTCATCTCGGCGTGCGGGCTTCTTGCCGCGTGTAGCCCGAGCGCTGGGGCCCCCGCCTACACCACAGCGGCCGCGGTGAGAGCCGAGCCGACGCAGCTCTTCTGGGGCGACACGCATCTGCACACGAGCTACTCGCCCGATGCCTACTTCTTCGGCAACGAGACGGCAGATCCGGAGACGGCGTATCGCTACGCACAAGGGTTCCCTGTCTTTCATCCCTACCACAAAGCGAAGATCCAAATCGGCACGCCTCTCGACTTCCTCGTAGTCGCCGACCACGCAGAGATGATGGGCGTGCCACTGCGACTCTTCCAGGGTGACGAGCGTCTGACGAAGACCGCAACCGGAAAGCGGTTCATCAAGATGATCAAGGCGGGCAAGGGCCAGGACGTGTTCTTCGAATTCATCGACGGCATCAGCCACGAACCAGCCGTTTGATGACTCTGAATGGACAGGACGTGAGGCGGACGGTTTGGGACGACATGGTTGCAATCACCGAACGCCACAACGCCCCCGGACGGTTCACCTCGTTCATCGGTTGGGAGTGGACGTCTACCCCCAAAGGCAAGAACCTCCATCGCGTGGTCTTCATCCCTCAGGGAGGCGACGTCGCTTCGAAGTTCATTCCCTACAGCTCGTTCGACAGCGACAGGCCCGAGGATTTGTGGGCGTGGCTCGAGGAGACCTCGTCTCGCACGGGCGCAACATTCACGGCCATCCCGCACAACTCGAATATCAGCGGCGGCTTGATGTTCAACGATGTGGACAGCGAGGGCCGGCCCATCACCGCCGAATACGCGCGCACGAGAATGAAGTGGGAGCCCGTCCTCGAAGTCACGCAGATCAAAGGCGACTCCGAAACCGACCCCATCCTATCGCCCAACGACGAGTTTGCCGACTTCGCGCCTTTCAAGCACATGCTCGACTCGGAAGCGCTCAAGTCGGGGGCAGAGCCTCAGCCTGCGCCAGGCGACTTCGCACGCACGGCCCTCGGACGAGGCCTGCAAATCGAAGCCAAGGTCGGGGCCAATCCATACAAGTTCGGGATGATCGGCTCTACGGATTCGCATACGGGGATGGCCTCCGCCGAGGAGAACAACTTCCATGGCAAGACCGCCTTTGATTCGACGCCCGCGAACGAGTTCAACACCTTTCTCGGGATCAAAGGATTCGGCGCTGACATGTCCGCCGCGGGGTTGGCGGGCGTCTGGGCAGAAGCGAACAACCGCGACGCACTGTTCGAGGCTTTCCAACGCAAAGAGGTTTACGCGTCGACCGGTCCGCGCATCCGCGTCCGTTTCTTTGGTGGCTGGAGCTTTGCCGACGACGACGCCGCCAAGAAGAACATCGCACAAATCGGATACGACAGCGGCGTACCTATGGGTGGCGACCTCACCCAAGCCCCCGAGGGCAAGGCACCGCGATTCCTCATCTACGCTATCAAGGGTCCACGCGGCGCGAACCTCGACCGGGTTCAGGTCGTCAAGGGCTGGCTCCGCGACGACGGGAACACCGAGGAAAAAGTGTACAACGTGGCTTGGTCCGATGACCGTAGGCTCGACGCGGACGGCTCACTCACCCCCGTCGGCAGCACGGTCGACCTAACCACCGGCCGCTACACCAACGAAATTGGCGACGCCCAACTCTCCGTTGTTTGGCAAGACCCCGACTTCGACCCAGCGACGCGCGCCTTCTACTACCTTCGAGTCCTCGAGATCCCGACACCACGCCACACCCTGTACGATGCCATTGCCCTCCGCATGGACCCCAAAGAGACCGGCCACCCCTCGACAATCCAGGAGCGCGCCTACTCCTCCCCCATCTGGTACACCCCCTAACGCGACAGGGGGGACGGTCCCCTTTGTGAAAGGGTTGGCTTCTCGTGAAGAGGTTTCTCAAAGAGCCGTTGGTCCACTTCCTCGCGGCGGGGCTCGCCCTGTTCGTGCTGTTTGGTCTCGTCAATCGAGACGGGCCGGAAGCTGATCCGAACGTCGTCATCGTGGACCAGGACGCGCTGCTCACCTTCGTTCAATATCGGATCAAGGCGTTCAACCTCACCCTCGCGGAGCAGAAGCTCAACTCGCTGTCCGACGACGAGCTGCAACGGCTCATCGATGATTACGTGCGCGAAGAGGTCCTGCACCGCGAGGCGCTTCAACTTGGTCTGGGTGAAGATGACTACGTCATCCGGCGTCGACTCGTGCAGAAGCTCGAGTTTATCACCGAAGGTTTCGCCGAGGCCGGGCACGCGAATCGATCAACCGGCACTCCTTCGTTACTTCGACGCGAACAAGGGTGACTACTACGTGGAACCGTTCGCAACGTTCGCACACGTCTTCTTCGACACCGAGAATCGGCCGCGTGAAGAGGCTCACGAGGCCGCAGAAAAAAAGCGCGTCGAGCTCAATCGAAAAGGCGTGCCGTTCGCCGAGGCACCGCAGCACGGCGATCGTTTTCTCTACCACGTGAACTACGTCGAACGGACGCCGGAGTACGTCGCCAGCCACTTCGGGGTCCCGATGGCCGAGGCTGTATTCGGGCTCGAGCCGAATGACCTGGTATGGCGGGGCCCTTTCGACTCTCCGTACGGCGTGCACCTCGTCATGTTGACGACGAGCGAACCGGGACGGGAGCCCGAGCTATCGGAGCTCGAAGGACGCATTCGCGAAGACGCACGCCGCGCGATGATTCGGGAAGAGACCGACTCAGCCATCGCCGACGTCGTCGGGACCTATGACGTGCGGGTCGTTTACGAACGCGAGGGTGTTGCCGAGCCGCGCGTCGAGGGCGCGGTGAACCGGTGACTCGTGTTGTGCTGCTGGCGCTCGGACTCGCCGCCGGGGCCGTGTTCGCCCTACCCGCGGACGCGCACGAAAGCCGTCCCCTCTATATCGAAGTCTCGGAAAAAGCGCCGCTGACATTCTTGGTGCGATGGAAGATCCCGCCTTCGGTGAAGGTGCGCAATGCGCCTGAAGTCTCGATGACGAATGGATGCATGGCGACGACCCCGAGACCCGCGGCAGGCGCCGGGCGAGGCAACCTCCGGTACCGGAGCTTTCGATGCGAAGCGGACCCGGCCGGAACCGCTCTGCGGATCCACTACCCTCTATTCAACCCGTCGGTGTCCGCGTTGGTTCGCATCTCCAGGCTGTCCGGCGAGACGCATTCACTCGTGGCCTCCCCGGACGATGGCGAAGTCATCATTCCTGCGGTCGAAAGCTTTGGCAGTATCGCGCGCGACTACCTCACCTTGGGCGTGCAACACATCCTCGGAGGCTACGACCATCTCCTGTTCCTGGTGTGTCTCCTGCTCATCGCAGGGACGGGCCGGCGAATCCTCGTCACAATCACTGGCTTCACGATCGCGCATTCGATCACCCTCGCACTCAGCGCCCTCGGCGTGGTTCGTGTCCCCGTTGCACCGGTCGAAGCTGCGATTGCGCTGAGCATCGTCTTCTTGGCCGTGGAGATCGTGCGCGGAGACCACGACAGCCTGACTTACCGCTACCCCATCGCAGTCTCTTCGTCGTTTGGCTTACTTCACGGTTTCGGCTTTGCAGCGGTGCTCGGCGAGACTGGCCTTCCTCAAACGGAGATCCCGGCCGCCCTGCTCTTTTTCAATCTAGGCGTGGAGGTCGGGCAGATCGCCTTCGTCGTGGGCATCATCTGCGTGTACCAGCTAGCGCGAAGTGCCTTGGGGGCACTCGGCGTAGGTGCGCTTGTAGCCGACCGACTGCACCAGCTCCGAACCCCTGCGGTCTACGCTGTCGGCGCCCTCGCTTCACTCTGGATGATCCAGCGCGTCGCGACGTTTTGGACGGGCTAAGTCCAATGCCAAGTCCCGTGGGCCATGCGACGCGTCTACTCAGCGTCAGACCCCTTTAGGTGGAAAAGGGCGCGGAAACGGCCCCACCAGTCTTCGCCTAGGGTATAGACACCGGCGAAGAAGAGGAGCTCGCTGGCGATTAGTAGTCCCAGGAACCACTTCAATTGCTCCGGGTGGTCGAGGCCGAGGATTGTTGGGAACCTTCCTTCTGCGATCGCTCCATAGTGCGAGGCAATCGGAAGCGCGACCGCCCCGAATTGCGTGACGACGTGTAGAGCTAGCAGCGTCGCCCCGAGTCGGTGGCGCTGACGCGAGATCGGTGCTCCCGATGGCGTTCGTTTCAGCACTGCGAACAGCCGCGTCTTGAGCTCCTTGAAGCCCTCTTTGCCGAGCAGAAAAATGCTGCTGAGGCTGATGACTTCGCCGGCCCCCATGATCAGCGCGATCACGCCGACCATGCGCCCTTTCGCCAAACCAAAGACGGGAAGGAACAGGCCGACCGTCGCAAGGACGTTCCCAACGACGAATACGCCGAGCCCAACGCGATAACGAAGGGTCGGCAACGCCCTGGGCGCCTCGGGCACCTGGGGAGCTACGGCGGGCTGATATCGAAAGAGCTGTTTGAAGTGGCCCCACCACGCGGGACCCAGAACGTAGATCGCCATCGCAAAGAGCAGCTCGGCAGCTATCACGCCCCAAACCAGCGCTGTTCCTTGTTGCTCGAACGCCAAGCCGAACACGCTGGGGAAAGGGTCTTCGTTCGTGGCCTCGTGTATCCGAGGACGCAGGCGGTCCACACGACGAAGTACGCGCTCAAGTGCACGATGAGCAGCGCCATCCCGACGCCGTGACGTCGAGGCGTCACCGACTCGACGCTCGTTGCAGGTTCGCGCCGCAACAATGTCGACGTGCGCGCCTCCAAGCGCTGGTATCCGTCGTCCCCCAAGAACAGGACGCTGCTGAGAATAGTCAGCTCTCCCACAGCTACCAGCGCGACAATCCAGCCTCCGACACCGCCTTGTGCATAGCCCAGCGCCGCTAACACCAGTCCGGTGATGGCGAGGCCATTTCCAAGACTGAAAAGAGAAAACCCCATCCACCCCCACCCGCGTCGAGACTAGGAAGGATCCGGAACCGGTGTCTCGGGTGTTGCCGCCTCGACTGGCGCCGCCTCGACTGGTGCCGGGCCGACTGGCTCCATCCCGCCTCGCTTCTCGGCCTTGGTGGCCTGCCTGCCAGACTTCTTTTCAGCCCTCTTCTCATGCCCTGCCCGTCGTAATGTGAGTCGGCACGTGATAGCCATCGGGTGCAGCGGAGACGACGCCATCGAGAAGCCAGGTGTCGGAGTCCGGGTAATACGCGTAGACGGCCTTCTTGCCACAACCATGCACGCCAATCTGCGACGCCATCTTGCGAGCGCCTTCCGTATCGAGAACCGTGAGCGTCAACTGGCCATGTTCGCATGGAAAATCAAACGCCGCGCGATGCGTAACGGTCGTGTTTGCACGCTTGTTGTGCTTGCAGGCGGTCCCCGCGATGACGAGGAGAACTGCGATGGCGAGACGCATCAGCACGGCCACTGTTATGCACCGTGGCGCGGAGACGCGCCAGGCCTTTGTGAGGCCAACACGCACTGGGTTCTGCGACGAATTCATCGTTCTTTTTCCTCTCCTGATATGCCGGCAACGATGTTTAAGCCCACGAGCCTGGCGATCATCACGGCCAGATAAAGTGTCCCGAAAACCCCTTCGAGAACCGCCAAAGGACGAGCCAGGTCGGACACCGGAAGAATGTCCCCGTACCCCAGCGTCGTCAAACTTACGAAGCTGAAGTAGAGCAGCGCGTTCCCCATTTCGCTTTCGGCCCCACCCACAGGGACACCGGAAAACGATCCCGGATGGGACAGCTCGATCAGCTCGAACGCGAACGCGAAGGCCACTCCGGCCAGGAGGTAGGCGACGATTGCGCCAAAGATCGCGTTAGTGCTCACGCGCCGCATCCGAAACAGAGCCGCGACGACCAGCATGATGGCGTACGTGATCCAAACGAACGTGATCGAGATAGAACCGAACGAGTAGCCGATGTGCTCCGAGAAGACATCCGTCCAGCGCATCACGAGGGTCACCACCGTCAGCACAAGAAAGGGGAAACGATGCTTGCTCTGCCAAGCTGCCGAATAGGCGCCCGAGAGAAGCACGAGGTCGAAAAAGAACTCGACCGAGTAGCCGCCCCACTCGGCCGGCACGAGGGGCGCCACCACGATGAGGATCAACAGGACCATGAGGAGCACACCGTAGTGGGGGGGCCTCTTGGCACTTGGGAGCAATGAGTAGCGGTTTGGCATTACACAGGACCGCAGCGAGTCTCCCAATCGCCAACGAGAAATCAAGGCCAACCGGCGGGGATCGAAGACGGGCAAAGAAGGCGCAGGCACCGCCGCAGCACGCAGGCAACTGAGACGCCTCGAGACCTTTCTCGACGTTGCTTACGCCGTCTTGTTCGTCGATTTCATCATGTACCTCCCCCACACGGAGGACATGGCATGGACCGGTCTCCCATATGGGCTGGCGTCTCTGCTGATCGACAACTCCGTCGACCTGCTGAGATTGATCATCGCGGTGGGATTGACGCTGATCTCCTGGAACCTCACACAGAAGCTGCTTGGGTCTCTAGACCGAACCAACCCAAGACACACCCTGCTGGCCCTGTTGCAATTGGTTTTCGTTTGCATGTTTCTCTTCTTTGCGATCGCAGACCCGGAATTGGCGAGCCTTTCTTCGCCGGTTGGGCAAAGCCTCTCGCTCGCGTTGTCGGGCTTCATCGGCATCGCCGGCTGGAACGCCGGAAGCAACGCGCTATGGTGCGCAAATCATGAGATGCTTATCTTTGGTCACTGCTTTTGCGCTGGTCGGACTGCTCGGTTCGTGCAACTCGCTCGACCTGCCGCCTGCCCCCAACGTTCAACCCGTGCTCGATGCCTTCGAAAAACCCACCGCGGCGGTTACTGGTCCGATCATGGAGGCGGTCGCCGACGAGATCGCTCAGATTCGAGACGACATCGAGGATTCCGACTTTTACGACGAGATCCTGAAGGTCATCATCGACGTCCAGGCAGAGATCGATGACGCCACCGACGAAGATGGGAACTTGGACATCGGGGGAGGAGTGACGTTCCCAACGCCCAACGGCGGCGTCTCGATCGAGTTCATCTGCGAGGGCTGGGACGACCCGAGCCCGACGGTTCCCGATCCAGCGAATGGCACCATGAACCTGACGATGAGGCTAGCCGGCGGCACGATCGCTCCGCTGATCTGGGGAGCCATCGACGACTGTCGCTTCCCCGTCGAGATCGGACCGCTCCGCTCCGAAGACTCTTACGATGGAAAAATTGCAGTGCACTTAGGCACATTCGTGTCGTCAAGTCAGAACCTGTACGAGCTGCCGATCACCTTCATTTCGGACGGGACCATCGGAATTGACGGACGCGAGATCCGCATCAAACAGAGTTTTCGAGTGACGTTCAAATTTGATGACGAGGGGAACGCGGACCTCGACGGGCTCGCCATCCTCGTGGAGCTCGATGAGACGCGAAGCTTTGTTTACTTTTTCGAAGGGGACTTGACTCAAGGAATTCGTGATGCGAGCGGCACATTTGCTTGCAACCTCGAGGAGCGTCAATGCACCGGCTTCTCCTGGTAGCGATCGTGGTGGGATTCATCTTGGGGGGCAGCGGACTCGCTCCGAGCTCTGCGCGGGCCTATCACACCTACGAAGAACGACTCCTCGACAGCACGGCCTACAGCCTCCAGCGGCGGCGGGTCCGCCTAGGGCTCTTCAAGCTGAGCTACGGCATCATCGATCAGTTTCAAATCTCGACCTACACGATGCCGTGGCTCCTCGGCCTGATTTTCGAAGATGTGGCTCCCAACATCGAGCTCAAATCGACCTTCTACAACCGGAAGCGCCTTGCACTGAGCGCCTCGCTTGGGTTCTTGTCAGGCACCATTGAGCAGATCGAGGGTGTCGAGCGCACGAAAGTCCGATACTTCTTGACCCCAGCCTCGCTTGCCGCATCCGTGCGGATCAATTCTGATGTCAGCACGCACATCGGGGCGATGTACACGGGCGTCACTGGGGATGTCGACACGAACCCGGGAGGCAGCGACATCGCGGGCTCGACCGTGGTCGATATCCTTCAGTTCTGGGGGATGGTGGAGTGGCGACTCTCTCGCGTGGTCGCGTTCACCTTCACCGTGAGATGGGTGCCTTGGGTGAGCGGCCTCATCGTCAGGGGGAGCTTGGACAGCGACAACCCGGATATCGGCGTCCAGCTCCAGGTCGAAGTGACCGACTTGAGCAACACGTTCGCCGTCATCCCCGGCTTTGTTTTCTCGTGGAAACGCGCCAACATCCGGCTCGGAGTGGGCTACGGGGATTTCTTCGTCGAGGGTTTCGCGCTCGTCGTCCCCGGAAGCGTGCTTAGCTACGTCTCCCCCGAGTTCGACGTTTTCGTCCGGTTCTAACGCCCTTGGCAACGGCAAGCTGAGGTATTCTGGAAGAGATGGACCTGACCGCGATTCGCAAACTTCGGTCGCAACGGGCATGGGTGCTCCGCGCACTCGTCCTCCTACTGGGCCTGAGTTGGCCGATAGAAGCGGTGCAGGCCCAGCATCCGCTCCAGCCTCCGATGACTTCGAGCCCGCACGATACCTTGAGCACCTTTCTCACGTCGATGGACGACATGTTGGTCCAGATACGGGACGAGGGAACGGGCAAGCGGAGCCCAGAAGGTCTACGGCGGCTGACGGAATACGACATCCGCTCGAGACGCACGCTCGACATGAGTGAGGTTGCGCCGGAGGCCCGCTTGGAGGTCAGCCGGGACGTGCAAGTTCACCTCTACGAGGTCCTGTCCCGGATCGAGCTGCCTGCGATGGAAGAGGTTCCCGACGACGACGAGATCGAAGCGAACCCGGAGCTCGACCGCTGGACTCTGCCCCATACGGAAATTCGCATCCGCCAAGTCGCCGACGGTCCACGCCGAGGCGAGTTCCTGTTCGACCCCGAAACCGTCGCCCGAGCCAAAGGTTTCTACGAGCGAACGAAGGATCTGCCTTATCTTCGGCAGCCACCGATAGAGAACTTCGGCTCGTTTCTCGAGGTCTA
>PVMK01135037.1_pt1 | contig 28301 bp, 34 predicted proteins | sample 1853481 | NCBI WGS metagenome assembly PVMK01 (sample SAMN08533507, study PRJNA380276) | Marine sediment metagenome, whole genome shotgun sequencing project. | reverse complement strand
AAACCGGGAAAATTCTCGTATTGGTCGTCATTGGGCAGGATTCGAAACTGGGCCCAGTAATACCGGAATCTGCCTTTCGGTAATTGTGGTGTATTGGATTCTGCAAGCAGCGCGCTTCCAGGTGGAACATTCTTCATGATCCAGTCGTGTGCCAAAGTCCGGGTATCCGTATTCGCGAGGGCGGTTGCTGTTGGCAGCGCGTTGAGTAATGGTTGAACGAGCATCGCGAGCGCAAAAGCCCAGGCGCATATCCGCAAGGGGACGCGGGCATTGTCCGCAAGGATCTTGCGAAAAAAGGCGATAGTTTCCTCGAGCCCGAATGCGGCCAGCAGGCAGAGGTACGGAATGACCGGGATCACCCAGCGGTCCCATCGCAATGACAGCGATGAGATAAAAATCATAAAGCACACGGGAAACACTAATACTATCGATGTCGCGGAGATGCGTCGCCTGATAACCGACCACGCGCCGGCGATGACCATCAGCGCACCGAGAATACCGATGCTCGTCAGCAAGGGGTTGCTCAGGTACCAGGCCAGCGCGCTGAAGAAACCGTCAGAAGTCGCACTCAGGTGGTAACCTCGGGCCTCGAAAGTGATATCCGTCCAGGCACTTTCAAAATCAATAAATAGATAGGGCGAGCCCGCGAAACGCTCCGAACAGCGTGGCGGCGCCCGGCGCCGATTAATCGCGGCAGGTTGGCCCAGACCGGGCGCTGGATTCTGAGTTGCTGCAGGATGTGTGCCCAGATGATGACGAGCGCAAGCAGCAGGGCCGGGTATTTGGTCGCGATGCCAAGGCCGAGGAGAAATCCCCGCGACAAGATAGTCTCGCCACCGGCCCGCCTGGGCAATCGAGATCACGAACCACGTGCTGGCGAGGACGAAAAAAGTCATCGGCACATCCGTTCGGGCGAGACGTGAGAAAATCGGCGTGTAGCGGTGCGACCGAAAGCAGGGCGGCGGCGAGCAGGCCGCTACGATAGCTCATCATCCGCTTGCCAATAAGATAGGTCAGGAATATCGAGCCGGCGGCGAACCCCACGACCGATAAACGCGCGAAATAAAACAGGTCGGCGAAAGCCAGCTGACCATCCAACGCCAGTCCGCCGTAGATTACCGCGCATAAATAAATGAGTACGGTTCCGGGGTGTCCGAAAAAATGTGGATTCAGGTCTCCGGTAACCATTATCGTGAGCCCGCGGCCGACGATATCCGGTTCGTCACCGTTGTAAATATACGGCAGACCGAAATCAAGGCCGTACATCCGGAGCGCCACGCCAGCGGCGACGATAACGAGCGCGATCCAAAAATCCGGGGGCAGGATATTTGTGATCAGTTTCTGGTTACGGTTTTTGATGGCTGGCACTAGCTGCGATCGCATTGTCTAGCTTACCACTCCCGAAATATTCGGCATAGCGGACCCGTGAGCCGGGCACAGTATAATAGTGGTCGGAATTTCACGCTCTATGAATTCATCGTTGTCTCTCGCCAGACTGTAATCATTATGTGCCTTGCCTTAATTAGTCGCAGGCAGCTGAAACGCGAATCGGGACCATCACGTTGCTGATGGTGCTGACTGCGTGTTCATCGGAGGATTCGGGAGCCGGGCACCCGATCCAACCGTGACCCAGCGTGACATCATCCTGATCACGGTTGATACCCTGAGACCTGATCATATGTCGCTCTATGGATACGAGCGCCCGACAACGCCTCATCTCGACGAGTTTTTTCGAGACGGGGCTATTTACACGCGGGCCTATGCGACAGAATCAAATACGCCCTCTGCGGTCGCGAGCATCCTCAGTGGGTTGTTGCCGCAGGAACACGGAGTCCGTCTTTTTTATCAGTTGATCGACGATGATATTGAGATTTTGTCTCAATTCCTCGCGCCGAGCCATCAGACCGCCGCTTTCGTATCCAACACGGTGTTGACCGACGAAGCAATGGGTATGGCGAGCCGGTTTGATTATTTTGACGATTTTGTCAGTAGTCGTGAGTCCATGCGCATGATTTACGAACGGGATGCGCGAAAGACTACGGATGCGGCTTTGGCCTGGCTGCGCGGTCAGCGGGACAATGATCGTCCGTTGTTCTTGTGGCTGCACTATATCGATCCTCACGGACCGTACAACCCCCCCCGTGACTGGCCGCGAAGTTTTTCCCACGATGTTCTGCTGCCGATCGATCCGGAAACGACGGTGCCTCGCTATATGATCAAACCCGGCGCCGATATCCTTTATTATGTCGATGCCTATGATGAAGAGATCGCGTTTGTGGATCACGAGGTCGATCGGTTTCTCGCCGGTTATGGCGGACTCAAAGCGATCGACGAGGCGATGATTGTCTTTACCGCCGATCACGGCGAGACGCTGATGGAGCATGAGCGGTGGTTTCAGCATGGATACAATATTTATGAAGAGCTGATCCGCGTGCCGCTGGCATTGCGTGGACCGGGGATCGAAATCGGTCTGCATAACGAGCTGACTTCGAGTATCGATTTGGTGCCGACAATTCTGGCGTATTCGGGTTATTCCATACCGCGATGGATGCGCGGCCGCGATTTGTTTGCACCCTTGCCTGTATCGACTGAGCAGATTGTTTTTGCTGAAGCCGTTACCGGTAAAGTGCAATTTCGAACCGCTGTTCAGGATAAGATAAAGTGGGTTCAAACTGTTTTTAACGAGAACGGGAAGGCTGTTTTGGGCGGCAACGGAATTTACGACCTCGTTACAGATGCGGGGGAGACCCGATTGACACCTTGGCCCGATCGGTCGTCCGTCGCAGTGCAGGCACTGCTCAGCCTGATAGAGGTTGATCCTGATCCGGCCGGTCGACCGTCGGACCTTATTCATGGACAGCGTCTGACAGGCCCCAAAATTGCCCCGTCAGTCACCAAGAAAAATCTTGAGGCGCTTCGGTCTCTGGGTTATGTGGAGTAACTTCTTCGGCAAGATGCCGCGAAAAAAATCAGGAAGGTAGAAAATGGAAATCTTCGTAATGATCGCGTGGTATGTGATTCCCGGCTCCATGGATGCCGGAGGTACGTCGACGAGAGGGGAATACGAGAGCGAAATCGCCTGCGTCGAAGCCGGGGAATCTCTGAAGTTGGAAAAAGAGCTTTGGAATTTTGTCTGTTTGCCTAAGAAGATTTTCGAGGATCAGAATAGAATCCAAGGCCCCGCGGATTGATCGCCTAATCCAATAGCTAACTTGCGCCGACAACGCACTGGGAGATCGGTCGGGGTGAGGAGATTCGAACTTCAGGCGGCCATCGACCCTGCACAGAGTCAGTATGGTTTTGTTCATGAGCGAACAACCTTTTGGGTCTCAAGTGTCACTTCACGCAGCCAGTCATTTGCCAGGCAATAGTCAACGAAACCCTCGGCCGTGATCGCATGACAGTGCCGCTTGCAGGCCGTAACCAGCTCCTCTCGGTTGGCGTAGTAAGAGGATTGAAAAACCTTGTTTATCGCGTCCCATGACAACTTCTCCAGCGGTGCTGTCAGGTTGGGCCGTCTGCCAATAACTATTAACTGTTCACCCATGGCTTTGCTCTCCTTTGGGTTTACTGATTTGATGTGGAATCCGGCGGGCGCGCCGTCCATGGCCACACCCTGGAGAGCATTCTGCAAACATAAGGCGGCCAGGTCTGGTCGCCGGGGGTCAGGATTGAGTCAAATCAGGTCAAGAGAAACCGCCCGACATTTGCGCAAAAAAGCGGCGACGACAACTCCGGTGCGGGGTTGGACCGACTTGTGTCAACCGGGCTCGAGAATTGCCGGTTTCACGAATGCATGGAGTCTTGTTTAGAGTCCCGGCTGACCCTGATGAAGCACAATAATCGCTCAGTTGAGGATAATGGCTTGCTGATAAGTGGCTTAATGGTCGGGGTGAGAAGATTCGAACTTCCGGCCCCTGCCTCCCGAAGACAGTGCTCTACCAGGCTGAGCTACACCCCGATCCTTTGATTTCCGCGTCTTTCTGCGCGTCTGGCTGCCTACGGAGTTCCGCTGATGCTTGTCGGGAACAAGCGGGCACTCCCGGGACCATTTTTCGAGCGCGTAGGTTAATCATCGAGCGCGGCCGACGCAAGCCTGCATTGCTAATCCGTCAAGGAGTGGCTATCTTCCGGCCGCCCTGGCCAGACGTCGCGATTTGATGCTCGGTGCTGAATTGGTAGTCTTGGAACACCTGTTCCGCGGTCAGCAGTTGATATTCACCGTTCGGCAACTGCTGCGACGTATCTTTCAGTCGGTACACATAATGTCCGCAGGTATAGGCGTTGTATTTGCTGAAGTGGTAGCACAAGCACACCTTGTCTTTGACAGGCAGCTTTTTCCCGTCTTTATCGAACCCGGTGGCTTCATACGCGTCGATGTACTGACAGGTGCCATCTCGATTCAGAATGTAGCCGAAAGGCTCGCATTGCGGCTTGATATTTGAATCAATGCAGGGGCTTGATCGAAGCAGGCGCAGCGGATAACCCGTAGGCGACAGGCTGGAAACGTAGACATCTTTTTCTTCTGTTTTGAAAAAGGTTTGCTTGGCCTTGATCGGTAATCCGCATTCTTCAGTGACGGTAAACCGGGTCGCCCGCTGCACTGCCGCGACGCCGAGCTGCAGGTATTCGCCGGCATCTGTGCCGGTAAAAATGCCGCCAGCCGGTAAGACCGGGATGTCGATTTCCTCTTTCTTGAGAAATGCGAGAACCTCGATCACGATATCCCTGAGGTTGTATTCGCGCCAATCCTCACCGAATCCGAGGTGGCCGCCGGCCAGGGGTCCTTCGACGATTATATAGTCGGGCATGCGCTGAACACGCGACGCATTCCTGAGGAAAATTTTCAGTGCCCGGACGCTCGACACGATGATGCCAATTTTCACATCTCGGAAGCGTGGTTCGTCAGCCACGAGTTTCAGGCTGCTGTTGTGAAGCCCGGCAGACAAAGTGATGCCATCGATTCCGGCTTCCATCGCAGCGGCCAGACGCGTCCGCAACGTATCGCCGGGAGACCCCATGTTGAGCTTTTCCATCACATTGATGAAGATCGCGCCATCGCCTTTCTTCTGTTCCATCGCGCCGCCAACGACTGTTAGCTGTGACTTACGCAATTCTTCGAGATCAAATTTGACGGCCGTTTTATCGAAAGTGTCACGCGACGCGCGGTGTTTTAATGATTTGGTTTTAGTGAAGTGTGTTTCGAACTTCTTGTCGGACACAAATGGGTTCATCGCATCCGATATATGACCAATGCCGCCTAATCGACAGGCCTCCAAGGCGAGTTCGGCGGTTGAAATATTGACGCCCATTCCACCAACCATGATGGGCACGAATTCTGAAGAACCGAGCTGAAATCGGTAGTTATCAACCACATCCATGGGTTTGCTTTTGGCGTGCATCGCGTAATTATACCCTGACGGTATCTAAACGTGGACTTGGCACTACCGAACGGCTTGCGGCGCGTGATCGACCCTGAGCGCCGCGTTCGCGTATGACTTAATATCTGCGATCTACAGCGAATTCAGCAAGTTGCAGAAGAGAATCCTTGTAGATCGATTCCGGCACTCGCGCCAACGCCGCTATGGCTGCCTGAGAAGCCCGCTTTGCGCGCGCCAGTGTGTACGCGAGCGCGCCGCTGGACGATATCGCACGCAGGATCACGTCAATATTGTCACGGCCGCCGTTTTCGATGGCCTTGCGAATCAGCAGTTGCTGTCGTGGTTTGCATCTTTGCAACGCATAAATCAGCGGCAGCGTGGGTTTGCCTTCCGCGATATCGTCGCCGATATTTTTGCCAAGCGTTTCGCTCGTGGCGTCGCAGTCGAGAGCGTCATCGACCAGCTGGAATGCGATGCCGAGCTGTTTCCCGTACTCGACAAAAGCGTCCTCGACAGTTCGCGTCTGATTGCCGAGTATGGCTCCAATTAATACGCCCGCCTCGAAAAGTTTAGCGGTCTTACGGTAAATGACGTCGAGGTACTGCCCTTCGGTGGTATCGGGGTTGCGGCAGTTCATGAGCTGCAACACCTCACCTTCGGCGATCGTATTGGTGGCATCCGCGAGGACTTCCATGATGCGCATTTGGCCGATATCGACCATGAGTTGAAACGATCGTGAATAGAGGAAGTCGCCGACTAAAACACTGGCTTCATTGCCGAATACGCTGTTGGCGGTGTCCTGCCCGCGGCGCCTCGCTGAAGCGTCGACCACGTCGTCGTGCAGCAGGGTTGCCGTGTGGATGAATTCAACGATGGCGGCCGCCGTGACATGTTGTTCGCCGACATAACCGCAGGCGCGGGCCGCTAACAAAACCAGTAACGGCCGCAGGCGTTTGCCGCCACTGCCGATGATATATTGGCTGACGCTGTTAACCAGCGCGACATCGCTGTTCAGGCGGCTATAAATTTCGCGATTAACCGCGGGCCAATCGTCATCCAGTTGTGCCCGAATGGCTTCGAGATCAAACGTATTGGTTTGCGGTTGGACCAGATGCATAACGCCGATAATAATGCCTGTGATGAGAGTCGCTGTACAAGTCAGTATTTTCCTCCTGACCGGGTGGGTCATGGCGCCATGCGCTGGCGCGTTTGGTCCGGAAGGTCATTTGCTCGTCGGCGCGGTCGCCGAACGCGACTTGTGTGCCGATGCGCGGAATGCGGTCAATCAATTGCTGGAGGGTCAGAGTCTCGGAAAGGCAGGGCGCTGGCCCGACTGGATCCGATCCGACCCGGAATGGAAGCACACCCGCACGTGGCACTACATCAACGTGGGCGATGACGAACCGATCGAACAGGTTGCAAAGGGCGACCATCAGGATGTGCTTTGGGCAATCAGGCGTTTCGACAGGCGGCTCGCCGACGAGACGCTGACCGCGGAAGAACGAGCCACTGCGCTACGATTCCTGGCGCATTTCACAGCTGATGTGCATCAGCCCTTGCATGTCGGGCGTGCCGAGGATCGTGGCGGCAACCGGATCGCTGTCCGGGTTGGAAAGCGAATCACGAATTTGCACGCCGTCTGGGATGCGGAAGCCTTGCTGAAAGATGAGCGTAAGAAGCGCGGATTGACCCGGGATCAGCAGGCTCAGGGGCTGGTCGTCCGGACGCAGGGCAGGGTTGCCGCGTTTCAGGCAGACCCGCCGCTGGAGTGGGCCCGCGAATCGCAGGCCCTCCGGGCTTTGGTTTACGCATTCCCAGCCCCTGAAGGCGATGCTGCGGTGCGCCTGGAAGGCGAGTATCTGGCGGTCGCGACGGATATCGTTCACTCACGGCTGTCTGCGGCCGGGGTTCGATTAGCCGGGCGAATCAATCGCATATTCTGCCGTCTCCCGGATGCCCGGTAAGCCATTGATAATATGCGGCTGAGCCCGTAGAATTCGCGCTCTTTTCAGGCCCCCGCAGGCCTTATTCCGGAGACTGGCCATGTACGCCGTATTCAAGACGGGTGGAAAACAATATCGAGCAGGTAAGGGCGACAAGGTGAAGATCGAAAAACTCAATGCTGCCGAAGGTGACAGCGTGGAGTTTGATGAAGTTTTGCTGGTGGGTGAAGGCGATAAGGTCAAAATCGGGACGCCCCTGGTTTCCGGTAGCAAGGTCAAGGCAAAAGTTCTGATCCAGGCTAAAGACAAGAAGGTCGACGTCATCAAATTTAAACGTAGGCAGAACTACCGGCGAACGCACGGGCACCGTCAATTCTTTACGCTGGTCGAGATTACCGGCATCACGGGCGCCCCGCGCAAGACAGCGGCGACCACTGAGGAGTAACCCGGATGGCACATAAGAAAGCGGGCGGTAGTTCAAGGAATGGCCGCGATTCAGAATCCAAGCGCCTCGGCGTGAAGAAATTCGGTGACCAGGCTGTTCTCGCCGGAAATATCATTGTTCGGCAGCGGGGCACGAAATATCATGCGGGCGTGAACGTAGGCATTGGCCGCGATCACACCTTATTCGCGAAGGCCGATGGCCGCGTCAAATTCGGACGCAAAGGCCCGAAAAACCGCCTGTTCGTCAACGTGGTGCCGAGCGCATCGTAGCCGGCCCGGGGTCATGTCAGCGTCTGGAAAAACCCCGCTACGGCGGGGTTTTTTGTTGGAAGTCAGGCTATGAAGTTTGTCGATGAAGCCACGATCAGAGTTCAGGCGGGCAACGGCGGTGCCGGATGCGTCAGTTTCAGGCGCGAGAAATATATTCCTCGTGGAGGTCCCGACGGAGGTGACGGAGGCCATGGTGGCAGCGTTTATCTCGTCGCCGACGAAGGCATTAATACGCTGGCCGATTTCCAGGTGCAGCGCCGGTTTAAGGCTGGCCATGGCGTCGGCGGTGCGGGCAAGGATCGCACTGGCGCCGGTAGCTCCAGTCTGGATGTGCCGGTACCTTGCGGAACCCGGGTGATCGTTGAGGAGACCGGCGAGCTGCTCGGCGATCTTGCGAATCACGGTGAAAAATTGCTCGTGGCCGCCGGCGGTGAAGGCGGCAAGGGCAACGCGCGGTTTAAATCAAGCGTTAATCGTGCGCCGCGCCAGTCGACGCCGGGTATTCCGGGTGAGTCGCGAACGCTGCAGCTAGAGCTGACGTTGCTGGCCGATGTGGGCCTGCTCGGCATGCCCAACGCCGGCAAGTCGACATTGATCCGGGCCGTTTCAGCCGCGCGCCCGAAAGTTGCGGATTATCCTTTCACGACGCTGTACCCCAATCTGGGTGTCATTTCGATCGCGCCCCATCGCAGTTTCGTGATGGCCGATATTCCGGGTCTGATCGAGGGCGCGGCGGATGGGGTCGGACTCGGGGTCCGGTTTCTGAAGCACCTGCGTCGAACCCGGGTGTTGTTGCACCTTCTGGATATTGCGCCGCTCGAAACCGGTCACGATCCGGTGATCGATGCGCAGTCTATAGTTAAAGAGTTGGAGGCGTTTAGCCCGGAACTCGCGGTCAAAGAGCGGTGGCTGGTCCTGAACAAGTCAGACCTCATGCCCGAGACGGAAGCGAATGCAACCCGGGAGCGGATCGTGCGGTCACTGGACTGGACGGGCCCCGTTTATCTGATCAGCGCGATAAGCGGAGCCGGCACGCAAAGACTCGTAGGCGACCTGATGTCGTGGCTCGAAAATTTGGCCGGGCCTCCGGACGAGGGCGGAGCTTGAGGCGGATTCAGCCGGCGGACAGTGTCTTGATGGCTTTATTGAGCCGGCTCTTGTGCCGGGCCGCCTTATTGCGGTGAATCAGGCCCTTGTCGGCCATTTTGTCGATTTGGGGTGCCGCTTCCCGATATTCTGTGGCCGCGACTTCTGCATTACCCTGATCAATCGCGTTAACGACTTTTTTGACTGCTGTGCGCATGCGGGACTTAAGCGCGATATTGTGCTGGCGTCGGCGTTCCGACTGCCTGGCGCGCTTAGCCGCAGACTTGATATTGGCCACTCGAAAGATCCTTACGGGGCTGGTCCCGTGCTGTTTTTCCACCGCACCGGGCGGCGAGAGGCGCGTATTCTCTGTGTTCGCCCCCGACCTGTCAATAGTGGGGGCCGGGGTCAGACCCCAATTTTGCTCCTCTATGCATTAGACTTCCGGCCCGATGCCCGAGAATAAGCCAAAGCCACCGCCTGTTGCGGGCCGCCTCCTGAAGTCGACATCGGTCGTCGGCGGAATGACCATTTTGTCGCGTATATTGGGGTTGGTTCGGGATATCGTTTTCGCGCGGTTCTTTGGCGCGGGGATTGTGATGGACGCATTTTTCGTAGCGTTCAAAATTCCGAATATTTTTCGGCGATTCTTTGCCGAGGGCGCCTTTTCCCAGAGTTTTGTTCCCGTATTCGCCGAATACGAGGAGACTCAGTCCCGGGCCGAAGTGCAGGATTTGGTTGACCGGGTGGCCGGGACCCTTGGCCTGGCTTTGTTCGTGGTTACGGCGATAGGCGTTGTGGCGGCGCCGGTATTGATTTCGCTGTTTGGCATGGGATGGCTCTGGTCTCCGGTTCCGGAGGATGCGGAAAAGTTTGCACTGGCCGTGGACATGTTGCGGCTGACGTTTCCCTATCTCTTCTTTATATCTATGACCGCTCTGGCCGGCAGTATTTTGAACACGCACCAGCGTTTCGGCGCGCCGGCCTTTGCGCCGGTCCTGCTGAATGTCGTGCTGATCAGTTTCGCGGTCTTTGTCGCACCTTATTATTCACGCCCGGGGATCGCGCTTGCCGCGGGCGTCTTTGCGGCGGGACTCGTGCAACTTTTTTTCATGTTGCCTTTCCTGGCGCAAATAAAGGTACTTCCGATGCCACGTTGGGGCCCCCGTCACCCTGGCGTCAGTAAAATCATGCGCCTGATGGTACCGGCGATTTTCGGGTCCTCGGTGGCCCAGATCAATATTCTGTTCGACACATTAATCGCCTCCTTCCTCGTCACCGGAAGTATCAGCTGGTTGTATTATTCTGATCGTTTGATGGAGTTTCCACTCGGCGTTTTTGGTGTCGCGCTGGCGACGGTCATATTACCGAACTTGTCGAAGCAACACGCCGCGAAATCAATGGAACAATTCTCCGCAACGCTGGATTGGGCGATGCGCCTGACGGTGCTTGTCGCGTTGCCGGCGACCATAGGCCTGTTTATTCTCGCGGGACCGTTACTGACGACGATTTTCTATGGCGGACAATTCAACGTCGGCGATGTCAGCATGGCTACACCGAGCCTTCGGGCGTACGCGTTCGGCTTGACCGGGTTTATTTTTGTCAAAGTCCTGGCGCCGGGATTTTTTTCGCGCCAGGATACGCGGACACCGGTGCGCATCGGAATCATCGCCTTGGTCGCTAACATGATATTAAATATCGCGATCGTCGTGCCCTGGGTCCGCGGCGGGTGGGCTGCACCGCACGCTGGCCTGGCAACGGCGACCGCCCTTTCGGCCTTTTTAAATGCAGGATTGCTCGGGCGGGCGCTGCGAAGCCATCGAGTCTGGCTCCCCCATCCGGGTTGGCCGCGTTTCCTGTTACAGGTGGGGGTTGCCAGTGGCGTAATGGCGATGTTGCTGTATGCGTTCGTTGATCCTGTCGAGAGCTGGCTCGAAGTTGACGTCTGGACGCGGTGCCTGTGGCTGGCAGGCAGTGTATCCGGCGGCGCGTTTGCGTATTGTGGCGCGTTATTGGCGAGCGGATTGCGGCCTTCCGCGTTGCGTCTGGCGTCATGACGCGAACAGGTATGCAGTTGATGCGCCGCCCCGGTGGCAATCCACGCGGGTTCCCCGGGCAAAGCGTCGTGACGATCGGGACATTCGACGGCGTTCACGTCGGTCATCAGCGAATCCTGCGGCGAGTACTGGAGAAGGCCCGCGCCCGGAACCTGCCGGCCGTGGTTTTCTCGTTCGAACCTACGCCCGGAGAATTTTTCAGCCGTGGCACGCCGCCCGCTCGCCTGACACGTTTCCGGGAAAAGTTCGAAGCGCTGGAACAATTCGGTGTGGATTGGTTATTCTGCCCGCCGTTCGATGCCGGCATGGAAGCGCTGGGGCCCGACGAATTCATCGAGCGTTTGTTGGTCGAACGCCTGGGCGTGAAATATCTGGTAGTCGGTGACGACTTCCGGTTCGCGAAAAATCGCCGCGGGACGATCGACAGTCTGCGTGACGGGGGAAAGCAGTTGGGCTTTTCGGTGGAGCAGGTGCCCAGTGTGCTGGAGGAAGGGCATCGGGTGTCGAGTACGAAGATTCGTGAGTTACTTGCCGACGGTGAACTTGACCGGGCAAAAAAGCTGTTGGGTCGTTATTATCGAATGACGGGCCGGGTCATCGATGGGCAGAAGCTGGGCAAACAACTTGGATTTCCAACCGCTAACGTAAACCTGAGCCGGGCGGCCAGTCCGATTGGCGGAATTTTCGCGGTCAGGGTCGATGGATTAGGGCCTGCCCTATTGAATGGTGTTGCGAGCATCGGTACCCGACCCACGGTCGACGGTGTCGAGCCGGTACTCGAAGTGCATATTTTTGATTTTGACCAGGATATTTACGGGGCCTACATACAGGTGGAATTCATTGCAAAACTCAGAGAAGAGGTCAAGTTTCCCGACTTGCGAAGCTTGACGGAACAAATGCACATCGATGCGGCTGAGGCTCGCGAAATTCTGTCCTGATAAGGCACCGACGTCATTCTTCCGAATACCCCCCTTGATTAACTGATAAACCGATTAGATTATTAATCCCGTGACCGATTATAAAGACACGCTAAATCTGCCGAAGACAGCATTCCCGATGCGCGCGAATTTGTCCCAGCGCGAGCCGAAGATGCTCGAAGATTGGTATGCCCGGGATTTGTACGCTGAGATCCGGCAGCGCACGGCCGGACGAAAGAAATTCGTACTCTGTGACGGGCCCCCATACGCTAACGGACAGATTCACCTTGGGCATGCGGTCAACAAGGTGCTCAAGGACATTATCGTCAAGTCCAAGACGCTGTCAGGTTTCGATGCGCCCTATATTCCGGGTTGGGATTGTCACGGGTTGCCGATCGAGCATCAGGTCGAAAAGAAAAAGGGCAAGGCGGGTGACAAACTCAGCGTGGCCGAGTTCCGTCAGGCGTGCCGCCAATACGCGTTGCAACAGGTCGACGCGCAGCGCGAGGATTTCAAACGTCTGGGGATTCTCGGCGATTGGGACCGGCCTTACCTGACCCTGGACCCGGTGTTCGAGGCGGAGCAGATTCGTGGCTTCGGCCAGATAATCGCGAACGGCCATTTGCATCGGGGTTATAAGCCCGTGCACTGGTGTCTCGATTGCGGCTCGGCACTGGCGGAAGCCGAAGTGGATTACGAGGACAAGCGGTCCGAAGCCATCGATGTGAAATTTGTGGTGTCTGACACCGAGTCATTTTATCAGCGGGTTCCATCCGTTGCTGCTGACACAGCGCCGTTGTCCGTGCCGATCTGGACCACGACACCGTGGACGCTGCCGGCGAATCAGGCCGTCGCACTGGGCGAAGACATCGACTATGTCCTCGTCGAGGCATCGATCAATGGTCAGCGCGAGCGTTTGCTGCTGGCGCGGGGGCTTGCCGACTCGGCGCTCGAACGCTATGGCGCTAAAGATTCCAATATTCTTGCCGAGATGAAAGGCAGCGCGTTCAAGGGCCTCGAATTGCAGCACCCGTTTTATGCGCGTGTCGTGCCGGTCATATTGGCCGATTACGTCACGCTCGATGCCGGGACCGGCGCCGTTCATACGGCCCCGGGGCACGGTCACGACGATTTCGCTTCCGGAGTCGCCAACGGTTTACCACTCGACAACCCGGTGGACGGCCGCGGGGTCTACATCGACGGAACGGAATTGTTCGGTGGGGTGCACATTTATAAAGCGAATGGGTTGATCATTGAAACCCTCGAACAGTCAGGGAACCTGCTTTGTCATTGCCCGGTGAAGCACAGTTATCCGCATTGCTGGCGACACAAGACACCGTTGATTTTTCGGGCGACTCCGCAGTGGTTCATCAGTCTGGATCAGAATCGACTGCGTGACGATGCCCTCGCGGCGATCGATACGGTCGAATGGATTCCAGAGTGGGGGAAACAACGCATTCAGGGCATGGTCGAGACGCGGCCCGACTGGTGTATCTCACGGCAGCGCACCTGGGGCGTTCCGATTCCGCTGTTTACGCATCGCGAGACGGATGAGATTCATCCGGATACGGCAAGGCTGATAGGCAAGATTGCGGAACGTATCGAGTCCGATGGCATCGACGCCTGGTTCGAAATGGATGCGGCGGATTTACTCGGGTCCGATGCTGACATTTATCACAAGGTGACCGACACGATGGACGTCTGGATGGACTCCGGTATGGTCCACCATTGTCTGTCGGTCAGCCGCGATGAAATCGATTCGCCGGTCGATCTCTATCTCGAAGGATCGGATCAGCACCGCGGCTGGTTTCAGAGTTCTTTGTTAACGTCCGTTGCGATGTATGGCACGGCGCCTTATCGGCAGGTATTGACGCATGGGTTCACCGTCGACGACAAAGGCCGCAAAATGTCGAAGTCGGTGGGCAACCAGGTCGTCCCTCAAAAAGTGATCAATGCGCTCGGGGCTGACATCCTGCGATTATGGGTGGCGGCCACCGATTATTCGGGCGAGATGTATGTTTCGGACGAGATTCTCAAACGCATTTCAGAATCATATCGGCGCATGCGCAATACCGTCCCGCTTCCTGCTCGGAAACCTGCATGGATTCGATCCCGCCCATCACCAGTTGCCGATCGACCAATTGATTTCGCTGGACCGGTGGGCTGTCGGTTCGGCGGCCCGGCTGCAGCGGTCCATCGAGCAGGCCTATGACCGATATGACTTTCACAGCATCTATCAGGCCCTGCATAATTTTTGTGTCGTCGACATGGGCGGCTTCTACCTCGATATCATCAAGGACCGCTTGTATACGACCGGTACCGACAGCCATCCGCGACGCTCGGCGCAGACCGCGATGTTTTTGATCGCGGAGGCCATGACCCGCTGGATTGCGCCGATCATGAGCTTTACCGCAGAGGAAATCTGGCGTGAAATGCCGGGCGAGCGAGACGCATCGGTGTTTCTCAGTACCTGGTATGAGCTTCCCGATCCGGAGGATTGTGAAATGGCGGCCGTGAACTGGGAATCGCTAATCCGCGTTCGCGATTCCGTGCTGAAGGCCCTCGAGGATCTTCGGGTTGCGGAGGTCATCGGGTCTGGTCTCGATGCGAGCGTCGAGGTTTTTGCACAGGGCCCATTGCTTGAACAGATGCGGCAACTTGGCGATGAGTTGCGCTTTGTATTCATTACCTCCGGGGCGGTGGCGCGGCCGGCGCAGGAGAAACCTGAGCAGGCAGCGGATGTTAGTGACACCGGGCAAATCGTTTTCGAAGGCGATGGGTTCTGGATTGCAGCGGCCGCGACGGAGTTCGAGAAATGCATTCGTTGCTGGCATCGTCGGCCCGAGGTCGGTCAGGTGCCCGGGCACCCCGAGATTTGTGAGCGCTGTGCCGGCAACGTCGAGGGTCCGGGCGAAGAGCGTCTGTACGCATGACGCTATCGAGGCGCATGTTGTGGCCAGTGCTGTCGTTGGTGATCGTAGCCGCGGATCAGCTGACTAAATTGATGGTCATTGATAATCTGACGTATCTTCAGCGCATTCCGATTTTGCCGGTTCTCGATCTCGTTCATTTGCACAATACCGGCGCAGCATTTAGTTTTCTTGCTGGCGCTTCCGGCTGGCAGAACTGGATGTTTGCCGGTGTCGCGATTGTGGTGAGCGGCGTAATTTTCTGGTGGCTGGTCAAATTACCGGAGGGTGGCCGCCGGGTGTTGTCACTCGGGCTCGCATTGGTCCTGGGCGGTGCGATCGGCAATTTGATCGACCGCATCCTGTACGGCTATGTCGTCGACTTCATTTTGTTTTACTACCACGAGTGGTCCTACCCGGCGTTCAATATTGCAGATTCGGCGATTACCTGTGGGGTGGCCCTGATCTTGTTTGACGGCGTGGTATTGGAGCGAAAGCGCACCTGATTTAATTGGTGTCAGACACCAATTAAACACCAACTAAATCAGCGCCAGCATTCCTCCGCTGTCGTAGCGCTATAACTTCCGCCACTATCCGCGGCTTCGCGCAGGCCGCTTTCATTGACTCGGAAGGTCTTGCATTTGTAGTCATCTTTCTGTTTCTCGGCGCCGTCGGCCGTCGCGGTCGCGGTAAAGCGGGTGGCGTTCGCCAGCGTAATGGCTACGTTGTAATAACCGCGTTGCGTCTTGCCCCCGGTAAAGCCCAGGCCGGCCGGTGGCGCGGCGGCGAGTTGTGCATTGGTGGCATAGGTCCCGTTCTGCAGGTAGAAGCGCTCCTGTCCGGCGGCGAGACGGAGCAGGTCTGATGTGGCGTCGGTGCGATTGGCCCGCTGCACGTACTGCCGATATCCGGGGATGCTCAGACCCATGATGATGCTGAGTAGCAGGACCACGACCATCATTTCAATCAGGGTAAAGCCCCATTGTTGGCTCGATCGTTGGCTCGATGTTTCTGCCGTGAGTGAGGTCATGACTTACTGTGTCTCATCCTGGAACCAATACGTCCTGCGCATTTTCGTCGAACCCGGGGTCAAAGCATTCCGCACCGATGCAGACGTCAGGGTCACCCTCATTATCGTCGGTAAATATGAATACCGGTTCGGGCGAAATGCCGCCTTGTCGCAGATTCTCGGTGCGGTCGTCCTCGGTCAGGTTGTCTTCGTCAACCGATTGATCGAGGTTGTTCGTCGGCGAACCGTCGAACAGGCTGATTCGGTATAGCTTGTTCAATCCGGCACTCAGCGCACACGATGCCACCGTGCTCGAATTCGGTGTAAACGAAGTGAAGAAGATCTCGCCGCTGAAGGTGAAGGATGCGGCCATGATCTTTTCGCCGCTGCCCAGGTCCCATGCTGAGCCGCCAGCCCGGCGTCTGCAGGTAACAACGCCGGGTGACTCAGATCCGTGATGTCGATCAGGTCCGCTCTCGTCAGCGGTGCCGGATAATCGGCGGTCAACACGACATTGAACGGATTGAAATCGCGGATAGAGTAAAACTCGTCATCGACTGTTGTATCGAGTGGATGCGCCCGAAAGCCGGAGCCGAGGTTCACAGTCAGGTAAAACTCGTCGTCGACTGTGACCGACGCCACATCCGGTTCGACATAGAATCGACGCACGTCCGCCGCGGGCGGGCTCGCGCCGAGGTCGGCGGCGCCGAGAGAAGCCATGACGCCACCCTCGACCAGCGTGCCGGGCGCATTGCCGTTGATGATGTCGAAGCGCCAGACCCGGCCGCCGACGTCCGCGGCGTACATGCGGTCGGCCAGGTGGTCGCGGTTCATATCCAGGACCTTGACCGGTGCCGGGGAATCGCATTTTTCATGTCCACGAGGCCCAGTTCGTGGACGCCCGGTCTCAGGATCGGGTTGCCGGCACTCCAGAGCAGGCTGCCGTCGGCGAGATCGACCATGTAGATCGCGTTGCCGACGGAATCCGCACGGTACCCGGCGCCATCCTGACTGGCGTCATAGCCGCCGCCGATAATGGCCACTTCCTTGACCGTGCCACCGACATTCACCTTCGTGATGGCCGGATCGGACCATGTCTGGCCGAGGCCGGGTAGATCGGTGCCGTCGATCTCCCACAGCAATTCCGGGTTGTTGCGGTCGGTGACCTTGAGCGCGAAAATCGCGTTGCCGCCACGCCGCATGCCGAACAGCAGGATGACTTCCTCAGCGCCGGTGATGCCGGGTATGCCGTCATCGTTCTGGATGTAAGGCATGATGTTTCCATCCAGCCCGTATTGCTTCGTCGGGGACAGGTTATTCCGGTACAAGTCGTGCAACCGAGGCAGCAGGCGCGTCGGTATGAACGACCAGAGTTCGCTGCCGTCGCTGCCGTCGACCGCGTGGAAATAGCCGTCGTTGGTCGCAAAAGAAGATCGCCTGATCCGGTGCGGCGGCGGTTCCGCCGTAGATTACGGACGCCGGCGTGACATGCAATGGGTCGCCCGTTCCGCCCACCGCGCCCCGCGTATCGGTAATATCGCCATCGTCATCATCATCGTGGACATCGAGTCCGCGCGCCCACTGAATGACGGTATTTCGATCTGTAGCCGCGCGCCGAGCATGGCGGGGGTAATCGCCGCGTTACCGATGCTGAAACTGTTCGCCGCTGAAGAGAGTGCGCCGGCAGCCAGATTTGTATACAGATTTCGGCTCGCGTGATCGGGCAGTTGGCTCGCCGCACCGCCCGCTTCGATGTTATTGCCGTCGGTGATTGCGGCGGGAGTCCAGTAACTTTGCGAAGTATCGGAAAAGAAACCGGTGCCGGGATCGATGGCCGGCGCATTGTCCTGGCCCATGATCTCGCCGCCGACGATTTTGTATTTCTTCAGGTTGCCGGGCCAATGCATTCGCCGTGAAGGCTCGAAAACGGAGACAAACACGTCGTTCATGTTCCGTGTACGATTGAATACGTTGACCGGTATCGTGGGCGCCGTGAAAGTTGTCGCGTTGTCCAGAATGTCGAAGAAGATCTCCTCGAGAGCCGCGGTCAGGGTTCCGGCGCTCGATGCGGTTCGGTACTCGCCGCCGCCGCGCGTGGCCGTCGACTGGAGTAAGGGGAAATCAGCGAGAAACCCGACCGTGTAGGTCGTCACATTCTGGAACCCCGCGGCCGGACTGATGTCGGTCTCGAATAAATATTCAGCCATGTCGTCGAGGCAATGCCCTTGACCGCTGCCGTCACAGCTCGCGCCGACAGTGGTGGTAAAATCGGGCCAGCTGAGCACCTTGTTGTCCGCGCTGCTGTCCTCGCTCGGGTCCCCGTCGGTCAGGAGAACGATGAAGTTGGATTCGCAGGACTCATCCGACGGTGAGAGGTAGACATTCGAACTCGAATCCAGGCCGACCCGGGTCTGAGCTACGCTCTTGTGCGGCTCGATATTGCCGTAGTCGACCGCCCGGCCCATGAAGTACTGGCCGGCTTCATACAGCACTTCGGATAGTGGCGTAAAGCCGTCCGCCTGCAGCGATATCACGTTGCCTTTGAAATCACTTCTCTTCGACGCGAGGTCCGATACCGCGTCGATGATGCCGCCGCCCTCTGTCTCGTTGAAGCGTCCCAAACCGAGATTGATGGTATTAAAATTATCCGCGATCTGCAGCGTGACGTCCTTAACGATCTTCAGGCGCGTCGAGGTCACCGTCGGCGGACTGGCTTGCCAGTTCAGCCAGTTACCGTCGAACAGCGTGTACTGGCTGTTCCAGAACGGCTCGCTCGAGTTATCCGAGTACCACGGACCATTCGGTCCGTCGGCCGCGTACACGTCGGCGCCGCCGCCACCGTCACCGTGCAGGCTGCTGTCCAGGGCGCATTCCACCGGTCGATCGGCCGCGGTTCCCACGCTGTTCAGGTTGACCCACTGGCTGGTATCGCTGCGCCAGGCCAGCAGATCGTCGCCGTAAATCCCGGTCGTTGTGAACTTGGCATTTGAGGCGTTACAGAAGTTATTCGTCTTGGCGAAGAGGTCGGTGCTGCCAGCCGCCGGAATCGTGCTCGTCGTGCCCAGAACCCAGTAAATGCTGCCCGAGTCGTATAGACCCGCATAGTTCGTATTCGGCTCGAAGGGCTCCTGGGTCAGGATCTGTGTGTCCATGCTGCCCGATGTGTCGATGACGAATAGCACGTTCGGATTGGTTACTGAGTCCGGGAGGTTTTTCGGGTCGGTCACGAAGATTTCCGTGTCGTCGGCCGATACGGGAAATCCGGCGCCGATCGCCAGGAAAAATCCGCATAAGGTTAAGCCAGCTTTTGTGTATCCTGCATTCATATCACTATCCTCTGATGCATCCCATCCGCTCTAGTCGATCGACAGGGTGCTTAATACAATGCGTGTGACAACCTTGGTTTCCGGGTCGTAGTACACATAAATGAGTTTTGAGTTCTGTATGGCTGCCGCGCTGCGCAGCTCAGTGAGACTGATCGCCGTGGTCCGAACGCCGTTATGGTAGGTCGTGTGTTCGTCAACACTCAGCGTCGTGTTGCCGCAGTGATCGCACTGTTTGAATCGAACGTGTCCCGCCGGACGAGTCGGCAGGGTCACCGTATCAAAGTCCAGCTCATACGCCTCTTCGATAAAGCCGAAAGCGCTGTGCGCCAGGCCGGCCCAGGACAGCAAAACCAATATTGCCGTGAAGGTCGTTGCCCATGCCATCGGGTTCGTTGCTTTGAAATTCATGCCGAGTTCTCCTTAAGTCATCCTCCGGCGGGGCCGCGTACGAAAAAGCCCTGCCGGTTCAATGAAGTCGCGCCGCGAGTCTGGGTAATGCCCTGTGCGTCGGTGCGGTAGTGATATTGCTGAATCTTGCCCAGGCTGGAGCCACCGGATAAATCCGGAGCGTCTCCGCAATAGCCTGTGCCGATCTGAAAGGTGCCGGTAAGCGCCGGCACGGCCACTGGCGCCCCGAGCGCAATCGTGCCGACCGTTGGGCAATTCGCGACACCGGGTGGCGGCAGGGCGGCGCCGTTATTGATGTTCTGAATATTGATATCGATACCGGTCTCGGCCAGCTGAAAAGCGTTTTCCGAGTACTGGGCGTTACCCGCCATGGCCAGTTCCAAACCCGCAGTGTTCATCGTGGATATCGCGAGGACTGTCATCACCAGCAGTAACACGAGGCTCACGACCAACGCGGCCCCGGTCTGGTATTTTTTTCCGTGCACTAGACTGTTCATGGGCTTAGCTTCGGTTATTCCTGAGAAATATAGTCTTGGAGACCTGCAGTCGACGGTAGGGCTGCGGGTAGTTGCCGGCGGCCGGTAGCCGTCCGGCCGGGACGATAGCGGGCAGATTTGCGTCGGGCCTGACATACGGCCCGACATCCACGTATCCGTTTTCATACTGGTTGCTCCGCACCAGCATCCACAACCGTATGGCGATGATCTCGGCCCCCGGGCAGAAATCCGGCCGCACCGGGTGTCACGATCGCGTGATTGCTGTCGACATACCGTTCTACGGCGCCGTCGGCATCCGTGTCCACGCCGTACTGAATTTGCAGGTTCTCGACGCCGGCGATGATTTCCTCATCCTGCAAAATCCCACCGTTGATCAGTGTCTTTCGGCGCAATGACGGCAGCGTGGGATCCAGGTTCGAGCCGTCGTCGACGTAGTAAATGTTGATGACCACATCGTGAATTTGTGCCTCGGGCCCGAAGCCGCCCGGCACGGCCACGTTAAACACCTGGCCTTGCATGAGATCAGTCAGCACCTGAATCGTTCCGGCCGTGGCCGGCATAATCTGACCACTGGCATGACGCAAAATCAAAACGTCCGAAGCTGCGCGTGCGATTGAATTCGGCGGACATGGAACCGGGTTTATCGGCGTGCCGGCCGCGTAATTGTCGTCCGCGGCCGCAACTTCTTGTCCGAGGTTCTGAATCGACCAGGCCGTCGCATCGATGCCGCCAGCACAGGTCACGGCGATCGCGCCCGGTACATTAATGAATGCGGGTTCTCCGTTCAGTCCCCAGAACTTCGCGAGACGAATATCCGGCTCCATGGTCGTGATCGCGAAACGCATGTTTTCCTGCAAACGGGCGAGCGTGTCGTTGACCCGATAATTGGAGCGACTTTGCGCGAACATCGTGACCGACCCGAGCATCAGGACGATGCTGATCACCATCGCGATCATGAGTTCGACGAGTGTCAGCCCGCGCTCTTTTCCAAGGCGTCGTTGGCAATATGAATTGAATTCGAACCTGCTCATTTTTCAGTAGGCCTATTGTGTGAACGAGAGGGTATAAACTGCCGGGTTCGCCGGGTCCTGTCCGGTTTCCGGCCAGGTCATGACGATCGTGTAGGTGTTGGTAAAAGGAGTCGGCGCTGCAACCGCAACGGCCGTGATCGTGCCCTGCGGAAGGCGATTCTGGACATCCTGGTTCCACCAGAACCAGTCATCGTTGGCCAGCTGACCGGGCGTGCAATCTACCGGGCCATTCACGCAAAGATTGTTCAGGCCGGGACCGACGCCTGCATAGGCGATCGTCGCAGCCGGGTTGGCCCTGATCCTGTCCGCCATGTCGGCGGCGAGGTTGACGGCAGTTGTGCGCGCTAGTGCCGTATGGCTGGATCGCAGTCCCTCGATATAGAGGCCCGCGATTCCCAGCATTCCGACGGCCAGCACCACGAGGGCGACGACCGCCTCGACTAACGTGAAACCCGATTGTCTGTTTTTCATTTTAATTTTCATCAGGGGTTAATCCCTTCTCTATCTTTAGCAGCCGTTCAGCGGGTTGCGTGCACCCTGGATATAATTTTGATCGTGGTAAATTTGCGGGCGGCCCGTCGTTGTGATCTGGACCCAACGCCCCGCAGCCCAGGCCCCCGCCGGTATCGTGATTACCGCGGTGATCACAGAGCTGGAAATCCGTTTTCGGTTGGCCTTGTCCCGCAATAGTTCGTGGAAATCCGTTGGCGCCGAACGATACGTATTCCGTACCGACCGGCCAGACCGTAGTGTTGTCAGCGATCGTGTCCGGCATCGGGCCGTGGGCGCTGTAGACGGTATCGAATGCGTCGACGACCAGGTTAGGTGGGCCGCAGATGCCGCCTTGTACCGGAGGTGGCACGCTGCAATCGACAAACACGATCCAGCCATCGGCCAATCGACCGGCCGCATTGCACGTCGGATTCGGTGTGTTCCAGTCGTCACTGGCGCATATCGAGGAATTGGTACGGCGTTTCACGGCCTCTGATCGAGCAAGGTGCAGTCCGGACACCAGTTCGTTGACGGTCGCCGCCATACGGTTCGTCGCGATGAAACCCGAGAACGCCGGTACTCCCGATACCGAGCACAATGGCCCGACACGACGAGCACGACCATCAGTTCGACGAGCGAGAATCCGCTTGTGTTTCTGCTGTCCATAGTCAGCCATATTGCCGCTCTTAACAGGAGTGTGGGGCATCATGCGATCAGTGGTTAACGGGGCCTTATGAACGTCGATTTTGTGAACCAGTTCACATGGTTTATGTCGCGTCAATTGACGACATGCAGGCAAAAGCAGTCACGGAGATTCATGTGGAAACCAGTAGGTGAGGTTGATCGGGCGGTCGTTGACGCCGGTAACCCAAAAGCCGCGGGTTTGTATCGACCTGGCATTTCGCCCGCCGGTTTGGCCCGTCGATTCAAGCTCGAAGTACAAGGCCTCCGGTGGGTCAGGTTCGCCCCGAATCGGTGAAGCGCCGCGATACAGGTAGTGAAGATCGACGCGAAATTCGTCACCCGATTGATCGTCGTTACCGGTCACTGCGCCAGAATGCGTCCAACCGTCGGCGGCGTCGAGCCCGAGCTTGTGTTGGTTTAACCGGGCGATCGTGGCTGCAATGCCGGTCTGGGCGAGTTGAAATGCCCTTTCCCGGTGCTGTGCATTGCCGGCCGTCACGAGTTCGAGAGTCGCTGTGCGTACCGTCGAGATTGCGAGTAGCGTCATGATCATCAGGAACACAAGGCTAATGGCCAATACAGCCCCACGGTCGGATTGACTCGTTGTTCGCTGACTCACAGGCCGTTGACTTACGTTGGCCCGGATAAATCTGCGGTTCGCCGGGCATTCCGGAGAAAGACTGTTTGTGTCACTACGGCTTGCCGCTCAACCGGGCCTTCCGATTGAGCGGCAAGCTGCAGGCGCACTGCGACGATGTGATTTTCAGGCTTGGCAAGGCTGAAGTCGTCGCCATCGACATAGGTATCTGCCCGATTATCACCATCAGTGTCGAGACCGAGTTCAATCTGCAGGTTGCTGATACCGGAAATAATTTCCTGGTCATGTATGACGCCGCGCACGAGGCTCAGGCGTCGCAGTGCCGGCAACTCCTGATTATGGTTGGAGCGGACACTGACATAGTAGGCGTTGACCACAAGATCGAAAATTTCGGTACCGGGTTCCGATTTCACCGGGATCCCAGGATGGCTGAATATTCTTCCGCCCCGTCCGCTGCTTTGAATCTGAACGCTGCCCGATACCCGCGTCGTGATCGCGGCGCGAGCATGACGAATTATGAGTACATCAGACTTTTCGCGGGGATGAGTTGCGGGACACGGTAAAGCATAGAGCTCATCATTGATCTCGATCGCATGTGATACATCCAATGCCCATCGCGTGACGTCGCGGTTGCGGCAGGTGACCCTGACGCCGGGCGACACGACGATATTTTCGCCGCGATGGGTTCGGCCCCAGAAATTCGCCAACTGAATATCTGCCTGCAGCATGGCTTGCGCAAAGCGGAGATTTTCATGGAGGCGGGCGATGCGTTCCGCCGCGCGATACACGGAGCGAGTCTGCGTAAATACGGTGACCAAACCGAGCAGTAAAAAACTGCTGATGGCCAAAGCGACCAACGTCTCGATCAGGGTGATTCCCGTGTGGCGATTCATTCGTTCGGCAAATAAATAGTCAATGTGTAAGAGGCTGGCGTTTTTCGTCCGGTTTCCGGCCATTGCAATTGAATATCGTATTTATTTAGCGACGCGCCTGGGCCCGAACCGTTCTCAACGAATGGGATCAGTCGAATGTTCATCTTTGAGCCGTTCGGCAATCGCTTGCGGACCTCCCGTTCCCATGCCACACGCTCGTTTTCATCAGGCCGGACATGACCGCTGGCGCGCATCCGCTCAGCCATGTCCGCGGCCAGCGAAATAGCGGCGTGGTGATAGATCGCGCTTCGGTTCAATCGAAGACTCTCTATATAGATAGCGGATAAACCCAGCATGCCGACGGTCATAACGACAAGCGCGATAAGTACTTCGATCAATGTAAATCCAGTGAGCGTCCTCGGGTTGCCCCTCAATATCTTGCCGGTCATGACGGGCAGACCAGCGGCGGGTCGCCAGTGTCCTGATGCGTGGCTCCACGAACTGTCCGCGGCCGACCCGTGTAGCTCAGGACCACGGCCCGCGCCTGATCGGTTCCGCGCCGGTCGCAGAAAATCAGGGTCCCGTTCGTCGAACGCATCTCAAACGGGCGAAAAACAAAATGCTGTCTGTTCGCCGTGATCGACCCGGACTTATACGGCGTACCCACCGCGAGTATGCGTTCGTCTGGATTTACGCGGGGAGGGTGATCCTGGTTCGTGTTAATGAATGCGATCCAGCCGTCCGCCCACGATTTATTGGCATCACATTGAACGCCGTCGGGACTTTTACATACGGCGATCTCGGTAAAAAGTTGTTGTGAGGCCTGTTTGGCCAGGTGAAAGGCGTGCACAAACCCATTGACTTGCGATGTCATGCGAAGGTCCATTACCAGGTTGGTAAACGCCGGGACGCAGGCTATCGACAGGATCGTAATTAACGTGGCCGTAATCAGCAATTCGATAAATGTCAGTCCACTGTGCCGATTCATCGACGCCCTCCAATGCAACAGGGACGTAAACCATAGTGGCTTTAGAGACGATGAAGCCAACGGCGTTTTAACAGAATTTACCGGGATATTCGGCCTGGCCCGTATATCTGCGGTCATTTTCAGTTTCGTCGCTCGATCGTTACAATAGGAGTCCTATGGCCGCCGACTCGAAATCGATCATTGAGCAGAAATTGCTGTCCCATGGGGTCAAGGTGACTCCGCAGCGAATTGAAATCGGCAAGCTGTTACTGTCGACGCCATGCCATATGTCTGCGGAGCAGATTCTGACTCGTCTGCACGAGTCCGGCACACGCGTCTCCAAAGCGACGGTTTACAACACGCTGAATCTCTTTTCCCGGAAGGGCATCATTCGCGAGGTCGCCGTCGATCCCAGCCATCTGGTTTATGATTCGACCGTCGATCACCATCACCATTTTTATAACGTGGATACCGGTGAGTTCACCGATATCGACACGGCTGAATTGAAGATTAACGGACTCCCGGAATTGCCTGCCGGCACGAGGGCCGAGAGCGTCGAATTGATCATTCGGCTGCGCAGCGAAGAAACCTGAGGGTCGACCCGGCCTGTTAATGCGTTGTCTGCCCCAGGAGCATTGCCTATACTGCGCGGCCTGAAACGCCGGAATAGCTCAGCTGGTAGAGCAGCGCATTCGTAATGCGAAGGTCGGAGGTTCGACTCCTCTTTCCGGCACCATAAATTCTTGAATACTCTTGACGTGCCCGCATTAACTGGTCCAGTTTGAAAGTTAGTTTACGCAGCTTTTCGGCGAATATGTAAGTCCTCTTTCGGCAGCATGGTTTCAGGCGCCGGAGGTCGATAACCGAGCGCGCTATGAGGCCGGATCGTGTTGTAGTGAACGCGCCATTGCTCGATCAGCACCTGGGCTTCTCTCAGGGTGTAAAAGATTTCTCCATTGAGGAGTTCATCTCTGAGCTTCCCGTTGAATGATTCACAGTAACCGTTCTCCCAAGGACTGCCTGGGGTGATATAAACAGTTTTCGTTCCCAGCCGACTTAACCAGTGCCTGAGTCGTCTGGCAACCATCTCCGGGCCATTGTCAGCGCGAATGTACTCAGGGATACCGTGGATCTCCATCAGGTCGGCAAATACATCGATGGCATCCTTTGCCCGGATACGTCTTGCCACATGGATCGCCAGGCACTGCCGGGTGTATTCATCGATCACCACCATCAGCTTGATGGGACGACCATCCTCCGTACGATCGAACACAAAGTCCCAGGACCAGACATGATGGGGTCGTTCTGGGCGCAGCCGGATGCATGAACCATCATTCAACCAGAGCCGGCGCCGTTTCGGTTGTTTAGCGGGCACTCGCAGCCCTTCCCGCCGCCAGATACGCATCACCCGGCCATGGCTGACTTGCCAGCCCTGACCTTCCAGCAGCGCATGAATACGCCGATATCCATAGCGGCCATACTGGCCGGCCAGGCGAACAATGTCGCCAGTGAGGACGGATTCGTCCGCTCTGGGCTGAGGTTCATAGCGAACCGCAGATCGGGAGATGCCCAGCGCCCGACAGATTCGTCGTTCCGAGTAACCGCATTGCATTCTGACTCGTGACACGGCTTGTCGACGGCGCGCCGGGCTTAGTATTTTCCCTCAGCGACCTCTTTTAAGATCAGCTTGTCGACGGTCAGATCAGCCACCGCCCGTTTCAGGCGGGCATTCTCAACTTCCAGATCCTTCAACCGCTTGGCCTGATCAACCTTCATACCACCGTAGGCCTTACGCCAGCGATAATACGTTTGCTCCGCTATACCCAGCTGTTTACTGACCTGCTTGACTGAGCGGCCCTGACTGAGATGTATGTCCGCTTCTCTAAGCTTGTGAATGATCTCTTCGGCGTTGTATCGTTTCCTTGGCATGGTTCAGATCTCCTCGTTTGGCTTTTTACCACTTTAGATCTGGACCAGGAATACGGGGCTAGGTCAACCCCGCAGGGCGGTTGAAACACCCTACGAGGTCTAACCACTGCCAGCATGAAAGGTGCTAACGATGGCTAACTCCATTGTAATAGATCATTGGACACGCTCTGCCTTAATTGGCTGGCGTGTTTTTTTATCCCTGCTGGTCCTGTCAGAACATTCCCGTAAAGAACCCTTAACGGGAAAGATGGAGATACAGCTATGAGTAAAGTCGTGCCTTTCAAGCCGTGCGACGGACCATCACCAAACACCGTAAACGGGAAAGTACCTCCGCGTAGGCAACGCAATAAAGATGTTCGCTCCCGCGAATACCTCACCCAGGACGAAGTAGATGCGCTGATGACGGAGGCGGGCCGGATAGGCCGACACCGGCACAGAGATCGAACCATGATCCTGATGGCTTTCAGACACGGCCTGAGAGTCACCGAACTGATTGCCCTGCGCTGGGACCAGGTGGACCTAAAACAAGGCCATCTGCACGTCCACCGATTGAAGAATGGCACACCATCGACTCACCCGATCCGTGGACCAGAGATTCGGGCAGTAAGACGATTAAGGCGAGAGTATCCGAATACGCCTTACCTGTTTGTCACTGAGCGCGGCGGACCGCTGACTCCATCAACTGTCCGGAAGATCATGGCCAGAGCAGGGGAAAGGGCAGGGGAAAGGGCAGGGGAAAGGGCAGGGGAAAGGGCAGGGGAAAGGGCAGGGCTACCGTTCCCTGTGCATCCACATATGCTGAGACATGCCACTGGCTTTTACCTAGCTAATCAGGGTCACGATACCCGAGCGATACAGCATTACCTCGGGCATAAGCAGATTGCCCATACGACCCGGTACACGGAACTTGCCGCTGACAGATTTAACAACTTTTGGGCAGATTAGAGAACGTCTACACACCGCTACAATCAGTCTGGTATATCGAAATGGTGACGCGCTTCCACGTCTGCACCAGTTCTGAGGGGTAGATTTAGGGCCAGGAGCAGGGATTGCTCCGCAGGTTCTCACTATGGAGACGTGAACATGCGAAAGTTTTTTGCACTTTCAATAGCTGTAATTCTGATCGGTGCTTCCAGTGGGTGCGGCCCCGGCACGAGCAGCCACGCGGATCGCAAGACCGACGCCGAAAGGCAGCAAGCCTTGGATGATTCTGTGTTCGGGACGATGACCGGAACCATGGCCCGTGCCAAAGGCGTCGAACAATTGCAGCAGGATCACAAGGACAAGCTCGACGCAGCAATAGACTGACCGTCTGCTTTTGCGGTCAAAGCAGACCTTTCGCTACGGGTCAGCAATATCGGCGCCCGAACGTCTGCTTCCGGCCACAAGCGGACCTTTAGCCCTCCGCTAGAAGTGCCTTCCGAAGGCGTATCTTTTGCGACCGTTCGGCCGCCGATATTGCTGACCCGTAGCGAAAGGTC
>PVMK01127783.1_pt1 | contig 28317 bp, 28 predicted proteins | sample 1853481 | NCBI WGS metagenome assembly PVMK01 (sample SAMN08533507, study PRJNA380276) | Marine sediment metagenome, whole genome shotgun sequencing project. | reverse complement strand
GAGGCATCTTTGCACGCCCGCGCAAACGGTTCCGCTGCCATCAAAGACTTGCTCGGTGGCCCAAGCATATTTCCTTTTCGCCTGTCGCACATCTCTGCAGAGCACTTGGCATCTTTATCGCCTCACCTGGACCTCCTGCGACATGGTTTGGATGACGATCTGGTGATGCTGAGTGGGGATAGAAGATACCCATAAGGTTATAAATTGTTCTTTGCCCGGTGGAGATAACTGGGAAGTATCAAGGGGGCCTGATGGGCTGGCATGATTGGTATTGGTAATGAAGCTGACGAGTTCAAACCGGGCACATCCAGATGGTATCTAACGATTTCAACAGGTTGAGTTATCTTGACAGTATGACAGTTCTTCGAAATGCTGAAATATCTTAGGCCTTTACCGACCTGGCCTATCCCCTCCTGGAGGAACAAAATGGGCGTGGAAACGGTGGCGGCCACGCCCTCCTGGACCGCTGCCTCCGGATACTGCAGCCGGTCCGACCGGGAGATGTCCGGGATGATAACCGGTTCCCCCCGCAAGGTCCAGCGCAAGCTCTTGTCTGCCTTGAGCGGTCCTTTGGAAAGATAGTTAGTGCTGAGGCCAAAGGGGGCCAGGAGCTCCAGTTCCTCGGGCCTGGTCAGGTCCTGACCTTTAAACCAGATCTTTTTCACTTCACTCCATCCCCAGGATTTCGAATCAGACCTCTATCAACCAGTTCAGATAGCCTACCTTTTGCATAACCCCTTTGGAAAGGCGCTGGTACGTCTCTAAAACCATATCCCATTTTTCCGAATCATAAAACGTGACGGCCTGAAATTGGGCGGCGAGCAGCGGCCCTTATTTTTCAACCGTTTGGCAACATCCGCCCAGGTCTTAAGGAGCCAAAAACGATCTTTCTCCTGAATTGTCCGTACCTTATTGAATACTTCAGGTTTGTCACTGTGTCCCCTCATCAGACTTGTTTTCATCAGGGATATCTCTGAGGCAAGGAGATCTTCCGTTTTTCCGGGTCCTCCTGCTGTCGGTAGAAGATGACCGTGTGTCCGATCATCCCCACATTCTCGGCACCCGTTTCTTTTTCGATGCGCCCGGAGATCTCAGTCTTCTCGGATTTTTCTTTAAAATCGTTAAACTTCACCTTAATGAGCTCATGCCGTGCAAAGGCCCTTTCCGCGGACAACAGGACTTCGGGCGTCAGGCCTTTCTGCCCGATAAAAACCACCGGTTTCAGGCCGTGGGCAATCCCCCTCAGATATTTTCGCTGAAAACCCTCAAGTTTTGTCATTACTGATCCCTCTACTCAAGATTGACATTTGACGGTCTCGCAAAAAGTCTCATAGGCCGTCACTCCCGCCCCGCATCAAGTGCGGGATAAACTGCAGCGGGAGTCCAGTCCCGCCGCGGTTGGATGATTTCCCTGGATTCCCGCGGGAATGACGAAAACGGGTCAGTGACTTTTTACGAGTTTGGCATTATTAGACCTCGTCAATAATGGCCACAGGCCTCACCCAGCCCGCGCTGGCACTTTTGATGCTGGTCGGGAAACAACAGACCGTGAAGCCAAAAGGCCTTCCGATAGCTGCCAGGTTAGCCATCTTTTCCATGTGGCAATAGCCGACATTAATCCCGGCAAAATGGGCCTCCCATATGACTCCGGGGTCCCCTGTTTCCTGGAACTCCTTGGCGAGATAGGGGAGAGGCCGATCCCAGCTCCAGGCATCAATACCGACTATCCGTATCCCCTGTTCTGTCAGAAAAAGGGTGCTTTCCCTGTCCATACCCGCACCGGTAACGAGGTACTTCTCTGTGCCCCAGGCCTTATCCGCCCCCGTCTGAATAAGCACAATGTCTAAAGGCTTGATTTTATATCCTATTTTATCGAGCGCTTTCTTCACATCCTTGGCTGTAATTCTTTCCCCATCAGCCTTGTGCCGGAAGTCGAGGACCACCCCGTCATTGAAGCACCACTCCAAAGGTATCTGATCGATTGTCAGGGCTGGCTTCCCCTTATCCATGGTGGGATGATAATGATACGGCGCATCGAGGTGCGTACCCGAATGAGTGGTGAGAGAAATCGTTTCCACCGCCCACCCCATGCCCCCCGGCAACTGATCTTTCCTGACACCCGGAAAAAACATTTCCATCTGCTCGGCACCTTTAACATGATCAGCATAGTCGATCCGGGGGATCATCATTGGCGGATCACTGGGCAGGTCTGCTTCAATAGGAATACTGAGATCTACAAACCGTTTCGTTCCCATAACCTCTCTTTTCTTCTCTTGGGATGATTGTTCAGTTTTCTCCACCTCTCAGCGCTGATTCCTGCGGAACAGGATGTCGCCGTAATAGGCGGTTGCGGATTCCCCCGTGTCGTCCGTATCAGTCATGATCGCAACACCGGAAATCATAGGCGGTTCATCTTTGAAAGCGTTCTTGTAATCCGCGTATATGTTCCTCTTTTCATCAACCCATGTATTCAGATTATCTTTCCCGCTTTCGATCACTACAATCATGGATCTATCTGTGTAGGGATTCGGTACGATCAACCCCACAGGTTCGTTGGAAGACCAACCGTAGTTTATAGTTGCGAGTGGGGGATATGTTCCATAAAGCATCTTTGAGATCTCATATTTTGTCTTTTCCAAAAAGTCGAGTTTGCCTGAATCATATGAAAAAATTATAATGATTCGTCCCGGACAGTCATCCCCCTCTTTCCGATAAATGTTGCCCTTTGTAAGGACGTCAGCAACCTTCCATCGCCATTGGATGATGGGGTATTCTTTGGGATCTACAGTAATCTTTCGAATCAAACCCGAGGCCGAAGCTTCAGCCACCGCCATCACTACGACCTGTCCGTCTTCCTCTATCAGTTGGTAACTCGTGTGACGTTCGATGTTCTCGAAGTTGAAGGGTTCCCAGTTGGCTGGAAGCTGGTTGATCGCTGTTTCGGCTGAAAATGGACCCACATTGATCACGGATGGGGATTCGGCCAGGACAGCCGCTTGGTTCAAGAGAAAAATGATCAAAACCCCTATGAAAACGGCTGCCTTGCCGCTCATTCCATTGAGTATCATCTAATCTCCTTATGCCGATCCAACGTCGGTTGACAGGGCCTAAGCAGGTTTTTTGAGAAAAAGAGATAGAATCATTCCCATAAATGAAATCCCTCCGGCCACCAGAAATGGTACAGTAAATGAATTGGTGGTATCTGCAAGATATCCTCCTAAGATCGGTCCAAGGGCCTGACCGATACCGAAAAACAATGTGATAAATCCGAGCCCGGCAGGTGCCAGACGCGGCCCCACAAAATCACCGGCTGCTGCTGCCATAATCGTAGGGATACTCCAGGCCGTCAGCCCGAACAAACCTGCCGACAGATAAAAGCCGAATTTTGCCTTGACCAACGCATAGATGATGTAAGAAAGCCCGAGAACCAGATAGGCCAGAGCTGCTCCTTTGCCGCGGCCGAGGCGGTCGGATATGCTGCCCCAGATAACGCCGCAAAAAATGCTCAAACCTCCAACCAGGGCCCACAATCCCCCGGCCGCTTCCTGGGAAAACCCCATTTCCTTAACGAGATAGGCGGCAAAGAACAACATGTAAATAATGTAGGAGAAACCATAGAAAAAATAGACGACGCCGAGGTACCAGACCGATCCCATTTTAATCACACTGGTCCACTGAAGGGATGAAGCCTTTTTTGTATCCATGGAAGAGGCCGGACTGACTTCAGTTTCCTCTGCCCCCACCTGTCGCAATCCTTTTTCCTCCGGGCGGCTGAGCACAAACACATACACTATTCCGGAAATTACAAGTACGGCACCACCCAGGATGTACCAGGAAAAGCGCCACCCATTTTGACCAAATGAGGTAAGTATAGGGGGTACCACCAAACCGGAAATAAAGGTGCCGATTCCGATGCCGGCTGAGACAATACCGGTGGCAAAACCTCTTTTTTTCATAGCAAACCAGGCCGAACCCAGTGCCATGGCCGGGACGTAGGATGCCCCGTTTCCCAAACCGGTCATAAGACGCATCATAAAGGCAAAGCCAAATGAATTGGCAAGACCGGTCAGGAGCATGGTAACACCCATGAGAACCAGCGCAAAGGTGATGACGATGCGTGTTCCGAATCGCGCCGCAAGGAATCCCCCGATAATTGCCATGGTCAGATAGCCGATGAAATTGCCGGTACCCAAAAGCCCCAACTGGGTGTAGTTGAAATGGAGCCCGTCCTTCATGGCCGGAAGGATGATCGTGTAAGACATGCGGCCGAATCCGTGGGCGGCGATAGTGGTCAAAAGCCCCATGAGAATGACAATCCAGCCATAGTGGAGTTTGCGCTGCTGCATCTTGATCTCCTTTAGGAAATTGTGAGCAAGGGTCGTGACGGAAGGGGTTTTCCGGGTGCACGCCTTAGGCGGGACCGTTCTTTCTTCTACCCACAATCTTTAAAGCGATGTATGGAATAAGGAAAAATACCCACGCGAGGATCTTAATAAAACCCATACCACAAAAATTCATCATCTCCCACCCCGGGCGTTGGATATTGAATAGCCTTGAGTGTACATTGAAAGCAAAATCGCCCCACACGAGGAATACAACGAACCACAAAACCAGCAGACCGGCAGTAAGTAGAAAGCAGATACCGAAGAACTTAGTGAGCTTTTCAATTGTCATTTGGTTTTCCATAAATTCCTCCATTATTTATTTCGACCCCCTGTCCGCCTACATAAAATAGACGGAGAGTTTGCCGTTATGAACAGCTAACAAAGCCACCATAAGTTAAAATAAAAAAGGCCCATACACCTTATCCTTCCGGAATCGTGTATGAGCCTTTATCTCTCCCTTGAAGGTTACCTCCCTGGTTGAGTCATGTTAGCAAGGGTATTATTTTAATCGGAATAAGGGTTTACTTCGTATGACCAGCAGGCATTTTGACTATAGATATCTCCCCTTCAGCTTACTGAACCCGTTCTTTTAACGCTTTGCTCGGTGTGAATTTAACAGCCTTGGACGCCGGGATCTGCATCTTTTCTCCTGTACTCGGATTCCGGCCTTCCCGGGCCGCCCGGTCAACCACTTTGAAACTCCCGAATCCAACAATAGAAATTGATTCCCCTTTCTCAAGAGCTGAGGAAAATCCTTCGATAACCGCTTTCTGTGCCTCTTCTGCCGCCTTTTTGGTAATGCCTGCTTTCTCAGAAACCAATTTCACCAGATCTTCTTTGTTCATTTCTCTCCTCCTTTTGTCCAAAACACCCTGGACTGATATGACCTCCGTTATACGGTTTACTTCTTCCTCTTCGACACGTTTTTGCTCTGACCTTCACTGATCCATTTATCAATTGCTTCTTTGTCAAACCTCCAGACTCGGCCGACCCGAACTGCAGGAATTCTACCTTCAGCTGCGAATTTACAAATCGTAATCTGGTGTAACCTCAAATACTCTGCCATTTCTCTGGTGGTCATAATCTCAGGCATAATATATCCTCTTTTCATTTTATTATTGTTCTAAGAGCATCTTATAATATTTAAATTACTGAAAAGCAATATAAAATTATCTTAAGCATAAATAGAGGCTGTTCGAAAAATGTGTAATGGGGAAGCCATGAGTAGAAGAAAAGAAAACGGGGCTGAGAGGCACAACGCCCTAGGAGCTTGTCCGAGAATGAGAGATTTTTTGCAAGGTCAAGGAAGGCGAAAATTTTAGCCGCAAGAATACATTGAAGTATTTTGAGGATTAAAATTTGAGCCTGACGCGGAGATTGCGGAAAATAGCCATTCTCGGACAGTCTCCTAGCCCGACCTCAACATACAGGATGCCGTAGCCTCTGCATCAGTCCTGATTTCATCTACCCGTGTTTCGGGTTTATGGCACTTCATTTTCTGTTTGACTCAAGATATAAGGGTTGTATTATGGATATTGGTGTGATTTTCATGTTTCAATAAATCTAACAGGCTATACCATTTTTATGGATCAACCTTAGAAACGATCGGAACAAAAGGGAGACTATTGATGGACTTCACCGAAGCTTTTTTGAGAGTTGAACAGGAGAGAGATTATCTTGTCGATATCCTTAGTGCAATCATTGGTGTGGACACGACTATCCCACCAGGAGAAAATTACGGAGAACTTGTGGGCATCCTCGAAGCCGAACTGAACGGGTTCGGTTTTGAAACACGACGGGTTGCGGTCCCCGAGGAAAAATACCGGATGATCCCGGAGCCTCTTTCGGGCGAGCGAATCAATCTGGTCGGTGTGCTTAAGAACGGCAAGCCGCGCAGCACCTTCTACGCGCACATGGACGTGGTGCCGGTTGATGACCCCTGGTCCGAAGACCCATTTGCCGGCACGGTGAAAGATGGCAAGCTTTACGGTCGGGGAGCGGTGGACATGAAAGGGGCCATTGCATGCTTTCTGGGAGCGGCAAAAGTCATTCATGACATGGGCCTTACACCGCACTCTCAAATGGAATGTTGTTTCTGCACGGACGAAGAAGTGGGAGTCTACCCGGGTGCCCTCTATTTAGCCGAACAAGGCTATTTCTCAAACCACCTGGTGTGGGGAGAACTGGGGACAATCGAGCCAGCCGTCCTGATTGGCATTGCAGGGGCCGCTCGCGCGAACATCACCGCAGTGGGTAAGAGCTGCCATTCCGGGATGAACTGGATGGGGGTGAACGCCATCGAGGAGTTAATCCCAGTCATGCAGGCACTCATGAATCTCAAGAGTGACGTGGAAAAGAAAGAGTCCCGCATTCCGGCTCTACCTCTACCCGGTGCACCTTCAGACAGGATGACCCCCATGTTCAACCTGAATGTCATCCGCGGCGGGGTCAAGGAGAACGTGGTTGCCGGCGAGTGCCATCTCACCGTCAACCGCAGGTATCTCCCGGACGAAAGGTATGAAGAAGTAGTTTCCGAGATTGAAACGGCAGTGAGGCATGGCATGAAAAACTCAAGGTTACTGGATCTCAAGACGGATTTTTACAACATCTTTGAGCCCGTGGAAATCGATCCCGAAACAGATGCCTCAAAAAAAATGCGGGCAGCAGCCACCGCCGTCTGGGGATACCGGGACTTCCGTTTCGGAGGCATCAGCGCTTCAACGGATCTGGGGATGGTGCTTTCGGAACTTCAGGCAGAAAGACCCCAGATCGCCTGCTGCGGTCTTATGCGCGCAGGCAACAACTTAGCCCATGCGGCTGATGAGCACGTCCTTGTGGAAGATCTCATCTCCGTGACCAAACAGTTGGTCCACTATTATGCATTCTGATAATCCGGGCGCGAAGCAGTGATTAGGTGCAGCAGAGTGGGTGAATTGCCAATTACAGCATATGGAGTTTGTCCCATGTTAGGGATCTCGGATCACAATAGACCATAGATGTTTACCAAAGGGAGACAAAGTGCCAGGGAGATTATGTTTAGAAGATCGTTCTAATGACCTCCTTTGCCTTTTGATACTGTGAATCACTCAGCACGATTGAACCGTCATCTCTGACATTTGGCGCATCATTTATACTGTATATCCTTTCCTTCAGTTTGGCCTGCTTCGCAATCCTCTCAGGTATATCAGGAGTCACGCCGATAGCCTTCTCAACATCATCGGGAAACTTACCCGGGTCGGCGGTCTCGTAGATAACCGCAAGACGGTCGTGGTTTCCGTTCAGATAGGCGCCCAGGGCCCGCCAGCCAACTGCCCCATGGGGCTCGATGGTTATTCCGAATCGCTCATATACCTCACGCATGGCCGTGTAATGATCGGGATTGCTCACACTGATAGAGTAAAAATCTCTTCTCATGGCCTCCATATCCGGTCTGATGTCCATCACACCCTCCTGGATAACATTACCGGTTTCATCCCGCTTATCGTATACATGCCCGCCGTAAAGATCGATAAGTCTCGCAAAATTGCTCGGATTTGAAACGATCATGGCCGATGAGGGGGATTTCTTCGATGGTTTCACCCGGTAGTCTGCTGTCTTGAGAAATTCCGGAAACTCATCGTTCTCGTTAACACCGCAGACTATTTTAGATATGGGAAGCCCCATTTCTCTTGCTACTACGGTCCCCATCATATCCCCAAAATTCCCGGAGGGCACACTTGCGATCATCGGTTCATCGTATTTGGCAACGCGGGAATATGCAAAAAAAGGGTAAACGGCCTGAGGTAGAAGCCTTCCTACACTGATCGAGTTTGCGGATGTAAACCGGTCAGGGTCGTTGAACAGCTCATCTGCGAACTCCTTATCTCCGAGAAGGCGTTTTGCAAGGGCCTGACATACGTCAAAATCCCCATTTACCTCAAACGCATATACGTTTCCACCCAGAGTAGTCATCTGTCTCCGCTGTCTTTCGGTAACAGATCCTTTTGGAAAAAACACGACATTGTCAATCCGTTCCAGACCATGAAGGGCATCAGCCACGGCCCCCCCTGTGTCGCCGCTCGTAGCAACAGCCACGACCCTCCGGAGATCGGACTTCTTGAGAAAATAATTGAGGGTCCTTCCAAAAAACCGGGCAGCATAATCCTTGAAAGAGTAGGTCGGTCCCCGGGTCAACCACATGATATGGGTTTTACCCGTAACATGACCCATTTGTGTGGGAATCGCCCTATCATCATAGGCATCTTCAAGCATTTCCCTTAAATCCGCCCGCAAGATTTCCTCTTTCAAGAACGGGTAAAGGACCTCGAAGGCTATCTCAGCATAAGACATGTCTTGCATAGCATTAATGGCGGTGGGTTCCTGTCTGGGAATGTCCTCTTTGGAAACCATATAAAGGCCATAGTTGGAGGCAAGACCGTTCATCAGGGCGGTCTGGAAATTGACGCGCTCCGACTTATTATTGGTGCTGTAATATGTTATCTGACCCATGTTCAACTCCGTTTTAGCAGTAGTCAATTAAGGAATGGGGAGTATATATAGTAACCGTTCACAGGTTTAGGGTTCAACGTTCAAGGTTAAGGACAAAGAAAGCATTGAAGGCCCGAAATCCTCGCAAAAAATGCTCATTTTCCCAAGTAACTGCCAATTTGGCTCCAAAATTTGGATTAGGCCTGATGAAGCTGACGCTTTTCTCGTAAATACTACTTGACCTAAAAACCTGTTTTTGGGGTCATTTTGTCATTTGATATTCGAATTTGTTTCGGGTTTCAGATTTCGATATTCGAATTTTGCCTCAACAGGGGTTTTCGTTCAGGCACTAAATACGCATCCCAAAATGCAGTCCGGGGACGAGAATATAACCTTGAACCCGTGTCGAAGATCCCGCTGGCGGGGAACCTGTGAACCAGTGAACGCCAACTATATATCCTGAGAAAACCCCTGTCAAAGACTAAAAGATGTCTCAAAAATTTCCCTTTTCGATTTTGCTTGACATGAAAATCGATTTCAAATAAATTTCCATTGTAACTATATTGTGACTACAATGTGATTATAATTTGGAGGGGGCCCGGGAGGCCCGGGTCTATTGAACGGCATTCTTATTATGAGGGTTAACCTATGAGACTTAAAGATAAAATTGCTTTGGTGACTGGAAGCAGTCGGGGCGTTGGGAGGGCCGTTGCCCTCGGTTTTGCAAAAGAGGGCGCAAAGGTCGTCATCAACTACACATCTAACGAAAATGCGGCCAACGAAGTCGTTGACGCCATTCAATCCATGGGAAGTGAAGCCATAGCTGTAAAGGCAGACGTGGCAAAGAAAAAAGACGCGGAAGGTCTGGTCGGGGCTGCTGTTGAAACCTTTGGAAAAATCGACATTTTAGTCAATAACGCAGGGTTCACCCGACCGGCCCTGATGATCAAGATGACTGAGGATCAGTGGGATCAGGTAGTTGACATCCACCTGAAAGGGGCTTTTCTCTGTTCACAGGCCGCTGGAGTGCGGATGAAGGAGCAGAACAGCGGCAAGATAATCAATGTCATGTCCGTAGCAGGGCTCGTAGGCACCGTGGGCCAGATCAATTACAGCGCGGCAAAGGGGGGCATCCTAAGTATGACCAAATCGATTGCCCGTGAACTTGCCCGCTATAATGTCTGTTGCAATGTTATCTCTTTGGGTATCGTGGCCACAGATATGACGGAAAAGATAAGGAGTGACGAAAAACTCAGGGATATCTACATGAACAGGATACTTCTGAAACGTTTTGCCGAACCGGACGATATCTCCCCCGCATTCGTGTTCCTGGCTTCTGAAGAAAGCAACTACATTACCGGCCAGCTCCTCTGTGTGGACGGTGGCTACGGGATGATTTAAGCTGCGGCATATGGCGGCATACGGAACCTGGATATTCCTAACTATATTGAGTACCAATCATGATGGTCTCGTAAAAAGTCTCCACACCCGTCATTCCCGCGCAAGCGGGAATCCAGAACTAGCTGAAAACACTGGATTCCGGATCAAGTCCGGAATGACAAATAAGGTAGATTTTGACTTTTTACGATTTTGTCAATAAAAAACAAAAAAAAACAAATTTAAATATACAATAAGGAGGACACATTATGGCTTTAGAATGGATGCCGAGAGACAATGAAATAAAAGATCATGCTTTGCATACTGACGTCCACTGGGGAACAGAGGCCCCATGTGTGGTTTACGAAAAGAAACCCTTAACAGACCCCGAAGGGAATGTGGTGGACGGTCTCTATGTGTCGTGGATTCGCTTAAATAACCCAAAACAGTACAACTCCTATACAACGGAGATGGTAAAAGGTGTGATCGCCGGTTTTGAAAACGCTTCACTCGACAGGAGCGTTGTGGCGGCCATTTTTACGGCCACAGGCCCCTACGCCTTCTGCACCGGCGGCAACACAAAGGAATACAGTGAGTTCTACGGCCTCAGGTGCGATGAATACGGGCAGTATATGGAGCTCTTCAACCATATGGTTGATTCCATTTTGGCCTGCAAAAAGCCGGTAATCTGCCGGGTCAACGGCATGAGGGTGGCCGGGGGTCAGGAAATCGGCATGGCCTGCGATATTGCCATCGCTTCAGATCTGGCCATCTTCGGTCAGGCCGGTCCGAGGCATGGTTCTGCCCCTGTAGGCGGAGCTTCGGACTTCCTTCCCTGGTATCTCAGCATTGAAGACGCCATGTGGAACTGCGTTTCGTGCGAGATGTGGTCCGCCTACAAAATGAAAATGAAGAACCTCATCAGCAAATGCGTGCCGGTCCTGAAGGTGGATGGCGAATGGGTCAGAAACCCCATGATCATTACGGACAGGTATGTTGAAGATGGGGAGATCGTCTATGGTGAGTATAAAAGAGGAGATGAGGCCAAAGAGGCCCGTGCCTTTGTCAAGGAACACCAGCCCAATGCCGATTTTGAGCTTTTGGACAAAGAGGTCCACAAGATCGTATGGACATTTGCCAACCTCTTCCCCGGATGTCTCATCGAATCCGTTGACAGTATTCGCCAGAAGAAAAAATTCTTCTGGGATACCATGAAGAATTCCCACAGACACTGGCTGGCAGCCAACATGGGCGGAGAGGCCTTCTTAGGCTTCGGGGCCTTCAATACAAAGCGGATCACCGGTCAGGATACCATCGATTTTATCAAATTCCGCCAGAACATCGCAGAATCCAAAGGATGGGATATGGACATGTTCGCGGAAGTACTTGGAAAGCCCAAGGAATAACAGCCTTATCCTGATTTTATTAACCTATTATGGCAGGCAGGGCGGTGAAAACAGGCCCGCCTGCTTTTTTTCATGAAGGAAAGGAGCGAAACTATCATGGCTTACGAACATATTGAGTCCGATTTCCAAGATGGCCTGGGCACCATCACCCTGAACAGACCCCCTGTGAATATCATGAACATTGCAATGATGGAAGAGATCAATGAGGTACTGGAAGGGTGGCAGGGAAAAAAAGATCTCAACCTGGTCCTTTTTAACGCCAAGGGAAAATGTTTTTCAGCCGGAGTGGATGTGGGGGAACATATGGGTGACCTGGCCCCCAAGATGATTGCGGTTTTCCACCGCATGTTTCGTCTTATGGACAGTATTGGAATTCCCACGTTAGCTTCAGTCTATGGCTCCTGCCTCGGCGGCGGATGCGAATTGGCCGTTTTCTGCGACCTCGTCATATCTTCTGAGGATGCCAAATACGGTCAGCCCGAAATACAGGTCGGTGTTTTTCCGCCCATTGCCGCACAGATCATGCCCCGCATCATTGGACGCAAAGCGGCCATGGATCTGATATTGTCCGGGAAAATTATCTCGGCAGAGGAAGCCTTAAGCATGGGGCTGGTGAACAAGGTGGTGGCGAGGGAAGAACTTGAATCCGCCACAGATGAATTCGCGAAACCCTACCTGAGGCTGAGTGCAGAGGTTTTGAGAAAAACCAAAAAGGCAATCATGGCCGGGTTGAGGGACGATTTTGAACCATCGCTCAAGATTATCGAAGATATCTACCTGGATGAGCTTATGAATACCGCAGATGCCCACGAAGGGCTGAATGCCTTTATGGAAAAGAGGAGACCTGAGTGGAAAAATGAATAACAGAGACGGTCAACCACATAACGAAGTCTGACGACGTCAAGCCTCTGATGACCAGGCGTCATCGGGGGCCTGGGTAGAATATCACCTCTATCAGTTAACATTTCCCCTGATGTAGTCTATTATCTGTGTGGTAGTTGTTCCCGGGCCAAAAACCTCTGCAATGCCGGCATCTTTCAACGCAGGAATATCTTCGTCAGGAATAATACCGCCGCCTATAACTAATATGTCATCCACACCCTTTTCCCCTAATAACTCCATTACCTTTGGAAAAAGGTAATCATGGGCACCGGACAGAATGCTCATGGCAATAACATCCACGTCCTCCTGGATGGCGGATTCTACAATCTGTGACGGAGTCTGTCTCAAGCCTGTGTACACAACCTCCATCCCGCCATCCATCAGGGCACGAGCCACTACCTTGACACCCCTGTCATGACCGTCAAGCCCCGGCTTTGCCGCCAATACCCTTATCTTCTTCTCTTTTACCATATCCGATCTCTCCCGCTTTTTATCAATCATCAATCATCAATCGACAATAATCAATCCATTTATCCCAGGGTGTTTACCTGCTGATATTCACCGAATACCTCTCTTAAAACATCACAAATTTCCCCGAGGGTGGCGTAGGCCTTGACGGCCTCCAACATGAGCGGGATCAAATTCTGGTCCCCTTCAGTCCCTTCTTTCAGATCGGCGAGGCATTTTTCCACCATTTTACCATCCCTTTCCGATCGAAGTTTTCTGAGTCTTTCGATCTGCGATGTTCGGACAGAAGGATCTACCCTCAGGAGATTGGTAGGCTTCTCCTCCTCCACCCGGAACCGATTCAGCCCGATCACGATCCTTTCTTCCTTCTCTATTTCCCGCTGGTATCTATAAGCGCTGTCCTGGATCTCCCGCTGAACAAAGCCCTTTTCAATGGCATCTGCAGCCCCTCCCAGCTCATCAATCTTCTGGATATAGGCAGCAGCCCGCTCATAAATCTCATTGGTAAGATTTTCCAGATAGTATGACCCACCCAAAGGATCGACCGTATCGGCCACACCTGTCTCATAAGCTATCAACTGCTGGCTCCGAAGGGCAATTTGAACAGCCTCTTCGGAAGGGAGACAAAGCGCCTCGTCCATTGAGTTGGTATGCAGGGACTGCGTACCCCCCAAAACCGCAGACAAGGCTTGAAACGCGACACGAACGATATTATTTTTGGGTTGCTGGGCCGTGAGGGTACACCCGGCTGTCTGGGTGTGAAAACGAATCATCAAGGACTTGGGATTTGTTGCCTTAAATCTTTCCCTCATTATTTCAGCCCACAAACGCCGCGCTGCCCTGTACTTGGCGATCTCCTCAAGAAAATCCACGTGGGCATTGAAGAAGAAGGAAAGCCTGGGCCCAAATGTATCCACATCCAGACCAACTCCAAGCGCTGCCTGGACGTATGCAATCCCGTTGGCCAGGGTGAAGGCCACCTCCTGCACAGCGGTGGAACCCGCTTCCCTGATATGATACCCGCTGATGCTGATCGTATTCCACATGGGGACATTTTCAGTACAATAGGAAAATATGTCCGTAATAATCCGCATAGAGGGTTTGGGTGGATATATATAGGTTCCCCGGGATGAGTATTCCTTAAGGATATCGTTTTGTATGGTGCCCCTCAGCTTATCGGCTGAAACGCCCTGTTTCTCTGCCACAGCTATGTACATAGCTAACAGGACGGCCGCAGGGGCATTAATGGTCATGGAGGTGCTGACCTTATCAAGGGGTATCTTATTGAAAAGAGTCTCCATATCCTCCAATGAGTCTATTGCCACACCCACCTTCCCCACTTCTCCGATGGCCATCTCATTATCCGAATCATAGCCTATCTGGGTAGGAAGATCGAAGGCCACGGACAATCCTGTCTGTCCCTGGTCCAATAGAAACCGATACCGCCTGTTGGATTCCTCGGCCGTGGCAAATCCCGCATACTGGCGCATGGTCCAGTACCGCCCCCTGAACATGGTGGGCTGGACGCCCCTGGTAAACGGATATTCACCGGGGAGGCCAATTTCTGAAAGGTAGCTGGCATCTGCACCATCAAGGGGTGAATAGAGTCTCTTGACCGGGATACCGGAAGTGTTGACAAACTCAGCCTTTCTCTCCGGCCGTTTGCTTAACTTCTTTTCCACCCCTTCAGACCACCTTTTCAGGGCGGTCTGCAAATCTTCGTGGCCTGTGTGTTCTGTCATCTAAGCCTCCTAATTATATTCCTGTTCAGCCTTCGTTATAGTGGTTATCAATATTTAAACTCATAATAATCTGCCTCAAGCTTATATGCTGCAGAAAACTTTCGTATCTTATGGGTTTCAAAAAAATATTGCAACAACGGAAAGACTGTCAAACTTTTTTTGAAAAATGTCCTACCGGAAAATTATTCCCCCCAACTACTTTACCCTTGACAACGAAATGTAGCTATATTATAGCCATAATGCAGCGTTCTTGAATCTATCAACTTTCTACAATTACTTAATATAAATATGATATATCAAATTTCTGAGAGGATCTCGATATGACGGCTAATGAAATATTGGACATGTTTTATGGTACCCTACATACAACCGGGATATTCAACTTCCATTGGAACGTCATTATTATGTGGGCAGTGGGCTGCCTGTTCATATATTTAGCTATTGTAAAAAAATATGAGCCGCTTTTACTCCTCCCGATCGGTTTCGGGATTTTTATTGTCAACTTTCCCCTTGTACCATTGATGGGCGAGTCCAGCGGGCATCCCCAACTCCTGCAGTTCTTTTACCGCTACGGGCTGCAATGGGAGATCATCCCCTGCGTAATCTTTTTGGGGTTAGGAGCCATGACCGACTTCGGCCCTCTTATTGCCAACCCCAAAACGCTCCTTATCGGCGCCGGTGCACAGTTAGGCGTTTTTATAACCTTTACCGGTACGGTGTTGGTGGGCTTCACCCTCAAGGAGGCAGCCTCTGTCAGCATCATTGGCGGGGCCGACGGCCCAACCACCATCTATTTGACCCAGCATTTGGCACCCCAACTCCTTGGCCCAAATGCATTGGCCGCATATTCCTACATGGCCATGGTTCCCCTTCTCCAGCCCCCCATAATGAGATTAATGACCAATGCTAAGGAAAGAAAAATCCGTATGCGTCAATTAAGACCTGTTTCAAGGCAGGAGAAAATACTCTTTCCATTGATAACCGTGGGCATCATTGCACTCTTAGTCCCTTCCGTCATTCCTTTGATGGGGATGTTCATGTTTGGAAACCTGATGAAAGAAAGCGGTGTGGTGGCCAGGTTGACCGATTCGGCCCAGGGATCACTCATGAATATCGTTACCATATTCTTGGGTATTGCAGTCGGCGCAACAATGCAGGCAGACAAGTTCCTGAGCTGGAAGCCCCTTTTCATCTTTGGCCTGGGCCTGGTCGATTTTGCAGTCTGTACAATGGGTGGTATTGTGACAGTCAAAATCATGAACCTCTTTCTGAAAGAGAAGATTAACCCCCTTATCGGTTCAGCAGGAGTCTCGGCAGTACCGATGGCGGCACGTGTTTCCCAGGTGGTAGGTCTCAAGTATGACAAGACCAATCACCTCCTGATGCACGCCGTGGGTCCCAATCTCGCGGGGGTTATCGGCTCTGCCGCAGCAGCCGGGATGTTTATCGCGATGTTTGACTAAGATAGATTTAGGAATTGAGGGATTTAGGAATTCCGGTTTTTCCGGGTTAGGTGTATAATTATGAAAAAAATAATGTTCTTACTCTTTATCTTACTCTTCTTTCCCCCCGCCTTAAACGCGAAGGATTTCCTCGGGGCGCCTGTCATACCTGATGGAACTACGATCCAGAAAACCGATTCGCGCTTGGAATTGAAAACTCCGTTATCCCACGATGAGGTCGTTTCATTCTACAGGGAGGCATTGAAGGACTTCGAAGATATCAAATTCAGGGAGTGGAAAGACGCCACCTATATTGAAGATGACGGAAAAATGCCATGGCATTCCATAACTATCTCAAAAGAGGGAAAAGGCAGTACAGATGTCGTCATCGTCAAAGATAACTGGACATGGATTATCGGAACCCTTGTTCTCAGGTATATAGGGGTCTTTATGGTCTTGATGATATTGTTTATTGGAATGTCTGTTTCAGGAAAAATTATCTCCAGGTCAGTTAAGAGGATGGAGGCGAAAAAAACCGCAAAATAGAGTTCCTGAATCCAAGATTTAAAAAGCCTCTTCTCAGCTTCGAGGAAGAGGCTTTTTTGTTGCATTCGGATCTTCAGGTCCAGAGGCTGCCCCGGCATAAAAAAAGTGGGCCGGGAAAGCTGACTTGGGCATGCTTTACATCCTTATTACTCAAGCACTATTAAGACACCTTCCGCTTCGACGGTGTCACCGTTATTACATTTAACTTCCTTCACCGTTCCGGATACTTCGGCAGCAATGGGCAGTTCCATCTTCATAGCCTCGAGGATAACAACCTCATCGCCCTCGTTTACAGCATCACCAACCTTTACCTTTACATCGATAACCTTTCCCCCCATGGGAGCAATAATCTCACTCACAACTAATACCTCCTTGATTTAGTAATATTTTTTTGGTTAAACTCAATTTGATTTGATATTTCGAGCAAATAACAAAAGCGCCAAGAGAGTAAAATATGATTTTTTGCATCATAATTTTAATGTCGAAGACATATAACATCTAATCCACACTCCTTGTCAAGAATAATCTCCTATAGCCCATGAGTTTTCAAAGGCATATACCCTGAATCCGTAAACGGTTACAAGAAGGAGTTGCTGCCGGCGACCTTGACAGAGAAAGCCGAATTATCTATTCTCAATTAATATTTTGCATACATTTAAGGAAAAGGCTAATCTAATGATAATATACTCAACCATTTCCTTACTTAGTGTCCGAACGAAAACTAAGATTTTTTGTTCAGATCAAGAAAGACGTCCCGCTTTAGCGGGATTAACCGCAGGAATACATTGAGTATTTCGAGGATTAAAATTTGAGCCTGACGCAGATATGGGCGAAAAAGACAGTTTTCGTTCAGGCACTACTTACGAGAGATCTTACGGAGGGTTAAATGCCGATCTATACTTGGATTGCAGAGACAAAAAAAGGTAAGGTCATTAAAGGAGAGCTGGAAGCAGCCGATGAAAAAGCGGCGGGTCTGCAATTAAAAAGGCGCAACCTTACGGTCAAAAAGATAAAGCCCAAGCCGAAGGATATTTTTGAAAATGTTTCTTTCATGCAGCCCAAGGTTACTAAGAAGGACATCGTCATATTTACCAGGCAATTTTCCACCATGATAGATGCTGGTCTACCTCTTGTCCAGGGCCTCACCATCCTTGCTGATCAGGCAGAAAATAAAACATTCAAGGGTATCCTCAAAAAGATTGTAAGTGACGTGGAGGGGGGTGCAAGCCTTGCTGAAGCCCTGGAAAAGCATCCCCAGGTATTTGACAGCCTCTTCGTTAACCTGGTCGCAGCCGGTGAGGTGGGGGGCATATTAGACACCATCTTACAACGTTTGGCCGCTTATATAGAGAAGGCGGAGAAGTTAAAGGCCCAGATTAAAGGGGCCATGACATATCCGATAGTCGTCGTCGCTATTGCCATAATAGTTATCTCCGTAATCATGATTTTTGTGATCCCGGTATTCCAGGATATGTTTGCAAGCTTTGGCAAGGCCCTGCCAGTGCCAACGCAAATTGTAGTGGCTATGAGTAACTTCACCAAAGGAAACATCCTCTACATGATTGGCGCCCTTATTTTGTTTGTCTTCCTGTTCAAGAAATACAGGGGCACCACTGGAGGTAGAAAAGCCACAGACACCTTATCGCTGAAATTGCCCGTATTTGGCCCATTACTAAGAAAGGTTGCAGTAGCCAGGTTCTCCAGGACCTTGGGAACAATGATAAGCAGCGGAGTGCCTATTATAACGGCCCTGGAAATCGTTGCCAAGACTTCAGGCAACGTTGTGCTCGAAGAGGTCATTTTTGATGTTCGTTCAAGTATTGCCGAAGGACAACCTATTGCCGAACCACTCTCGGAAAACGACATATTCCCTAATATGGTAGTTCAAATGATTGCTGTCGGCGAGGCCACAGGGGCCCTTGATACCATGCTCGAAAAAATAGCCGACTTTTATGACGATGAGGTGGACGTAGCAGTAGAGGCCATGACCTCTATGCTGGAACCCCTGCTCATGGTATTCCTCGGGGGATCCATAGGCGGACTCGTTATCGCCATGTATCTCCCCATTTTCAGCATGGCTGCAGCCATGGGGGAATAACATCAAGGACATGATAAGCCCTACAGACAAAAGCCCTCCATCAGAGCTACGAAGTGCCCTTAAAACCCTAATGTTTTTAAGGGTCCTCTTTATCTCTATTCTTTTGGGAGTCCTCATATTCATCCATATCAGAGCAACCCGAAACTATTTCGGTGATGTTCACACCTCCCATTATCTCCTTCTCGCGGCCGTATACTTCCTGAGTATTGTTTATGCCTTTCTACTAAAATATCTCAAAAATATTACCTTGCAGGCATATATCCAGATCCTCGTCGACACTCTCATGATAACGGGTCTTATATACTCTACCGGTGGTATAGAGAGCATATTCTCTTTTCTTTACATCCTCAGCATATTCAGCGGAAGCATACTCCTTTACCGCAGGGGAGGTATGATCACTGCATCCAGCAGCAGCATTTTATATGGTCTGCTCTTAGATCTTCATTATTATGGTGTGATTCATCCTCTCGGCAGCCGGGCGATCTACCCCGAAACCTATCAAAGCGCCTACCTGTTCTTCACTATACTGGCAAACATGATCGGTTTTTATCTCGTAGGATATCTCAGCAGTTTCCTCTCTGAACAGGCAAGAAAGAATCGTGTTGCATTAAGGGCAAAACAGTTAGATGTCAACAGACTGGAGGGGCTAAATGAAAGCATAATCGGCAGCATCACATCAAGCCTGATCGTCCTGGACAACCACGAAAAAATCGTCCTGTTTAATCCCGCAGCAGAGAAGTTATTTGGGATAAAGACCAACCAAGCCTGTGGACATCTGATAGGAGACATCCTCCCCCTTTTTGCCGAACATTCAATCGGACGAAAACTCCTTTCAACCGGTCTCATCGAGACAAGATCGTCATTTCCCGACCTCATTTATGAGAGGCTTGACGGAACAAGAACCGATCTACGGCTGTCTATCTCCCCCTTACTGTATTCCCTGGGTGAACAGCAAGGTCAAGTTCTCACCCTGCAGGATGTGACGCAAATGAAACAGATTGAAGAGGAGATGAAGAAGGTTGAAGGCCTTGCGCTTATAGGCGAACTTGCCGCAGGGATGGCCCACGAGATCCGGAATCCCATGGCCTCTATCAGCGGATCGATTGAGATCATAAGAGATGAGATGGACCAAAACGATGTTAACGTTCGCCTCATGAATATCATATTGAGAGAAACGGATCGTCTCAATGAATTAGTATCCGATTTCCTCCTTTTTGCCAGACCCAAGAAGGCAAAATTGACAGAGTTTGACCTGAATCAGTTAATCCGCGAATCGTTAGAATTTTTCCAAAGCAGCCCCCGTTGGAACAGCAAAATAGCAATTTTTGCAAGTTTGCCATATCCTGTTATGGTTAAATCTGATCCGGACCAGCTCAAACAGGTACTGTGGAATCTCTTTTTAAATGCATCTGATGCCATGGGCCGGGGAGGTGAGCTCCACATTGCCTCTGCATTGGTGCCCGGCCCGCCTGAATCCGGGTCTGAGAAGGCGAAAATAGTCATTCGTGATACTGGAGAAGGATTTGACGAAAAAGGCCTGAAAAAGCTTTTTTTACCCTTCTTCACCACCAAAGAAGGGGGTTCCGGTCTGGGCCTTGCCATCGTGAAAAGGATCATTGATCGGCTTGAGGGGCAAATCTCCGGAGCTAATCACCCTGGGGGAGGAGCAGAAATCAGGATATTGCTCCCTGTACGGCCAGAGCATGCCGTTCTGTCGCCTAATTCCGCGGGATAAAGCTCATTCCAGGCTGCAGTTCAAGACCGTTGTTCCCCACTGTAATCGGGATTGAAGACTAAACCCTTGAACCTTGAATCCCGCTTTCAGCGGGAAACCCGTGAACGCTTACAATATAAAGACATGCCCATCTTAGATCAGAACTGGTTTTCAAATATCATCCGTCCAAGCCGTTATCTCGGCAATGAGGTTAACTCTGTCAAAAAAGATCCCTCCAGGATAGAGGTCTCCATTGCCCTTGCCTTTCCAGACATCTATGAGATAGGCATGTCCCACTTAGGGCTGAAAATTATTTACAATATTCTTAACAATCAGGAATGGCTGGCTGCTGAGCGGGTTTTTTCTCCCTGGGTTGACCTGGAAAATGAATTGAGAAGTCGAGGGATTCCCCTTACGACATTAGAGTCTGAACGTCCCCTGTCAGGCTTTGACCTCGTGGGTTTCAGTCTTCAACACGAGCTCTCGTATACAAACGTTCTGAACATGCTTGATCTCTCAGGCATCCCCTTTCTATCTGAAGATAGAACTGAGGAAGACGCTCTTATCATTGCAGGAGGTCCCGCGTGTTTTAATCCCGAGCCTGTTGCCGATTTTTTTGACCTCATGGTCATCGGTGACGGTGAGACCGCGGCCTTAGAGATATGCCGTATTATCCGGGAAACAAAGAAGAAAAAATCAATACGTAAGAAGGAGCTACTGCATGAATTGCGTCATATAAGAGGGATATACATCCCTTCCTTTTTTAGCATTCATTATTGCCCCGATGGATCTGTTAAAGAGATTAAGCCGGATCATGCAGACTATCGGGAGGTAAAGAAGGCTATCGTGCCTGATCTCGATAATTACCCCTATCCCGAGCGTCAAATCGTCCCCTTTACTGAACTGATCCACGACCGTGTTTCAATTGAGATCTCACGTGGTTGCACTCGAGGCTGCCGATTCTGCCAGGCGGGGATGATATATCGCCCGGTACGGGAACGGAACCCCGAATCAATTATTGAAAAAGCTGAAAATGCCCTGAAACTGACAGGATATGAAGACCTCTCTCTGCTCTCTCTCAGCTCCGGAGATTATAGCTGTATCGGCCCGCTTCTCGAGACCCTGATGGACAGGCAATCCTCGAAGAATGTCGCAGTAAGCCTCCCGTCACTCAGGATGGACAGCCTGAATACCGCAATGATCGAACAGGTGAAAAGGGTAAGAAAGACAGGTTTTACACTGGCCCCCGAGGCAGGCAATGATCGGCTCAGGAGGGTCATCAACAAAGGCTTGACCCAAGACGATATCCTACGTACTTCAGATGTAGTTTACCGGGCCGGGTGGAAGTTAATTAAGCTTTACTTTATGATAGGCCTCCCCTACGAGGGGGATGAAGACCTTCAGGATATTATCGGTCTGTCCAAACAGATCACACGTCTTGCCGGTAAAAAGGGGAAAAGGGCCAATTTAAACGTCAGCATTTCTACATTTGTACCTAAGGCCCATACCCCCTTTATGTGGACGACTCAGATTTCCACGGAGGAGAGCAGGAGAAGGATACGATTAATCCAGGAAGGGCTCAGAGGAAGCCGGATCAGGGTCAAATGGAATCAACCTGAATTAAGCTGGTTAGAGGGTGTCTTCGCAAGGGGTGACAGGAGACTCGGCCGTGTCATTATAGAGGCGTGGGGACTCGGGGCGCGGTTTGACGCTTGGGGGGAGCATTTCAAAATAGGAGCCTGGCAGGAAGCCTTTGTTCGCACCGGGTTGGAACCCGACTTTTATCTCCACCGGGAAAGGCCTTTCCAGGAGATCTTACCCTGGGACCATATCAAGACAGGGGTAACAAGGGCCTTTCTCAAGGGAGAATGGATAAAAGCCAAAAAGGAAAATCTGACCCCTGACTGCCGGGAAAAATGCTTAGAGTGCGGCGTATGCGACCATAAAACAATTGATCCGGTCCTTTATAAAGACTCTGACTTATCGTCTGCCAAAGGAACATATATTCCCCCGACCTCTGAATATAAAACGAAGTATCGCCTTACCTACAGAAAGCTCAGCAGGGCAAAACATCTTGGCCATTTGGAACTTGCAAAGGTCCTCATGAGGGCCTTCAGAAGGGCAGGTTTGGTGTTGGCCTATTCGGCAGGTTTTCACCCCATGCCCAAGGTCTCGTTTTTTGCCGCCCTACCTGTGGGGACCGAAAGCATGGAAGAGCTGGTGGATATTGAGTTAATTGAAGCTGCAGATGTCTTTTCAATAAAAGAGAAAATCAATCATGAACTCCCCCATGGTATTGATGTGATCCTTGTCAAAGAGATTTCCCCTACCACAAAAAGAGGACGTATAACTGAAAATCAATTCCTGATTACCCTTAACAGAACAGAAATAAGAGAAAATGACCTGAGAAGATTTGTTGAAGCAGACCATTTTTCGGTTGTCAAAACCAATAAAAAAGGGGATCATGAGATCGATGCCCGGGCGCTTGTCAGCTCTATATCACTTGTTTCGCCAAACAAGCTGCAATTGACAATAAAACAGACAGCTGGTCCAGGGCTGAAGCCGACAGAGATAGTGAAAGGTATTTTTTCGCTGACGGATGACGACCTTCTCAATGTTGATGTTTTGAAGACCGGGCAGGTTCTGGCGTAAACAATTCCGATTTTTCCTGCTATAGTAGACAAGGAGAGACATTTGAAAAGCGTTCAGTTTCGTTCAAGATCAAGGCGCATGAGGATTTTAACCACAGGAATATATTGAATATTTCGAGGATTGAAATCCGAATGCAACGCTGAGATTGGGCGAAAAAGGGCGTTTTGCAAAGGTCTCAAGGAGACCTCCCCATGACCAATGAACTTATCATTAATGCCAGGTCTTACGAAACCAGAGTCGCCCTTGTTGAAAATGGGGTTGTTGTAGAACTTCATATCGAAAGAGATCGCAGCCAGGAATTGATGGGAAACATCTATAGGGGGAGGGTGGCCAGGGTACTCCCTGGTATGCAGGCTTCATTCGTGGACATCGGCTTAGGCAGAACGGCTTTTCTTTACGTTGCAGATGTTTACAGGGACTTTTCAGATCTTGAGCAGATGATGCTTGCAAATACCGATTCTGATCAAGACACCGATCTAATAGATCCTGGAATGTCACAAATTGATCAACCATATGATACCCCTCTGCAAATTGAGGATTTGCTCCATGAGGGTCAGAATATCATGGTCCAGATAGCAAAAGAACCTTTAGGAAACAAGGGCGCCCGGCTGACTTCTCATACATCACTCCCGGGGAGACACCTTGTTCTCATGCCCACGGTGAACCATATCGGGATTTCTCGAAGAATAGAAGATAAAGAGGAAAGAGAAAGACTCAAGGGAATTATCAGGAAAATAAGGCCCGGGCCACTCGGATTCATTGTAAGGACAGTCGCTGAAGATGGCACCGAAAAGAAATTAGAGGCCGAGATGGGCTTTCTCCTGAAACTCTGGGACAACATTCAGGGAAAAATGGAAAAAGGGACCAACCCTAACCTGTTACACAAAGACCTGTCCATTTCCCTGAGGGCGGTTCGAGATCTCTTTACAAAGGAGGTCGACCGTCTGATTATTGACTCTGACGAAGAGTACGAAAATATAATGGAATTTATCGATACGTTCGATCCTACCTTGAAGTACTCTGTTGAGCTTTATGAGGGAGCTGATCCTATTTTCGACGCCTTTGGCATTGAAATAGAAATTTCTCGGGCGCTTGGCAATAAAATCTGGCTGAAATCAGGGGGCTATATTGTGATTGAACTTACGGAGGCCCTCACAGCAATAGATGTAAATACCGGCAGTTACGTTGGCAAGAGAAACCTGGAAGAAACCATCCTAAAGACAAATCTGGAAGCGGTTAAAGAAATTGCCTATCAGCTTCGCTTCAGAAATATAGGTGGCCTTATTGTTATCGACTTCATTGATATGGAAAAACTCCCAAACCGTGAACGGGTGTCCATGGCCCTTAAAGATGCACTGAGCGGGGATAAAGCAAAAACAAATATCCTTCAGATGTCAGATCTGGGGCTTATTGAGATGACTCGCAAGAGAACCAGGGCGAGCCTGAATCGACTGCTGAGCAATAGCTGTTTCTACTGCGAGGGGCGAGGCACCCTCAAGTCAGCCACGACCATTTGCTACGAGATATTCAGAGACCTGGAAAGAGAGTACGCCAGCCCTGAAGAAGGGGGACAGGTCTATGTCATGGTAAACCCGGAAATAGAAACAGTCTTAAGGGAAGATGAGCAGAAAGCGATTATCGATTTGGAAAAAAGGATAGGCAGGGGAATCAAGATCATCGGCAAAAAAACCTTTCATTTAGAACAATATGAGATAAACCCTTAGTCCTTTTTGCGTTTTCTGCGGAGTTCAGCCAAACCCTCTTCTATCTCCTTTTTTGTAAAGTTTTTCTGGCATTTTGTGCATTGATACCGCTCTTCTACCATTTCGTCGTAGATTAATTCATCAGAAAAATTGACCCCGTGAAACCGGAGGGAAAAATTGTAAAGGGGACTGAAATCCTTGTTTAAACAGCTATCACACACAAAAAAATCTAAGACGTCAGACATAAGACTTCCTCCGTAAACTTATCGACCAAACGAAACATTAGAGAAAAACGATTGGGAGCAGTTGTATCTTCTTTTAACGTTTATTACAATATTTTTTTGCAGTGCCGGGACAATTCGATCAACATCTCGTTCAACAACCGCTGAAGTTTTCCTGATGGAAGATTCACAAGCTAAGGGCGAGTTTTTAACCCGCGAATGCAAGGAGTCATTAAATGTTTATCCTCAAAAAGATACTTGGTTCACTTTTTCTTCCTTTGCCTTTGTGCCTTTTGGTTTCTTTCTTAGGATTATTTCTGCTATGGCGCGGCAAGAGGGAGTTTACCGGCAAGGTGTTAGTCACAATCGGGCTGGTTGCCCTTACTATTTTGAGCTATGAGCCGGTTTCCAGAGCCCTTAACGCACCCCTCGATTGCAGGTTTGAATTTTACAAAACGACCTCAGGTTCACAAGATCCTGTAAAGACAGAAGAAAGAGTGGAATACGTTGTGGTGCTTGCCGGAGGGCATAATTCCGACCCTTCAATCCCCATAAGCAGCAGGCTGTACTCCCAGCCGCTGATTCGACTCATGGAAGGGATACGGGTATTTCGTCAGAACCCCGGGAGCAAACGCGTCCTGTCGGGATGTGGGGCATTTGACCGGTGCCCGAAGCGCATGTCATGGCGGATGTTGCCAGGTTTCTCGGAGTGGAAAAAAATGATATCATCCTTGAATCCAGATCCAATGACACAAAAGACCAGGCACTCTTGATAAAACAGATTGTGGGGAACCAACAATTCGTGCTGGTTACTTCAGCCATTCATATGCCGCGTTCCGTGGCACTTTTCAGAAAGCAGGCATGAACCCCAGCGCGGCCCCTGCAGGACAAACAGCAAGGGCCCGACAGGTTTTAACCCCTGATTTGTTTTTCCCCAAATCGATCTTCTTAGCAAATTCTTCGCGTGCCATGCATGAGTATCTGGGATTAATCTGGGCAAGTTTGCAGGGACAGATCTGACAGCACCGCTGAATCGCCAGACAAAATCCTGATGGATCTGTACAGTGGCCAGAATTTGATCGTTAATCGTTGATTAGACGTTAAAAAGCTGGTAAAGAGAGCGTATCTTAAAGGTCGTTATGTCGTATGGAAAAAACGTCTAATCAAAAAGAAAAAACTACCAGGGGAGCATTGGGGAAGTTCCTGCTCCTTGTATTTTTTTTGGTTGGGGCGGTCTGTCTTTTACGGCTTACCCCCATCAAGGATTTTGTCACACCTGAATCATTGAGCCGTGTGTTAGATGCAGCAGGATTATGGGCCCCGGTCGTCTTCATTCTCCTCGAAACGGTTGCCATATCCCTCTTTGTCCCGGCAAGTATCCCGATAATATTAGGGGCCGGGCTTTTTGGGGCCGGCTGGGGATTTTTCTGTGGATGGCTTGGGGCGCTGGGTGGTGCCAGCGTCGCATTCTTTGTGGGAAGGACTTTGGGGCGGGGCTTTGTTGCCTCAATAATAGGGGACCGGCTGAAAAAATATGATGACGGGATAGAGAGAAACGGGTTCACCGCGGTCCTTTACCTGCGTTTACTCAATTCTCCCTTTACGCCGATGAATTACGGTCTGAGCCTGACAAAGGTACATTTCTGGGACTATTTCTTCGGGACAGGGTTAGGGGTTATGGTTTCTATTTTTGTTATCACGTTTCTGAGCGGGACATTGAAAGAGGTGTGGGTCTCCGGTAATTGGGAAAATCTACTTGCCTTTGAAGTTATCTTTGCAGTGATTCTCTTTGTCTTTTCCTGTTTTATCCCCATGATCCTTAAAAGGGTTAAAAGGGAGTCCAATTCAAATTGAAAGGAGCTGTAACCGTTCACAGGTTCAGGGTTCAATGTTCAGGGTTAAGGACAAAGAAGGGTTGGAAGACTCGAAACCCTCGTAAAAAATGCTGGTTTTGCCACATAATTGCCAAATACCATGTTCCGGATTTGTGGTGATGTGGAAGCGGTCGGTTTTCCCGTACAAAACGTTTACAAAATGATGTTTGGTAATGAGAATGCAACCTTTGAACCTCTGAACCTTTGAACCCGTGAACCCCTACAAGGAGCTTAAACAAAAAATGACAACAAAACTGGATGAACTGTGCGTCAATACTATCAGAATGCTTTCAGCAGACGGCGTGGAAAAAGCCAATTCGGGACATCCCGGCATGCCCATGGGCGCTGCTCCCATGGCCTATGTCCTTTGGACCCGTTTTTTACAGCACAACCCTCTCAACCCCAAATGGCCCGCCCGTGACCGGTTTGTACTCTCTGCCGGGCACGGCTCCATGCTGCTCTACAGCCTTCTTCATCTCACAGGATATGATCTCTCCCTGGATGATCTCAGGGAATTTCGCCAGTGGAAAAGCAGGACACCCGGTCACCCCGAATATCTTCTTACCCCTGGTGTGGAAATAACAACAGGTCCTTTGGGTCAGGGATTTGCCGGCGGCGTCGGCATGGCCATCGCCGAGCAGTTCCTTGCTGCGCGCTTTAACCGTCCGGATTACCCGATTGTCAACCATTTTACCTACGGTATTGTCAGTGACGGGGATCTCATGGAAGGGGTCACGCACGAGACAGCATCGCTGGCAGGTCACCTCAGGCTCGGGAAGCTGATCTACCTGTACGACGACAACCATATCTCCATAGAGGGAAGTACCGACATCACCTTTACAGAGGAGACAGAGGACCGGTTCAGGGCGTACGGATGGCATGTGCAAATAGTAGAAGACGGAAATAATCTGGAAACTATCGAGGATGCCATCAGTAATGCAAGGGAGGAAACAGACAGCCCATCGTTGATTGCGGTCCGGACCCATATCGGCTATGGGAGCCCGGGCAAGGTAGATCATCCATCGGCCCACGGAGAACCATTGGGCAAGGATGAGATCCGGTTGACCAAGGAAAACCTTCACTGGCCCATAGAGCCCTCTTTTCTTATCCCTGATGACGTGGCTGATCATTTTCGTCCGACAGTTGAAAAAGGGAAAGAGAATGAAGATCTCTGGAAGGAAATGCTGCGTTCATACACTCAAAAATTCCCTGATCTGGCAGAAGAGTGGCGTAGATTCATGGATGGAGAATTCCCCGAGGGGTGGGACAGGGATGTCCCTTGTTTCCCTGCAGATCCCAAAGGGATGGCCACCAGGGTTGCCTAGGGTACAGTCCTGAAT
>PVMK01188586.1_pt1 | contig 28324 bp, 28 predicted proteins | sample 1853481 | NCBI WGS metagenome assembly PVMK01 (sample SAMN08533507, study PRJNA380276) | Marine sediment metagenome, whole genome shotgun sequencing project. | reverse complement strand
CTCCATCGTCGTTTTCTTCCAATGTCACAAGATTACCGGTCATTTTGCGGGAACCGTATCAGGCGATCTCGCTGGATTTGCGCCATCGATTAAGGTCACGTTCTTCTCTGGCCTGATAAGCTTGGAAGCCAAGGCGTCGTGCACGTTCACGGGTTGCTCGCATATCGGTTTGTGGATCAACAGCGATCAGTAAGGGGTTATAACCAGCCTTGACTAGCTGATGCAGTACTGAGCAAATCTTTTCATCTCCGGAAGGTGTGATCGCAATTATATTTGTCCCCCAGCTTTGTTGATTGCATGAGCGGGTGATCCATTGCGATAAAGAAACTTCTCGTCGAGGTTCAATGCGTGCGAGTCGCTCGAGCAATTTCATCAGATGCACTCTACCCGTTTTTGGAGGAATTGATGAATAAGGGCCGGAATCCTGCTTAGAAATTAGCCGACCGAGGCCGGCACCTTCGCGGTCAGTTTGTGGTAACTGCAGCCGTCCTGACTCTTCTTCAAATTGGTTTTGCCTATCTTCTCCATCAAGATCCAAGGGATCAATGCCGTTGGAAGCGAGTCCAACGGCCTGGCGATTCTCACTCAGGTGAGAAGCCAGCGACGCAGCAACCACTATCGCCCACTCTGGTCCGTCATACCGGTTTCCAGGGCTGTACTCGGAGACGTCTAGATTTAGGACAATATAGGTATCAAGGGAAATGGCCGGTTCGAATGTTCGAACGAGAAGCTCACCGGCATGAGCGCTGACTTTCCAGTTAATGTGCCTGATAGAATCATTAGTGTGGTAATCTCTTATACCAATAGGCCGTGCTGGATCCTCAAAGAGACGTTGCCTGGATTGCACCGTACCATAGGGTAAGCGTGATGGAAGGTCTAGCTGGCTAAGTGAAACTATTCGAGGGAATACAGTTAGATAATTCTCTGAAAGACGGGTACTAACTTCTCTCAGTCCAAAATAGTCGCCGGCAGAAACCAAGAGAGGACCAAGCCTGTAATACCCTCGCTTCATAGCTTTTACCTGATACGAGATACTCTATGTCTCTTTTGATCGGAAGGTCATTGTTCTTTTGGCGGCCTTGCCGACCATTAAGGCTGGGGGAACACTCTCATCTATCTGCAACCAGGGAATCGGCAAGCGGCTGCTGCTAACTATCTTCAGCTGGATGTATACCCGTTCTCCGAGAAATGCATTCTGATTGAAGTAACGCCCAACATGAACTTTCCTTAATACCCGTGGTGCGAGTAGTTGGCTAGTGATAAGAACGCCTAAGCAAACGTAGACAACATAGTAGATAAAATCCACATTGAGCAAAAATGCTGTCGCCAAGAGCAGTAATGACAGAATAAGGAGTTCGCTCATCGCAAAGTTCGCAACATGCTAAACCAGTAAGCCTAGACCTGAAAAGACAGGGATTGTACCGGATTCAAGGTCAGATAGTGTCTCCAATTTCCAAAGGTGTCACCTCAAGTGCTGCTGAGATGACACTATCAACCGTAACTCCACGTAAAGCACTTTCCGGGTGTAGAATACATCGATGTGCGAGAACAGCTGGCGCTAGTTCCTTCACATCATCAGGAAGAACATAATCGCGGCCTTTGATCGCTGCAAAGGCTTGAGCAGCTCTGTATAGACCATGACTTCCTCTTGGGCTCGCTCCTAGTAATAAATCCGCTTGCCGTCGAGTGGCGAATACAATGCTGACAATATATTTCCTAACTGTCTCGTCGACGTGAACATCCCAAACCAACCCAGCGAGTTCAGGAATTGTTTGACCATCGACTACCTGGGTAAGGCTCTCAATTGGGTGCTCCTTTCCTAAGTTAATGAGCAATTGACCTTCTGATTCTTCGTCTAGATATCCCAAGGTCAGGCGCATTAGAAAGCGATCCAATTGGGCTTCTGGTAGAGGAAAAGTACCTTCGTATTCGATCGGATTTTGAGTCGCCAGAACCATAAAAGGACGTTTCAAAGGCCTGGTGATGCCATCCACAGTTATTTGTCTCTCCCCCATGCTCTCCAGAAGCGCAGATTGAGTCCTTGGCGTAGCACGGTTGATTTCATCCGCGAGTAAGACGTTTGTAAAGGCAGGACCTGGTACGAAACTAAAGGACCGCGTTCTTTGGTCAAAAACTGACACGCCGGTCACATCACTTGGAAGAAGATCTGGAGTACATTGTATTCGCTTGAAGTCAACGCCAATAGAACCAGCGATGGACCTGGCGAGCATCGTCTTACCAGTACCGGGAACGTCCTCTAGCAGGATATGCCCCTCGCATAACATGGCTACGACCGCCAGCTCTATTATGTCTCGTTTTCCAATGATCACGCGTTCAACGTTATCCGAGACTGCCTGGGCAAATTGCTGGACTTTATTCATAGTTCTCTAGCTTCCGCGTCTTCTGATTACAGTGAATGTGGGATAATCTGCTTGTCGTGAAATCCGCTTCTGTGTTGAGGCCATCTTGATTCAGTATAATAGCACACAAGTAGTTGACATCGACCCCGCGTTGAAGTATCTAATTAGACGTGCCAAGCCTGGAAATCATAGCCTTAACCGGCTGATAACGCATGAAATGGATTCACAGGTTAAGTGAAGCGGAATAGAGCAGTAGCCGGTCAATCTAACTGAGAATCAGTAAAAGGCAGCCTTTGTCGCATTCATCCACTTTTGACATTAAATTGGCGAATGAGTTAGCCCGTCTTGAGTCGTACAACAAGCATCTGTACAGACCCAATACATACCTGCACAAGTGGTGGGCCAGGCGATGCGGTACAACTTTTCGCAGCATTCTCAAATACTTTGTCGAAGATAATGGCAAGAGAGGATATTACGATGCAGGCGGGCTGGAGGGATCCATAGTCTTAGATCCTATGATGGGGGGTGGAACAACGCTCCATGAGGCAATACGCCTCGGAGCAAACGTCGCCGGTTTTGATCTTGACCCGATACCAGTGGTTCAAGCGAGGGCATCGCTGTCCGACACAGGACTAAATGATCTCGAGATCGCTTTTGGCAACATATTTGACAAATTGAGTGACTCACTATCGCCATACTTCTCGTCTATTTGCCCTATCTGCTCGCAATCATCCCAAATTCGATTCATGTTGTACGGTCAAATGCGTGCTTGCCAATGCGATGAAGTGATCATGGTGGACTCATTGCTCCTCCGTGAGCAGTCAGACGGCGAGTCCATCCAATTGTGCCCAACCTGCCACTCCGTCAATCATAGGGGAGAGCCATGCGAGGAAGGGCGAGATCTTGACAAACCCAGAATAGTTACAAAGGGCTCGAAGAGATGCCCGCGCTGTGAAAAACCTTATAGAGAGATCACGGATGTGCCCTTCTACCAGAGGTATATACCGCTGGTAAAAATCATCAATTGCAGCGAGCATGGCGTTCGCTTTTCTTCAGTAGAAAGCATTGATTTGGAGTCAATTGAACGTGCAAACAGCCAACGAAAAATGGTTGAGTTCGACAATTCCTTAGAAATTAGAAAAGGGCAGAAATCCTCTGATTTGATTCGCAAGGGAATAGTTGAATACTCGGATCTGTTTTCCAGTCGCCAGATTCTTTATCTTCGAAAGGCGATCGATCTGGTAAAAGAATTGGGAAACAAGGAACGCCTGTTCATGGGACTGCTGGTTTCGACATCGCTTGAGTTTAATTCGATGCTCTGCGGATACAAAGGGGCGAAGATACGCAGGGCTGGGGCGATTCGACACGCTTTCTCCCACCATGCATACTCTTTTCCTTATACGGCGCTCGAATCGAATCCCGTTTATGCAGCTAAGGCATCTGGTACCCTTCAAAAACTGTTCCACGATCGGATAAGACGGGCGAGAGAATGGTCAAATCAGCCACGCGAACGAGTTCTGAGAAATAACCGGCGCAGATTCATCAACATTGATGGTGAGTTAGATCAGGGAAAGGAGGTATTTGACCCGTCAGAACTTGAGTCCGGTCGCGGTCAATATTTTGTGCGACAAGCATCGGCAGCAAACATTCCTCTGGCAGACAGCACTGTCGACTATATAGTCACGGATCCGCCATATTATGACAGCGTACACTATGCCGATCTATCGGCTTTCTTCCGGGTCTGGTTAAGGCAGATGCTTGACGGGGGAGACGCGGCCGATATCCGATGGGAGTACGACCAGTCGACGAATGCGGTTCCTGTAAAACGGTCTTCGGGTCCGGTCGACGAAGATTACACGGGCATCATGAGCCAGATATTCAAAGAATGCCGACGAGTTCTTCGGAGCCCACATGGTAAGCTGGCTTTTACCTTTCACCATTGGGCTCCAAGAGCCTGGTTGACCTTAACAGTGGCGCTCAGACGAGCGGGCTTTGAGCTTTTGGAGATTCAAGTCGTTCACTCGGAAAACCCCATCTCAGTTCATATTGCTAATATGCGTGCGTTAACTGACGATGCGATTCTGATTCTTGCGCCATCTCTGACTGAGCGCCAGTTGATGTGGGAGCTACCAGCTGAGATCGAGCGAGGGGACAGCGCTCAATTTAGCCGAGAATGTGCTACGGTTGTTAGGCTGGATGCTAACAACGGATCTTGCTGACGATGAGCTCAGCAAGATTTGGGAACGAAAGCTAGGCCGAAGGTGACACTAGTTCGTGTTAGTGAATCCACCGCAAAGAATTACAGGCGAATCTAGCCTGCCAAAAAAGCGTCAAGATTATCTTTGCTGATCCGGTAGGAGGCGCCAATCTTCCTGGCTTTTAAGTCACCGGCTTCGATTGCTGCGACGATGTCACTCTCGGCGACCTGAACGAACTCAGCCGCCTGGGCCGGGGTCATAACGGACGGAATCTGGGTCGCTGCGGCCGCCTGCTGTTGCGCTGGTTGCTGTTGCTGCTGCTGTTGCTGTTGTTGTTGTTGAATGGCAGACATACCCATCATGCCAATACCCAGTTCGCCAAGACTGCTGCCACCACCACTCTCAGCGGCCGCCATACCGACGTCGAGCGTCTTCATTTGTGTATAGCTGGTGCCGTAGCCCATGCGTGTCACGACCTCAAGGGATTCGGGGTGGAGCCCCATACGGATATTGAAGTCAACAAGGGACATGCCGATGGCGTCGAAATCGGTTTGCAACAGGCCGACCAACAGGTCATTGAGGTCCTGTGAAAATGATTGGAGCTGAGCAGGTCCCAGATTCTTAGAAATGGCGAGCTCGCTAAGTTTGTCTTGCATCATGACGCCCAGCAGGGGATCGAGACGGTCTTTTAGTTGGGGTAGGCGGACACTGTTACGAAAGGCATCCATCGCTATGAGAAAACGCCATGGTTCCTTAACCTTTGAGACGTAGGTTCCGTTGCCAATTATCGCGCTTGCTCCCGGCGGGCGATTGGAATGCTCGACAAGAATGGGCGCCGTAGTTCCCCATTTAAAAGTCATATCAGTAGTCTTGATGAAGAAACATCGGCCGTAAACGGCGTATCACCGCTGAATGCAGCTCCGACGATCTTCTCCAGGAGCGGCAAGTTGGCAGTAGTCAGCACATGCGTTCCGGGCTCTAAGGTTCCCAACGCCTCACCACTTCTCACAAAGACGGCGACCTCTCCTGGATTTACAATGCAAGGCGAGCCGAGGCGGATATCGCCTGGACCTCCCTTTGGAAATTTCTGAAGTATCTCATCTCTGAGCCAGGGTTCTGCAATTACTCGGTCAAATATGCGCGCCATTATACTTACTCCTTACCTATTGGTGACTATAGAAAAGGGTTCTTCCCAACTCTTCCCAACTCTTGCCAACTCTTACCAAAAGAATCTCAGATCAAAAATCCGGATCGCCTATATATGGCTTCCGTAGCCTATAGAAAGAGGTTCGGACCTCCTCTTGCCAACTCTTAGCAACACTTTCTAGAACACTCTCAGATCAATAATACTAATCGCATATTTATGGCTTCCGTCGCCTATAATGCCAACCGCAATCAAGCAACCCCCGAAAGAATCTCCTTTCGAGAATCGAAAGTAGCGTTGGCCTCCTGGAGTGTGCTATCGAGGGTTCGAATTGCTTCGTCGATATCGTAATCATCGAGGGTTGCTTTCTCGACCATATCAACATCAGCGTTAATTTGATCGCAGTAGGCGAACATTGACTCGTCAAAGGAATAGATTCTTGCCAAATCATCTTCCTTAATCTTCACCGCATCGAAAAAGCCTGCATAACCCTGGGGCGCATCCCGAACTTTTCCTATCAACCCCACAAGCCTGGTATCGGCCCGACCCAGTGGTTCGGCAAAATCCATCGCTTTTACAATATCACGACCCAGCTCCTGATGAACATTTGTGAGGCTGAGCCGAGAAGCTTCTAGACGCGAGGCAATTGTTTCACGGAGAAGCTGATCAGCTTCTCGTCGCCGGCTTCGTTCGATATAGCCGCTAAAGCCAGGAATTTTAGCTGCCAGGTCGCCGAGAGCCGAAGACTCGTCCTCAATCTTGTCGTACATGTCTGGCAGTGGCTCTTTTTTCATCTTGGCATACTCCTTATCTATTGGATCAAGGGCCAATAAATGCATCCTGATCGCTACTTGTTAAGTATAACACACGTTATTCATCGTGGTTACCGGAGGTGGCTCCATCCAGCCACCGTTCGAAAATGCGATCCAGGATTCCGGTTGCCTCCAAAGTGGTTAAACCCTCGTTAAGTTTATCTAGAAGCTCATCATTGTTTCGTTTCACAACGATGGCATAGGGTTCAGAGCTTAGAGCTTCGTTGCTAACTGTTATCCCGGGAGTTTGGGATGCGAATAATCTTCCGGCGACGCTGTCGACAATCACAACATCGGCTTCATGGTCGACCAGCGCCATAAACACCTCATCGACACTTCTATAGGGATTTATTTTGAGAGTACCGTTCTGTCTCTGCAATTGTTTGGCGAGGATATGTCCTTCTGATCCAAGTTCCACGGCAATGATGCTGCCTTCGAACTCTTCTGGTCTTTGGTATGGATCAGAAGACCGGGAAAGTATGAACTGACCTGCGTCGTAATAAACCTCGCTATAGGCGAAATCCCTGGTCCGTTCAGGCATGATCACCATGGCCGAAATGAGAGCATCAACCTGATCTGTAAGGAGTGCATCGTACAAACCATCGTAACCAAAATAGGTGAAACTCGCCTGCAGATCCAGTTCTTTCGCTATGGCATTGGACAAATCGACGTCAATTCCACGAACACCATCCTGCTCAATCAACTCGAAGGGAGGGTAGGTAGGATCCAGTCCAATGCGGATCGTGCCCGACTCCCTGATTCGCTGCCAGGTATCTGAATCGTTCTTACATGCCGCTAGCGAGCACGAAAACATAAGTGCGAGGAAGAGAGCAGAAGCTCGCCGATGAAGACGAGGGTGGTTCTTCCAAATCTCTCTAATCATCGAATCCAGGCCTCAAACAATCAATCGTAATACAACACCAAGAGAGACTGTGGAGGTGAACATTGGGCGTGGCATTATTTAGCATTAGATTGATGATCGCTTCTGATCGCAACTCATACGTATTAAGACGCAATGCGCTAGTTTCCGGTCCAGATTTTCAGCTCATCATATAAAGGTTTGTTAACGAATTCGGGTGTTATTAGTGTGTAGTAATCCATATAGCTGTTTGTAGGAGCCGGAAATCGGAAGGACCAGATGGCTAATATATCCACATATGGCCAATTCTCTTCTGCGAATTCGAGCGCTGCGATCGTATAGTCAATTCGTTGCCCGGGTTTGACCGCCATTGTCCAACGAGGATGATCGTTCCAGCCTGTTTCCGTCACGACGATAGGCGTTTCAGAATCGCCATACTCAAGCATGACATCCCGGATTAACTCGATTCGTCTGAAGTTAAGCATCTCTGAGTCAGGAACAGATTCGGGTGGTGAAGTCAGGCCGTAAGCGTGCACGGCAAGACCGTCGAAGTATTCGGCCGCCCCCTGTTCATACATATCGGCCAGGTAATCAAGATCTCCATACCCCCATGGCGATTCCGATGGTTCGAGCGTTGGCGCAAGTGCCCCCGCTAAAATCCGCATATCAGGATTGGCTTCCTTAACAGCCGGATAGATAACCCGGAGTAACGCAACGTATTCACTGGCGGGTACTTTTCTATACCCCCATTCGTAGCTGAGGTTTGGCTCATTTCCAATGATGATGTAGTCAACTTTGTCCCGGTATCGCTCGCTGAAGGCAACTGCGAAGTCGGCGAAATGTCCGTAGCCATCGGCATCCAGGTATGTAAGGGGTGTATCGTCGGGTCTTGCCCAACCTGGCGTCAGACCAAGCCGGGCGATGATCTTCAGGCCCTGATTATGGGCGTGATTTATAACCAGATCCGGGTGATCCCAGGCAAAACCCCCATTTTCAGCATGATAATATGCCCAGGGGAAAAATTCAACGATCCATTCGGCGCCCATTTCCCTGACTAGTTCCAGACTTCTCTTTATCTTCCATGGTTCCACCTCGTCTGTGAGCCTTGTGTGGACGCCAAATATCGGATGGTTCGATTCGACAGTTTGAGCCGGGCCCAAGGCGACTAAATCTGGAGCAGGTTGCAAGGAGCTAGCGATCGCCAAGAATAGCAAGAGGCGTACTGCCGGCAGAAAGCGGATTTCTTTGCCTATGGCTTTTTGAACGAACACTTGCTTTTGTTAGCCCGTTGTGGTCAAGGCAGCATTCATCTCCCTAAAATAGTGTTCTGTCCACCATTCCAATTGGTCGGCAATTGACTCGATTCTAAGATGATTTGGAGCACGCCGGTCTGGAAGTGGCTTAGGGGGAATAGAGGCAGTGCTGTATTCTGCACGACTGAACAGCTCGTTTCGTAGCTGGATGTTTAGCAACTTATTCTGTAGATCGTGAACTAACACTGGCAAATCGTTGTCCTCACATACGATAAGTGAACGTGGAAGCGTGTCGATCAGGCTTTGGGAAGGGAGGGTTGCCAGATCTCTTAGCACTCGCCAGCGCTCGATCTCCAAATTCTCCAGTGGATCCATTCCCCAGGCATGTTCGAAAGTACCGAGGGCAAAATCGGCAGCTCCCTCCAATTTTAGAATCAGTCGAAGTTGGGCCGGGGTTGACAACTGTAATCCGCGAAATTCGCCGGCGATCCGATTGGCCACGGATTCCCAGTCGATCGAAACAATCCTTTTGGCAAACTCTTCAGGAGGTAAATCTGGCAATACTAGAACAAGCCGGTTTTCAACCGAGTACACCGCCAGAAGCACTTCCAGTACCGGAGCCGTTCCAGATTCTTCCGTCGCTTTCCAAATCAAATCATCGTGGCGGTTCATCTGGAAGGCGATATAACGCTGGATACCGGCGTAAATCTGAGCCTGTGAGTTGTCAGACGAGAAATCTTCAGCTAAGTATTCATTTGCTAAACGGCGTAAACTGTTGCTTACTCTATCTGATTCCTGCTGGGAAATCATGGTTGGAGCGAGAACAACGGAAGCTTGCATTGCCTCGCTGGCAATCCGGGCTAATAATTCGACCGGTTCGGGTATCGGCGGATCCGAGATCAATGACTCGCCGGCTAGTTGTTCGCCAGTAGTCACCAGATCATAGGCAAGGATTGGATCGAGCTGAACATGCCGGAGAAAGCTAGCTTTCCTCGCTACCAGAGGAACCTGGCCCAGCTCGTTGCTATGAAGATGCCACACTTGCTTAAGTGCCTTGCGAACATCCAATAACCGCGTATTGTCGCTAACTACTACAAGCAGGCTGATGCCGGAAGGAGAACTGCCATAGGAGCAGGCCGATAAACCCCCGAAGTTGTAAAGCGCTGTCAGTCGATGGCCTAGGGCTCGCTGCAGAGCGCCTAAAACAGCGTACACGGCCTTCAAATTTCGATTGCTCTTCACAGATGAAATTATACACCTCGCTGATTGCAGGCGCGAATGATGCGGAGTTGATTCTGAAAGGTATAATAACCAAAATGTGGAGGTTTCGTTGGCCAGAGTTTTCTTAACGGGTGTAACTGGTTTTGCCGGATCACATCTAGCGGACTCGCTGCTCAGAGATGGACACGATGTTTTTGGTCTGGTGCATCCAGCATCAGGTCACCAACCTTTACCCGAGGACGCTAATTTTCAGGCCATTGAAGGGGATTTGAGTGATCTCGGCAGCATTATTGAGGCGTTTGCTGAGGCGGATGCATCGGTGGTATACCACCTGGGTGGTCTGGCATCTCCAGCACTATCATGGGAAGATCCAGCATTCACAATGGCGATCAACACTGGTGGGACGGCGAACGTGCTTCAAGCTGCAGTAGAATCCGGACGACCTCGGGTCATCGTCGTTACGAGCGCCTTGCTCTACGGTTCGCTCGAGGAGACAGATCTTCCTATCGACGAGCAAACTCCACCAACTCCGTCGCATCCGTATGCTGTGAGTAAATGGGCAGCCAGCATTCTCTGCCAGCTATATTGGAAACGTTACGATCTACCAGTGATAGAGGCTCGACCGTTCAACCATATTGGTCCGCGCCAGATGCTTGGATTTGTTGTCCCCGATTTTGCCAGTCAAATTGCGGAGATAGAAATCCGCGGGTTAAGGCCGATTGTTGAAGTAGGGAATCTAGATGCTGAGCGTGACTTTACGGATGTGCGGGACATCGTTCTAGCCTACAGAAGGTTAGCCGAGACCGGTGTGCCCGGGGAGACGTATCTGATTTGCTCTGGGATGCCAGTCTCCGTTCGGCAGATTCTTAACACATTGATCGAGGTATCGGGGATAGAAGTTGAGGTGATTGAGGATCCGGATCGTTTCCGACCGCTAGAGACCCGGAGCATCTATGGAACTTTTGCGAAGATCCACCGGGATACAGGTTGGGAACCACGGATTCCCTTAAGACAATCGCTTGCCGATGCCTACGGCGAGTGGCGAGATTACTCTAAAGATGAGCAAGAATAAAGAACGAATTGACAAGTTATTGCTGGAAAAAGGTCTTGTGGAATCTAGAGCCAAAGGCCAGGCAATCATCATGGCAGGAGAAGTTCTGGTCAATGGAGAACCTGTTACAAAATCGGGTCAATTGGTTCCAAGGGACGCCGTATTGCACCTCGTTGCCCCGCCACCTTACGTTAGCCGTGGTGGCATCAAGTTGGCTGCTGCTCTGGACAGCTTTAAGATTGATATATCTGGCCGAATATGTGCCGATGTGGGGGCTTGCACCGGTGGTTTTACCGATGTTCTACTTCAAAACGGCGCCTCCAAGGTTTTTGCTATCGACGTGGGATACGGGCAGCTCGATTGGAACCTGAGGAATGACAGCCGCGTTGTCGTGATGGAACGAACAAACGCCAGGTATCTCGATACGCTTCCGTCCGAGGTCGACTTTGTCGCTATCGATGTTTCGTTTATATCACTGAAGCTGGTGCTACCCGCGGCAGAGGGATGGATCCAACCTGAAGCGGATATCGTTGTCTTAGTCAAGCCTCAATTTGAAGCAGGACGGAAATATGTCGGCAAGGGTGGTATTGTCCGTGATTCAGAGGTCCACCGGGAAGTGTTGTCAGACCTCCTGGCCTGGACTTCTGGAAGAGATATTACGCCTGTGGGCTTAATTCGATCGCCAATAACAAGGGTTAACAGCAACCTGGAGTTTCTGCTGTGGCTTCAATCGAGAAAGGGTTCAGATGTTTCAACCGAGTCGTTGCTCCAGAGTGCTGGATTTTCAGATAGTTGATGGCTTGACAGACAATGTCGATGTTAAGTTCCGCGTCGAATCGATTCATGGACAGCGCGCTGTGCGATTTTCACTTCAACAGTGATCTTCAGGCCTAGAGATAGATAGAACTATGAACGGAACACAGATCAGCAGCGAGGAGACATTTCGGTCAACAAGATTTGGCTCGAAAGCCAGGCTTCAGGTGATTATCCTGGCAAGTTTATTGTCGGCTTTTCTGCTACTCGTGGTGTTGGTAGCCGCCGGTAACGCGGACGTTCTTCTCCAAGTCGATTCTAGCGATCTCTCAGAAAACTCATTTAACATTCAGGTCGTTGGTCATCTGGGAGGGCCAGCTAATTCCGTAGTAGCTGGGGGCGGGGTGGCGATCGCCGGATTCTCGAACGAGCTGGCGGTCTTAGATGTTTCAGGCACGCCGCAGCGTCTGGGATATGTTCGCCTGAAGTCGAAGGTCGAGGATATTCTTTATGATGATGGATTCGCATTTGTGGCCGCTGGCGGAACTGGGCTGTGGATCGTCGATGTATCGATTTTGGATAATCCGAAGATAGTCGGGCACTATAACACGCCTGGCTTCGCCCAGGGACTTGCTAAAGAAGGAAACATGATCTATGTTGCCGATAGCTCGGACGGGCTGCGGATAGTAGGCGTCATTGACCCAAGCGCACCATTTGAACTGGGCCAGGTACTTCTGCCCTCGACTGCAACTGGTGTCGCCTCCTCCGGCCGGTATGCATATGTATCCATGGGCCAGAGTGGTCTACAGATTGTAGATGTCATTAACCCAGTCGATCCGGTACTGAAGGGAAGTTACGATACGCCAGGATTTTCGCATGAGGTCGCTGTGGGCGACAATCTAGTGTACCTGGCTGATGGGGCGGAAGGACTTAACATAATCGATGTAAGCGACCCTGGTAATCCAGTCGGGGTCTCGCGACTAATTCTCACCGGTAACGCGAGAGATCTTGCTGTGGACGGCGATTATGCTTATATCGCGGCCGATACTGCTGGACTTCGAATCGTCGACATTTCAGAATCGCTTAACCTTCATGAGATTGGATCATTCTCATCCGGTGGAAGATCGATTTCGGTTGACAAAGCGGCTACGATGATATATCTGGCTGATTGGTCTCGAGGGATGCAAGTTGTTGATGTCTCCAACCCAGCCGATCCTGAGGCAGCGGTCGATTTCGAACCACCCTCTACCGTTCAAGGGGGAGTCGTCGGCCGTGGCGAATTAATCTTCGTCGGCGATGAGACTGGATTTAAGGCAGTCGACACAAGTAATCCTTCATTGGCAGCGCCTATTGGCGATCTATTGCTCGATGGTGGAAACAGGCAGCTAGCCTTAGACGGTGATCTGCTCTATTCGGCCAGCGGTTATGGTGGCCTTCATATCGTAGACGTAAGTGATCCGCAAGATCCCAGTCATCTAGGGAGTTATGACTCGCCAGGTTTCGCCTCGGATATTAATCTGGAAACCGGCTATGCTTATCTGGCTGACTTTGACCAGGGCTTGCGGGTGGTTGATGTCTCAACTCCGACGAATCCTGTCGAGGTGTCAAATTTGATATTGGATGGATCTGCGGTGGCTATCAAAAGGGAAGGGAGTTTACTATACATTGCTTGCTCAGGCGGCGGGCTGAGTGTGGTACAGGTCCAGAACCCAGCAAGTCCTTTTTTAGTCGCTCACCACCCGACATCCAATAATGTTCGTGATCTTGAGTTGCGAGACGATTATGTGTATTTGGCCGACGCAGCAGGTGGCTTGGCCGTACTCGATGTTTCAGTACCTACAAACCCAGTTGAAATTGCCCGGCTAACGTCCGTAGGATATGCAATCTCGTTATCGATATACAATGGGTTCCTGTATGTAGGCAATCAGCGGGGGGGTCTTCACGTGGTCGACATATCAACACCCGAGTCACCCCAAGAAACCGCATATTTCTTCTCGGAAGGGATAAAATCTAATGTACTGGTTGGCTCTGGGGATGCCTACTTGACCAACAACAGTAGAGGGCTGTTGGTGACGACCGGCGATCTGGCCATTAATGGCCTGGTTGTTGATCATAACGAGCAGCCAATCTCAAACGTCATGGTGCAAGGTAGCTACGGGAGGTGGGGCAGCACAGACATTTCTGGGACGTTTAGTGTTGGGGGGTATATGCCGGGTTCCTATAGTATTGCCCCGTCATTTCAGACCGGGCATTCCTGCCATATTCACAGACAGTGCAAATTCCACAGAGCCACATGAACCCCCAGTTTACAATCTTAAGCGCGCCGATAACTGCGACGATAGAACCTGGCCTGGCATCAGACGTCGTGTATTATGATGTTCAAGATCTTCCAACTCAACTCCATTTGCCAGTGGGAACTGTTACAAACTCGTCGGTTCTAGAAATAACGCCGACGTTAAGCCTGGGGACAGTTGACGATGAATTCGCCGGTCATGCCTTTAGATTAAATATTACGAATGATGGCGAGAACAGTGGCGAATTTCTTGAGCCTGTGGACATAACTATTTCGTATAGCGATCTCGACATTCGATATATTGCTGCGGAAAATCAATTATGGCTGAGGTGGTGGAGTGGGGGCGAGTGGCGAGATGCGGCCGAGTCGTGCTCGCCGGTTTCGATTTATCAACGCCAATTAGCTGATAATGTGATCTCGGTTGCCGTCTGCGGGGTTGGAGAGTTTTCACTCATGGGACCGGCTAACCGTGTATATCTGCCAATTATGAGTGCCCAGGTCGAGTAACCGGAGAAATTCGTCTCCACTTAAGCAACTACCCGATTTAAACTAGTCTCCGGCTAGCGTTCCGAGTGCGACGTCGATCGGCCGAAAATCCTCTTCCGGCCGAGGAGCGGATGGGATAAGAACGGTAAACTTCGTGCCTTCTCCAAGCCGGCTCTCGACGGCAATGGTGCCTTCGTGGAGCTCGACAATTTCTCGACAGATGGTTAAACCAAGACCGGTTCCTGGAGCGTTGCTTGCCCTCGCAGCTTGGCCACGATAAAACCTGTCGAAAAGATGAGGAGTCTCTTCGGCCGATATTCCAGGACCCGTATCGCTCACAATAAAACACACGGCAGGCTCTCCGTTCAGTTGATCGGAGCGGGCACTGACAATCACACCGTCGCCGTCTTCGGCATAATTTATTGCATTTGCAACCAGGTTGGAAAGTACTTGTTCCAATCGTCGGGCATCGGCTACCACCAGTGGTAAATCGGAATCGAGATCGATGGTCAGTCTTACATTATTGGAAGTCGCTCGCGTTAAGAAACTGTCGAATACTCGTTCAACAATTATTCCCGCATCGGTCGGCTCCAGCGTGGAAGGGATGCGACCGGTGTCCAGCGCTGAGAGATCTAACAGGTCCTCGATAATTTGCGCCAGACGATCAGACTCCCGCTCCAGCACCTTGATATAACCCTCACGTTTTTCAGGCTTTCCTCGCTGCAATAGCATTAGATAAGTCTTGATCGTCGTAAGGGGCGTCTTTAATTCATGAGAAACGCTTGAGATGATATTGGACTTTAAGCGATCGACCTCTTTAAGTTTTGTAATATCGGCCTGGACACCGACGTAACCGGTGAGTTGCCCGGCTTCAGACCTTATTGGGGCTATGGTAAGATTTACATCACGGGAAGTCCCATCTTTTCGCCGCAACGTTAATTCTCCCCCCCATTCCTGTCCCGAGTATACAGCTAGCCATAGATCGTTATTAGGTGGAGAATCCTCTTCATATTTCCAGACCTCAATCGGTTCACCTATTAATTCCTGGTCCTGATAACCCGATAGATCAGCCATGGCCGGATTAATATAGAGGATCTCGCCAACCGGATCGGCGAAAAATATGCCTTCGCCTGCGTTATCGAGTATCGCCTGGGTGCGATCTCTCTCCTCACTTAGCTCCGCAGTTCGTTCTGCGACCTGATCGGCCAGCCGGTCAGCTTGCTGCTTCAATGCCTCGTACAAACGGATGTTTTCGACCACTGGCGCGATCTGGTTTGCCAATGCTTCTAGAAGCTCGATGTCGTCGTGTGGGTAGAAGTCGTCGGGATCACGCCGACCTAATAGCCAGATGCCAATAACTTTGTCACGAGTAAGCAGCGCTATCGGCAAGAGGACCCATGGCTGATAACTCTTCGCAGCCTCGACAGGTGATCGATATCTCCCTGATCTAGTTAGCATCCCTTGGAGTTCGTAGTAGCTGGCAGGATGGAGTTCCATATCAAGGTTTTCAGAGTAGATTTCAACCAGATTGTTGTCATCAAAGATGTAAAGAGCGGATTGGCGAATTAGCAGAGTTGGCATTATCTCCTTGGTCAACAAATCTACCAGGTCAGCTCGCTCTAAGGCAGATGGGATTCGCTTTGCGAAAACTCGCAGAATGTCGTCAGGATCATGCTCAGTTCCATAGGCGATCCGGCTGACAGTTTTCTTGAAGCGTGTGAGTATGGGTGGTGCTGCTAAAATGAAAATTATCGACGCAAAGAGGAGATAAATTGTCCGTACCTGTGGAGTTGATATCCATTTCTCGGCAAACAGCAAAACAACGATAAAAACCGTTGGATAAATCAGGATGAAACTGTAAAGAGTTAAGGCTCGGCTTGCTCTAAATTCTAAGGCGCCTAGCTGGTGCTTGTAGATGGCATAGATGTAGAAGAACGGCAGGATCGGAATGGCGATCGCCGAGATAAATAAAGCCAGGGTGCTTCCGACCGAATTGCCAACAACCTGCGGTAAGATGACAGCCATAATACCGGGACCGAATGCAAGGACAATGCCGAGCAACATCAACCTTGCCGCGATTTTCTCGGCCGGCAGGGCAACTTTCCTGACGATCCTAATCAGAATCAGAACAACACTTGCAAGCGTCGCCAGAAGAAGCCCAGCGGGAGGTGCATCGCTAGGGACGATCTGGGGAATTTCAAGGATCGATAGAATTATTGCCGTAGTGTAAATGGATGGAAGAACAATTCTGCTGAAACGCTTGAACAGAGGGTTTGGTACGGTAAGGTGAAAGTGGATAAAAATCGGAACCATCAACCAGGCCGAGGCACCTAGCACTAATCTGCTTGAACCAATTCGCCATGCGGAAACAGCTCCTGCAAGCACCCATATGGCGGTCAGATACATAAAAGCGACCAATAATCGCCACCTGGTATCCCGTGGCTGCAGAAAGAGGAGTACGATTGTGCCCGCAGCCCAGAAGGGGAAAAACCACAATGTCGACAACAGCCTCGTCAATGTCCGGCCGAATGCCGGTGTCTGCATTGTCAATTCTATCGTTCGGCCATCGGCCGTCTTTAGATTTGGCACCGTGTCACCAGGCGAAAAGCCTGCGAACGGCACCGTGGTCCGATCTGCTTGATATTCTTCAAACGATAGACTTCCGATCTCGATCAGGACATCGTCAATGGATAACTCTAATTGCTGCGAATCGTTAACTTGCCAGCCATCCGAAGTTGCCGTAAAAGTCATGCCGGGGTAGGGGGTGAAGAAAAGGAAATTGACTGCGTAGTAGATGTAGAGAACGAGCAAGGATATTGACAACAATACATATGGCCAGTCAGATCTACCCAGACGCTTGAGGGATGAGCCAATCACGATAACCCCTCATCTGATGCAGATGCTCCTAGCGGAGCGGATCTCAGGCTTGATAAATCGATATCAACTCCACTGAGACTGAGTAGATTGGTTAGGGTCTTGCCGTATTCGTCAAGAGTCTGGGTAATTGGTTCCCTGTCTGGCAGCGTCAATTCATCCAAAATTGTCCAAGCCTGACGGTATCGTTGAACTAGCTGATACGCTGCGTAACTTACCGCACCACTTTCGATGAGAAGATGCTGGGCCTCAATAAGAGCTTCGAGATCGCCATTCTTTACGCTTTCCAGCAAATCAAGGAACTTGTCTTTTTTTGCATACTCAGCATTCATGGCGAATATGATAAGAAGATTATTTCCTTGCCGGATCCAATCGGGATTTGCTGGAGTAGCTAACGCATCTTCCAGGTCATCCTCGATCTGGATTATCTCGCCGATTACGATGCCGAATGAGTGAAGGCCATCGGCAATTTCATCCGATGCGCCGGCGAATAGAGCACCGAGCCTGTATGCCGCTCCGTAGAAGGGTGTACTCTTGGTCTTGACGACATGCCAATAGTTCTCCTCTCCGGGAAGACTCAAATCATCCAGCTGCTGGCCGTATGAGGTCGCTAACACCGCTTCGGCCAGGGTACTAATGGCCGCATTCTTTTGTGCTGAACTGATATTAGCGTTAGCGATCAATCTGAACGCGGCTGCTTGAAAAGCGAGAGCGAGGTTTGCTGTTGATCCTGGCCCACGCCGGAAGTGCTCACCCCTGGGATCATCGTCAAGCATGTCATCAACCAGCATGATACTGATCTGGAGACAGGCTATAGCTGCGGCAGCCGGCAGCGCGTCGGAAGCATTCCCCCCGCTGACCTCACATGTAATAACTGGCAGCTGCCAATCTGGATGCGGTGCCCCCCCGGCTCTCTGGAAAACGTTTACTAGATCTGTCCAAGCTGAAACTTCGGGCAGATTCCTGATTTGCCTCTTAATATCCTCGCTGGAGACTATTTTTGGCAATGCTAGCCTGCTCTTCTAAGATCGAAAGCTGTATGCCATCAGGCACTAATTCGATACTAGAACCGGCCTGGATTGTGTTCTTTTCTGAGGTCAAAAATTTAACCTTCTGTCGACGATCAGAAGGCAGGCTTATAGAACACGTACCAGGCACACTGTACCTAGCTAACAGCCTATGCCAACTAATGTAAAGTAGCAAGCAGGTCTTAAGTACTATTCTATTGTCAAAAACTGGTCTGCGGTTACCAGGACCACCCAGACCACGAGCCCCATGTCTGCGCTCCCTTTACAGCAGATGAAAGCTCGTCCACATCTTCGATGGTCCCAAGCCTGAGGATGGCATCTAACAAACCTTCTTCCTCGGTGTCAGATTCCAGTAGGCGCTGGAACACCTCTATGTTGACAGGACTTTTCATTGAATTCTCTCCTCATTTCCATTTAGTTGATACCAGTAATTCTGCAGAATATCATCGACGAATCTTCTGAAGAACCGATTAATGCGAAAGGAAAACTACTTTTCAATAGCCGTCCTTTTGAAAAAACGAGCGAACGTTACCAAGACCAACCTGACCACGACCCTAAGGGGCGAAACCCTTAACCTCCTCGTAAAGGTCGTTTGTATCGTCAAGCCCACTCAGCTTCCGGATGGCTTCAAGTATGCTATCCTCCTCTTGATCAGAAAAAAGTAGCTCCTGAAACTTTCTAATGTTGTAGTATTTCATAGGCGTGCCGGAGTACGTCACTACGGTAAATCTAAGCCAAGTTTCTAGATATCTTCCTATACAACTTCACATCAACAGCTATCCACGTCATATTCTTATCTCAGGCAATGAGAGAAGATTTGCACACAATCAGACCATTATCTCGCTTGTGCGTTCCCAATAACTGGAGCAGCAAGAGAAAACAATGATCCAGATGATCCATATTCGACTGTTTTTGTCTTTGAATCTTGGAACAGGTTCGTTCCCTATGCGGGTTATGTTGCTGCGCACACCACAACCGAGCAACTGCAGTCTGCCATTTTACAGCTCTGCCATTGCGCGATGAACGCGCGCACAGCAACATTTAGCCAAGATTCAGTCCCATTTTGATAACGAGGAATCTGCAAATCCCGCGCATTAGGGAATTACCGATTCCGTGCTTCTTGCACCCGGAAAATAATCTGCAAGAACTCGTGCGCCGCCGCCGAAAAAATCCCCGTCTCCCGGCAGTTATGTATTGCGCGATGCCTGTGGTGGCATTACGTCACAGTAAGTAAACAGGCTATCGTATATCGTTGTACTCAGGTAGGTCGGAAGCGCCACCAGTCGACCATTTTATATATCGACTCTTATGGTAATAGGTCGCACTTGAAAGGTCAACCCCTAGCCATGACATAATATGGGGCGCCGGTTTGAAAATTAACGCAGTCTTTACGCTCTTTCCCAAACCGCCTGACAAACCAGCCTTCTTCGACCGTAACTTGTATGATTATGTAAATTATGTATCATTCCTGATGTTAGATGTGAGTTGTCGGCGCATTATTCGATTGAGTCGAACAGACGAAAAATGATTCGCTCTCAAGTTCGGTTGTTCCTTGGCCAGGCTACGAATGTCTTCGCTGAAATGAAGATGCTCGAGTCCTCCTGTTTGCCCAGACCATCGTGAAAATCTATTCTAGAGTTATCTTTCCCTTTTTGTGTCGATTTGATCCCGAACGCACACACGACATTGTTATCAATTTACTAGAGCGAGCCCAGGCTTCATCCGTTGGCAGACCGCTGCTGCGAACAATCGGAGGACGCGTTCCGCGTCAGGAAGTGACGATTAGCGGGCTAACATTTCCCAATCCAATCGGGGTAGCTGCCGGCTTCGATAAGGATGCCAGGATAGTGGAAAGTCTCTCTCTTCTTGGATTTGGACATATTGAGGTCGGCACTTTAACGCCAAATAATCAACCGGGAAACCCTAAGCCGCGGATTTTCAGGCTTCGTGCAGACAAAGCATTGATTAACCGCATGGGCTTTCCCAGCGAGGGAGCAAAGACCGCTCACGATCGCCTTCAAGAATCATCGCTGCGTTATCACGACGCGGTGCTTGGGGTAAGCATCGGCAAGCAAAAGGAGACGCCTCTCAATTTAGCCGTCAATGACTACGTATCTGTGATGCGTACAATCTATTCGGCTGCAGATTATTTTGCGATTAATATCAGTTCGCCCAATACGCCTGGGCTGCGCGACCTTCAACTTTCAAGATATTTGGATGGACTTCTCAAAACGTTGAACGGTGAAAACTTGCGGCTAGCCCAACAGCACGCCGTCCAACGACGCCCGCTTTTTGTCAAGATATCGCCAGATCAAACTTGGTCAGAAATTGATTCAATTCTGGAATATTTCGCGGAGAACAAGATAGACGGAATAATAGCTACAAATACTACTGTTGACCGCACGGGCTTAAACAACGGAAATGCCGGCGAGGTAGGTGGTCTGAGTGGTCTTCCGTTAGCCAGTAGAAGCAATGAGATCATCGCTTATATCACTCGTGCTACAAACGGTGAACTCCCTGTTATAGGAGCAGGTGGAGTTTTCACCGCACAAGATGTCCGGTCAAAAATAGACGCTGGTGCCCTCCTTGTTCAGGTCTATACTGGTCTGGTCTACGAAGGACCTGGAATGGTCGGACGTATTCTACGAGAATTGGAGAAGTCATAGAGGAGAACAGTTTTTTGTGCAACGCTTTGCTTGGGTATAATCCTGGGTAAAGTTCGGTTTATTTGATGAACATTTATCATCAGAGCGGACTCGATTGAATGTCAAGCGATGTGGATCGATTTAAAGTAACTGTTTATGGTAGAGTTCAAGGGGTCTCATTTAGGTACTATACCCGCCGTGAAGCTACCAACCGTGGGTTGACGGGTTGGGTCAGAAATGAAATGGATGGAAGTGTCAAAGTGGTTGCCGAGGGTGATAAAAAATCACTGGAAGGTCTTTTGATGTTTTTACATCGAGGTCCTCCAGGAGCAGTCGTTGAAAGGATAATACCGGTGTGGTCTACCGCAAGCAGGGAGTTTAGCAGCTTCGAAGTTCGCTGGTTATGAATGGGCATCGCGTTCGTCTAGCCTGGGTGATACTGCTAAGCAGTTTTACTATTTGCCTAGGCATATCATTCTTTATTCCTCTAGGAATTCGAGAATATGTTCAGCGATCTACTCGCTCACTAAGCGTTAACGTGCAGGCAAATCAAGGAACGATTCGCCTAAGTCGAGGAGAGAACGAAGATGCGGCGGTTTTTGCAGGCGAACCAGCTCAGAGTCTAGATCCTAATGGCTCTGTCCTGACAAGTCCGTTCGACCAGGCGCTATTGATAGTATCTACTCCCGTCGAAGATCTTGTGCTCGCGCGTGCTCAGATCTATGGAAATTCGTCGATTACTGTAGATAGGGCAACGGCACCTCGTTTCTCGGCTAGTTCAGCTGACAGTATTCTTAACTTACGTATAGATCGCGGGCGCATGCTTCTAACGATCCCACAAACAGAGGAAAGGCCTCTTGTTGTGGAGTTGATTTTTCCACAGGGAACGAGTCTTATTAAAGAACCTGGTCAATATTCAATATTGTCTTCGGACACAGAGACACAGTTAGCCGTTTTGCAAGGAGAAGCTGAGGTTATTGCTGGTGAGCATCAAATGAATATCTCAGTTGACCAGAGAGTTATTGTGCCAATGGACGATACACTAATCGGTCCATTGGATTCTGAACGGGATCTAGTAATAAACGGCGATTTCAGTAGTGGCTTTGACGAGTGGGTGTTCTTGAGCCACAATTTAGAAATTCCGGAGCAACCCACGGTTGAAGTGAAGATCGATAAAAAGGAAGGTGAGCCGACATTGGGATTCCGTCGTCTGGGCATTGGGCATGCCGACAGTGGCATTCGGCAGATAGTTGACGAGGATGTTACAGACTTTGACGATCTGAGACTAGCACTGAGTATGCGCATCGACGAACAGAGTCTTGGTGTTTGCGGTGAACAGGGAAGTGAGTGCCCACTTATGGTTCGTCTTGATTATGAAGACGTGAATGGAGTAGACCAAACCTGGCTCCAAGGGTTCTACGCTCAGGGCACAAAAGGTCCAACGACTCCTGATATATGCATCGCTTGTCCCCCACCGTTAAACGAGCATTTCAGGTTACCTTTTGGCCAACTTAGCTTCTATGAATCTGAGAACCTGCTGGAGAAGCTTGGGCAACTAGGAATTCTTCCGAGGCGAATCAAGTCCATTACGCTGATCGCTTCTGGACACACTTTCGAGACTGAGATTGTCGACGTATCCCTCCTGGCGAATGAATGATGGGTCCCAGTGCTAACATAAACCATCCAGTTTGCCAACAGATTTTAGTCGAATCCCAGACCCCTCTCCTTTAAGGAGACAAACTTCTGCCGCCCCACTATGATGTGATCTAACACATCAATATCTAGGAGCTTACCTGCACTTACTATCTGGCTGGTAACACGAATGTCTTCGGGCGATGGTGACGGATCTCCAGATGGATGATTGTGGGTGACAATAATAGCTGCTGCGTTTTCTCTGATCGCCGGTCTAAATAGCTCTCCTACCCTCAATACCGATGTGTTCAGACTACCGATATAGATCGTTGGGGTAGAAAGGACATGATTGCGGGTATCCAGTAGAATCAGACGTAGATGCTCCTGTTCCAGGAAGGCCATTTCGGTCATGAGAAGATTCGCTGCGTCCGCGGGCGAGGTTACGGTTGGTCTGTCTTGGGGTGTCGTTGCGATTAGACGCCGGCCGAGTTCAAGACTGGCTTTAATCTCAACGGACTTTGCTTTCCCTATCCCTTTCACAGACTCCATCTCGGGTATTGATGCCCGTGCCAGGCCCGGCAGTCCGTTGAAATGGGCAAGCGTCCGTTCTGCAAGGCGAATGGCATTTTCTCCCCCAACCCCGGTCCGTATGACAATGGCGAGCAACTCCGAAGTTGACAATGAGCGCTCTCCGACCTGAACCAGTCTCTCTCGGGGGCGATCTGAGACCGCCAAATCGCGCATCATGGGTGTATATTGAGAATGGTTTTCATCTTCCATAGTACTTTCACCCGTCTGCCTGCTTGAGAAGCGGTGAGATAACTAATCTCTCCTGTCGGATATCAGGATATGGCGCTTTTGATCAATAAAACGATCTCGTCCCATTCTTCCGGCAGAAGATGTAGGCTCACGCCTCCCAGCTCAACGTGGAACATGTAACCGACCTGTTCCTCTTCACTGCGCCACACAATCATGTTTTCGGTTTCGGCTAGGATATCGTTCTCATCCATGGTTTCCACTGGCTTTCTCCCATTTGAACGTCGCATATTCGTGTCTAAATTGGCCTCGTATTGTCGACTCTAAATACGGAGCAATCAGATTTATCGCCGTCTTACTGTAGATGTATCCAAAGCTATGAATTTTCGAAGGGAGGAAGGTCAAGCAGCTTTTGATATACATAGAGCAGGACCATCTTCGCGCTGGCTAGCAAGGGCGCAGCTAGCAGGATGCCGAAAACCCCAGCAACACTGGCGCCAATCAAAGCGCCAACAAAAACGATTAACGGGTGTAAGTTTAGGCTGCGTCCGATTATTCGAGGCACCAATACTATGTTCTCGACTCTCTGAATTACTGCGTAAAGCCCAAGGACTATGACTGCAAACCAGAATGGCCCTACGGCGCTACCGAGCCAACTCGAATCAGCTTGAAAGAAAGCCACGAGCACGGCCGGAATTGCGGCTAATACCGGCCCGATATTTGGAATAAACTCCAACACTCCAGCTATTAGGGCAAGCATCAACGCGTTTGGTAAGCCAATTATTAGCGCAGTAATAAAAGTAACGAGAAAGATGATGAAACCGAGGATAAGTTGACCCCGCAAAAAAGCATTCCAAATACCGCTGATCTCCCGGCCGAGACGTCCAACGTCTCCCTGGTAGGCTACCGGCGTCATCTTGACGACTGTGCTCCAGAACGAGACGTGATCCTTGACAAAATAAAACGAGACGATAACGATAATTGCAAACCAGCCAAGCGTCGTCAGAGTTCGGGTCGCAAGAGTGCCAAACAGGCTAAAACCTTGCGGTCCCACTGCCCTTATAATCTCGATTAAATTGGCACCTAAATCCTCTGTAACATCCCCGAGATGAAAATCATTGAAAGCATCCAGTAGACCCACTGCTGCCAGTGGCTCGTTTATATAATCACCCAATTGTTCGACGTACTCCGGAGTATTGGCTATGAGATTATTTGTCTGGGATATGAGCTGGGGAATTGTTATGGTTGGTATGGCGATCAAGATGGCCACAATGAGGAGGTAGACAATCGCTATCGATAGGTATTGTGATAGTCCTGCTCTTCTTCGTAGGAACTCTACAGCTGGGATAAGGATATAGGCAATAACAATCGACAGGATTAATGGGATCAGAAACGAACGTATGCGAAATAGAGCCAAGAACGCAATAACAAGCAGGATGACCACCACGATGCGCTTGGTGCCGGCTCGCCAACGTGGAGATACGATGACAACCTTTTCAGGCTCAGATTGCGGCTCGTCCGGCGTTTGCGATGTTAACTCTTCGTCCACTGAGGTCCTCTGTGACCAATGATTAACTGGCACCGAAAGTAATTATAGCCGGGATACATCGCCTTAGAAAACCTTCATAAAAAAAGCCCCGGTACGTTATTACCGAGGCTTCCATATATTATTTAGAATACTACAAGTTACCGGCGTGGCCGTCGTCTACCTCCGCGATTGCCGCGCCCACCACCACTACGAACTGAATCGTTGGCGATTGCTTCCTCCAGCGTCCAGTTTTCCAATACTGCCTGTCGGGATAATCTGATCTTTCCGCTTGCCCGGTCGACGGCCGTGATCATAACCAGAATCTCATCTCCCATTCGGACCGCGTCTTCGACGCGATTTAAACGCTCGGAGGAGAGCTGTGAGATATGAACCATGCCGTCTACGCCTGGTGTAAACTCGACGAAGGCCCCAAACTCCGTAACGCGAACAACCTTTCCTGTGAATATCTGTCCAACTTCTGGCTCTCGGGTAATATCTTTTATTCTCTCGATTGCCTGTTCTGCTCCATCACCCTCGACCCCAGCAACGTAGATTGTTCCATCATCCTGAATGTCTACGGATACATCAAAATCCTCTTCGATGCTGCGAATGGTGCTGCCACCTTTGCCAATAACAGCGCCAATTTTCTCGGGATCTATTTGGACGCTTAACATACGAGGCGCCCATTCGCTCAATTCTTCGCGCGCGGCGGGGATGGTTTCTGTCATATTCTCCAAGATCTCAAGTCTGCCGGCACGGGCCTGAGCTAACGACTCACGAAGGATGGCCATCGACAATCCTTCAGTTTTGATATCCATTTGCAGAGCCGTAATCCCTTCTGTTGTACCTGCCACCTTGAAATCCATATCGCCGAGATGATCTTCCATGCCCTGAATATCGCTCAGAATAGCGTAGTTATCTCCGTCGATTACCAATCCCATTGCGACGCCGGCAACAGCGCGTTTCATCGGTACTCCGCAGTCCATTAGAGCAAGACTTGAAGCACAGATGCTTGCCTGGCTAGTGCTGCCATTGGATGACAAAACCTCTGATACGACCCGAATAGTATAGGGAAATTCGGTCTCATCCGGCACCATCGGCCGGAGTGCAGTCTCGGCAAGGGCGCCATGACCAATTTCTCGTCGTTTTGGTCCTCTCAGAAACCAGGTCTCGCCGGTGGAGTAGGGAGGGAAGTTGTAATGATGAAGAAATCGACGCGTATCCTCTGGGTAGAGACCGTCTAACCTCTGTGCTTCTCTTAGGGTTCCAAGTGCGACTATTGATAGAACCTGTGTTTGCCCTCTTCGAAACAGTCCAGAGCCATGGGCGCGAGGACTGATACTGATTTCAGATGTAAGTTCGCGGATGTCCGCGTAGCCACGTCCATCTGGTCGCATACCATCAACCAAAATCCTAGTGCGGATCTCCTCTTTGAGTACTTCCTTTATGATATCGCGAATTACTTTGGGATCGATTGTTTCATCTTCAGCGACGAGGGAATCGACGATCTCGTCCCGAAGTTCATCTACCGCTTCGTTGCGCTGCTTTCGATCTTGATGCTGGATTACTATTTCCCTGATGCGGTCGCCAACTCTACCTCGAACGGTTGTGTTCAATTCGTCATCTATGGATATCTTGGTGACGTCACGATGTTTCTTTCCGATTTTTTCGCGCATCTCAAGTTGCAATTCGATGAAGGGCTGAACCGATTTATAACCGAACTCTAACGCTTCAATCATGTCCTCTTCTGAGAGCTCGTTTGAACCAGCCTCGACCATTATCAATGCGCGTTGGGTTGCCGCCAAACGCAGGTTTAATGTACTTTCTGACATCTGACTTATGGTGGGATTGGCAACGAACTCGCCATCAATCTTCCCAACTCGAATCGCTCCGATTGGTCCATTCCAAGGGATGTCAGATATTGAAAGGGCAGCGCTGGCCGCATTAACCGCCATCACGTCCAGATGGTGGAGGCTGTCGGAAGACAGCGTTGTAATTACGATTTGGACTTCATTTCGCATACCTTTTGGAAAAAGGGGGCGGAGAGGGCGGTCAGTCAGCCGACAAGTCAAGATAGCATCTGTTGTCGGCCGGCCTTCTCGGCGAAAAAAGCTTCCAGGTATTTTGCCTGCCGCATACATCTTTTCTTCATAATCCACACTTAGAGGGAGGAAATCGAGTCCTTCCCTCGCGTGTTTTGACATGGTTGCCGTGGCAAGCAGCATGCTATCGCCAATTCTGGCGGTAACTGCCCCACCGGCCTGTTCCGCAAGCTTGCCGGTGCCAATAGATATTTCGTGGTCTCCCACTGTTGTTGAGAATATCTTCTCTTCTAACATTATGTAAATTTCCTCCGTTGTACAGGCTGGTAAGGCCAGGATTCACAAGCCAGCCAGAGCACGATCGCAATATATCGGTTGGCGGGCCAAGATTCAGGCACATCAAAATGACCGTAGAAAAGTCTCCGGTCAGATACCAATTATGTACAACTTCTACTATGGGGTTAGGAGGGTTTAGGGACTGGGAACTGGCTCGCATTCGATGAGGCTAAGTATTCCTCATGCGGGTCAATACCCAATTCCTAAAGATTCACTCCTTTCCCTAACTAATATTCAAAAAACACGCAGATGCCACAGCATTTGCGTGGTGATTATCGGATCAGCGACGCAACCCCAGTCGATCGAGTATCGCTCGATAACTTTCCTGATCGGTCTTGCGAAGATAGGCTAACAGTCGCCGTCTCTTGCCGACCAGCATGATCAAACCTCTACGGGAGCTCTCGTCATGTTTGTGACTACCCAGGTGTTCCTGAAGTTGCTTTATCCGCCGATCGAATATAGCTATTTGAACTTCTGGCGACCCAGTGTCCCCGGGGTGCGTAGCAAATTCTTCAATTATTTCGGACTTTTCTGCCAATGATAAGGGCATTAGAATATCTCCTTTGTAAATATGAGCCAGACAGACGTCGTGCCGATTACGTCGTTCTATCGAGCAACAACCAATTATAACGGACGAACAATCCTCACGCCAATCCCTCCCTAGAGCTTCCGTGGCCGAGGGAAATCTACATAAGAATTACATGAATACGAGAAGGACGGGAACCTCTTGACAAAAATTATCTTCGACAGATAACCAGCCTTGATGCGATAAACCATCGATATACATCACGTTGTAAGACGATTCTTGCTGATAGGGTACACGATTTGCGTTCTGAAAGTTATAATCGAATGTGCTTCTCTTTTGCTGCATTTATTTACACATGTGTGTGCGAAGGGAATCCTGAGGGCACGATTAAGAGTAATCCTGTGACATCCTTGCAAGATTGGGCTGCTGAACTTGCATTCAGATTGGCGAGTTGGAGCCCAGTAATTGTAAAAGCACCGGATTGCGCTTACATATCATCCGGATCTCGCTTAAACCGATGTTAGATA
>PVMK01123308.1_pt1 | contig 28326 bp, 21 predicted proteins | sample 1853481 | NCBI WGS metagenome assembly PVMK01 (sample SAMN08533507, study PRJNA380276) | Marine sediment metagenome, whole genome shotgun sequencing project. | reverse complement strand
GCACGAGGAGATGCCAGTGTTATCATTCCCATTGCCAACCTGAGTTTTATTGTCGCTCTGGTTGTTTCCATGCTGATGGGGATGGAGAGGTTGACGAGGCGGAAAGGGTTCGCATTGGCACTGGCAGGCATCTCGATAATATTGCTGTCCCGGGTTTAGCCGCCCTCATGCCCGCATCTCTATTGACTTGGCACTCATTAAGGTGTGGAATCAACAAACTACGAATACGATCAGTGCATATTCCAACAAAGTTACATTAAAATGATAACCCGCCATTGTGGAGATAACTAACATGAAACCATTTAATTCCAGCTTCACCCGTCGTAATTTTCTTAAAACCTCCGGCGTTGCAGCGGTCGGCCTCACATTCGGCAGCAACGCCGCGTTTGGCGCAGAAAAGCTGAACGTTTACAACTGGGACACCTATATTGGTGACGAAACACTCAGTAATTTCAGCAGCACCACCGGCATCGAGGTGCAGTACGACCTGTACGCCAATCTCGAGGAAATGTTTGCCAAATTCCAGGCCGGTAATCCCGGTTATGACGTCATCGTTCCGAGCGACTATATGCTTGAAACCATGATTGCGGCAGACATGCTGGTAGAACTGGATAAATCCAAACTGCCGAACTTCAAGCACGTCGACCCGAATTTCCTCAATCCTTCATTCGATCCCGGCTGCAAATACAACATCCCCTATTTCTGGGGTTCGGTGGGCCTGGGTTACCGCAAATCCAAACTGGGTGAGGTCGACAGCTGGAGCGCGTTGTTTGACAACCCGGATCTGGCCGGCCGAATGGCGATGCTTGCCGATTCCAGGTTTGTCATGGGTGTTGCACTGCTTTATCTTGGTTATTCCGCCAACACCATCAATCCGGATGAGATCGATGCGGCACGGGATTTGTTGATTGAAACCAAAAAGAACCTGAAAGGATTTGTGCCGGACAGTGGTCAGGATATGTTGATCGCCGGAGATATCGACCTGGTGATGGAATGGAATGGAGACATTCTCAAAGTCATGGAGGAAGACGATGACCTGACCTACGTCATACCAAAGGAAGGCACTGTGATATGGATCGACGGACTGAGCATTCCCAAAGGCGCACCCAATATCGAAAACGCCTATAAATTTCTGAACTTCATCCACGAACCCAAAGTGAAGGCGGAGATCGCCAACACCATCCACTATGCCACCACCAACAGCGCGGCCAAGGAGTTTATCTCTGCGGAAGATCTCGCCAACCCGGCAATTTATGCATCTGACGAGGTGGTTGCGAAAAGCCAGGCGCTCAGCGATGTGGGCGACAGCCTCCAGCTATATGACGCCGCATGGACTGCAATTCAGGCATCCTGATCCGGACACATAAAACCAGTTATAACGACAACTAAAACAGGTGTTATCGCTCCCGAAGGTGGGCGATAACATCTTCATTTTTTGATCGTGGGAGGCTTGACCGGGCAGGGTGGCACTAGCCGAGTCCGCCTGGGGACTGCAACAACTCTTCAGTCCCGCCTGGCCCTTCAAACCCACATAGCTGGTAAACGGATCAATCCCCCGTTCGGGCGACCCCATACCTGCCCATAGCAATGGAAAATTGGCGTAATAATAAAATTGCATTCTTCGTCCTGTCGCTGCCGCCGACAGCGTGGCTGGTTGTTTTCTTTACGGCACCGCTGGCCATCATGTGGGTTTACAGCTTTGCAGACCGCGGTCCCCAGGGGCAGATCGAACTCGCCATCAATTTTGACAACTATGTCCGGGCAGTTGAATGGATTCATATGGGTATTATCTGGAAATCGGTGTGGACGGCCGCAATCACCACCGCCATCACGTTTGCCATCGGCTTTCCTCTCGCCATGGGTATTGCGTTTGCGCCACCACAATGGAAAAACCCGCTGTTGTTACTGGTCATCCTGCCGTTCTGGACCAATCTGCTAATACGAACCTATGCCTGGATTGCGGTTCTGCGGACCCGTGGATTCCTCAATTTTGGACTCGAGTGGGTTCACGATAATCTGGCTGCACTGGCCACAATGCTGGGTCTGCCCGGGTTAATGGGCCAGTTCGAACCGCTCGACCTGCTCTATAGTCATAATGCAGTGGTCATCGGGCTGGTTTATGTTTATCTTCCATTCCTGGTATTGCCGATTTACGCCACCCTCGAAAAGCTGGACAAGTCCTATCTCGAAGCCAGTCTTGACCTGGGTGCAGGTCACTGGAGAACCCTGTTCTCCATCACCTTTCCATTGGCGTTACCTGGCATTATCTCGGGTTGTTTTCTCGCCTTTATCCTCTCCATGGGGACATTCCTGACTCCAGACCTGCTTGGAGGCACGAACAGTGAGATGATCGGCAACCTGATTGCCCGTCAGTTTACTGCTTCGAGAGACTGGCCGTTCGGCTCCGCCCTGTCATTTTTGTTGCTGTATTTCACCTTTATGCTGCTGTGGGTCCGCGCTTCCATGGCCAGCCGCAACACCGGACCGGTATGATGAGAAGCCGCCGCCTTAACGTCAATCCGCTGGACTATAGTCGTAAACTATGGATGCGGTTTGCCATGGGCTTCACCTTTTTCTTTTTATATTTTCCCATCCTGTCGCTCATCGTTTTCAGTTTTAATGACAGTAAACGAAACATCACCTGGCAGGGCTTTACCCTGAAGTACTACGAAAAAGCATTTAACAACACGCAACTACACGATGCCTTTGCCAATTCGCTGATCGTGGCTGGCGTATCCACATTCACCGCAACTATTTTGGGGGCTATGTTGGGGTTGGCTCTTTATAAATTTCGTTTCCCGGCCCAGGGTCCGTATGAAGGGATGGTTCATCTTCCCATTGTCATTCCCGAGATTTGCCTGGCGGTCGCCATGGTCGCATTTTTTGCCACCGTAGAAGTCCCCCTGGGGCTGGTAACCATTACGGTCAGCCATATAGCATTTTCGATTCCATTTGTTGCCGTGGTTATTCGTGCCCGCATGGCCGGATTCAATCTCTCGCTGGAAGAAGTGTCCGCTGATCTTGGGGCAAGCCAGTGGCAGACATTCTGGAATATCACATTTCCTTTCATGAAACCGGGCCTCGTGGCCGGTGCTCTTCTGGCATTCACACTGTCGCTGGATGACTTCGTAATCACCTTCTTTACATCCGGACCGGGTTCCACCACGTTCCCCATCAAGATTTACTCAATGGTTCGGTTCTCGGTGACACCCGAAGTGAATGCGGCCTCGACGGTGCTGATTGTAATCACTTTATTTTTAACTACCCTGGCTTTATGGATACAGTCAAAATCCCAACGAAAACAAGCTAATGCCTGAACCCTCTAAAACAATCATCTCCGTGCAGGATGTGACCAAGCGATTTGGCAGTTCTGTGTTGGCGGTGGATAACGTCAACCTGGAAATCCGCGAAGGCGAATTTTTCGCCTTGCTGGGGCCGTCGGGCTGCGGAAAAACCACGCTGTTGAGAATGATCGCCGGGTTTGAAACCCTCAGTGAAGGCGCGATACTTATTGATGGTGAAGATGTTTCCGGGGTCGAGCCCAATCGCAGACCCATCAACATGGTTTTCCAGTCCTATGCTGTGTTCCCGCATATGACCGTGCAAGAAAATATTGCTTACGGATTGCGTGTTGTCGGTACCCCAAAAAACGAAATTGACACCCGCGTCAGCGATGCCATAGATCTTGTTCGACTATCGGGTCTTGAGAAACGCAAACCGGATAAACTCTCGGGTGGCCAGCAACAACGGGTGGCGCTTGCCCGGGCGTTGGTCAAGAAGCCCAAGGTATTATTGCTGGATGAACCGCTTTCCGCGCTGGATGCCAAGTTGCGGGAAGCGATGCAGATCGAACTGGTGCGTCTTCAGGAAAACGTCGGTATCACCTTTATCATTGTTACCCATGACCAGAAAGAAGCCCTGTCCATGGCAAACCGGATTGCGGTGATGGGCGAAGGGAAAATAATGCAAATTGCATCACCGAGGGAACTCTATGAATACCCCACATCCAGTTTTGTCGCCGATTTCATCGGCCAGGTAAACCTGTTCGAAATCAGTGACCAGAAATCCGCTGGTGGTGGCTTGAGCCTCAATGTTATGGAACTTGGCAGCGTTCTGTTGGAAAACGCCGACGGCAATCTTCAATACAGCCAACTCGCCATCCGTCCTGAAAAAATTGACGTGTCCAGAGAAAAACCCGTCACAAAAGGATTGGTCACGCTATCCGCAACCCTGCAGGATATCTCGTATATCGGAGATCAGAGCCACCTTTATTTTGAAACCGCCAGTGGCAGGAATGTATCGGTCAGTATTCAGAATCGTGAACAATCTGATCGGTATGTCCCAAAGCGGGGCGAGAAAACCTGGCTGTCGTGGCCTCCATCGCTGTTTCAACCATTGACAAATTAGAGGCGACCGTATTGTGAGCGAGAGTAAAACCATTGCCTTCTTCCCGGAAGCCGCCTTCGGTCCTGCCCTGAATTCCGTTGGTATTGCCCAGGCCTGTGAGACGCTGGGTCATAAAGCCGTGTTTCTGACCGACCCTGGAATGAGTGGTGTTTATTCTGGATACGGATTTGAAGAGCACATCGTCAATATGTCAGAGCCCATGGAACCCGAGGCAATGGCCCGGTACTGGTCGGATTTTATCAACGGGCATATTCCAAATTTCAGGAAATCACCCTATGAGCAGATCGACAACTATGTGAAGGAATGCTGGGACGCTATCGTAGAGACTTCGGTATGGGCAGAAAAGGATTTACCGGCCGTGCTCGATCGGGTCAAGCCTGATGTGGTGTGCGTGGACAATGTTATTTTGTTCCCGGCCATCAAACAATATTCCGCACCGTGGGTGCGGATAATTTCCTGCAGTGAGAATGAATTTCCCGACCCGGGCATCCCGCCGCACCTGTCGGGCTGTGGTGAAAACGATAGTGCCTGCTTCGAACGATATCAGGCCCGATTTAATGAAGTCATTGGGCCCATTCATCACCGATTCAACGAATTTCTGGCCAGCTGTAATGAAGCGCCTTACCCCCTGGGTGAATTTTTTGAAGCATCCCCGTACCTGAATTTATTGCTCTATCCGGAAGCGGTAAAATTCAGCCGGAAAAACCCGTTGGATCCAGACCGGTTTCAATACCTGGAAGGCTGTGTCCGCGCTGATGAACCCTACGAGGTCCCGCAATTCGGTAAAAACAATGACAAGCCGTTGCTGTATATCAGTTTTGGCAGTCTCGGTTCCGGTGACACGGATTTGCTCAAAAGAATCATCACCGTGATGGACAAAATGCCCTACCGGGCACTGGTCAATGTCGGTGACTATGAAAGCGAATACAGTGATCTACCGACCAATGTGAAAATCGCCGACTGGTACCCTCAACCGTCAGTAATTCCCCAGGTTGACCTGGTCATTCACCACGGCGGCAACAACAGTTTCACCGAATGCCTGTATTTTGGTAAACCGGCCATCATCATGCCATACGTCTGGGATGGCCATGACAATGCCACCCGGGTGCAGGAAACCGGCCATGGATTAAAAATGCCCCGTTATGACTGGAGTGATGAAGAACTGGCTGCAAATATTGAAATACTGCTGACCGATGACAATGTCCAGTCGAAGCTGGCGGCGTCAGCCACACATATGCAATCCCAGAGCGGTACTGAAAAAGCAGCCAGATTGCTGAATGAGCTTCTAATTAGTACTGATTGAATGAGGGTCTCGGGTTCAGCCCAGTACCAGGGCAGGCGTGGATTTTCAGGATTTCCAGACTCCTTCACGGGTCAAATCGTCCATAACCTCGACGATAGATTCCCGCAATACAGAAACCAGCGTATCAATCTGGTCGCGATCCAGTATTAGCGGTGGAGAAAGTACATTGAGGTGGGCCACAGGCCGAACCAGTACGCCACGTTTTTCAGCCGCATCTGCTATTCGATTACCGACCTGAATTTCCGGCGCCAGCAGTGATTTGGTTTCCTTGTTGGCGACATTTTCAACGCACATCATGAAATGACTGCCGCGCACGTCACCAACAATATCCAAATCACTTAACGTTGCCAGTTGCTGTTCGAGATAGGGGCCCACCTCCCGAATATGCCCACACAGATCTTCCCGCTCCATAATTTCAATATTTTTCAGCGCTGCGGCGCAACACACCGGATGGCCTGAATAGGTAAACCCATGGGTCAATAGTGTACCGTCAGTCTGGGGCTCACTAATCACATCATAGAACTCATCAGACAGGATTGTTGCGGAAAGGGGTGCATAGGCTGATGACAGCCCTTTGGCACTGGTAATAATATCCGGCACCATGCCGAATACATCTTCGGAAGCGAAAAAGTAGCCAAGCCGGCCAAATGCAGTAACCACTTCGTCTGCAATATACAGTACCTCGTGCTTTCGGCATATCTCGAGCATCCGGACGTGGTATCCCGGTGGCGGAACGATGACGCCGCCTGCACCCATAATGGGTTCGGCGATAAATGCGGCGACATTTTCGGAGCCGAGTTCATTGATTTTATCGTCAAACTCGTTCACCAGCTGGTCGCAAAAAGCATCCAGCGACAACCCGTCCGGACGGCGATAGGTATTGGGTGAGGAAATTCGATGAATCAATCCGTCATCGATAATATCGAAACCCGTGTGATCAAATTCAATCCCGGTCAGCGACATCGCGAGGTAAGTACTGCCGTGGTAACCATCGTACCGCGTTATGATTTTCTTCTTGGTCTTTTTACCGAGACGATTGAAATAGAAGTGAATCATACGGATGGCGGTGTCATTCGCCATGGATCCACCGGTACCGAATTGAATATGGTTAAGTGTGCCGGGGGCCAGAGTCGCCAGTTTGTGCGCCAGTTCTGCTGCCGGTATAGACGTGTGGTGCCCAAATGAAGAGTAGTACACCATTTTTACCGCCTGCTCAGCCATGGCCTCGGCGATTTCCTTTCGGCCATATCCCACATTGACGCACCATAACCCGCCGATGCCATCGAGATACCTGTTACCTTCAAGATCGCTGACATAAGCCCCTTCCGCTTCAGCGAGAACCAGTGATCCTTTCTCTTTAAAGGTCGCGAAATCTGTCCACGGATGAACGTGGTGATCCCTGTCTTTTTTCCAGATATCTTTTGTATCGTATTCCTGGTCAGCTTGTGTCATGGGTAGTCATCTCTTGGTTTAAACGTTATTGCCGGTCACAATATTGACGATTTTAACCTATGAGCTCTCATTAGTATTACTTCTGACCATCTTGGGGTTTGAAACTAGCGGCGTAGTAAAAACTAGTAGCCGGTCAATTCCAAATATCCCTTTCCAATTTGCCTGTCATTTTCGGTGACAGTTACCATACCTTCCCAGTAATTCACGCTCAGGTTGATCTCCTGGTTGTTTATAACCGATTCAACGACTAATTTTCTTTGCTGCGGTTTTATGTAGAGTTCCCAGGCTACAGGATATTCAGCCCCTTTGGAATTTGTCCACCAGCGTATTGGAATTAGCTCCAGGTTGGTATGATCCAGTGAGACTTGATCGTTATCCGCTGTCACAATAGTTCCGGCACTATAGGGATCACTTCCTCCCTCACGGTTTCTCAAGTTGTAGAACATCAGGTCTGTGCCCTCGTCCAGTTGCAGGGAAAACCAGTCCCAGCCAGTTTGATTCTCTCCAAGAGCGCTGGTACTCCATTCCCGGTCCAGCCAGGAAAGTCCGGTTACCGGATATTCACCGGCACCAACTTTGACTGTTCCCGAGGTTTTTAAACGAGTGATGGAATAGTAGTAAGACGCATTGCCAGGTTTACTGCTTTTCTGACTCAGCCCCCGGTCACCCTGCAGTAGCGGCCTGGTTAGCGCATCAACTTTCAAATCAAGTTCGAAGTCCGTCCCCACTACTTCAATCTGCCACGGAAATGAATTATCCGGGCTATACAGTTGCCATTCGCCCACCCAGATTTTAAATGGGTCGCGGCGAACACCGGCCAAATCCATGGCCTCGCGGGCCAGTTTCTCATGGGCGGTATGTCGCCCGCCTTGTGGGTCAGTCAATGCGACATGGGCCATCCAGACGTGACTTGAGGCCCATCGGGACGGGCGTGCTTTTGCAATTTGTGTAGTCAGGGCGATGCGAAAAAATGTCACCTGGTAGCCGAAAGTTCGCCCCTGTGCCGTCTCCAGATTTCCGGTGATATACCACCACTCATTGCGATAACCATCGTGGGCGCCGTGATCTTCAGGAAAATTAAACTCCCTGTGTTCAACTGCACGAAGAAACCCCGTATCCGCATCCCCACCCAATGCAGATTCCAGGGAGATTCCTGGTTCGCCTTCAGGAGTCTCCGTGGAACAGGCAACCAAAGAAAGCATTAATGCTCCGGAAAACCAATGAAGGGTTTTTTTCCCCAAAGCTATTCCTCTCTCAAAGCTGCCGCGGGGGATTCTTTTGCCATACGGTACCCGGGGTAGATTCCCGCCAGTAAAGCAGCGAACACTGCCAGCAACAATGATTCGATGTATATTCGGGGCGTCCAACTGCTTTGCATGGTCCATCCAAAAGACCGAACATTGATGACATGGATGAGCATTTCGGAAATTATCCACCCCAGTGGCAGTGCAAGCAGCCCGGCCATGACACCCATCAGCCCGGTTTGCAGGGTAACCTGGATCATAAGTTCGTTGCGCGTCATTCCGCTTGCGCGCAGAACAGCATGTTCCTTTGCCCGTTCGAACTGAATCGACATCAAGGCGCAAAGAATGCCAATAAATGCCACTACAGTAACCAGTAGCCTCAGCACTCGAGTAATTGTGAATGTGCGATCAAATATTGCCAGGGTATGCTGCCGAATTTCGCCATTGGAACGCACCCTGATCCGGCTATCCATTTTTGCGGCTGCACTATTCAGTATGCCAGTCACACTGTTTACAGATTCATTCTCTTTCAGGTAAATACCAACAGAAGAAATGTTATTGTCTTGCCACAATTGCGCATAATGCTTGCGATTGATTACTGCAAGACCGCTGTTAGAACCGTAGTCAAAAAATACCCCGCCAATTGTGAATGGCTTTTCACCCTGGTCGGTCAGAAGGTAAATTTTCTCACCTGGCCCGATTTTATTGTGATATCCATAGGGCTCGGAAACTAAAACATATTCTCCGCGTTGAAATCCTGGCCATAAATCGGGCAAAGTTTTGCCTTTAAAGACAAAGTTGAGCTTTCCGCCCGCGCTTACTTCCAGTGCCAACAGGTTGATCGAACCAGATCTTGCCTCGACCTTGACCATGCGCCCGCTGCTGATACTTTCAATTTCATCCATTACTCCCAGTTGATCGAGCAATGCCCCAGGTAGTGGAATTCCGGCCCGGCGGGATGAGTGCAGTGGAATCGACATATAAATATCTCCTTTCATGGACTGCGCGAGCCAGCTGGATACGGTGTTACGAAAACTGTCTACCATGACCCCCATACCTATTGTGGCGGCGATAGCCAGGGTTAACGCAGCCATCGCCAGGCCGGTGCGACTTAAACTGGCACTAATCCCTCTTGCCGAGAAATGACCAACAACGCCAAAGAGCCTGGAAAGCAGTGGCGAAATCAGGTGTGTCATTGCGAGAGCCAACCCGGGCACCATCAAACAGTAACCGGCAATAATAAAAAACAATCCGGTAAACCCCGGTACCAGCGCATTGCCCGAATAGTGAATCAGCAATATACCGACAAATATGCTGCCGATTCCAGCCAATATCAGCCAGGGTACAGCGCGCAAAGTACTTTGCTCCAAAGTTGATCGTCTTGCTGCGGCATAGGGCCGGGATCGGGAAGCTTCAAACCCTGGCACGATTGCTGCAATCAGGGTGACTGCCAATCCCAGTAGCACTCCCTTCAACAACATGCCAGGTGAGATCAGCACATGAGAGACATTCAGATTGAAGTAAAGATCGTTAATGGTTCGAACAACCAGCCCGATCAAGCCCTGGCCCAGCAATATACCGCCAGCAACTCCGGCCAAAGTTCCTAGTACGCCGATGATCAACGCCTCAAATATTATGCGGATAAATATCTGTATTCTTGTCACTCCAAGCATACGCAAGACACCGATTAATGATCGACGCTGGACCACCGAAAAGCTTATGGCGTTGTAGATCAGGAAGCCGCCCACCAGCAAAGCGAGCAAACTCATGGCAACAAGATTGGTCTGAAAAGAAGTGCTTAAATTTCCAAGGTCCCGATTCCTTTGCTGCGGGCGAACCAGTCGTACTCCGGAAGGCAGCAAACCTGAAAGTTCTGCTTCTTCGACATCGTCAAGAATGAGGTCGATTCGGTCAAGCATTCCCACCCGTCCCAGTAATTCCTGGGCAGTCGCGATATCGGCTACCAGGATTCCATCCAGTGCCTTTTCGCTGGTCTCACCGAACATGCCAATTACCTCCAGGGTATTTGGCACGCCTGCAACTTCAATTTTTACTGAATCTCCAACTGCAATGTTCAATCGATTCGCACTTGCTGCAGAAACCAGCACGGTATCTGTCCGGGTAACCAGCTCGCCTAGCCAGTTTTGAGCAGTGGCAGAGGCGATAGAGCGGAAAGGTTTTTCGGCAAAAATATCAAGTCCGAGCAATGTAAAATTTTCATCCTTGAATTGCACATCGCCTTCCACGATGGGCGCCGAATATTTATAGCCATGGGTAAGCTTGAGTTCGGTATAGAATTTTTCCGCTAGCCCGTTTGGTCCACCGATGAGCTGATGGCTTGTGTTACCACTTATCTGTTCCATGGAGAGATCAAATGCTCGACGCGCGCTTTGGTTAGCAAGGTCAACGGCGACGACGACGGCTACCCCCAAAACAACGCCCAGAATAGCAAATAGGGTCTGCCATCGGTGGCGAATGAGATGCCGAAATAGCGCGAGCGATAAGCGATCCATTGTTATTCCAGGTCAGCCTTAATATCTGTTACTACGCCATCCTTGAGCTCCAGTACCCGTTGTGCCGACCTTGCTATTTCCATACTGTGGGTGACGATAATCAGGGTCTGTTGATTTTGGTTGGCCAGATCGTCCAGCAACTTCAACACCTGTTGCCCGGATTCTGCATCCAGGTTTCCGGTGGGTTCGTCTGCCAGCACCAGTGACGGGTTATGGATCAATCCGCGGGCGATAGCAACACGCTGTTGCTCCCCACCAGATAGTTGGTCGGGATAGCTGTTGCCGCGACCACTCAAACCAACGAAATCCAACATGGAACTGGATCGATCAGCGATATCGGTTTTCGGTACCCTGTTCAGTTCAAGGGGCAGGGAAATATTTTCGACTACGGTCAGCGTGGGTATCAAATTAAAAAGTTGATAGATAAACCCGATATGTTGTCGTCGAAAGAGGGTACGTTGATTTTCAGTGAGCTCGGTCAGGCTATTGGAATTTATGACAATTTCACCGCTGTCAGGCAGGTCAATCCCCGCCAGTAAATTGAGTAGTGTTGATTTTCCACTACCACTCCGACCCAGCAGGGCAATTTGTTCTCCCTTTCCAAGCTCAAAATTGACGTTTGTTAATACCTTGCGCTGGTTTTGCCCTTCCTGGAAGGTGCGAGATAAACCGGTAACTTTCAAAATTGCAGGAGAATTCATACCTTGCCTAGTCCGGTTTGTCGGAGGATGCGCCGAATTTGACGACTATTAGATTCAGGCGTCTCCCCGATGCGGTGTATTTCAGTGCTATTTTAGCCAGCAAGTCTACAAGCGAAGAAATAATCGGCAAATGTATGGTTTTAATATTTTCCAAATCTGCGATGTAACTTTTTGGCAAATTATTCTCTTTTGCGCCCTCGATCAAAATTTGCATGTATCGCCTGGAGGGCTTCCGTCCGATACAGGATTCAGGGCTGACAAACGTACACCCTCGGCGCATTTTACCTTCACATTCAATATCATTAAGCCACACCAAACGGTAAGCTGCTCCCTCAGAATTGCTAATGCGTTCGAAGTCACGATCCATGATCTCGTAGAGTACCCCATGGACTTCCGCGTTCTTTCGTTGCTTGATTGTGGCGAACACGGGCTCGACAAATGGTACGCCGGGATGTTCCATTGCCAATTGCCAACCCGAAATTTTGGCGGCTGCGGTGAATTTCGGATCTATACCGCGACGCTCGATGAACACACCCTGATTCATATTGGATCCGTAGGCAAAGTAATGTCTGGTAGCGGTCATATCATCACTAAATCAAGTCAGAGAATAGGATCAGAAAACAGAGTCAGGGAAAAAATTGGATTCTCACATTACAATACCTGTTGATACAAGATTGTTTTTATTCTGCCTCCGGCGCTGCAAGGCGGGCAGTCGTTAACCTGGCAGTGGCACTAACTGGACTGCAATGCGGATTCAATAGCACGCCTCGCGTGATGCAGGCCGGATAATTTGGCGTCATCCCCGACTTTCACCAACGCATCCCTTGCGGCACCGTCACCGGGGTTTATGCGGTGGTTCATTAGTGCCTGCGCCCTTTCTATATAGAACTCGCACAGTGGAAGTGGTTCGGAGGACATGTACTGAATAAGTGTGCTTATGTTGTCCTCTACTCCCTGCCAATTGTTTTCAGACAGCGCGACCTCCATGGCGTCGGGGTAGAAGGCCAGGTAGTTATGTCCTACACACTCACTCTCCAGTACTTTTTCAGCTTCCTGCAATGCCATTTTTCGAACCTCGGTATCCTCGGAAATCAATGCCAGGCTGCTCAGTAACCATGGACCGAGAAACCCCATGCCGATGTCACGAGAATGATCGATGGAGTCCTCCAGTTCTGCAATCAAATCCCGCAAAACTCCCGGTCCGGAAACCGGCAGTCGACTCATAAAAATCTGGAAGAATGGTTTGAATCGGTCCGCCTTGAGAGAATCGGCAACTTGCAGTCCATTTTCAAGTTCGACCCGTGCTTCGTCATATCTGCCGGTTTCAAGCAAAGTCCGTCCCCGGGTTAAACGTGCAATCATTTCGGCCCGTGGCTGGCCGGCCCGTACAGCGGACTCTACCGAATGTCCTGCACCTTGCAGCGATGCATCCACCTGTTTCATGTAGAGCTGGGTCCAGGCCACCATGTACCCGTTGTTGACGGCAATGCTTCCGAAACCAGACTCTTTGCTTTGATTTACACACTGCAGGAAATAATCATACGCCTTGACCATCTGGCCATTGGAGTAATGAGCGTCACCCAGTCCGCTCAACGCCCGGGCCTCGCTTTCGTTGGAACCCGCCTGCCGTGCGTACTGCAGGGCCAACTGGTGCTCTTCCAGGCATCCTTCAATATTACCAAGCGGGAAGAAAAGGTTGCCCCGATAGTAGTGGATCTGGGAAAGTTCGTTATACAACCGGGCGTCACCTGAAGCCGTGGATTCAGCCTTATCGAGAATTTCAAATGCCTGATCAAAGGCGTCGATGATCCGCATGCCTGATGCGAGACCAATCCAGGCTCGGCATCGCGAAACGTCCGTAGTGGCTGATTCCAGCGCCCGTTCGTACATTTGGATGGAATCGTTTGGATTGCCAAGCTCGACCAGGCACTGACCCAGGCACATTTCCAGGTCATGCCGCTCACCCCGGTCACGTACAATTTTCAGCCCAGTCTTTGCGTACTCCTGGGCGTGATCGAAACGATAGGACTGGCACTGTTCCATGGCAACATCCAGATAGGCCATTGCCGCGGAGGAACTGCCTGCACGCTCGAGATGAAGCGCCCTGAGACTGAGGTCCCGGGTAGCGTACCACCGGGCCGCCCGACGGTGGAGTTTCTGTAATTGGTCCTGAAGAAGCGTGGAATAAACGCTTTCCCAGATAAGGGCATGGGAGAATGAAAACTCTTCCCCGATGGGTCGAATAAGGTGATTTGTCACCAGTGCTTCCCCGTCCCAGGCCGGATCTTCGATGAGGTAACTCAACACCTCCGGAGAGAATCGCTGACCAAGAACTGCAGCAGCCTGTAAACACTGTTTATCCTTTCGCTCCAGGCAATCAACCCGGGCCAGTACTATGCTGCGAATCGATCCCGGCACATCCTCTTTACCCAGGGTTTGCGCGCTTCGCAGCAGTTGTTCGAGGAAAAGGGGGTTGCCCTCTGCCCGTTGTACGCAATCTAAAGCAAATTTACTGGAAAGATCGAAGAACTCACCGGCCAACTCCAGTGCCTCTTCATTGGTCAGGGGTGTCAGGTCTATTGTGGTCAGGGCCGCCTGGGACTTTGACTGGTGCCAGGCATGATCCAACAGGTCACCTTCGGCACGGGATGTCATTACCAGCAACAGGGGAATTTGCCCGGCTAACTCGCAGATACGTGCCATGTAGACGAGGGTCAACGGATCGGACCAATGCAGGTCTTCAATGACTATCATCAGTGGCGTTTCCCGGCTGTAATGCCTCAGGAGCGCCAGCACCGTATCATGTTTTCCACGGATACGAACCTGGTTATCCATTGCGTCATAAATCTCCCGATACTCTTCGAGCTGCGGCAGATCCAGTAGATCATGCAGAAACATCGCCTGGTCAGGATTCAGAATTTCATCTTTGATGGTCTGTTTCGTGACATCCATCCTGGTTTTAGCGTCCTGGCCCGGGGCAAGGCTGAGCAGGCTGTGTAACAGCATCCGGATACAGTTTCGTTCACTACTGGAGCCAAAGTTGAGCACCAGCGCCGAGTGGCAGATGAAGCCTTCAGCCGTAGCGAGTCGGCAAAATTCCTCCACGAGGTGAGTTTTTCCGATACCTGCGGTACCGCGAACATAAATGGTCTGGCCGCTCTTTAGCTCATTGAGGCTATCGAGCATACCCTTGAACTGATGAAGCTCTCGTTGCCTGCCAAACAATGGAGTAGTCGACTGTGCTGTACCTTGCCCTTTCAAACCCAACAACCGCCACACGTTGACAGCATCCTCGATTCCCTTGACTTTAACGCCGCCGATACTCTCGACTCGTAGAAGGTGGGGCAGTGCCTGATAAACAGTTTCGGAAATCAGGGTTTCATCCGGTTTTGCAAGATCGACGAGACGTGCCGCCAGGTTGACAGATTCACCGAGGACCGTGTACTCGCTGTGACCCACACTACCCATTCCACTGGCCACCACCTGGCCGCTGGCAATGCCTATATGTGCCTTCAACTCGAGATCCAGTTCCTGGCTCAGGGCCTTAAGCCGGGCATGGATATCCAGCGCTGCATGTATTGCTCGCTCATGATCATTGTCATGAGTGACGGGTGCTCCGAACAAAGCCATTACAGCGTCACCGATATGCTTGTCCACGGTACCGCCGTAGTTCACCACCACCTCGTCCACTTCCTCAAAATAGCGTTGCATGACGCGATGGAGATTTTCCTGGGACTGGGTAACGCTAAGGTTGGTGAATCCGGATAAGTCGGCGAAAACAATGGTGACCTGCCTTCGTTCGGCCTCTAACTCAACTTCGATGGCGGGTGATTTGCCGGCAACCTCCCCAATCCCATCCTCGGCTGCCGGGGCTGGCCCCAGGGCCGTACCACAGCCTCCGCAGAAAGAATCCTCCGGATCATTCGAAAATCTGCATTCGGGGCACGTCCGGGAAAGCGGCTCACCACAGCTGGAACAAAACCGGCGTCCCTGGCGATTATCGTGCTGGCATTTTGAACAAATCATTATTCAGAAATTCTTGCCTGTAACTCCCACGCAGTTCGCTTAACCAGGCCGCTGTGAAATCGAAACATCTGGATCACTGTGGCAGGCTTTGGGAGGGGTGCTACATCACTGTCACTGCACCATTGTTTAGATACTCAATTATCGTTACTACTCCGGTAATCTCCGCGCCTTCGATCAGGTCATCCTGGGTCATTCCACGGGCCTTGGCGCATGCCGGGCACACCCACAGTTTGCCATTTCCCTCGAGAAAAGCATCCAGAAACGATTTAAACGGTTCGTAGCCTTCGGCCTGGACACCATCAGCATAATCGTGAACGGCAAGACGCACAGCGTCGGAGGTAAGGAAAACAGCAGTCTCTTCACTGACTGTCGTCGCCGCAGCGGCAGCGATAAATGCGACTGTTGCATCTTCCGAGTTATTTTTCCCATGAGAACAGTTAATTAAAACTTTGCCTGCCATATTTATGTCCCAGTAGATATGTCGGTTAATTTTAGTCGGGTACGGCCAGTTTCTGGCAACTCGCAGCCAATAATATGGTGCTGATAAACCAGCTGTTTGCGAACAACAACAGCCGATGGAAGCTGGGCAGCCCCTAACAGTCGCAACCTCTTACGACCTGTTAGCATCCAGTATACAGTATGTCTGTATCACCGACACAAATTGTCTTCGGATGAGGGAATTGGATAATTTTGATCCCTATCGTGTTTATCGTTTGGTAGACTGCAGTAACAACAGTAACGGGATAATGATGGATGCCTGAGCATGTCGCTATCTGGCTGCATAAACTGGGCCTTGATCAGTATATTTCGAATTTTTCCGATAATGATATTGATACCGATCTCCTGCTCCAGCTAACAGATTCGGACCTTAAAGAACTTGGCATAGATTCACTCGGCCATAGAAAGACAATATTAGGTGGAATCAGGAATCTGGGCGAAGAGAAATTCGAATCAACAACCCCTGAAACTGACCGGGGACAGCCCGAGCACCGTCAGCTTACTGTTATGTTCAGTGACCTGGTTGATTCCACGGTACTTTCACAGCAGCTCGACCTTGAGGACCTGCGTCATATAAACGTCGCCTACCAGGACGCATGCAAGACCGTCATTGATCGATACGAAGGCTACATTGCCCGTTACATGGGTGATGGAATACTCGCTTATTTTGGCTTCCCGAAAGCCCATGAGGACGACCCGGAGCGTGCCATTCTTGCAGGACTTGCCATTACGCGGGAAGTATCCAGTCTCAACGAATCCCTGGAAATGAACCTCGATAGCGAACTCGCAGTCCGTGTTGGTATCACAACCGGCCCGGTAGTTGTCGGGGACCTGATTGGTGAAGCCGCGTCACAGGAAAATGCCGTTGTCGGGGAGACCCCTAATCTTGCAGCACGGTTGCAGACCCTGGCATCGAGAAATTCCGTGGTTGTCGGGCCCGGTACCCATGACCTGATGCTGAACCAGTTCGAATATGAAGACCTGGGAGAACGTGAGCTTAAAGGTTTTTCCCGGCCGATTCACGCCTGGCGGGTGGTATCTCCGATTACCTCTGAAAGGCGATTTATTGCAACCCGCGGAGACCATCTAACACCACTGGTTGGTCGTGAACACGAAATTGGATTGCTGTACGAGCGTTGGGAGCAGGCGAAAGAAGGTGAAGGCCAGGTGGTATTACTGTCTGGAGAGGCGGGAATCGGTAAATCCCGGGTGGCTGAGACTCTTCTGGAACGTACCGAAGCTGATAATCCGGTTTGTCTTCGATATCAGTGCTCCCCATATCACACCAACAGCATCCTGCATCCTGTGATTGAGCAGATGGAGCGCGCGGCTCAGATTACACCGGAAGATACATCTGCCCAGAGGTTTGAGAAATTCGAATCATTGCTGGCCCAGGCGAATGCCCCCCTGGAATCTACCGTTCCGCTGTTAGCGCCACTGATGTCCGTCCAGCCAGGGGATAATTATCCACAGCTCGAAATGACCCCGGAGCGGCAGAAAGAGGAAACTCTCCATGCGTTGCTGGCACACCTGGATAGCCTGGCGGATGGTCAGTCCCTGATACTCATCTATGAGGATGTCCACTGGGTGGACCCAACTACTCTTGCACTCCTGGAACTCGTCATCGTGTGGAGCCAGAGAATGCCGGTGCTGACAATTATTACTTTCAGACCTGAATTTTCATCCCCCTGGAGCAGTTACACTCACGTTACTTCCCTGACATTGAATCGACTCACTCGCAGCCTTGCCAAGGCGATGGTCTCCAATGTGGCAGGCGAACTACAGTTACCCGAGAAGGTACGAAAGCAAATAATTGAGAAGACCGACGGTATCCCCCTGTTTGTAGAGGAACTCACCCGGACAGTTCTCGAGTCCAGCCGCAATGCCGAGGGTGCCGGTCAGGACCAATCCGGGGCAGGGCCCCCAAGAGTGGTGATTCCCACTACCCTTCAGGATTCACTTACCGCACGGCTGGATCGATTATCTTATGGCAAACAGGTCGCCCAGGAAGGTGGAGTAATTGGACGCGAATTTTCGTGGCAGTTGCTTTGCTGTATTTCCGGGCTGCAGTCGGAGAATCTCACCGTCGCTTTACATGAGCTGGTCGATTCCGGGATGCTGTACAGGCGCGGCACTGGGGCAGGTGCAAGCTATGTCTTCAAACACGCGTTGATTCAGGAAGCAGCCTATGTGAGCCTGTTGCGAAGTACACGACGGAGTCTGCACGAAAAAATTGCGAGGGCGCTTCTAAGCCAGTTTCCGGATATAGCTGGTTCCAATCCTGAATTGGTTGCATATCATTTTACTGAAGCAGGGTTTGCGGAAGAAGCGAGTACTTACTGGTTGAATGCGGGCAGGCAAGCGGCGCAGCGTGCGGCGAACCTGGAGGCTATAGGGCATCTCACTTCGGGACTGGATACTTTGCAAACCATGCCGGACTCCACAGATCGTGCGCGGCGGGAACTGGATTTTCAGATAGAATTGTGTGGGCCCTATCTGTCTATCAGGGGCTGGGGCGGCGAGGAAACGGCCGCTACCTATGCCAGGGCACGTGAACTGTGTACCCAACTCGGCGAAATCGGGCAGTTGCCGTCGGTTCTGAATGGCGAATACTTTCGCGAACTGACAAAAGGACGCTGTCAGTCTGCCCGGGATGTGGCAGTTGAACTTCTACAGTTTGGAGATAAGCATAAAAACTCCGAAGCCATCTTGCAGGGCCATCGCTTGCTTGGCTGGGTATCCCTGTATCTCGGAGAATTTTCTGTATGCCGCAGCCACGTCGATACGGCGCTACGATTGTATGACCCCGATCAGCATGGCGAACTCAAACTTCGCTATGCCCACGATACCCGGGTCGCCATGCTTTGCGTGCGTACTATTACTCAGTGTTTATGCGGTTACCCCGATCAGGGGAAAGAAACGGCAAAAGCGGCAATTGCCTACGCTCACAAAATCGACCACGAGCCTACGCTGGCTTATGCCATTATGTATGCAAAGGCTTCTACGGCCATATTTCTGAATGAACCGGAGAATGCTTATGAAATCGCGGGAGAGCTGCTTTTGCTTTCAGAACGACTGAGCAGTTCTCTTTGGCGTGGGTATGGTTGCGTGATACGGGGCTGGAGTGCCTGCAGGCTTAATGCAGATGATGACGCTATGCAGTTGTTCAGGGAAGGGCACGAATTACTGGAACATACGTCGCCCAACCCATGGCAGCCCGTGCTGCTTTCGTTACTTGCAGAGATTCTAGTCAGTCGTGGTGATATTGAACGGGCCCTGCTGGAGCTCGATAATGCCCTGCATCTGGTAGAGCGGACGGGCGAGCGGTCCTGGGAATCCGGTATTTACAACCAGTACGGCCAGACCCTGCTTGCACTGGATTCCGGAAAGGCACAAGAGGCAGAAAACAGCTTCCTCAAGGGTCTTGAGGTGGCCCGGTCCCAGGGAGCCCGAACACTCGAGTTACGCGCTGCCACCAGCCTTGCCGATCTCTGGCAAGACCAGGGGCGGTGTGACCAGGCGCTGGATCTTCTCATGCCGGTTTACAACGGGTTCAGTGAAGGTTTCAACATACCGGATCTGGTCAAATCCAAAATTCTTCTTGATAAGTTAAATTCTCTACGCTAAACATGGGCTCGATCACCGAAGCTATGAAAAACGTAACATGAACTATCCAGACAAATATTGTATTGTTATCCGAATGATTGTTTCCAGGTAATCCTCCAGGTGATCCTATTTTAGTACCGGGTAGTTAAAACCGGCTGCCTGCGCTTCGAAAACCTGGATTTTTTCATAGTGCTCTATGGTTACCCGCTCCACGTCACCAAGAAATAGATCCTGACGCACTGACTGCAGGTTCGAGTCCCCATAGGTTTGAGACAGGGCGATCCAGAACCGTTCAACACACTGCTCTTCATCGGCCTTGCGGATAACATACGGCGGGGCGGGCGCCTGGTAGGTTGTGCCAAGTACACGCAGCGCCGAAATCGAACGGGGCCGATGCCTTTCGAGTAATGCATAGGTCACACAATCGATTGGTGCTATATCCGCCTTTCCACTCTCGATGAATGTCCATGCTGCTGCAATGTGATCCACTGACCATGATTTTTGAGAAGAACTTGCCTCCCTTGCTCCGGGATGCAACGAGATGCCGCAGGGCGCTCATACCGGAGTGGGATTCTGGCCCGTTTATAACGGCTACACTTTCCCTCATTTCGAATATATCGGTCGCCGGATTGTCATCCCGGACTACGATGAAACTTGAATATTCTGGCCCCGAACAGCCCGGTGCAGAAAAGTGAGGGACTGCGATTGGTGCCAGTAATTCAATGTAACGATTAACCACGTCATAGCCGCAGCACTGTGTGAACAACAGAGCTGGATCATTCCATAGACTACGGACAGGGAAACCATGTTCCAGCCTGGATGGAATGTTTGTAATACCTTCGCGCTTCAGGTTCTGCGCAAGGCAACTCCAGAACTCATCCAGCATAGGCTGAATCTCCGGAAAATTGTACATCGGCAGGCTGGCAATAGATTTTGTCATTAAAGATTGAGTGAGCTATTGAATGAACTGTTGAGTGAACCCGGTAATGGCTGGTAGACCCTAGTTTAGCCCTGAAATCCGGCAGTTACAACACTTTTTACGCAACTCACCGGTGTGCGCAATTGCCAGGCCGGATCACAGTCCTGCCGCAAGCAATGACTTGTCGGCCATGTGGTCAGGCCCAACCTCATCAGGAAGAGAGGTTGCCCTGGTCTTTTCTCCCTTCGGAATCACCCCACAATTGTGTTTCAAAAAGGGGTTGGCAATAGTAATCCCTACATTGAAACGGCACTAAAAGCGTGAATAGTTGAGGCCTGTGAACCCCTCGCAATCGATAAAACACATCAGTCATATGGGCTATAGCTATTATACGAGTGTATTGTATAGGTTAATATGTAGGGTTCTGGTACACACCGTTAGTCCCAAAGGGAATTCTAATTGTGGATGTAGCCAAATTCTAAAATCACTGAGGAGAATAAACTTGAAAACAAATTTATCTAAAATGTCGTCAATCTTCATTGCCGCGGTACTGGTTGTATTCAGTTATGCGAGTAGTGCGGTGGATCTGACAGTCTATACCGCGGTCGAAGCAGAAGACCTGCAGAAATACGCGGAAACGTTTAACGTCGATCATCCCGACATAAACATCAAGTGGGTTCGGGATTCCACGGGTATCGTCACTGCAAAATTATTGGCAGAAAAAGATAATCCCCAGGCCGATATTGTCTGGGGACTTGCTGGATCCTCATTACTGCTAATGAAAGCCGAAGGTATGCTTGAGCCGTACAAACCCGCCGGGCTTGAAAATCTTGATGAAAAATTCTATGACAGCGATGACACCCCCAGCTGGGTCGGTATGGATGCCTGGGTTGCAGCTGTTTGTGTTAATACGGTGGAATCCGATGCCAAGGGGCTGCCTATGCCGAGTTCCTGGAAAGACCTTACCGATCCTGTTTACCAGGGCAGCATTATTATGCCAAACCCGAATTCATCGGGAACCGGCTTTCTTGATGTTTCCAGCTGGTTACAACTGTTTGGTGAAGATGGTGGATGGGAGTATATGGATGCACTGCACGCAAATATTGCGCGTTATACCCACTCCGGTTCCAAGCCCTGCAAACTTGCGGCTGCTGGAGAAATCCCGATCGGTATTTCCTTTGCTTTTCGCGGTGCGCGATCCAAAGAAGCCGGTGCGCCCATTGAAATCGTAATTCCAACTGAAGGAATTGGCTGGGAAATGGAAGCAAGTGCGATTATCGCAGGCACTGAAAACCTGGAAGCGGCTCAAACCCTGATGGACTGGGCAATCACGAAAACAGCGATGGAAATGTATAACAGTGCTTATGCCGTGGTCGGTTACAAAGGCCTGGCCAAGCCGGTTAAGCATTTTCCACCGGAAACGCTGGATCGTTTGATTGAAAACGATTTTGAATTTGCCGCCAACAACAGGAAAAGAATCCTGGCTGAATGGCAAAAGCGTTACGATTCCAAATCTGATCCGCAGTAACCCTTCACTTTATACGGATACGGCCTGGCCAATCAAACTGGCCCGGCCGTTTCTTTTGGGGTAAGCTTTCGCTCGCGTTAGCTACTGATACATTCCACTACAAGAAATTTCATGAACCAACAACAAACAGCCAACAGTCAGCACGCAACACCTTATCTCAAGATTGACAGCCTGACAAAAATGTTCGGCGATTTTACCGCGTTGAATAATGTGTCACTCGATGTATACGAAGGTGAGTTTGTGTGTTTTCTGGGTCCATCGGGGTGCGGAAAAACAACATTTCTTCGTGCCATCGCGGGGTTGGATATCCAGACCGCAGGAACAGTTGAACAGGCTGGAAATGATATTTCTGCCTTGCCGCCATCGGAGCGGGATTTCGGCATTGTGTTTCAATCCTATGCCCTGTTTCCCAATCTCACTGTGGAGAAAAATATCGCATTTGGATTGGAAAACCAGAAGATCAACAAGTCAGATATTGCTAAACGTGTGGCTGACCTGCTCAACCTGGTTAACCTTGTCGGACACGGCAAAAAATATCCTGCGCAATTGTCCGGTGGAGAGCAACAACGAGTTGCGCTATCCCGGGCGCTGGCAACATCTCCGGGACTGTTGTTGCTTGACGAGCCACTTTCCGCACTGGACGCAAAAGTACGGACCCATTTGCGCCACGAAATGAAAGCGCTGCAACGACGTCTGGGGGTTACTACAATCATGGTTACCCACGACCAGGAAGAGGCGCTGACCATGGCCGACCGTATCGTGGTGATGAATCACGGCGTGATTGAACAGGTTGGCACGCCCACTGAAATTTATCGTGAACCTGATACGTTATTCGTAGCCGATTTTATCGGCGAGATGAATAAAATTCCGGGGAAGGCGACTGGCAACGATGACGTTGTTGTCGGCGGTTCAACATTAGCCACAAGGCCTTACAGTTCGAAGCCGGATGAGTCGGTGATTGTGACTATTCGACCCGAAGATATCGTTCCCCACGGTAAACAGGCAATTTCACCGGATGCTCAAAGTAGCGGTGCTCCTGCTGAAAATACATATACTGCCGCAGTTGAAGACATGGAATTTCTGGGATCATTCTGGCGGGTCACACTAAACAGCGATGCACTTGGAAATGAAAACCTGATCGCTGACATGTCGATCAATGCGGTACGACGGTTGAATATTACCCTCGGAGAATCCATTTCAGTGGAATTGCCTGCGCAACGCATTTGGGTCTTTCCTGCGGGGCGATGGTATCGAATGACCATAACCGCCGATCAAATTTCCACCGCGACCAGTGCTCCGTTAATACGCCCAAAATCCAGCAAAGACGACAAAACCATGGTCGGCTTTATGCTGGTCATTGCGCTGTATCTGGTCGTTGCTCTCGCATTTCCGCTATATGCGATGATGTCGAAATCGTTTTCGACATCCTACTTCGATCTAAACAATTTTGAATTCCAGGTTAACCAGGGCGATGGCTGGAGCGACCCGGTCACTGCCTTCAAACTAAATGAGGAATTGCAGGTTGTTACTCCCGAAGAGCTCAAAACCAGTTCTGATGGCCGTCTTGCTGCGACAGTATTTTTTCCGGACTTCAGTTTTCGCGCTACCACTTTATACAAGATTCGCCAGCTTAGCCTGGATAGCTCTTTCCTGGTTGGCAGTACACGAATCAAGGATACCGAATGGCATGAGTATGATTCAAATAAATTCCGGCGTATTGTTCTTCGTGCTTCACGGTCCACAGGGCTGGAAAACTACCGCACCTATTTTTCGACCCCGGCACTTTTCCGGTCTATCGAAAATTCGCTGTTTATCGCTACCATCAGCACGATTATCACCGTTTCACTGGCATTTGGATTTGCCTATGCCCTGACCCGCAGTACCATGCGCTTCAAAGGGGTGTTCCGGCTTATCGCCATGATACCAATCCTGGTGCCGTCATTATTGCCCGGCATTGCGCTGGTATACCTGTTCGGGAACCAGGGAATGCTCAAAGAGTTCCTGCTGGGTGAATCGATCTATGGGCCGATCGGTATTGTTATTGGTTCGGTATTTTTTACCTTTCCCCATGCGATGATTATCATCACAACCGCATTGGGGATCTCTGACGCACGGCTCTATGAGGCTGCAATTTCGCTGCGGGCCAGTCGCTGGAAAACATTCTGGACAGTAACCATTCCCGGCGCTCGCTACGGTTTAATTTCTGCGGCAATTGTCGTTTTCAACCTGGTTATTACGGACTTTGGTTTACCCAAGGTCATCGGTGGACAGTACAACATGCTTGCCGTCGACATTTACAAGCAGGTAATAGGCCAACAAAATTTTGAAATGGGTGCGGTTGTTTCTGTTGTTTTGCTGATACCAGCGTTGCTGGCTTTTACTATTGACCGTGTTGTACAAAAGAAGCAGATTGCCCAGCTCTCGGCCCGATCAGTGCCCTATGAACCAAAACCACACAGGCAGTTTGATGCAATCTGCTTGACCTATTGCATGATGATTGCGATATTCATAGTTGGACTGATCGCCATTTGTCAGTATGCGGCCCTGATAAAACTATGGCCCTATAATTTGACTCTCACTCTCAGCAATTACAATTTTGATCTCATGGACGGAGGGGGTTGGGGTTCCTATACGAATTCTCTTAAACTGGCAACGTTTACTGCTATTGTGGGCACAGTCCTGGTTTTTTGCGGTGCCTATATGGTGGAAAAAACCAACAGATTTGTTGCTACCCGGGCCGCTTTTCAATTTCTGGCCATGATGCCAATGGCCATCCCCGGCATGGTGCTTGGGCTTGCCTATATCTTTTTCTTTAACGATCCGGATAACCCGTTAAACGGAATATACGGGACCATGGCAATACTGGTGATTTGTACCGTGACCCACTTCTATACGGTCTCACATTTGACCGCTGTCACCGCACTTAAACAGATGGACAAGGAATTTGAGTCAGTGTCTTCGTCCCTGAAGCAACCGTTTTACAAACTGTTTTCCAAGGTAACCGTTCCAGTCTGTATCCCTTCAATTCTGGATATATCAATTTACCTTTTCGTCAATGCCATGACCACCGTATCGGCTGTCATATTCCTGTATTCACCCGACACGGCCCTGGCGGCGGTTGCCGTATTGAATATGGACGATGCCGGCGATGTTGCCCCGGCGGCTGCCATGGGGATGATGATTTTTTATTCGAATGTAGCGGCTCGCCTGATTCATCTGTTTCTTACCCGAAAAGTGCTTCGGCGAACCCAGGCCTGGAGAACAACTCGCTAGGATCAGCGCCTGGTGCTGCAGCAAAGCGACGGGAGTCGTCCACCCCGGTATTACATATCGCAGCCCGACGTCTACTCAATGGAAGGGTTTTCCTGCACCGCAATATGAGTCAAAGGTAGTGCTATTCCCCGGCTTTTCGATCTTGTCCCGGAAAAACCCGGCATTCCCCTGTTTGCGCAGTTGTCATGGATTCAGGAGAGCAGAAAACCCTGTCCCCAGAATCAGTTCGGGGATGAGGAAATTCAGTAGTGGCTGGTATGTCCAATTCTGTTAATTTCACTTATAATCCGCGCTTCCTCATACCACGGCGCCCGTAGCTCAGTTGGATAGAGTGCCTGGCTACGAACCAGGAGGTCGGGAGTTCGAATCTCTCCGGGCGCGCCACTATCCCTTAACTATCAAAGGGCTATAAGCACAATTATTCCAATGGGGATTATCTATTGTGCAATAGAATCACGTATATTTCCCGTATCTACTCGTATTGGCTTTGCTCTGTGGTGCTTTGCAAAGTTTGTTTCAGGGGCGTACCCGAGTATCTCGGAAGCGTGTTTTAGCGAGATTAGTTTTTCCAGCATTGATCGCTGGAAAGGGAACCCGTATCGGCTTTGACGCCGAGCGAATTTAATGTCAGATTCAGGCAGCCAGTATCGCTGACCTGGGGCCCACCGGCTGCGGGTATTGCGGTCAACAGGTAGCTGGTCACAATGCTGCCTGATGTTCCCGCCGCTGCAGTTGCCGTGTAGTAGCCATCCGGGCTGGTCAATACAAGACCGAGATCAGCGATGATGTTCGTTGTAAAAGTATTCTGCACGCTAAAAAACTGCTGCTGTTGTTGTGCAATCTCGAAAAGCATGGCCTGGGCGTCTGTACGTCGCGAGGAGACAACGAAATCATTGTATTGCGGAACTGCGATCACTGCCAAAAGACCGATCACGGTCACCACTATCATGATCTCGATCAGTGTGAATCCTCTTGTCAATGTCGTCTGCAACAGGCCCGCCAGGGTCAGTTGACCAGCTCACGCCAGGCAAACTTGTTCAAACTCACTGGTCCTGTGTTCGGATTAAAAACTGATTCCAGGTTATTGACCATATGGGGGTTTCCGGAAAAATAATTCTCATCTATTATGTTCTTTTCATCCTGGCAATTGTCCGAGTTTGGTGCCTGATAGTTGTGATTGTTGGCGACAATGGATCCTTCAAAACTCGGGTTGCCGCTGATCGCTACTTCCCGGTGTGCCCCCATCACCCCATGAATCAGGTTACCCGTATTTCCGTTTATTTTCAGATCACCGCCCGCTACAAACAGCAATTGCTGGATTGCATCGGATGATCAGGATTTGCGTAAGAGGTATAGAAGGGATTCCCGCTTACTTCCAGGTAACCATCGACGATAAGCGTCAACTTCATCGGCGTGTTGTCAACCTCGGCGGGGCTACCAGAAACGATGGCATTGCCCTCGATGTAGATAAATCCGCTACTGCCGATATTATCTGTCTGCCAGTGTCCATTTGTCCTCATCGGAACAATCCCAGCCATGCCACATGCCATTGTTTACATTTGCGATCTGAACGCCGACTTTGTCATACACCCTGCAATGGCAGGAAAAAATGTAGTTGGCATAAGCCTTGAAATCCAGAGGACGTGGGGAACAGCGATGGCGCTGCATGTACGCTTCGATGGATCCGATTATTGGATTTCCGCTGATATTTATAGACCCGTCAGATGAAACCGTCTCGTCAATTTCCGGATTTCCGGATATATCGATTAGTTCATTGCTATGAACACTCGCACCGGTACCTACAAATTCCAAATCGCCGCTGATATCTAATTTTTTCTCGGTCAGTATTCCACACTGGGAAACCCCTGCGGCACCAGCGGCCAATTCAACAATAGTTTCCACTGTGCGCACACCAGCCACTGCAGAGGCCACGGAGGTCAGTATAACCTTGTCATCAAGATCGACCGCAAGATTGCCATCACCATCATCGTTATCGCGCAGAAAAATGGAATAGGTGCCGCCACCGTATGGATATCGGTGAGTGCGATTCCACCGACATCGTCCAGCAATTGTCCGCCATGAGAAATCGCATAGGACAGCAACGCATCAAAACTATCACCAACAACCTGTTTTTCAATTGCCGTTAAAGCCGCGTCAATACCGGTATCTGCAATAAACAGTGCCTGTGCCCCGTCTCGCTGGTTGCTGGACATGGTCTCTTCAACGGCAACACGGGTGGCAAGCGATGCGGCAACGTAGGTAATGGGTATCAGCATTATCAACGCAACCACCAACGCCACGCCACGTTGCCGGGGCACATTAAGCTGGTGCCTTCTGGCGCATAATGTGGGTGTATTCATTTCAGTTCTCCGGAGTTCCCTCTGGTTAACACGTCTGATTAAATATTCTTGTTGCGAATACCAACACTGGTGGTAAATTCACCACGGGTGAGTCGGCTGGCCGCTGGATTAAAAACTGTACACGCGATGCAGGTTGATTCTGCGGATCGCGTCACATTTACAACCGAATTGAGCAGAAGCGATACACGTACGCTGACAACGCCGTCCCAGTCGGTTACATTGGTAGCAGTAATGAAACGGTTCGGAATTCCTGTGGCGGACAGGTCTTCTCCGTACAGAATTTGCATATCTTCGACGCCTTCTACCACCGGCTGGGTAGCCGCGGCAGGTGCCGTCGGATTACCCGCGGAATCGAAATGAGTCGCCGTGCAAATCAGCTGCTGCAGGGTGTCGACAGCAAACAGGTTGACAGCAACAGTGTTTGCAGCAATCAGACGGCCGAGGCAATCGCGGATACCGGTGCCGCCTTCATATTCAGTCGTAATCGTATCGGCAA
>PVMK01177537.1_pt1 | contig 28337 bp, 21 predicted proteins | sample 1853481 | NCBI WGS metagenome assembly PVMK01 (sample SAMN08533507, study PRJNA380276) | Marine sediment metagenome, whole genome shotgun sequencing project. | reverse complement strand
TTCAGAAATTCGATGTTCGTCGTCGATTCCAGCCCAGGGTCTTAACTATTCTGAAATTCTTGGGAAAACTGGGCCACTACCCCTGGATAGATTGAAAGACGAAGGCTAAATCCGGGCCAGACCTGGTAATTGGCTTGAAAAGCAACCTCATCCACAAAAAAGGAAGAATGTTACACCAAGCCAAACACCAGGTGGCCGGAGTTTTCGTCTACAATACTATATTAGGCGCGTTGTACATTTTGCGCGGCTGGGCCCTTACGACCTTGACCGACGATGAAGCTTACACGCTCCCCATCTTCAAGGGCTCGAGCTGACGGGTCGGCCATGTCATTTACATGAACAAAGATATCGCCGCCGTTGTCGCGCTGGATGAAACCATAGCCTTTTCTGACATCAAACCATTTGACTGTTCCGGTTTCTTGTTGCTCGTCCATTTATTTAATCTCCTTATGATTAACTGCATTGCTGAATACGATTCTGACAAAAAAAGACCATCCAGAAGACGAAGATCTGGACGGCCGACATATGTGTAATCATCCAATGCAGAACTTACGACAACAGAGATTATCGCAAATTGAACAGGAGGTCAAACTTTTGCAGTAAATTCATCCTTTTTTAGCCATTTGGCTTGTTTTTACGGTGCGGGAAGCCCAAAGAATGACCTGGAAATTGGCTTGAAAAGTAACGTCATCCACAAAAAGAGGGAAGAATGTTACGCCAAGCCAAGCACCAGGCGGCCGGAGTTTTCGTCTACAATACTATATTAGGCGCGTTGTACATTTTGCGCGGCTGGGCCCTTTTGACCTTGACCGACGACGAAGCTTACACGCTCGCCATCTTCAAGGGCTCGAGCTGACGGGTCGGCCATGTCATTGACATGAACAAAGATATCGCTGCCGTTGTCGCGCTGGATGAAACCATAACCTTTTCTGACATCAAACCATTTGACTGTTCCGGTTTCTTGTTGCTCGTCCATTTATTTAATCTCCTTATGATTAGCTGCATTGTTGAATACGATTCTGACAAAAAAAGACCATCCAGAAGACGAAGATCTGGACGGCCGACATATGTGTAATCATCCAATGCAGAACTTACGACAACATAGATTATCGCAAATTGAATAGGAGGTCAAACTTTTGGAGTGAATTCATCCTTTTTTAGCCATTAAGCTTGTTTTTACTATTACGGAAAGCCTAAAGAATAACTTGCCAGGGCTGAATATGGCAATAATATTTGCCGCCTATCAACTAGGCATTGCTTCAAGGTAGATCGGCGTCAGTATGGGGCATGCCCTCCCCTTTTTCGAGAAGGAATTTCAAACTCGTGATATACCATCCCCAGTTGTAATTGACACCGGCAAAGTTTCCGCCCATCGATGCGAATCCTCTATGAGCAAAATGAAGCATTGTTTGGCCCTCATCGGCCGCGAGTGACCAGGTAATCGTCGTATCTAGCCAATCGGGTGGACCCTCTACCATAGCCCAAACCACCTTTTCCCCCGGTATGAGCTCTTCTACTCGGAATTTAAATGTAACAGCATTGTTGTAAAAACTAACCCGACCCTGCGATCCTACGGTTGGCTCGATAACGCTGTGCTCGGACCACCAACTTTTCAGGCCTGCTTGCTCGGTAAGCGCTGTATATACGTCTCCTTGCGATGCCTGCACTCCCACTTGATGTAAAATATCTGCCATGATTCATTCTCCTGTCATACATATGTCGTCCAAATATGGACAATACTTAACCACATGGTTAAATATTAACTGAATGTGCATTGTTTGTCAATTTCCAACTTAATTGGAGCCGATCTTGATCCAAGATTAATCCTGATCACAGGTACAGCAAATACTTTCAGTCGAATTAGCCCGGATCTATTAGATTTCTAATTGGCTTCCGATTGCCTAATCGATCTGCATGACATACAATCAGTTTAACTTTTAAACTTGGCATAAGTACCCGGCCAGCGAAAGGTCGGGTCTTTTTTTGTGCCCCGGACAACTGAAATTAAACAATGAATAAGCAAGCTAAAGAAAATATTCGCAATATCGCTATTGTGGCCCATGTTGATCATGGCAAAACAACCCTGGTGGACGCCATGCTTCGCCAATCGAATGTTTTTCATGTTAATCAAACCGTGCAAGATAGAGTTTTGGACAACAATCCGCTTGAGCGGGAGCGTGGTATTACAATCCTGGCTAAAAATACCGGCATTCGCTATGGGGATGTAACGATAAACATCGTCGACACGCCCGGCCACGCCGATTTCGGTGGCGAGGTTGAAAGAGTGGTGAATATGGTCGACGGCGCTTTATTACTGGTCGATGCAGTAGAAGGCCCGATGCCCCAGACGCGATTTGTGCTACGCCAGGCTCTCAAACAGGGTGTGAAAGTAGTCTTAGTGGTAAACAAGATTGACCGGCCTGCAGCACGGCCTATAGAAGTCGTTAATGCAACATTTGATCTTTTCATCGAATTAGGAGCTTCTGAGGAACAAGCTGAGTTTCCAGTCATTTATACCCGGGCATTGGAAGGGCATTCAGGATACGAACCAGAGGCAATGGAGCCTGATTTACGTCCGCTTTTTGAAACGATTGTGAATGATTTGCCTGGCCCCAAGGTAGACTACGACAGTCCACCGCGATTGTTAGTTACAAGTATCACTTACAGTAACTATGTCGGCCGGATCGCCGTAGGCCGGCTGAGCAGTGGCACTCTAATGGCTGGCCAAGCAATCATGCATATGCCGGCTAGCGATAGGATGGTACCGGCCAAGGTTACTCATTTATACACCTTTCAGAATCTGGAGCGGATTGAGCAAAATTCCGTGCAGGCAGGTGATATCGTCGCGGTGGCCGGTATCGAAGGAGTGGGTATTGGCGACACCTTGGCCGATCCGGTTAACCCCCAACGATTACCACCCATCACGATTGAAGAGCCCACGGTAAGAATGACATTCAGCGTCAATAACAGCCCCTTTGCTGGTCGTGATGGAAAATATGTTACCAGTAGACAGCTGCGGGATAGGCTGGCAAGGGAACTGGAGAGCAATGTCGCCCTTCGAGTGAAGGGGACAGACAAAGCCAGCGAGTTTATCGTTTCCGGCCGTGGCGAGCTTCATTTAGCAATTTTGATTGAGACAATGCGCCGCGAAGGGTACGAGTTTGCAGTCAGCCGTCCAGAAGTCATTTTCCGAGAGGATGAGAGTGGAAGATTAGAGCCCATAGAAAATGTCTTTATCGAAGTGCAGAATGATTATCTAGGCACCATTACGGAAATGTTGGGCAGGCGACGAGGCGAATTGCTGGATATCCGTTATGGGGAAGATGGTGTCATCTATTGCGAATTTCAGGTGCCTACGCGGGGTATCCTAGGATTTCGCCAGCCATTTCTAACTGCGACCCGTGGCACAGGCATCTATCACACGCTCTTTCATGGTTACAAAGCGTACCGGGGTGTTATCGACAGCCAGGAAACCGGTTCTTTGGTTTCGTTGGAGACTGGCGAAGTGAGTGCCTATGCGCTCCAACACCTGATGCAGAGAGGCATTCTTTTTGTTGCCCCAGGTGAACAGGTGTATGGAGGCCAGATAGTAGGCCAGCATATCCGCCCCGATGAACTGGTAATCAATGTCTGCCGCACTAAGAATTTAACCGGTCATCGCGCTGTTCCTAGAGGTATAGCCGAGAGCTTGCCTAAGCCGCGCTTACTTTCGTTGGATGAAAATATCGAATATTTAGGATCAAACGACCTGCTTGAAGTTACGCCAAATTTCTTGCGAATGCGTCGAAAAGAATTAGACTACGCTACCCGCCAGAAACAGATTAAACGGGCCAAAAAAGATTTGTAAGTTTAGGTTGAATTTCGATACTTATACTTATCTTATGGTTTTGTGGTAATATTCTATTGTTATTATTGGTAAAATCTTGTGCCTTACAGAATTGATTCATCCACCAGGCAGTTATTCTGCCTGAGATTTTTGAAGTTCTTCAGCTCGACCTATTAGCCTCACTAGTAGCTCCAACTTGTATCGCACATATTAGACGATTTACGGCCCACACGAACGAGGGCCTGTGTAAACTATGCACACTTTTGCAGCGGTAAGAGAAATCGAAAATTAAAAAGAGACTATGAAAAAAAATCTTAAAATAATTCCCTTGGGCGGTCTGGGGGAAATTGGTAAAAACATGACCATATTGGAATACGGCCGCAATCAAATCATCGTCGACTGTGGGATTAGATTTCCAGAAAATGATATGTTTGGCATTGACCTGGTGCTTCCCCAATACGATTATATTCTAAAGAATAAGGGTATCTTGCGCGGTATTGTGCTAACCCATGGCCATCTAGATCATATTGGTGGCCTACCCTTTCTACTGAAACACATCAATTCCACAATATACGGTACGGCGCTAACACTCGGTATGGTTGGGCGGAAATTGGAAGAGGTTCATCTCCGGGATCGAGCCGAGTTTCAAATAATAAACGATCAAGAAACATACCATCTTGGACCTTTCCGGATTAGCCCCTTTGCCGTCGCCCATTCCATTCCGGCCGCGGTTGGATTGGTAATTGACACACCGGTCGGAGCCATCGTACATACTGGGGACTACAAACTCGATGAGACGCCCACCGGCGGTCGCAAAACTGACCTTATCCGCTTGAATGAACTGACTCCTAATGGCGTATTGGCCATGTTGGGTGATAGTACGAACGCCGATCGACCTGGACGAACACCAACTGAGCAGCTTGTAGCAGATACATTGGATCGGTTGTTCCTAGAAGCGAAGGATCATCGGATAATCATCGCTACATTTTCTTCAGTATTGGCTCGTTTACAGGAAATCATCAGGTTGGCCGATAAGTATGGGCGGAAAGTAGCGCTCACTGGGCGTAGCCTGCAACAAAATGTTGAACTGGCCCGAGATCTGGGCTATCTGAAGATACCGAAGGGTTTGCTGGTAAACATTAAGGCCAATATACCTGATGAAAAGCTAGTTGTCCTTTCAACTGGCTCACAAGGAGAACCTCGCTCCGCATTGAATCGTATGGCCCAGGGAAAACACGCCCAAATCCAAGTACATAAAGGGGATACGATCATCATATCCGGGGGCACAATTCCGGGAAATGAAGAAGATGTAGCCCGTATGCTAAACAATCTATTCGCCCGGGGCGCAAATGTTATCTATGGACCATTGGCCACAGTTCATGTTTCCGGTCATGGTAGCCGGGAAGATATGCGCATCATGTTGGATTCAGTTCGTCCACGCTTCCTCATACCTGTGCATGGAGAGCTGCGTCATCTTCACTTACACGCCCGTCTAGCCCAGGATAACGGCTTTGAGGCCGAGAACGTCTTTATAATGCAGAATGGCGCTACCTGGCTCACAGATGGTCAAAGGGGCTGGTTGGGAGAGCCGGTTGCGGCCGAAGATGTCTACGTCGATGGTTCTCTGGTCGGCGAAATAGGCGAACGCGTTGTGCGCGACCGCCAGAGGCTGTCTGAGGATGGATTTGTGGTCGTTTATGTGCCAATCAACAAGAAACACGAACTCGCCGGAGAGCCTCGTATTCTGAGTCGAGGGTTTCTGCACATGGATAGCTCTGGTGACCTGCTGAAAGCAGCTCGGGTGGAATTAAAACGGAAGCTTAAGCGAAACGGTCGTGACCATGACGAGACTGTGCGAGAAACACTGCAGAGTTTCTTCTACCAGCAGACCCAATCAAGACCGGTAATTTTGTCAAATATTGTCAGGGTTTAGTCGTGGGGGTGGAGCCAAAATAAGTCTAATTTCCAAGATAAATGCGATTTTCCTTGCCGTCCGGCTCGGGTGACTATATTATGAAGTAATGTGACCCAGGCGGGCCATATTCATATTCACATTTTCCTTCTGGGGAGCAAAATGGATTTGGCTAATTAAGGCATTTTTTATGGAATGCGACGATAGAAAACCACGACACCCTATTAAGATATAATCCTTAACTGGTGAGCTAGTCGGAATACCAGAATTATTCCCGGCTATCACCCGGGAAAATAAAACAATCAGTCTTAAATGAAGAAATCTAACTGAGCAGGCCAGAACCTCCGGTTCGTAAGCTGTTCCGGGATTGGATGGCTGGATTCAAGGGGACATGATTAGTAAAAATTCACATCTTGGCGAGCGGATATTTATCAATGGCGATGATTACGGAATGTCGCCAGGTATCAATAAAGCCATCGAACAGCTACACCAGCATAAAAGGTTGACCGGTGTATCCATCGTGGCCAATATGCCTTGGACCACTGAGGCACTCGACTATGCTCGCTCGGCCAGGGAGTTGAAAATTGGCACCCACCTGAATCTGACCACAGGTCTTCCTGTGTTACCGGTTGATAAGGTCCCAACTTTAGTAACCTCTACAGGCAGGTTTTATGAGATGGGTGCTTTTTTGTCTCGTTACTATGCTGGAATGATATCACTCTCAGAGATTCAAGCTGAACTTGAAGCCCAGATAGAAACCTGTTTGGACTCCGGAGTAAAGCCCCAAAATATTGACACTCATAGTCACTTCCATGCTATACCAGCCTTGGGCAACGTCGTGATTGAGCTAAGCATTCGCTATGGGGTGCCCACTGTGCGCAATCCCGATTTGGCGGCCTTCGTTGTTCCACCTATTGGGCGAACAAGGCTGGTCGACAAAGCCCTGAAAAGCACCAGATCTCGCATCATTAAATCGGTCCAGAAGAAATCAAAAGACCTTGATAGCGATCCAAATGGGCCGGCGTATAAAAGCAAACAACTGATTTATCTGCGTTGGTTTGTAAGGCAAAATCGAGAGCCACTCAAAGCATTTCAGGCCTGTATCGCCGACATTCGCGCCGATAGTTTGGAAATCATAGCTCACCCGGCCATCCTGGACGAAGAACTGCCATCCTTCAGCCGATACGTTAAGGGAAGGCTTCTAGAGTTCGACTTTTTGGAAAGCGATCAACTCATGCAATTGCTGGAGAGATTATGAAGCGTAAGCTCAGGGGCTTTAAGCGCAGCGCCATCGAACTGGATTTTAACCTCTATCGGGTGAACGTTCCGGTACCTGGCGTATCCGGATATCAATTGAGTGTTATCGACATTCAGCCGGAAGGTATTGAACGCACTATCATGCTCGTTCATGGTTTTGCTGGATGTGGTGAAACCTGGGAACATCAAATCAATCATTTATCTAAACAATACCGGGTTGTAATTCCAGACTTGCGCGGTCACGGTCAAAGCGATGCTCCCTTAACGAATTACACGATGGAGGAGATGGTTGCCGATCTTCACCAGGTGAGCCGTCACTTGGCCTTGCCGGAGCGATTTGCCCTCGTCGGCCATTCATTTGGTGGCTCGATTTGCATAGAGTATGCGGTCGCACATCCGGAGCAACTGGAACGGCTGATTCTGATATCCACAGCCGGAGAATACCCAGTGCCTAAGGCTGCCCGATTGCTTTTCCGTCTACCGGCAACTTTTTACCGGCCGTGGTGGGAATACCGGCCACGATGGAATGCAGAGATTCCTGCCTTCAAACGGATGGCTTTGAACAATATGATCCAGTGGCAGGGCTGGTCGCAGATGCAAGAAATTATCACCCCAACGCTAATTATTACCGGACAGCGAGATAATTACTTTCCTCGCCACGTGTACGATGACGTAGGTAAAACAATACCCGGTGCTGAGGTGATTGATATCGGCGCCTCCAAGCATAAGGTACAGTTAGAGCGCCATATGGCAGTTAATCGGGCGATCGACCGATTTCTAGATGGAAACAACAAAGGGGGAATCTGGCGGTCGAAGGTTGGCGCTGTAGACCTCTCGGAACAAAGACGATGGCTCAATTCCTATAGCCGACGAACTCCGAAAACAGTACCTATTCCACGTCGTCCCTTACCAGAATTTTTACAAAGTGCGGCCGAGCAAGTTCCTAAGCGAACGGCAACCATATGTTTCAAAAGTAGGATGAGTTATGAACAGCTAGATCGGTCGGCCAACCAATTTGCCCACGCTTTGCTTGGCCTGGGGATACAGCCTGGCAATAGGGTTATGATTTCCCTACCCAATTTGCCGCAATTTTTTGTCGCCTATTATGGCGTTCTTAGAAGCGGTGGGGTTGTCGTGCTCTCTAATCCTGATGCGGACATCGAACAGATAATGCGCCAGGTGCAACAAACGGAAACAAAAATACTGGTCACGTTGAACAGCTTTGGCAAGTTAATCCAGGCAGCTCATTTGTCAAGCAACTTGAGCGAGATTATCCTCGTTGACCTCGAAAAGGGTGTGCCAAATAAAGTGCATCAACAGTTGTTCAGGCATTGGCGTATTTCGGACGCCGGAACAGAAATAACGGATCACGATAACAATCGAGTGGGCTTAAAGATGTTGGAGCTTACCCGTGATGCACCTCATCATCCTCCAGGGATAAAACTTTCTAGCGATGAGCTAGCAGCCATTCTGTTTACTAGTGGAACCACAGCCAATCCAAAAGGGGTTAGTCTCAGCCATTTCAACATGGTGGCCAACGCCATCCAAACCAGACATTGGATGCCTGATCTCGAATATGGGAAAGAGGTATTTCTAGCAGTTGTTCCTTTGTTGCATAGTTATGGGATGACCACCACAATGAATCTGCCAATAACAAGTGCGGCGACAGTTGTTCTCTTGCCTGTATTTGATCCTCGCCAAGTGCTGGAACATATCAAGGAATATCGGCCAACGGTCTTTCCTGGAGCACCATCGATGTATGCAGCTTTGGCCCACGAGCCAGACGCCCGGTCATTCGGCTTAGATTCTATTCGAGCCTGCATGAGTGGATCTTCACCCTTACCAGTTGAAGTGCAGGAATCATTTGAAAAGCTCACCAATGGTCGCCTGGTGGAGGGGTACGGTTTAACTGAAGCATCGCCGGTGACCCATGCCAATCCATTAGACGGCCGAAGTCGCGTCGGATCCATCGGCGTGCCACTTCCTAACACAGACGCCAAGATTATCGATTTAGCGACAGGAGAGGAGCTGCCGCCAGGTCAAATTGGCGAAATGTTGGTGAAAGGCCCTCAGATTATGCAGGGTTACTGGCTGCAACCAACTGAAACAAACGAAATATTGAAAGATGGTTGGTTGAATACCGGTGACGTCGTTGTCATGGACGTCGACGGCTTTTTTCATGTGATTGGGCGAACTCGTGATTTAATTCGCGCTGGCGAGCACACAGTTTACCCGCGGGATGTCGAAGAACTAATTTATGAGAATAATAAAGTCAGAGAAGTTGCCGTCGTTGGCGTACCTCGAGCATCAAGCAATCAGAAAGTGAAGGTATTTGTTGTTCCCCGCGAAGGTACAGACCTCTCGAAGGAAGAATTGATTGAACTTTGCCGCCGGCGGTTAGAAGAATACGCCGTTCCTTGGGAGATCGAATTTCGCGATGAGTTGCCAAAATCTTTTACGGGAAAAATTATCCGCCGCCTGCTGGTCGACCGCTAAAATAAGTGCTTAAGTGAATTGGCTGATGTTGCACAGTGATTCAAATCAGCACATTTTTTAACCCGGATGAACTCAATATCCTTCAAAGGCAAACAATGCCCCTTGAGTAATTGGAATCGTTTTGGCCATTTGCTCGAGGGTTAAATAGTGGCCGTCAATTTGTTTTCTTGCGGAGCGATATTTCCGAGCGTGTTCTTCTGACCAGAAGAATAGGGAGTTACTTCAATATGCGTCGATAATGTTTGAGCCACTAAAAGAATTCCAGTCGACGTCTGGTTCAAAGACCAACGGGGTAATGTTTTTGTTGGTGAGGTGGTAATTTAGTTCGTCGTCCATGGTGAATTCGATCTTCCGGTTACAGCATGCACATCGAGTTGTTATCTCAAATGTCAGCTCATGTTTTCCAAGCCGCCCTTGCACGAAAGGCGTCGCTATCGCATCCTCCGCTCAAGCGCCGTAGATGCTTTCTCCGCTACTAAACTTTATTTTGTGCGCCGTAGGCTCGACGGTGACCGGGAAAGCCCAATGCACGGCCCCCTGTTCATTACGGACCAAAAAATATAGGTTAACCTCTAATTCAGCGAGAATATTTTCAACCTTCTTTAGCGAAAGCTGCAACTCGTCGGCGATTTCCTGAACCAAGATCGGGCGGCCGAATCGGGGTAGTTCGCGGACGACAGAATAACGGACCCGGTGATGATCGGGGGTCATAAAAGCCAATCTTTTACGGCCGTGTGCTGGAGCCTGTTCCAAATGTTTGTATAAGAGAGATTGAGGTACTGAAATAATGTCGGTTCCCTTTCCCAGCAACATCGTCTCGTTCATGATTCACCCCGTTCTCAGATATTTTTTTATGCAAGGTTGTTAATTGCTTTATAGACCGCCGTGGCAATTACAATATCCTGAACCGCCACACCAGTCAGGTCCGCTACCGTGATCAGTTCCTCAGTCATCCGTCCGGCGGCTTCACCGGCGATTACCTGCCCCAGTTCAATTACCTTTAGTTGGCCAATTTCACCAGCCTGAATGGCTCTATGAATTTCGCCTCGTACCAGGCATTGTTCAATGCTATCGGCGATCACCAATTCAGCCCGGGCTAAGATTGCTGCATCGAGTTCCTGCTTCTGAGGCGTGTCCGAGCCAATGGCAGTTATGTGCGTTCCGGGCAATAGATCTGTTACATTCAACAGTGGTTCTTTAGCCGGCGTACAAGTAACCACCAAATTACATTCACGCAGGATGTCGGCCGTCTCTAAGGTTGTTTCAATATTAAAACCCTGAGGCTCCAGATCCCTCCGATAGCTACGCAACTGCTTTTCTCCCCTCCCCCAGACCAGCACATCCCGGCAATCTACGACTTGGGCCAGGAATTGTAGCTGCAATCGAGCCTGGATGCCGGTGCCCACGATTCCTATTCGGTGGACGGTCCTGGGTGCAAGGTGTCGAGCTACAACGGCGCCAGCGACAGCGGTGCGAACATCGGTTAACACTCCTTCATCCAGCAAGATGCTAACCAACTCGCCGCTCTGTTGACTGAAAAGCAGCATGAGTCCATTGCCGGTAGGCAAGCCCAAACTGGCATTGTCATAGAAACCCGAGGCGATTTTGATGACATAGTATTCGTTCCCAGGAATGTAACCATATTTAATGTGTACCTCACCGCGCGGCAGCATCAGTTCACCCACTGGTGGAATGACGGCGTGTCCAACGGAATAGGCTACAAATCCATCCTCAATAGCCGGCAACAAATCTAGAGTCGGAAGTATCTGTTCAATTTGTTCGCGCGAAATTATTCTCACGACTTTCTCCACCAATCGCCATGACTGTTTTCGTACCTGTTGTCTCCGGAACACAAGAATGTATTAAAGAATTTCTTTGAGTATCGTCGGATTAATATTGGCGCCGCAAAGCACCACAACAACCGTTTGCCCGGAAAATTCGGCCATCCGTTTCTTTAATGCGGCAATTGGAACAGCGGCAGCGCCTTCGATCAATTGGTGCTGGCTTCTTAAAAATTGTCTTAGGCTTTCGGCTATCTCCTCCTCAGATACCGTTTCGTACGCATCAACCAACTCCTGGCACAGTGGAAAGGTGATCGAATCGGCTTCAACACCGCCTGCTGTGCCATCGGATAAGGTTGGTTGAGAAGGCAGGTCTAATATTTTGCCGGCATGAATGGAACGAATCATGACTTGGGAATGTTCCGGTGAACAGCCGATAAGCTGAACCCCAGGACGTGTTCGCTTAAGGTAACCAGCAATGCCGGCTATCAATCCGCCGCCGCCAAGGGCAACGAAGACCGCATCTATGTGAGCCAATTGCCGATCTAGCTCCAATCCGATCGTACCCTGTCCACCAACAATCTGTAGATCATTGTAAGGAGAAATAAAAGGTGAGCCGTGGCTTTGGGCGTATTCTCGAGCATGGACCTCTGCTTGTACCGAGTCTGAACCAAATTTGCGGACTTCGGCGCCAAGGCGCTCGATGTTGGCCACTTTCGAGGTGTCCGATTGTTGAGGCACAAATACCGTGCCTTGGGCCTTTACTTTGTTTAGAGCGAAGGCGACGGCCGCTCCATGGTTGCCAGTAGAGGCGGTCACGACGCCCTTATTTCTCTCGTATTCGTTTAAAGAAAGCAACTTGTTCATTGCTCCGCGAACTTTAAACGAACCTGTATGCTGCAAGTTTTCGCATTTAAAATACACCTTCGCCCCGGTAATCTGGCTAAAATAGGGTGACGGCTCCAGATAGGTCTGGCGAATAAAAGGTCGAATACGATCTTCAGCTTGTAATACTTCTTCGTAAACTTTTACTAAATCGGGTCTCAACTTGTCCATTTGTCTCGAAAGATAAATCGCGATTAGAATCTCTAGGTAATTTCAGTTATAAGTTCATGAAAACGATCTAATGCGGCCACTAGGTAATCCTCGGATAAACCGAAGCTAATTCGCACAAAGTGATCGAGACCGAAGTGATCGCCTGGTACGATCAAGACACTTTTTTGGCGCCGTAGGCGATCAACCAGTTCGCTCGAATTAATATCAAGATTATAACGAACGAAGGCGATGGCAGCAGCATCAGGAGGATGGAAGCTAAAAATATCTTTGTGGCTGTCCATCCACTGCTGCAACACCGGATAGCCACGACGAATATATTTTTGGGTTCGCTCTAGTAGGCGTGGGCGAACGGTGGATGAGAGAGCGATTGCGGCTAGCTTATTAGCCAGCATCGTCGCGCTTATTGTCGTATATTCGTGGCGCGCCCATACCTCATCTAGTGTAACAGCAGGAGCAAGAAGCCAACCAATTCTCAATCCAGGCAAACCGTAAGCTTTGCTCATACTACCAGTGGCAATAACTTTATCGTAACGGCCGATAAACGAACGCGAATGGCGATTTTCTATTCTCTCTGCACCAGCATAGACCTCGTCAGCTAAGATCCAGGCCCCGACGTGCTCGGCAATTGAAACAATCGAATTCATTTCGGCATCTGTCATGATTCGACCCGTTGGGTTATTCGGATTACATACGGCGATCAGTTTTGTTTGCGAGCTGACGACTTCTTGTAACTCTGCTAGATCTGGCGCCCAGCCAGATTCCTCGCGCAAGTGAGCGATCTTCAGATCGAAGGCATGATTACGAGCTATGCCCCAGATTTGCATATAGTTAGGCAGCAAAACGACTATTTCCTGGCCTGGGGAGACTAAGGTCCGAGTGGAAATATAATTGGCCTCGGCCGCACCCACCGTAACTAGTACATTCTCAGGACCTGCGCCATCGTATAAATTAGCGATGTTTTGTCTTAACTCCGGAATCCCATTGACATGGGGATAGTTAAGTTCTGTTTGTAGCAATTGTTCAATGAAATTGGGTTCATCCGCTATCAGTTCCGCTAACTGGACAGGGTGAACGCCACTTTCTGACAAGTTGTAATCGACATCCTGTTCGAACTGAGACATCATTCGTTCCATCAAGAAGGGCTGAAATGTTGTCATTCTTTCCTCTCCAAATGCAGTGATCTGAAAACTAAGCAATATATTATCAGATTATTTATCTCGACTCTAGTTGTCCTCACCTCTAGACGTCGTCTGAGGATGCCGTAGCCGGATAAATGACCCGAAAACGTTCGCATACAAGGGGCATTGCGTTAGCCGGAGTGCGGCCGATGCGGGCACATGCTCTGGTGAAGAAATGCCAATGTGCCTTGCGCCAATAGGCCAGCGAGCGATCACCCTCCCCTTCCTCGTAAGCAAATTGGGGATCGACTTGATCGTATGGCCGGATTTTTATTTCGGTAGTCTCAATAAGGCACAATGGCTGGCCATTTCCGTCTAGGATAATGCTAATCTCCCCTGGTTCAGGCAACGCCTCGCCATCGAACTCATATTCCCAGAGTAGCGAACAGGTAGCTGTCTTGATACCTGAACGAACCAAATTACCCAGATCATCCGCCATATCCTTACCATCACCAAAAGACCAGGCCACGGGCAGATCAGCGATTTGTTCTCCTGCTTCTCTTGTTGTCAAATAATCATTCCAATATTTACTGATCTTATCTTCGTCTTTTGCCATTCTTTACGCTTTGAACCTTTATAGGCCCGCTTTCAGCAGGTGGGGAACCTGATTTTCAATAATTTTAACCGCCTCTGTAATACCGTCTTCCGCTCGCAGCTTTTGGCCAAGCGAATCCGCTCGCTTCCGCATATCGTGATCCGAGATAGCAGACTCAATTGCCTTCGCTAGCTGTTTGCTATTTAGCTGGCGAAACGGGATGGGCAGTGGACCAGCGCCCAAGGCCGCGATACGCCGGCCCCAGAAATACTGATCGAAAAGGAAAGGTATGGCCATTGAAGGCACGCCGGATCGCAACCCATAAGCAGTGGTACCCGACCCGCCATGATGAATGACCATAGCCATTTGAGTCAACAGCCAGTCATAAGGGATATAGCTAATTGGAAAGATGAAGTCAGGCAAATTAATATCGGTCGGTTCAGTCCAGCCCAAATTGACGATTGCTCGCCTGCCATTTAGGGTCAAGGCCTCGATTATCGAATCGGCCGTCTTTCGGGCCTTCGATACTGGCATGCTGCCAAAGCTGATAAAAATAGGGGGTTTGCCCGCACTTATGAAATCCACAAGTTGAGATGGGGGCTGCCAATCGGGGGTGCGTGGAAACCAATAACCGCTGACAAATATTCCTGGACCCCAGTCTGCAGGCCTGCAAAAAACATGATTACTAAAACCATATACCATTGGCAATGATGAAGTGCCTAGCCGGTCAAAATAGCCGCGGATAGGCAAACGAGGTAAGCCGAGCGTCTCTCGACGCCAGCGGTTGATCGACCGCCTCATCATTTGCCAGCTTGCTTGCTCGGCCAGGAGATGCGTGAGACGATTATAGCCAGGAACCGGCACCTGTGGAAAAGCCATGGATGGGAATTCTACAGTCCGGCTCAAAGGTATCACGGCTACTTGTATCATAGGAATCCCGGCCTTTTCAGCCAGATCATAGCCGTACAAACCAACAGGAAGTTGATCAAGGATCAGGTCCGTATTCAAGAGAATGGGATCGGATAAATCGCGTGCATAGCTGTCCGCCAGAGAAGCAAAGGTTCGGGCCAGGGAGGTGACGCTCGCTCCGGCTTGATTAACCAAGAGTCGCGAATCGCCACGTATTCGAAAAAATTCTAGATCCCTTTCGCTAACTAAATCTGCAAAATTTTCAAAGGTGGCGAATCGAATCTGATGACCTGCATCGTGCAGTCCTTGACCTAAGGCTATATAGGGAAGGACATCCCCTATTGAACCAAGGGCAATAAATGTTATGTGCATGCTTCTAAGGAAGGGTGTTTATAATATTTTCTAAGGTAAGCGAGGGCGGACATGTCCGTGATAATCGGGGCGATTATTATCATAAATCTCCAAAATTCCCAGAATCCAATAAATAAGTGAATTCGCCTTCTATCCATTAATCGATAGCAGAAAAATCGCGATCTTACCCATCCCCGGTCTCGAGTAATTCTTTCAATCGAGCATAGTCGCCGTCGACGGAACGTTGAACCATGCGACGCATAATTGGTTCGGCGAGCCTAAAAAAACCAGTTGCATCTCCTTCAACTATGGCCCTTACCTTCGTTCCCAAGTCGGCCGATTCGACGGATCGAGTAACAGTGATAGGAAATGAGCCGGAAGTGCTGCTTATCTTTACCATTCGGCCGGGTTCATAGGCAACAACTACAAAGTTCGATTCGATCCGTCGGCCCAGAAAACGGGCAATCTGCGAGTAAGTGCTGCCAACATCCAAGGTTCCTTCGGAAGTAAAGTGGGCTTCCTTCATACCAGATTGCCAAAGCGGATTATTTTCGAAATTGGTCAAATAATCGAATACTTCATTAGGCTGTCGTTCAATTATTACAGAAGATTCAACCCGAATCACACTCAATTCTCCTATTGTTTACGAGATGTTACCAGATAATTTAAATTAGAAACCAGGGGATATTGCCCCTACTAGAGAAGTCTTCTAGAGATTTCCAAAACAGTAGAGTCCCTTGTTAAACCTTAGCAATATCCGATTCCAAAGTGCACCGTACCATTTTACCATGGGTAACAAACTCTCAGCCTGCTTGTCAGTAAAAAGATGTTATATTAGCCGGATTAGACAGGTAAAGGGTTCATTCACCAATTTCCTAAAGCATATCTGTGGCCAACCACCAGATGAGTTGGCGAACAGACCAGGCAAGGCATGTTCGATTTATCACTAGACGAAGACGAATACACAATGAGTCAACCAACAACAATTCAGATCTTGGATGTGCCGGTCCATCGCATAACCAAAGTAGAAGCATTGTCTCTCATCAAACAATTTATGGGCGAACCACGACTGCATCAGATAGCGACCGTTAATCCGGAGTTCGTGATGATGGCCCAGAAGGATATGGAATTCCGACAGGTGTTAGATCAGGCCGATTTGTGTATTCCTGACGGCGTCGGACTTGTTTTGGCCAGTCGTTGGCAAGGAGCCGAACTGCCAGAGCGCGTGGCTGGTTCAGATTTAGTTTATGCTCTGGCTAAACTGGCGGCCGATGAGGGCTGGCGATTGTATCTCTTGGGTGCCTCGCCGGGGGTCGCTGATGAGGCAGCATCTTTGCTGATGGAAATGTATCCAAAATTGATCATTGTTGGGACCTATGCCGGTTCACCTTTGTCAGCCGAAAATGAGTCTATTGTGCAACGAATTAACGAAAGTAAAGCCGACTTGCTCTATGTAGCTTATGGCGCACCCCAACAAGACAAATGGATTGCCCGAAATCGCGAAAAGCTGACAGGCGTGCGAATAGCGATGGGCGTTGGGGGTTCGCTAGATTTTATTACTGGCCGAACAGTTCGTGCACCCCGATGGTTACAGCGTCTGGGATTGGAATGGCTTCACCGGCTGTACAAAGAACCTTGGCGCTGGCGGCGAATGGTGGTCTTACCTCGCTTCGTTTACCTCGTAATTCGTCAATCACGAAACAACCATGATCGATCCAAGTCTGCAAGATAAGCCGCATTTCCCATTTTAAGATATGGGGCAAGCATCTTACAATCCGTATAGTAATCTTAGCAATGGGAGATTTTCAGTTATGCGAGTATTAATAACGGGTTCGAGTGGCCAAATCGGAACAAACTTAGCGCTTCGACTCATGGAAGATGGTCATTATGTATTTGGGATAGATATCAGGCCAAACAGCTGGACTGATAAAATCGATACATTGTTACAAGACCTAAGCGTGCCATATCGAAGTTTTGATCGCGGAATTGGTCACGTAGCTTATCCGCCTGACCTCGATATCGTCGTACATCTTGCGGCCCATGCCAAAGTTCACAAGTTGGTGCAAGAACCAGATCGAGCTTTGGAGAATATCACCATGACTTACAATACGCTGGAATTTTGCCGGCACAACGACCTGCCTATCATCTTCAGCAGCTCGCGTGAAGTATATGGCGACATACATCGTTATATCACCGAAGAGTCGTACGCAGATTTTGCCTTTACAGAGAGTCCGTATTCAGCAAGTAAGATTTCTGCCGAAGCGCTGATCTACTCACATGCCGAACGCTACGATCTCAAATACTTGGTATTCCGATTCAGTAATGTTTATGGACGTTATGATAATGATATGGAGCGCATGTCCCGGGTCATTCCCAAATTCATTGCCTTAATAAGTGAAAATCAACCAATTACGATTTACGGGAAAGACAAGGTTCTTGATTTTACCTATGTCGATGATTGTACCGCCGGTGTTATGAGAGGCATGAATTTACTGCTTGGCGATGGCAATACCAATCAGACTATTAATCTTGCTTACGGTCAAGGAAATAGTCTGGTTACAATGGCCGAATATGTCGGTCAGGCATTAGGTAAGGAACCCAATATGCACTTTGAGCCACCACGTATCGGCGAAGTCACTCATTACGTGGCCAATATTGGAAAAGCCAATTCATTATTAGGTTATCAACCACAGATTTCCTTAGACGAAGGCATTAACCGGGCGGTAAAATGGTGTATGGACTGGTGGGATAAGCACCCACCCCAGTTCATATAAATCCTGGTGCACGATAGAGGCCTTCAGCAGTAAGTCCAAGATGAATGGCCAAATGCTGTAGCAGCACCCAATGGTTAAGAAAGTGGCTGCAGAATGTTTTATTGTCAATCGTCACTACATATTTGCCGTGGATCCAAAAGAAACCAATAGCTCTGTCGGGGATTGCAATAAAATTACAGAGACATAGCAGCAGCCGATTTGCGAGATGATCGATGATCTATGTAGATGTATCGGCCGCGGTTCATTCTAGGGCGGGATTGGGTCGTTATAGCCTTGACTTGGCTCGGGCGCTCGATAATACCCGGCCGAATAGCATTTCTCTTTTTTACAATCAGGGTAGTGATGGGCATCTGCCAGAAGCCCTTTCTGGCCTTTCGCAACGCCATATTAGGCTGGGGTACAAACCATGGCGACTGACTCTTCTTCTGGCCAATGCCGCAGGCCTTAATTTCAGTCGACTTGTACCCGGTGTTGATCTTTTTCACAGTACAGAACATCTTTTGATGCCATTAAGGCAAGTGCCAACGGTACTGACCGTTCATGATCTGATTTACAAACTTTTCCCAAACTATCATAAGAGACTTAATTACTGGTATCTGAATCTGGCTATGCCCCTATTTTGTCGACGAGCCAGGGCAATCATTGCCGTATCGGAGGCCACAAAACTGGATATCATCGCCCACTACGATGTCGATCCGGCTAAGATTCACGTCGTATATGAAGCAGCAGCTGATCATTTCCAACCAGCTACGCAGCAGCAAATAGAAGAAGTCCGCAGGCGATATTCGTTGCCTGATCGATTTTTACTCCATCTGAGCACGATTGAACCACGTAAAAATCTTGAGCGCCTTCTCAAGGCCTTAATGATCCTACGGCAAATAGATGAGAGACTTCAGCTCGTCCTGGTCGGAGCAAAGGGCTGGCTCTATAATGACTTTTTTGCCCGCATCGAGGCCGAAGGTTTAAATAACGTAGTCTGGCCATTGGGCTGGGTACCAGATGAAGATCTGCCGGCGGTTATTGGCGCTGCCAGTCTGGCTGTCCAACCAAGTCTATACGAGGGTTTTGGTTTACCCATCTTAGAGCACATGGCCTGTGGACAGGTTGTTGCTGCCAGTGATAGCAGTAGTCATCCAGAGGTAGGTGGTCGTGCGGCCGCCTATTTCAAAGCGACAGATACGGATGAAATGGTAGCTGTTATCGGGCGTCTGCTAATCAACAAAGATGAGTATGATCACCGCCGCCAACTGGGCTTAGAGCAAGCAGCGAAATTCAGCTGGCAAAGGACGGCCGAAGAGACCTTGGCCATCTACGATCAGCTATTAGCGAAATAATGACAAATAGGAGCGGTCAACCGACCGCAGATGGCGATGATCTAGCAGTCCCTGGCGAAGAGTCGGCGGTAGCGGGTCAATCTCCAGCATCATCCACCTCAAGCAAATTTTCCGTCCAGCACCTGTTCATTCTAGCCTTACTTGTGGTTCCCTTGCTATACCTGATCACCCTGGCTCAAGGGTTAGTCCTTGGAGATCCCACAGAATACACTTTTGTAGCGAATATGTTGGGCATCGCCCACCCGCCCGGCTATGCATTTTTTACGCTTCTAGGAAAGCTGTTTCAGATGCTAATTCCCATTGGGGATATCCCCTGGCGAATGCACTTGCTATCCGCAAGCATAGCCACGGCGGCCATCTTTTTCGTTTATGGAACGGTATTGACTATTAGCCGCCAAAGCCCAAAAAGAATGGGGACAATAAAAGGTATCGGCCAAATAGTGGCCATTTTCAGTGCCTTACTGGTTGCAACAGCTACGGATTGGTGGCAGCATGCTATACATGCAAATCCTCATATTGTCACAGCCGCCTTTTTGGCGACAAATTTATTTCTGCTCACAAGATGGTGGTCGATCGAGAACAATCCAACAAACAACAAAAGCGACAAATGGTTGATGGCTTTTTCATTCAGCGCTGGGCTGGGAATTACCCACCATCCGCTCACTGTCTTCAGTTTTTTGGCTTATGGTTTATTCATCCTGTTGGTGCGGCCTAATATTTGGCGAGCCTGGAGAACTTTACTGAAAATGCTGGCCTTTTTAATTCTGGGTCTGCTTATTTGGCTTTACTTACCTATCCGAAGCGCTATGCAACCAGCGTTCGGGCCAGATAATTTGAACACGCTGACTGGGTTCCTGGACCATGTTTTAGCCCGAGGCCTTTCTGAGGGTCTTCCGTTTTTCGCATTGGTCGATCAATTTGACCGGGCAACGGTGTTTTGGAGCTTGTTACGGCTGCAATACTCGTTGCCAATCATATTTTTGGCGCTAGTGGCCCTTGTCTGGCTGGCCTGGGATCCATCCCGCCATCGATTGGGAAGGAAACCTGGTCAAATGAACATTTATCGCGCTCCTTTGCGGCCGCTGGCCTTCCTTTTTGGATTAACGTTCCTGGCTAACTATCTGTTTGTCATCAACCTGCGGGCTCAGGATGTCATGGCTTATTTATTAGGCGTATTTTTACTGGTCGGATTATTAGCTGGAATCGGTTTGTGGGCCGTGTTTGAACTCCTAGCCCGACGGATTCAACTTGATAAGAAAGCGCTGGCTTTATTGTTCGGGGCATTGTTCTTGCTTGGACCGATCTTACAAATAGTACGTAATATCCCGAAGATCTCACTGTCGGAATACAGTGAAGCACCACAATATGTCGAAGATGTTTTTGAATTTTTTGCCGAGCAGGAAGAAGAAGCGATCTTGCTCAATGATTGGGAACATATGACACCTTTATGGTACGAACGCTATGTTCAAGAACGCTGGCCTGATCCGAAACAAGTAACACCCGTGTTGGTGGCAACCGAACGACCTTGGCTAGAGAGCGTGTTCTATTATCTGCCAAGCTATCCGGTTTATCTCAGTGGCTACCGTTCTGAAATCGTTGGGGCTGGATTTCGTTTGCGGCCGCGGAATTCACTGTACCAGGTTGTCCAGCCGGGGGACCTCAGTATTCCTCCGGAGTTAACATTGATAGAGCCAGCTACGGCCGAAGCGATTGATATCGTTGCCTATCAGCTGCCGGAAAAAGAAGTAAGAGCGGGCGATTTTATACCCTTAACATTGGCCATGCGAACCCAAGTAGAAACGGATGATTTTTATGTCCCGGTCATCTATATCGGCGAGGAAAATGATCGCCTCAGATACGAATTCACCACAGACAACCATCTAACCACTCCGTTGTGGCAGCCAGACGAGATAATCATAGAGCGATTCGATATTGCCTTACCCCACGCGTTTCCTCCTGGCACTTATCCCGTGACCGTTGAAATGCGCAATCTGAGTTCCATGAAAGATTTAGGCTTAGAACTCCAACTGGGCGATCTCCAGGTGACAGAACAGGATCGACCAGCAAACACTAGCCGGCTGCTAGCTAACTTCCGGCAGCAGATTGGGTTAGCCGGGGCCAAAGCCCAAGAGAGTCTTCTAAGCCGGCGCTCGGCTCCCTGGGAAGAACCGATCCAGGCAAAGCCCGGTGACACGATCCATCTATCCCTAGATTGGTTAAGCCTTGCCCCTGCGGATGAGAGTTATACTATCTTCGTGCATCTCATCGATGGAGCTAACCAACCGCTTGTTGCCCTTGATTATACGCCCCTCGGTGGCTCGACTCCCACCCACTTGTGGATACCAAAGTGGCTGCCTGGTCAACAGATGAAGGATCCTTATCGCCTGGAAATTCCTGATGATCTGCGGCCGGGAATCTACTTCATAGAGGTTGGCCTTTATGAGATGACCGGAAAACGCAGGCTGCACATATCCGATTTTGAGGGAAACCTAAACGGGGATCGTTACATTCTGGGGCCTATACAGGTGCAAAACTAATTCAAGCCTGATGGCGCCCAGGAGCCAAATCTATTTTAAACCATCCAGCTGGTAGATGGATACAGGCATTTGGCGGCCTTTTACATGCACCGGCTCAAGACTTTCAGCGTCAACGAGGTCGGCCACTTGCCGGTAGGTGCTTTCACTGATGATGATTTGTCCTCCCTCCGCAAGCTCTTGCAGTCGCTTAGTTACATTGACCACATCACCCACGGCCGAATAATCCTTGCGCAGTGGGCTACCGACGTTTCCGACGAGAGCCTCGCCACTGTTAATGCCAATGCCAAAATAAAGGCGGTGGCTCTCAGGAATCGTTTCATGATAGGCGGCCAGGTCAGATTTCACAGCCAAGGCGGTTCGAATGGCTCTTTCAACATGACGGATTTGAGGATTAAGGGGTGAGTTGTACAGAGCCATCACGGTATCACCATCATATTTGTCGATGAGTCCCTCTTGAATACTAATAGCGGCCGCAGCAATCGTCAGGTGATTATTGAGCACTTCTATTAAGAATTCAGGCTCCCATTTCTCGCTGAAGGAGGTAAAACCCCGAATGTCGGCAAAAAATACTGAGATTTCTCGACGCTGAGGCTGCTGAGCCGCATCGATATCGCGAACTTTGTCGACCAAAGCAGGCGGCAAATAGCGCCTAACGCTTTCCAATCTTTTCTTCTCCGATACGTCGTCCAGCACCAGAGCCACTCCTTGCGTCTGTTGCTCCATATCACGCAACGGCGAAAAAGTAACGTCCAATGTTGTTCGCCCTGATTGGCCACTCATAATAGCGTCAATCTCCATATGGTGATTGCCCCCAACATTCTGGATGCGCTCAATGATTGTTTCTACAACACTGCCCATCGGCGTGGTTAACAAGTTTCGGTAATCCTGCTCCAAGACGGAAGCACTGGGCTCTCCCAATATCTGCTCGGCAGCTCGATTGTAAAGAGAGATCCGATCGGCCAAATCAATCGTAATCACACCGCTGGCGATGGATTCAAATACATCATCCTGCAAATTCTTGAGTTCCGTAATATCTTCAAGCTGTTTTCTTATCTGCTTAAATAAGCGAGCATTTTCGATGGCCACGGCCGCTTGGTTGGCAAAAGCAGCAAGAACATCTCGGTCCGTATCCACAAATATGCCGGACACTATGCGATTGTCGGCGTAAATGACGCCAATAGACTGATCACGGATTCTGAGGGGCACACAAAGAATCGAGCGCAGATTATAGCTGATAATGCTTTCTTGTCCGGCAAAACGCGGGTCGGCTTGGGCGTTGGTTGTGGCTACCGGTTGGCCTGTTTCTGACACGCTTCGGACGATACTACGGCTTATTTCGAAAGAAGAACCCTCCAGTGTTTCGCGATTGATGTTACGGGCAACTTCGACTTCTAACCCACCAGTTCGTTCGTCAATAAGCATCAAGAAACTACGTTCTGCACCAGTGAGCTCGATAATGGTATCCATGACCGTATTTAGCACTTCTGTTGGATCTAAGGAAGAATTTACAAGTGCTCCCACCTCCTGCATCGCTCGTAGTTGGTGTCGTTCTTTCTCTAGGCTGGTCAGACCTCGCGCCAGGGCTTCAAGCGTCAGATTCGCTTGAGTAATCACTTGCAGCAGGGCGTTATATGACTGAACCATTGTCCCCCTATTGGCGCTGACAATGGCTCGATGTTGCTGATCGACAACATTGCGAAATTCGCTCAATAAACCACGTAGTTTTTCAAGTTCTATCTGCGCTTGAGATGCGCCTGGAGCATTCAATCTTGATCCTTTTGACAGTCTACCCAACCCAAAAACGAAACCGATGTTCTATAGCGAAGTATGGCACAGGACGAGAGAACGGGCAATGACGACCGGCGATACTTGGAGGGATGGCTAATCAACAAGATTGATGCTCGCCTCCCTGATACTCGCTTCCTGACCGGACACGCAACTTTACTTTGGCTAAATAGGGGAAGGTCTTTAGCGGCTACGACAGATGGGTAGTCGGCATTCAAAAAACTAGAGTAAACCACTATCAATCAACTACTAGCGGATCAATTTGCCGATTTATCCTTCTTGCGTCTAGGTCGGAGTGCGAGCAAGCGTTGGAATTGGAATGAAACTGTATGACGAATCATGTGCGGCCGTAGCACCTTCCATTCCTGGCGTGGATCAAAACCCGCCTCGGCCGCCCGGGATTGGCTGAATTGCTGCCGGACAAACTGATAGGTTATTTTGCGTAATGGTTCTTTGCCCTCTGGCACGGCCGAACCCAGCAAGCTAGCGCGCTCAAAGGGAGTCTGAGCGGGATTAACAAGCACACCAAGCCAAGGCGCCCAATTGCTCAAACGTCCATAGCTCCGCTCCACATTGGATTCGATTCGTGTATTAGCTCGTCCTGCTATTAAAGTGGCGAAAATGGCCATAACCAACAAGACGACAGCAATGCCTGCTTGCAACACGATTGAGCTGCCTTGACTGCTCGACCCCTCCACCGCCAAAGCTTCACGTTGATCCAAAAGATCTTGCAGGCGTTCAGCATCTGTCAGTCCATCGAGTCCTCGTCTGTCGCCAGCCAGGTTATCGAACTCATTAAGCGCGGCCTCATCGCCAAAAGCGTCGCCGGGATTAGCAAACGTATCAGGACGATCACCGGATGGAATAGATGCCGTCGCCTCAAATGGGATCCAACCAAATTGAGGGAAAAAGACTTCAGTCCAAGCATGAGCATTGCTCGATCTAACCCGATAGGAGCCGGATTCATCATCCCATTCACCTTGCGTGTATCCAGCCACAAACCGAGCCGGCACACCTACGGAGCGCAGCATCACGATCATGGATGACGCATAATAGTTGCAGTAGGCCTCCTGGCCTTCGAAAAGGATGTAATGTACCGGTTCGACGCCATCGGGTGGGGCCGCGATCTGGTCATTGTAGGCAATGTTTTCGCGCAGATAGTTACGAACAGCTATCGCCTTATCGAAGGGGTTATTTAAGCCTTGCGTTAATTCGACGGCGAGTGCTCTGGTTTCAGGGGTAATCTCTTCGGGAACTTGGAGATAACGTTCATTTATCCATGCAGGATAAGATTGCGTTGCTTGGCGCAGACTACCGGCATCAGCAATACTATAATTGGAGGTGATCTCGTATCGATCACCCTGGCGTAATACAAAACGTGATTGAACAGAATGTAGTATCGCCCTACCCTGGTCATCAAGACTTCGATTAAGAAAAATCTGCCGGTCTGATTGCATTAATTCAGGGGCAGCATATATCGTGCCTGAATTGGGAATATAGTTGACGAATAACTGATCAACGTTCTTTCGGAGCAAGTAATCTATAACCCCAACTGGACCTTCATCGGGCAAATGTAAGACCTGGCTGGTATCCGAAGTGATCGACCAGCCACCATTCTGATAGGTATCATAGGCGACGGCTTGCCAATATACGTAAGGCAAGCGATCTTCCACATACACATCCATAACCAATGCATCGGTTACCGAACGCGGTCCACCTAGCGAAAGGGTTGAGCGAAAGGGATCGGTGGTTGTCGTCCCATATGAACGCAAGGAAGAAAATAGACGTGTCCAAGTATCTTGAAAGCCTCGCCAGGTATCACTGATACCCGCTTCTCCGAGAACATTACTGACTCTATCACTGGCTTGAGCAGATGGTATACCCCAGGCGACCGCTAAAACGATAAGTGAGATCAAAAGACTGGACCGCAAAAAGGCAAAGCGAATATTGCTTTCATAACGAACTGATTCTGAACGCCAGACTTTTTCCCTTGCTACAAGGTGAGTTCGGGCAATATAAATAAGGGCCACCAAGGTATAGAGTGCCAAATATGCAACCAGGGGTTTGGGTCCATAATAGTAGTAAATCACACTTAGCAGCACCAAGCCGCTCGGCAGAATGACTCGCCAGATTCTGGGATAGCGAAATGTATACCAGGCGGCCGTATAACCTAATAACCAAAAAACGGCACTCGTATGAATGACAAAAATCAGACCATCGCGACTTGACCCCTGGGATATGGCTTTTGTAAGCCAGATGACTTGACGGTTAAATAAATCGAAGGTCCGTTCCCGCCACAACATTTCATCGGGCAAAGTACGGCCAACCATTAGAGTTACCAGAAACAAGCCATAAACCAGGGCTATTAAATGGGCTTTCCGACTAGAGAAGCTGCTCTTAGAAAGCAGCAGTCCCGTCAAAACAGCGATTGTAGCGATAAAAGGTAGGCCTCCCAACCCAGGAATGAGATCGGCGTTTAATATCGCCGCCGCAGCAATTATCACCATTCCCCACGTCAGGAGAAGAGTAAACCAACCTTCTTCAATTCTCAAACGATTCAGCATACTTGATCTTTCCTCGTTTTGAGCAATGTACAGATTTTGGAAACTTTCTGGTTCTTTACCTGAATTTCAGCAAAGAGCTTCTATGAAGCCGGTATTTCTGCAAACCAATCAACATATAATACCTGTACCGAAGTCGCGTACCGAAAAATATTCCCCCTCTTCTAATACTTGCCTCCGATCGACTCCCCTTGGACAAGCCTATGGCAAGCAAAAGATTATATCAGATCGGACCAAAGTGACAAAACGGTGACTTTATGGTGACGCCGAGCAGATTAGTCTGCACTCGCTTAAGGCGAGTTATTAAATCTTAACGGAATGTTTGGGTGCTAACGAAACGTAAATAGCCAATTGCCAGCACAGCCGCGAAAAGAAACCATTGGATTGCATAGCCCAGGTGAGGCCCATCTGATAGATCAATATCAGGTTCCGTTCTATAAGGCAGTTGGACCGTTTCATTTTCCGAAGGAGATTCTAGGAGAAAGATGGGTAAGAGCTTGTAAGGAATCTGCTGTTGAATGGCCGCCACGTCAATCCGATACCAGTTCTTCTGATGACCCTCGACAACTGTCTCCCTATCCCCGGACAAAGTCTGCGACAGCTGGATTGCCCCGGAAACTTCCTGAATACCTTGTTGATCGTACTGACTTAGCGCTCCGGCTTCAGCTTCGGCCGATGGGATCCAACCTCGATTAACGAGCACAGCAAAATCGCTATCTGAAATCCGCAAGGGAGTAATCAGATGGGCCCCGGGCCTACCTTGCCAATTTTGTTGGGTCAGTATGATCTGCTCTGTAAAATCGTACTCTCCGATAGCCTGAGCGGACCGGTCACGAAGCACAATCGGGTCGTCAGGGAAATGTTGCCCGTTTAGTTCAAGCGTCTCGTTTGCAATTTGTTGCAGATATTCAGCATTACGCGTCTTGCGCTGCTGCAGGCGGTCCAGTTGCCAAATGCCCAGGCGAGCGAGAACGACTATTCCGACGATGACAATTAGCGTTGTCCACCACCAACGACGATTGAAGATGGTCCTGGGAAGCTTAGACAAAGGAACGGAAGGCGTCTTCTTACTACTTGTTTTTTGTTCGGTATTCGAAGTCATGGACAGCCGGGCAACCCAACCCCAACATCAGATCATTCAGCAGAACGACCTCGTAAAGCTATAAACAACAAGATGATGGCTCCAAGAACCAGAGCGACAGGAATAAAGTAAAGCCAATTGATACTTGAACCGCTACTCACTTCCAGATTGAATGATGACTCGCCGAGAGAACCGTCAACTCCGACAATCCGTATATCGACCCGATATGTTCCTGTCTCGGCAATATCGAATACGGCTTCGTATAAGAACTTGTTTGCCGAATCCTCGGTCGTGGCGGGTTCATTCAACCGCTCGCCCCCATTTTCTGGACTAAGACTCACAGTAACTGCGGCATCTAAGACTGGTGAAGCATCCTCGGCCAAAACAACCGCCAAGGCAATATGAAGTTCCCCTTCCTCGACCGGCTCAGGGGAAGTCCATACCGTCAATTTATAAGGACCTGCTTCTTCGGCCGAGAGTCGCATTCGGCCTTCGGTATGGGCAGTGGCCTGAGGGACGACAAAGAGACTGACAAATAGGATAGTCGTACTCAAGCCAATGGCCAGGATCATCTTTGACCATCTCTTCACAGGTAGATTTGGGAGGTTCATCGGTCAATACCCGGCGCGGCCATAGTCTCATCCGTTGCCCAGTTCGCTTGCGGTAAGGGCGATTTTTTCTCTTCCGATTGCAACCAGCGCGCAACCAGAACCAGGGCGGCAACCATATACATCATGCTACCCAGAACCCACATGATTACACCGGCGATTCGTTGATCTTCGATCACCGTCAATCCCCAGAGCCGAGGCATTGAATCATAATGAGTGTAAATTGTTCCGCTGGCGAAAACAATGGCCATGCCAACCAACAAATTAGGTGGTATGGCTGACAATGCATAACCAAATCGCGCGAAGGGAGAAAACGGCGGGTGAATGCGGGGGCCTGCGCCAACAACATGCCACCA
>PVMK01126499.1_pt1 | contig 28337 bp, 26 predicted proteins | sample 1853481 | NCBI WGS metagenome assembly PVMK01 (sample SAMN08533507, study PRJNA380276) | Marine sediment metagenome, whole genome shotgun sequencing project. | reverse complement strand
AGAACAGTTGATAATTCTCAGACCCACCCACGTCGCGGGCGAACACGAAACCCTGCGCATCCGCCACCGGCGGCGGCCACGCCAGGCTGACTGGCTGGGCGCCGAAGGTAAGCTGCTGGCGCATGCCGAGCGGCCGCGCGACGCGGTGCAGCTGCGTTATCTCACCGAAGCGGGTCGCAACCAACGCAGATTCGTTCAACCAACCTCGAAACCGGGCGCTACGCACCTCCTGGTAGGCCCTCAGCGCAGCCTGACGCTCGGCACTGAGCTCGGCGGCGCCTTCAATGCGCAAGCTGCCACGTTGTTCGAGAGACGGTTGTGCCACACAACCGGCAAGCAGCAACGCCGCGATCAGCCCGACGCGGCGCATCGCCGCGCAACCTGCGTAGTGCGCCCGAACCTCGCTCAACCTGCCCGCTCCAGCACGCGAATCGTGTAGCGGTACGGGTGCCGCTCATCCACGGGGTGCGAATGTCGTTCGAGTTCCAGCCACTCGTCCTCGGAGTACTGCGGGAAGTACGTGTCGCCTTCGATTTCCGCGTCGATGATGGTCTGATAGAGGCGGTCCGCCACCGGCAGTGCAAGCGCGTACACCTCGGCACCGCCAATGACCACCGCTTCATCGCAGCCGTCCCTGGTGCAGATCTGTGAGGCAACCGCGAGCGCGCCAGCCAGGTCGTGGACCACCTCAACGCCCGCATGCGAAAAGTCTCTCGATCGGGTCAAGACGATGTTGCTACGCCGTGGCAGGGGCTCCGCCATGGCGGCAAACGTCCGTCGCCCCATGATGACCGGTTTGTCGTGCGTGGTTCGCTGAAAGTGACGCATTTCGTCCGGCAGGCGCCAGGGCAACCCGCCACCCGCTCCGATGACCCGGTTGCGGGACATCGCCCAGATCAGGGCCAGGCGCATCAGACCGCGATAGGCGCTTTGATGGGCGGATGGCTGCGGTAGTTCTCGAGTTGGAAATCACCGTATCGGAAGCCCGACAGGTCGTTTACCCCTTCGCGCAGCCGCATCCTTGGCAGGGGCATCGGCAGGCGCGCGAGTTGTTCGTCCGCCTGATCCAGGTGATTTGCATACAGATGTGCATCCCCCAGGGTGTGGACGAATTCGCCCGGCTGCAAACCCGTCACCCGGGCGATCATCAGCGTCAACAGCGCATAAGAGGCAATATTGAACGGTACCCCCAGAAAGATATCGGCGCTGCGCTGGTAGAGCTGACAGGAGAGCCGTCTGGAGCCATCGGCGACGGGCGCCACGTAAAACTGGAACAGCATGTGACACGGCGGCAGCGCCATATCGTCCACCTCCGCCACATTCCAGGCGCTGACGATCAGCCGCCGCGAATCCGGCGTGCGTTTGATGTCCTCGACCACCCGCGCAATCTGGTCGATGGTACCGCCGTCGGCGGTTGGCCAGCTGCGCCACTGGGAACCGTATACGGGCCCGAGCTCACCGTTCTCATCCGCCCACTCATCCCAGATTCGCACCCCATGTTCCTGCAGGTAGCGAATGTTGGTGCTGCCTTTCAGGAACCACAACAACTCGTGGATGATGCCCTTCATGAACACTTTCTTAGTAGTGACCAGCGGGAATGTCTCGCTTAGATCGAACCGCATCTGGTGGCCGAACACGCTGTAGGTTCCAGTGCCCGTGCGATCATCCCTGAACACACCGGTGCTGCGAACCCGTCGCATCAGATCGAGATATTGCTTCATGATTTCCCGGCTATCCGAGCGCTCGCCCACCAGAGGAGGAAGATACCAAATGCCACCATGGGGAGCGACAAAAGCTGTCCCATGGTCAGCCAGTCGAAAGCAATGAAGCCGAGGTGGGCGTCGGGCTGGCGCGCAAATTCGGTGCTGAAGCGCATGCTCCCATAACCGATGAGGAACACCCCCGACGCAGCCCCTGTCGGCCGGGGTTTCGCGGTGTACAACCAGACGATCAGGAACAGCACCAGACCCTCTGCGAACGCCTGGTACAGCGGCGAGGGGTGCCGCGCGAACTCCTCCCATTGGCCCGTGCAGAGCGGGTCGATGCGCCGGATCGTGTCAGCTCCGCACGGATAGATCATTCCGAATATCGAATCCGTGGCCCGCCCAGGCAGCTCCATGTTGGCGAAGTTGCCAAGCCGGCCAAAGCCGAGGCCTGCCGGCACGAGGGGCGCGGCGAAGTCTGTCATCTCGAAAAGACTGCGATTCGATGCACGACCAAACCACCACAGTGCGACCAGCGCGCCCAACAAGCCGCCATGGAATGACATGCCGCCATCCCAGATCCGAACCAACCACAGTGGGTCCGTCAGGAACCGCTCGAAACCATAGAACAACACGTAACCGACCCGTCCACCGACGACCGCGCCAAGCGCCCCGTAAAACACCAGGTCCGACACCTGTTGATGGGTCCAGCCGGCCGCGTCGGCCCGACGCTGCCCAAGCCACCAGGCACACCCGAAAGCCGCCAGATAGGCAAGGCCATACCAGCGAATGGCAATGGGCCCGAATGAGAAGATGATCGGGTCGATCGTGGGGTAGTGCATAAGCGCTCCGCGCTGCTAGAATCGGCCGCCGATTTGCAGCCCCCTAACAGTCCATTATGTGTCTGATTCTGTTCGCCTATCGAGCTCAAGCGGACGTGCCGCTGATTGTCGCGGCCAACCGCGACGAATTCTACGCCCGCCCGACCGACGCCGCACGATTCTGGCAGGATTCGCCAACGGTTCTCGCTGGGCGCGACCTGCAGGCTGGCGGTACCTGGTTGGGGGTAGACGTGCGGGGGCGGTTCGCCGCCGTCACGAACTTCAGCGAGGGCCCACCGGCCGAGCTGCCACCCGGATCACGCGGTGAGCTCACCACCGAGTTCCTCCACGCGGATAGCTCGGCCCGGGACTACGCCCGAACCATCGTTTCCAGCCGGTATCGCGGCTTCAGCCTGCTGCTGTTCGACGGCAACGAGCTGGTCTGCGTATCGAACCGCGCCGAAACCAGGCTGGTCGAACCGGGCATACACGGCCTGGCAAACGTGGAGCTGAACTGCGATTGGCCCAAGGTGCTGCTCGGTCGCGACGCGCTGGCCGAGCTCGCCGGCGCTCACGAGATTCCCGCGCAGGACGCGCTCCTGGAACTGCTCCGCGACCAAAGCGTTCCAGCCGACGAACATCTGCCGAAGCGCGGCAACGATATCGAGTTCGAGCGTCGGACGGCGCCATGCTTCATCGTCAGCGACAGCTACGGCACCCGGGCCAGCACCGCGCTGGTACTCACCCACGACCAGGTGCGGTTCACCGAACAGAATTTCAGCGCCCACGGCGTGCCGGGCGAGCGCTTCGATGCAACCTTCGCCATCGACCCGGGAGCCTGCTGACGCTCACGCGGGGCGTTCGCTGGTGTCAGGCCCCCGGTAGCTCGGAATCACCCGGCCGAGGCCCGATTCGATCAGCGAGCGGTGCATGAAGTCGTCAATCTCGTCCGCTGTGTGCATTTTCAGCACCTTGACGAGCATCCGCATGGCCTTCATGCGGGAGATGTTCCGAACCACCCACTTGACCTTCAGCAAGCTCGGCGAGCTCATGGACAGGCAGTCGAAACCCATGGCGATGCACAACACCGCACCGTGCGGCGTGCCCGCCAGCTCGCCACAGATACCCACAATTTTGTTTTCCGCGTGACCGGCAATGACCACTTCCCGAAGCGCATGAATTACCGCCGGGTGGGTCTCCTTATACAGCTCGGCCACACGCGGGTTGTTGCGATCCACCGCGAGCATGTACTGGGTCAGGTCGTTGGAGCCCACCGCCAGGAAATCAACCCGCCTGGCCAGCTCCCGGGCCTGATGCACGGCGGCCGGGACCTCGATCAGCACGCCGAGCTGCGGCCGGTCGACCACGAACCCTTCCTCGACGACTTCGGTGTAGGCGCGGTTCACCAGTTCCTTCGCCTCATCCACCTCGCCGACGTTGGAGATCATCGGCAGCATGATGCGCAATTCGCCCTCGAGACCAGCGTTCGCTTTGATCATTGCGCGCACCTGCGCCATGAAGATCTCGGGGTGGTCGAGGGTGACGCGGATTCCGCGCCAGCCTAGAAACGGGTTGTCTTCTTCGATCTCAAAGTAAGGCAAGGCTTTGTCGCCGCCGATGTCCAGGGTGCGCATGGTGACCGGCAGCGGGCTGAAGGCCTCCATGTGCTCCCGATAAATGATGCGCTGCTCCTCTTCTGTGGGGAATCGGTCCAGCGTCTGGAATGGCACCTCGGTACGAAAAAGACCAATCCCCTGGGCGCCGCGGTCGAGCGAGCGAGAGACATCACCAATCAGACCGATGTTCACCCACAGCATCACCTCGTGGCCGTCCGTGGTGACGCTCGGCAGGTCCTTGAATTCTTCCAACTCCTCGGCGAACTCCCGCTCGTCTGCCATCAGAGCTGCATAATGGTCCAGAAGCTTCGGGGTCGGATTCAGAAAAGCCTGACCGAAGTATCCATCGACGATGAGGGTCCGGTTCTCCAGGGAAAACAGCGGCAGATCGACCGCTCCCATCACTGTCGGGATGTCCAGCGCGCGCGCCAGGATCGCAACATGCGAATTTCCGGTTCCGCGCATGGACACGATTCCCTTCAAACGTTCCGCTGGGATCTCCGCCATCATGGCCGGGGTGATCTCCTGACCTACCAGAATGGTGTTCTCCGGGAAGTGGGTCTTCTTCTGGCGTATGTCCTGCAGATTGGCCAGCACGCGCTGACCGAGCTCACGCACGTCGGCGGCGCGCTCACGGATGTACGAATCTTCCATCCGTTCGAAGTTGCGCACATGCTCCTGAATCACCTGCCGAAGCGCGCCCTGGGACCACTGGCCCTTGCGGATCACGTCCCGGACGTCGCCGGCCAGGGCGTCATCGTCAAGCATGTGCAGATAGGCGTCGAACAGCGCCAGTTCCTGGGGCGGCAGGCTTCCGGCAAGCTGCTCCCCGATGTGCTTGATGTCCGCACGAATTGCATTGATCGCACGATCAAACACCGCAAGTTCAACCATCACGTTATCGACTTCGCGATCCGGAACGGCGCTCAGATCGGCGGTCGGCTGAACAACCACTGCGTCGCCTACCGCGATGCCCGGCGCTCCCGGTACCCCGACGAATCGCAGATCCCGCACCTCGTGGTCGTCCTGGCCGAGATGGGCGATCTCCCCGGTCGCCTCGGCATGCGCAACGATAGCCGCCAGCTGCGCCGACAGCGTCACCAGAAAGGCTTCTTCGCTCTCATCGAAGCGACGACTGTCGCGCTGCTGAACCACCAGCACGCCCAGGTTGCGGCGGTGGTGGATGATCGGCACGCCGAGGAACGCGTGGAATGCTTCTTCGCCGATCTCAGGCATGTAGTGAAACCGCGAATGCTTGGTCGCGTCTTCGAGATTGATGGGTTCAGCACGCTGTCCAACCAAACCCACAAGCCCCTCGTCGACGGCCAGCCGGGCGTTTCCCACCGCCTCGATGTTGAGCCCTTCGGTGGCGACGAACAGATAGTGCGTGCGCGCCGGATTCATCAGGTATATGGAGCACACCTCGGTGCCCATCGCTTCCTTGACCCGGCTCACGATGATGTCCAACCGACGCTGAAAATCGGGGGCAGCGTTTACGTCCTGGACAATGTTACGCAGCGTTTCGAGCATGAGTCATCCGGCGCCTCAGCCGTGTTCGCGAATCACCAGCCGTGGTGCAAGCTCCCGGAGGGCCCGCCGATAAACGTCCCGCTTGAACGCCACCACCTGGCCAACGGGATACCAGTAGCTTACCCAACGCCAATGATCGAACTCCGGCTTTTCACCCCGGTGCACGCAGACATCCTCGTCACAACCCAGCATGCGCAGCAGGAACCACTTTTGCTTCTGACCAAGAAATTCCGGGCTCGAGTTGGACCGGCGCATGCGCTTCGGCAACCGGTAGCGCAGCCAGCCACTGGTACATGCAAGGATCTCCACTGCTTCGGGGCGCAGCCCGACCTCTTCGTCGAGCTCACGGTACAGTGCCTCTTCCGCACTCTCCTGATGGTTGATGCCACCCTGGGGAAACTGCCAGGCGTCCTGACCGATACGGCGCGCCCACAACACCTGGCCACAATCATTGGCCACCACGATACCGACATTGGGTCGGAAACCGTCCGCGTCGACCACGCTCATTGCTTCCCCACTAACGCTTCCCAATCGAGGCTTCCCCATCACGTTCTCTGCAAGCGAAGGCTATCATGGCTACATTCACATCGGGCCAACATGATGTCGGAAGAGCGAAATCGACTCGGCGACGAAACCAGTCCTTATCTAAAGGCCCACGCCTCGAATCCGGTCGACTGGTATCCCTGGGGGCCCGAGGCGCTCGAGCTCGCGCAAGCCCAGGACAAGCCGATTCTGTTGTCGATAGGGTATTCCGCCTGCCATTGGTGCCACGTCATGGCCCACGAGTCCTTCGAGGACGACGACATTGCTGCGCTGATGAACGAACATTTCATCAACATCAAGGTCGATCGTGAAGAGCGGCCCGATCTGGACAAAATCTACCAGCTTGCACATCAGATCCTCACCCAACAGACCGGCGGCTGGCCATTGACCATGTTTCTCGACGCCCACACGCTGGTCCCGTTCTTCGGCGGTACTTACTTTCCCAAGCGTCCCCGCTATCAGCTTCCGGGCTTCGGCGACCTGCTGCGGCGGATTTCGCGCGCCCACTCCGAACAGCGCGATGAGCTGAACGAACAGACCGGCAAACTCGCTGAGCTGCTGGCGGCGCTCAACCCGACCAGCGCGGAACCGCAACAGATTGACGATCCGGCATTGCTCGATGGCGCCCGCGAGGCGCTGGCCAACCAGTACGACGATCAGAATGGTGGATTCGGCCCCGCGCCCAAGTTTCCGATGCCCATGACCACCGGACGATTGCTGCGACACTGGGCCTACCGGGCTCGCGCGGGCGATCACGACAGGCTCGCTCTGGAAATGGTCATGACCACCCTCACGCGCATGGCCCGCGGCGGCATCTTCGACCATCTCGGCGGCGGTTTCTGCCGCTACGCAACCGACGCCCGCTGGATGGTTCCGCACTTCGAGAAAATGCTCTACGACAACGGGTCGCTATTGTCGTTGTACGCCGATGCGCTCGCCGTCGGCCCCGATCTGCTGTTCGAACAGGCGGTCCGTGATACCGCAGGCTGGTTGATTCGCGAGATGCAGGACGAAGCCGGCGGCTACTACGCGGCAATGGATGCCGATTCGGAGGGCGAGGAAGGCAAGTACTACCTGTGGCGGCGCGACGAGGTCAGGAAATTGCTCGGTGAGGACGAGTATCTGGTCGTCGAGACACTCTACGGGCTCGACAAGCCGGCCAATTTCGAGGGTCGCTGGAACCTGCACCGTTATGACGCCTGGCCCTCCGTGGCGCAGCGACTCAGCCTGGAGCGTCCCGTCGCGGACGCGTTACTCGCCTCAGCTCGGGCGAAGCTGCTGGACGCGCGCCAGAAACGGATTCGCCCGGCAACGGACGACAAAGTGCTGACCGCCTGGAACGGGCTGGCCATCAGGGGAATGGCCAGGGCCGGCCAGGTGCTGGGCGAGCAGTCCTGGATCGATTCGGCCGAACGGGCTGCTGATTTCATCCGCAGCGAGCTGTGGGCTTCTGGACGGTTGACCGCAACGTGGTGCAACGGCCGTTCAGGCCAGCCGGGCTACCTGGACGACTATGCGAACCTGATCGAGGCCTTGCTGACGCTGTTGGCCGCGCGCTGGCGCGACCGTGACTTCGAATGGCTGCTGGAGCTGATCGACGCGACCCTCGAGCACTTCTACGACGAAGCGGCCGGTGGTTTCTTCTTCACTGCGCACGACCACGAGCAGCTGATCTACCGGCCGAAACCCACCACCGACGACGCTATCCCACCCGGCAACGGCACCATGGCTCGAGCATTGATCCAGCTCGGCCACCTGCTCGGCGAAAGCCGCTATCTGGACGCCGCGAGCGCAACCCTGGCCTTTACCCGTTCCGCCCTGGAGCGCCACCCGGCCGCCCATTGCACCCTGCTCGATGCGTTGGAGCGTTTCGTCTACGAACCCGAACTGGTGATCATCAGGGGCCCCGTCCCGGGCGCCGCCAAGTGGCTTGCCAAGTGCCGTGAAGGATTCACCCCGTGGCGTCAGAGTTACCTGATTCCTTATGACGCGCAGGCGGTACCCAGCTATCTACCGTCGCTGGTCAGCACCGAGACCCGTAACCGGACCACCGCTTTCGTGTGTCGAGGTTTAAGCTGTTCGCTGCCGATTGATACGCTCGAGGAGCTTCAGGCGGCCATCGAGTGAGCAGCTCGCCACCACACGCCTGACCATTCGACAAGCACCCACACCCGGCCCCAGGGGAGCGGTATGTCGGCCCATCGGCAAGAAATTTAGGCCGATGGGCCGACATACCGCTCCCCTGAGGCCACGTTCGAGGCTCGATTAAGCGGCGCAGGGTGCGACGGATCGAGCCGGAAGCAATGATGAACACAAAGAACGCCTGCGGCGGAGAGCCGTCGACCGTGCCGCTCGCACTATTGCTACCCTCAATGGCAAACAGGACACCCATGCTGGTAACGAGCAAAGCAACCACGAGTCCGAATCGTTCCGCGTTTCCCGCTCGAAATCCTCTGCGCCGCGCAGCCATCACGCCCGAGATGGCCGTTTCTGCTCATGAGACGTTCATGAAACACCCCTGGGTGAATGCGCTCTGGTCAAAGCGGGGTCCTGGGCCAGAGAAACTGGCTCATATGGAGGCGATACTACGGGTGCTTCGTGAAGGAGGTTTTTCCGTGGACCAGGCTTGTCGTGGTTATCACGCTGTGACCATGCACACGTTAGGCTTCACTTTGCAGGCTCTCGACTTCCCAATCGACTCGACGAATATGAAAGCAGCCGCCACTGCTTTTCTGGAAAGTGCCGACACGGAAGCCATACCTTACGTCGTTGAACACGTTCAGCCCATCTCGACAATCCGGAACCCGGCGATGAGTTTGTCTTCATGCTCGATTTGATTCTGGACGGGCTGGAACGTAGCTTGAAGTTAGATTGATGCAGCTTGCGATATAGATCCGGCCACAAACTGCCGTGGGTCGATAGCAGGAGGGAAGCATGGGTATGGCCTGGCTGAAGTACATTGCGATTTGTCTCGCGCTTGTCATCGTTGTGGCGACCGTCGGGATACTGATCACACAAAGATTCTCGGATGGACCGATTGAGTTCTTGCAGGGTGGGCCATTCAAAACAGGGGAACTGGTTCAAGCGCCTGTCACCGACTGGTCGTTTGGCGTCGGGAAAACCAGCGAGTTCGAGCTGGTCGGGTTCGGCACATCTAGGGTCGCGGGCTACATCATGCATGACGGTATTGCCTACATGACCTGCGACCTCGGCTTCATGTGGAATCGTTTCGAGGGTCGACAGCGATTGATCCTGAACCTGATTTACGTTTTCAAACATTGGCACGAGGATGCAGTAGAAGATGGCCGCGCCCTGCTGCGCATCGATGGGAAGATTTACAAGGCGAATTTCGTGAAGGTGGAAGATCCCGAGCTCAATGCGATCTTGAGAGCAGAGCTGGAAAATCTGGCGCGCGAGTACGTTGCACCTGCAGAGTTGGGTCCCCCGCCCACGGATCAGCCCAACGATGTTTGGTTTTTCCGGATGGATCCGAGGGTGTGACCCGAAGGAAAGGCCAGCAGGAGGAGAGCGGAAGTTTCAGCCACCCGGTCGATAGCGGGCCCCTGCAGCTGGTGGCCTATGAGGGGCGGTAGGCCAGGTCGAGCTCTCGGGCGGCTTTTACGTCGTCGAGCCGCTTCACGGGCAAGGTCTGCGGCGCGCTGAGGACGAGTTCCGGATCCGTCTCGGCCTCCTTGAGGATTGCCACCAGCGCTTCGATGAACGCGTCGAGTTCCTCCTTGGTTTCCGTCTCGGTCGGCTCGATCAGAAAGCACTCGGGCACCAGCAACGGGAAATACGTGGTGGGTGAATGAAAGCCGTAGTCGAGCAGCCGTTTGGCGATGTCCATGGCGGACACGCCCAGCGTCTTGGCCTGTTCTGCGAAAGTGATGACGAATTCGTGACTGGCGCGGCGCTGCGGATAAGCCAGCGCAAAGCCGTGCTCCGCCAGACGGGCCGCCAGGTAATTCGCGTTCAGCGTTGCAAATTCTCCGACCCGGTGCATGCCCTCGCGGCCCAGCATCAGCGCGTACGCCAGGGCCCGCAACAGAATGCCGGCATTGCCCATGAATGCCGACAACCGGCCGATGCTGTCCGGCACGTCCTGCTGGGTCAGCCAGCGAAACCCCCCGGCACCATCCCGGCCCACCATCGGCACAGGCAGATAAGGCGCAAGCTTGTCGTTCACGCCAACTGGCCCTGAGCCGGGGCCACCGCCGCCGTGGGGCGTCGCGAAGGTCTTGTGCAGGTTCATGTGCAGGACATCGAAGCCCATGTCACCGGGTTTCACCTTGCCGAGAATCGCATTCAGGTTGGCGCCGTCGTAGTACAGCAAACCGCCGGCCTCGTGAACCGTTGTGGCGATTTCCTCGATGCGCCGGTCGAACACCCCACAGGTCGACGGGTTGGTCATCATCAGTCCCGCGGTCTCAGGCCCAACGCTGGCCTTCAGGGCCTCGAGATCGACGTCGCCTTCATTGGTTACCGGGACCTCACGCACGGCATACCCACACATCACCGCGGTCGCCGGATTGGTGCCATGGGCTGCGTTGGGGATCAGAATTTCCGAGCGGGCCGCATCGCCGCGGGCTTCATGATAAGCACGGATCATCGCGACCCCGGCAAACTCCCCCTGGGCTCCCGCCATGGGCGTCAGCGACACGCCGACCATGCCGGTAACGTCCTTGAGAATCTCCTGCAGATCGAACAGACACTCCAGATATCCCTGGCTGTGCTTCGCCGGCGCCAGCGGGTGCCGGCCGGGGAAACCGGGCTGCGCGGCTGCATGGTGGGTGCCGCGAGGGTTGTACTTCATGGTGCAGGAACCCAGCGGGTAGAATTGATTCTCGATTGAGAAATTCTTGCGCGACAGATTGGTGTAGTGGCGCACGACCTGCAGTTCCGACACTTCCGGCAAGCCCGGGCGCGACTGGCGGCGCAGGTTGACCGGTATATCGTCCATTGCTACCGCTTTCGGGACCTGAGCCGTCGCCATTCGTCCGGGCCTCGACCGCTCGAAGATGGTTTTGCTGTCGCGGTTCATGCCACCGCTTCCGTCGACACCAGGGCCGCGCCGAGTTCCTTCACGTAGCGCTCGATGTCTTCGTCGTTGTGCTTCTCGGTACCGCAAACCAACAGACACCGGGACAGTTCAGGAAAGTACTCACCCAGCGGCAGCCCGGCGAGAATTCCGCGATCGGCCAACGTCTCGGCGACGGGTCCTGCCTCGCAAGGCAACGCGAGCACGCGTTCGTGAAAAAACGGGCCGGCAAACCGCTCCGTGACGCCCGGCAGCGTCGCGGCGGCACTCGCCAGCTGGGCAGTACGCCGGTGACATTGACCAGCGACCCCCTCGAGCCCCGCGGGGCCGAGCAAGCTGAGATAGATGGTACCCGCGGTCACCAGCAACCCCTGATTGGTGCAGATGTTGGAGGTCGCCTTGGCGCGGCGGATGTGCTGTTCGCGTGCTTGCAGCGTGAGGGTGAACCCGGTGCGGCCATCCAGATCCTCGGTCCGGCCGATGATTCGACCGGGCAGCTGTCGCACGAATGCGCCCCGACAGCAGATGAAGCCGAAGGACGGTCCACCCGATGCCATTGGAATGCCGAGGGGTTGGCCGTCGCCGCAGGCGATGTCGGCACCGCCCTCACCCCACTGGCCAGGCGGCTTGAGCACTGCCAGCGAGGTCGGATTGACCACCGCAATGACCAGCACGTCGTGCGCCGCAGCCCAGTCCGTCAACTCATCGACCTGTTCCAACAGCCCGAAGAAGTTGGGTTGTTGCACCACCAGCGCCACCGGCGGCTCGGCATGACCGTTCAGCGCGGCCGGGTCCACGACCCCATCGGCGGTCATCGGCAAAGGGTCCAGGGCAATGCCCTGATTACGCACGATCGTGGCAACCGTGTGCCGGTACAACGGGTTGACGGTCTGGGCCATGAGCACCCTGCGCGATTTGTTTTTCCGGTTGGCGCGCACCGCCATCAGAACGGCTTCGGCGAGCCCGCTCGCGCCGTCATAGACCGACGCATTGGAGACGTCGAGCGCGGTCAGCGCGGTCATCATGCTTTGATATTCGTAGATCAGCTGCAGCGTGCCCTGGCTCGCTTCAGCCTGGTACGGCGTGTAGGCCGTGAGAAACTCGCCGCGCTGCGTGATGTCCCAGACGGCGCTCGGAATGTGATGATCGTAGCAGCCAGCTCCCAGGAAGCAGAGCTGAAGCTGATCCTTCCGGGCGCGCTCGCCCATGAGCCGCAACACGGCCATCTCGCCGCGCGCGTCAGGTACCGTACGCAGCTCCCCCGCGCGCAATTGTGGCGGAATTTCATCGAACAGTTGCTCGATGGACGCGGCTCCAACCGCGTCCAGCATGGCGTCCACGTCGGCTGCCGTGTGGGGAATGAATGGCATGCGCGTGCTAACGTCCTATCTGTTACGCCACATCAGGGCGATTCCGATTCGCAGCCTTCAGCATACGTCTCGGCATCGAGCAATGCGTCGAGTTCGGCATCGTCGCGCGACCCTATCCTGAAAAACCAGCCATCACCGTAGGGATCCTGATTAACCGTTTCAGGCGCATCTTCGAGCAGTGTGTTCACTGCCACGATAGTTCCCGAGACCGGCGCGTAGATGTCCGATGCGGCTTTGACAGACTCCACCACCGCTACCTCCTCCCCAGCCTCCACGTCCTGCCCAACCTCGGGAAGCTCAACGTAGACCACATCGCCCAGGGCATCCTGTGCATGATCCGAGATGCCAACGGCAATCACACCCTCGTCTTCGGCCCGCGCCCATTCGTGCGTCGGCGCATATTTCAGCTCGACTGGAAACTCACTCATCGATCGACTCCTGACTTGCGCGACGTGGATCGACAGTCATGCGTGTTACTTGTGCACTCGAACGCCGTTGCGCACGAACGGCGGGCGGACCAGGCGCGCGGACCGATGTTTACCTCGGATTTCGACTTCGCAAGCGCCGGCGGCAGCCCTCGGGACCCGCGCCAGCGCGACACTGTAACCCAACGTTGGCGAAAATATACCGCTGGTGACGGTTCCTTCCCCGGCTTCGGTAACCACGCTATAGCCGTGGCGCATGATGCCCCTGCCTTCCAGCACGACCCCTGTCAGTTTCCACTGACTGCCTGCTTCACGGATCGCGGTGAGCGCTTCGCGCCCAACGAAATCCCGCGTTTCCGGCTGCCAGGCAATGGTCCAGCCGAGGTTTGCCTCCAACGGATGAGTCTTCGCATCCATGTCCTGCCCGTACAGATTGAGCCCCGCCTCCAGCCGCAGTGTGTCGCGCGCCGCCAATCCGGCGGGAGCAACGCCGGCCGCCAGGAGATCGCTCCACACGCCGGCAATTGCATCGTCCGGCAACACCAGCTCTACCCCGTCTTCGCCGGTATAGCCGGTCCTGGCAATCATCCAGTCATCGCGCTCCAGCATGCTGAACGGCGCCAGCGCGTCGATCTCCGTGATTCCGCAGACTCCGATGACCCGCTCCACCGCGGCCGGCCCTTGTACCGCGAGCATCGCAAGCTCGCCGCGATGCACCACCGACACCTCGAAAGATGTTGCGTGGGAATTGATATTCGCCAGCACCGCCTCGCGCGTCCCGGCATTGACCACCAGGCGAAAATCACCGTTGCGCCGATAAACGATCAGGTCGTCGACGATTCCGGCAGACGCGTTCAGCAGGACCGCGTACAGCGCCCGCCCTATCGCGTCAAGCCGGGCGACATCGTTGGCCAGGCAATAGCGCAGGAAGGAAAAGGCGTCCGGGCCGGATACGTCGATGACGGTCATGTGCGACACATCGAATACGCCCGCGTCGCGACGCACCGCGTGGTGCTCTTCGAGCTGCGAGCCGTAGTTCAGCGGCATGTCCCAGCCACCGAAATCGACCATCTTCGCGCCGGCCGCGAGATGCGCTTCAAACAGGGGGGTGCGGTTACCCATCAGCTGGTCCGTTCGCATCCAAAACCCAAGCGAGCGCGCATTCTAACCAGCTACGCCATCACGCCGACAGCCCGATACCCAACGCTTCGCGTATCAAACGGGTCTTGACGAATCCGCTGTGGTCCAGCACCCCGACCGCAGCGTTGCGCAACAATCGCAGCAGCGGGTCGTCCAATGAATAGCCGAGCCGAAACCCGTCCATGAGACGGACCAGCAACAGCGCCTTTGCCCGCCGGCGCCGCGCGTAGCCGCGCCAGATTCCCGGAGCGCCGGGATCGAAGCCGCTCGCCGCCGAATGCCGAGCGGCGACGCCCAGCATGTCCGCGACGTCCTCCAGGCCGATATTCACGCCTTGACCGGCGAGGGGGTGCAGCACCCTGGCGGCGTCACCCAGCAGCAGCACCCGTTGGTTGGGATAGAAGGTCTCCGCGACCCGCTGATCCAGGTCGAACACCACCCGGCGATCCACAGCGCCGATTGCGCCAAGGACGCCTTCGGTGGCCTGCTCGAGTTCCCGGGCAAACTCCGCATCGGCAAGTCCGAGGCGCCGGCGAGCTTCATCCCTGGGTTGGGACCAGATTACCGAGCTGTACCCGCCAGCGTCACTGCCCGGCAACGGCAGCAGCGCAACCGGGCCGTCCTCCAGGAATCGCTGATAGGCGACCCCGGCACTGTCATATTGCGTCCCTACCACTGTGGCGAGCGCAGCGTGAGGGGTTACGAGGGTTTTCGCCGCGACCCCGAGCAACGCCCTTACCCCGGACTGCGCACCATCCGCACCAATCAGCAGGCGTGTGCTGACGGAATCTGCGCCAGCCCGGAGGCTCAAATCGTCAGCCCGGACCTCGAGACTGTCGATCTTTTCCCCGGCCAGCACCGAGACCCCCTCCGCCGAATCGAGATCGTGCCATAGCGCCACCGATGCGCGCGCCGCCTCCACGATCCAACCCAATTCCGTACGCCCGACTTCCTCCGCTTCGAAGGAGATCGCCCGCGTACCCGTGTCTTCCCAGACTCGAATCGCGTGAAACGGGTGGGGCGCGAAGTCCGCCCAGCTGGCGTGGCGTTCCAGCAGCGCACGCGATGCTGGATTCAGGGCGAGAGTCCGGGCTTCGAAACCGGAAGGGCCGGGGTGGCGCTCCGGCACGCGAGGTTCCACGACGAGAACGCGCAGGCCCAGTTCGGCCAGACCAAGCGCCGCTGCGGCGCCAACCAATCCAGCGCCGGCTACGATGACATCGAAGTCAGCCATGCATCGCCGCCTCCACGGCGTCAATCTCCTTTGGCGCCGCCGCAGTCAACACCTCGTTGCCGGTCTTCGTGATCAACACATCGTCTTCAATCCGTACGCCGATGCCTCGGAATCGCTGCGGCGCATCGGCTTCATCCGGAGCAATATAGATGCCCGGCTCGACGGTGAGCACCATGCCCGGCTCCAGCGCCCGCCAGGTATCGTCGACCCGGTAATCGCCCACATCGTGCACATCGATCCCAAGCCAGTGCGAGGTCTTGTGCACACAGAACTTCTTATAGGTCTCCGCCTCTACTATTTCCGCTTTGTCACCTTTCAGCAGGCCTTCAGTGAGCAAGCCATCGACCATAACGTCGATCGCCGTCTCGTGCGGCACGTTGAAATGAGCTCCAGGCTGCGCCGCCGCGATCGCCGCCTCCTGGGCGGCCAGCACGATTTCGTAAATCGCGCGTTGCTCGCCAGTGAAGCGCCCGTTGATCGGGAACGTCCGGGTTACGTCCGAGGCGTAGTACTGATACTCGCAGCCGGCATCGATGAGCACCAGATCTCCGTCCTTCATGGTCGCGTCATTGCGCACGTAGTGCATGATGCAAGCATTGGCGCCCGCACCCACGATGCACGGATACGCCGGAAACCGCGCACCGTTGCTCATGAATTCGTGGATGATCTCCGCCTCGATGTGCGCCTCAGTCAGGCCAGGCCTGGTTGCCCGCATCGCCCTCAGGTGCGCGCCGACCGTGATGCCAGCCGCCTTGCGCATCAGCTTCAGCTCTGCCGCCGACTTGAGCAGCCGAAGATCGTGCAGCAGATGCCGCAGCGCCACGAACTCACCCGGCGGCCGCGCCCCGCTGGCTTCCCGTGCCCGAATACCTTTGACCCACCCCAGCAGGTCGGTATCGAACGCCGGGTGCTCGCCCAGGGTCACGTAGATGCGTTCACGGCCCTCCAGCAAGCCCGGCAGGATGTCTTCTACGTCACCCATCGGAAACCCATCGTCCACCGCCAGCACCTGTTGGGCTCGCTCCGGACCGACCCGCTCGCCATTCCACCGCTCGAACGCGGGATCGCGCTCCTGGCAGAACAGAATGACCTCGCCATGTTCGCGCCCCGGCGCAAGCACAAGCAACGCGCCCGGCTCTTCGAATCCCGTCAGGTAGTAAAAGTCGCTGTCCTGCCGGAACAGGTGTGCGGTGTCACGATTGCGCATGCTTTCTTCGGCAGCGGGCAGCACCGCGATGGACCCGGGTTCCATCATCCGCATCAGACGCTCCCGGCGACGGCGATGCTCAGCAATTGTCATTGTCTGTTCCCGCGCCAGTTGTGTGTTCGTCCGAGTGCAACATCAACACCGCCATTCGCAAATGCTCTACCACGTCGAACAGTTCGAACTCGGCGTGCGGACCCGGATCCGAATCCGAATCGACCTGCGAGATTCGAACGATGTCGTCGAGTATCTCCCGCTCGGTCCCGGTCAGCTCATCCGCCCGCGCGGCTACCCCGAAACCGAGCAGAAAGGCACCACACCAAGTCGCCAGGTCCCCCAACCGGTCTGCCAAGGGGGCATCGTCGTCGCTGAGCAGCGGTTGGAAACTGAGATCCTCGGCGTCCAGTTCAGTCCGCGTCAGCCGGGTGAACCGGTCGAGTTCATCCAGCCCCGCGCCCACGCTGATGCCCGGCACTTCCGGTTCCAACAGATCAACCAGGGTGTGCAGAATAGCTTCTCGATCGGATAGCGTATTTGCACACGACAATCCGCAGACGCAGCCGTGCAGATGGGAAACGGACGTCCCAACCGGAAACTCCCAGACAGTGTTTTCAAGCTCGCCCAACGTTCCTGCAACGGCCCTGAAATGCGGCGCCAATGCTAACACCAAACCATGTTATCCAGTGCTCAGGCCCGCCGACTCCGCGTTGACAGTTCCGAGGCGTACGGGCTACGCTGACTAACCGTTTTGGTCAACAAGAAAGCGCCATGAACGCCAGCGACCTCGATGTTCTGGAAGGCAGGCTCGGTGAACTCTTCGACCGGTGCGAAATCCTGTCGCGAGAGAACCACGCCCTGCGTCAGGTACAAAATTCCTGGACCACGGAACGCGCCAAACTGATCGAGAAAAACGAACTCGCAAAGAGCAAGGTCGAGTCGATGATCAGCCGCCTGAAATCCCTCGAGCAGGATTCGTGAGCGAGACGGCCTCGACCGTCAGCGTCCGCATCCTGGACAAGGAGTATCAGGTAAGTTGCCCAGCCGAAGAAGTAGACGGGCTGACGGCGTCCGCGAAGCACCTGGACGCGCAGATGCGGGAGATTCGCGAGAGCGGAAATGTATTGGGCCTCGACCGGATGGCGGTAATGGCGGCTCTGAACATCGCGCACGACTTTCTGCGCCTGCGCGAGGACACCGCGGACGTATCAGGCCGCATCACTGCGCTGGTAGAAAGGCTCAGCGACGCACTCGACGAGGACGCCTGAGTCGATCGGCAGGCCGGCCGGCAGATCGGCCGACGGGTAAGCCGCGGCGCACACCAATTCGTTTCTATAACGCGATCACAGATTGGCGTCAATGGCGTGTGCCGATGCCCGATTCGGCTATACTGTTCGTGTCTCCTGGGATGCTCGCCAGTCTGGTGTCGTCCTTGAGCCGTTAGAGAAACTACAGGGGATTTCGGCGACTTCGCCTGTGTGCATGCCCGCCGTTTGCGGGACGCCTTTGTCGTTGCCCGAGTCTCCGCCTTGAGCCAATACGGTTCAGGGCCAGCCTGTACAGCGGCATTTCCGGGAGGCAATCTATTCATGTCTTCGAACTCCAACACCTCAGCCAGCCGGCAAACCTTGCGGCGAAAGCTGCGCCGGCAGCGCAGCAAGCTCAGCCCGGCGGTGCAGCATGCGCACGCGCGGGCCGTCAGCCGTCATCTCATCGCCAGCGGAACTCTGCTGGCTGGCCGTACCTTCGCAATTTACAGCGCAGCCGACGGCGAACTCGACACCGCTCCGATCATCGATCACCTGCTGGCGACGGGCAGGGTCGTCGCCCTGCCAGTGATCAATCGGGCCGGCGCGATGGATTTCTATCGGTTAACGGCAACGACCCCTTTGCTCATGAATCGATTCGGCATCCCCGAACCGGATCCATTGACCGCAACCTACGTGCCACGACTTGCACTCGACATCGTGTTCGCACCCTTGGTCGCCTTCGACAAGCTCGGTCATCGTCTGGGAATGGGCGGCGGCTACTACGACCGGTTCCTGATGCTTCGCGGCCGCAAACCGCTCGTGGTGGGCCTCGCCCACGCCCTTCAGGAGGTAGACTCTCTGCCACGAGAAACGTGGGACGTTCCCCTGGATGCTGCGGTAACGGAATCCGGGCTGACAGGATTCAGCACGCGCGCGCGGCGCTTCGCCCAACGCAGCAGGTAATGGAGCAAGCCATTGGCAGTACGTAGAATCATTCGAATGGGCCATCCGACGCTGCGCCAGCGCGCCCGCGAGCTGACCATCGAGGAACTGGGCGCGCCGGCGACTCGCGTGTTGATCGACGACATGCTGGATACGCTGCATGATTACGGCGGCATCGGCCTCGCCGCGCCGCAGATCAACGAATCGATCCGACTCGCAATCATCGAGATCCCCGGCGGCCCCACGCGTTACGGCGAGATCGAGGCAGTGCCACTGACGATCTTCGCCAATCCGGAAATTATTTCGCTGGACGAAACCCGAGCCGGCTACTGGGAAGGTTGCCTGTCGATACCCGGCCTGCTCGGCTGGGTCGAGCGCCCCCAGCACATCCGCGTCGACTACACCGATCTCGACGGCCGACCGCAACGCATCGAACCTCAGGGCTTTCTAGCAACTGTGTTCCAGCACGAGTTCGACCACCTCGACGGTCACCTGTTCGTCGACCGGATGACAGACCCCACCCGATTGGTGTTCGAACAGGAATTTGCGCGCTACCCGCCCGACCATAGTGGGCAAGCGCCTGCGGCGATTTAGACAACAGCCCGCGGCGATCTAACCAACAGCCCGCTGCGATCCAGACAAGCGCTATCGCAAAAACATCTGATAGGCCGGGTTGTCGGTCTCTTCCCAGTAGCGGTAACCGATCTGGTCAAGGAATCCCGACAACGCCTTACGATCGCCACCGGACGCCTGGAAGCCGGCCAGGACCCGGCCCCAGGCCGCTCCGTGATTGCGGTAGTGAAATATCGTGATGTTCCATTTAGACCCCAGCCCGCCAAGAAACTTCAGCAATGCGCCCGGCCGCTCAGGGAACTCGAAGCGGTATAGAATTTCCTGGCGATCACCATTCCCGCGTCCACCAACCATGTGCCGGACGTGCAGCTTAGCGACCTCGTTGTCGGTCATGTCCTGCACCTCGTAACCGGCTTCGCGTAGCCCGACCAGCAACGCGGCCCGGTCCTCTTCGGCCGCGATTTGAACGCCGACGTAAACCCGTGCCGCGATAGAATCGGCGTAGCGATAGTTGAACTCGGTGATGTTGCGCTTACCCAGCAGCCGGCAGAATCGTCTGAAGCTGCCCGGCCGTTCGGGGATAGTCACACCCAGGATCGCTTCGCGTTTCTCACCGAGTTCCGCCCGTTCGGAAATGTGTCGCAGCCGGTCGAAATTGACATTGGCACCGCTGTCGATGGCGATCAGGTCCTCGCCACTCACCCCGCTGCGCGCGACATACTTCTTCAATCCTGCGACCGCCAGCGCTCCCGCCGGCTCTGCGATGCTGCGGGTATCGTCGAAGATATCCTTGATCGCCCCGCAAATTTCATCGGTGCTGACAGTAATGACGTCGTCCACCCAACGGCGCGCGATTTTGAACGGTTCCTTGCCTACCTGCGCCACCGACACGCCATCGGCAAACAGATCGAGGGTTTCGTGACGCAACGTAACGCGCCTGTTAGCAGCCCGCGCGGCCGCCAGGCACGCAGAGCCTTCCGCCTCCACACCGACCACCCGAACCTCCGGGCGCAGGTATTTCACATAGGCGGCGATGCCCGCGATGAGCCCGCCACCGCCCACCGGCACGAAGATCGCGTGAATCGCACCTCCATGCTGGTTGATGATCTCCATTCCCACGGTCCCCTGGCCGGCAATCACGTCGGGGTCGTCGTAGGGATGGACGAACACGTAGCCATGCTGCTGCGCGAGCTCGTGGGCGTAGACCGCGGCTTCGTCATAGCTGTCGCCACGCAGCAGCACGTGGGCACCCAGATTTTTCACCGCGTTGATCTTGATCTCCGGGGAGTTGCGGCCCATGACGATGTGCGCGGCGATTCCCAGTTCCCGCGCCGCCAGGGCAACACCCTGGGCATGGTTGCCCGCGGATGCCGCGACGACCCCGAGGGCGCGTTCCGCATCCGTCAGTTGCGACATCTTGTTGTAGGCCCCACGAATCTTGAATGAGAATACCGGCTGCAGATCCTCCCGCTTCAGATACACCCGATTCCCCATGCGCCGCGACAGGTTTGGCGCCTCGTCCAGGGGCGTCTCCACGGCAACGTCGTAGACCCGCGACGCGAGGATTTTCTTCACGTATCGTTCCAGCATGGGCAGACCAGGTTCCGGGGGCGGCGACATACTAATAGCGGGCGTCAGGTATGGCGAGTGTGTCTGCGTCCTGCCATGAGCAGCCAAGACCTGAAATGCACGGCGGCAAACGCAGCCCTGGAGGAAGTTCTCCCGAAATTGGGCAGCGACAGCATCATCGGCATTGGCACCGGCTCCACGGCGAATTGCTTCATCGATCTACTGGCCGAACACCGGGGCGTGTTCGACGCGGCCGTGGCGAGTTCGGACGCCTCCGCCGCTCGCCTTCGTCAACACGGCATAGCCGTCATCGACTTGAATGCCGCCGCCTCGATCGCCGTCTACATCGATGGCGCGGATGAGGTCGATCCGCACCGACGGCTCATCAAGGGTGGCGGTGGTGCACTGACGCGGGAGAAAATCTGCGCGGCCTCGGCGGACGAGTTCATCTGCATTGTCGATCACACCAAGGTCGTCGATGTGCTGGGCACGTTTCCGCTGCCGGTGGAAGTGATCCCGATGGCTCGCGGCCTGGTGGCCAGAGCGATCGTCGCCGCCGGCGGCACGCCGGTACTACGCGAGGATTTCGTTACCGACAACGGCAACCTGATCCTGGATGTGCACGGGCTGAAGCTGACCGATCCCGCGCGCATGGAAATTGACCTCAACAACGTGGTCGGCACCGTGTGCAACGGGATTTTCGCCGCGCAGGCGGCCGACCGCGTGATCGTCGCCCACCCAGGGGGCACGCGCCTGCTAACTTGAATCAGAATCCAGCAGCTTGCCCGGATTCAACACCTGGTTGGGGTCGAACACTGCTTTGAGCCCGTGCATCAGCTGGCGCTCCGCAGGCGATCGGCTGTAGCCGAGAAAGTCGCGCTTCAACAGCCCGACACCGTGTTCGGCGGATATGCTGCCGGAATGGCGTTCGACCACCTCGAAGATCTCCGGGCTGATGCGATGGCAGCGTTCGTAGAACGTGCTCACATCCAACTCGTCCGGCTTCAGAATGTTCAGGTGCAGATTGCCGTCGCCGATGTGCCCGTACCAGCACACCTCCAGGTCCGGATAGCGGCCGCTGACCACGGCTTCGACGTCCACAAGGAACTGCGGAACCTGGGAAACCTTTACGGAGACGTCATTCTTGTAGGGCGTGAACGGGGTGATGCTCTCCGAGATGCCTTCACGCAGCTGCCAGAGGTCGCGCGCCTGGGTCTCGCTCTGGCTCAGCACACCATCGTCCACCAAGCCCTGCGCAACGCACGCTTCGAACGCCGCGGTCGCCTGTTCAGTCTCGGCACGATCGAATTCCAGCAGCGCATAGAACAGCGCCGGGGTCGCGAACGGCCGCTGCAACTGGCAATGCGCCAGCACCTTGGTCAAGGCGAGCTCAGAGAAGAACTCGAACGCCGACAACGACAGAGCGGCCTGGAAGCACGCCAGCACCTCGAGGAGTTCGCCGAACCGGTTGACCCCGAGAACCATTACCGCCTGCGGCTCGGGCGGCGGCGCCAGCCGGATCTCGGCTTCGAGGATCAGCCCAAGGGTTCCCTCCGAGCCGATCATCAGATGTCGAATATCGTAGCCCGTGGCGTTCTTGATGAGTCCGTGATTGCACTCGAGGAGTTCACCACTACCGGTCACCACGGTCAGCCCGAGCACCCAGTCCCGCGTCAGACCGTGGCGGATCACGCGGATCCCGCCCGCGTTGGTGGCGATGTTGCCGCCAATCTGGCTGCTGCCTGACGAGGCGAAGTCGACCGGGTAATACAGCCCCTGATCTGCCGCGAACTCCTGCAGCGCCTGAGTCACGACGCCCGCCTGACAGCGCACGATGCGGTCGGTGGCGTCGAACCCGACGATCCGGTTCATGCGGTCGAACGAGACCACGATCTCTCCAGCGGCCGCTACCGCACCGCCTGACAACCCGGTTCTGCCCCCCGAGGGAACCAGTTTGAATCCACGCCGATTGGCAAGGCGCACCAACGCAACCACTTCGCCGGCTTGTTCGGGAAAGACGATCGCACTGGGCGCAGGAGCAACGTTGCGGGTCCAGTCACGGCCCCAGGTAGTCAGGGATTCCGCATCCGTTCGTACCCGCGCGGCAGAGAAAATTTCTTTCAGTGCATCGATCATCGGCAGGCTCAGTGCTAGCGATCCAGCTCGGCATCGATCGCGGCAAAGATCTGTGCGCGGATCGCCGCGGATTCGTTGACCAGGTGGTGACGCGCTTCAGGAATGTACAGCACCTCGGGTTCAAACAAGCGCTCCAGAATCTGCATGTTGTACTTCCAGTCCACCGTCCGGTCCGACTGCCCCTGCACCACCAGCGGTGCGATATCAGTCCCGGGGTAGGCTTCGAAGCGCTTCATCCAGGCAATCATCGCGGTCACCCATTGCACCGGCAACGTGCGCGCCTGAAGAATGTCCTGATCCCGCAGAAAAGCGATGAACTCCGGGTTTTCCGCATTGATCGTGAACGTTCGGGGTCGCTCCTTGATGAAGCCCCTGGCCAGGTAGTAGTACAGCCGCGCGAGCTGCCAGGAGGCCGGCCGAACCAGGGGCGCCAGCAATACCACATGTTTGAACGGGGAGTTGCTGACCGTCAGCCCCCGGCCGAGCAGCCACTCCATGGCGATCGCGCCGCCCGCGCTCTGACCGAACAGCTCCCAGGGCTTATCGAGGTGGTCGCCAAGCACATCCAGACAGGCATCGAACGCCGTGACGTAGTGATCGAAGCTTGCGATGGATGCCGCCGCGCCGCTCGACAGACCGTGTCCAGGCAGATCGAAGCTCAGAACTGCGAGGCGGCGATCAAGCAGGTAACGGATGAGGTGCCCGTACAGACCGACATGGTCATAGTAACCATGCAGCACTACCGCCGTGCCTGTCGCATCCACGGGCCGCCAGTGGTGCACCGATAGGCTGTGCGTGTCGGTCTCGACAACTCCGAGACTGTGGCGCAGGTCGTCAATCCCCTCGCTGTAGTGGATGCCGTAGAAGCGCAGATAACGCTCTTCGGCGGCAGTGAAGATCGTGGGTTCGCCGGGCACCAGTGGCCGCAGCGAGTTGCGCACCGCTTCGGAATCGAAGCTCATCGAACTATTCACCAATCAGAGGTCACCAATCAGAGGTCACGGATCAGAGGTCACGAATCCGAGGCGCGCTGTTCCAGTACGGCTACGGCGGGCAGCTTCCTGCCCTCGACGAACTCCAGGAACGCGCCGCCACCGGTAGAGATGTAGGAAATCCCATCCCGAACCCCGTACTTGTCGATCGCGGCAAGCGTATCGCCGCCTCCTGCAATTGAAAAGCAATCGCTGGCAGCAATCGCTTCAGCCAGCACGCGCGTGCCCTCGCCGAACTGATCGATTTCGAACACCCCGCACGGCCCGTTCCACAACACCGTGCCAGCGCCCTTGACCAGCTCCGCGAAGGAGGCGGCGGTACGCGGACCGATATCCAGGATCATTTCATCCGCCGGGACCTCGTCAACCAGGCGCAGCACCGCGAGACTCGACTCGTCGAGTTGCTGCGCCGTCATTACGTCTACCGGCAGGGGAATGTCCACTTTGCCTGCAATACGCCGGGCCGCATCGAGGAGATCCGCCTCGTGCAGCGAACGCCCCACTTCGATTCCAGCTGCCGCGATGAACGTATTGGCGATGCCACCGCCGACGATGATGCCATCGGCGATCTCCGCAAGCCGATCGAGCACCTCGAGCTTGGTCGAGACCTTCGAACCACCAACTACTGCAATCAGCGGGCGCGCAGGGTTCGCCAGGGCCCGCTCCAGCGCATCGAGTTCAGCCACCAGCAGCGGACCCGCACAAGCGCACTGGGCAAACCGGGCCACCCCACACGTGGACGCTTGCGCTCGATGTGCGGTAGCGAACGCATCCATTACGTATATGTCGCAGAGCTGCGCCATGCGTTTTGCGAGAGTCTCGTCGTTGGCCTTTTCACCCTCCTGAAAACGTACGTTTTCCAACAGCACCAGTTGTCCGGGCGTCACATCCACGCCGTCCAGCCAGGAATCCGCCAGGGGAACTGCGCAGCCGAGCAGCTCGCTCAGCCGCGCCGCCACGGGAGCCATAGAGAATTCCGGCTGGGTTCGCGCGTTCTGGCCTTCGTCCGGCCGCCCCAGATGAGACGCGATCAGCACCGCGGCCCCCGCGTCGAGTGCCGCCTGGAGCGTCGGCAACGCGGCGTGAATGCGCGCGTCGCTTGTGACCACGCCGTCCTTGACGGGCACGTTGAGGTCTTCGCGGATCAGCACTCGCCGGCCAGCGAGGTCGAGATCCTCCATCTTCAGCACGTTCACTCCCTAGGCAGCGGATACCCGGCGTAGCGCCTCGACCACCGCGTCGCTGTCGATCCCCAGGGCGCTCATCGCTTCGCTGCCCGGTGCCGACATGCCAAACCGTGCGATCCCGACAACCACGCCATCCAGGCCCACGAAACGATGCCAGCCGTCGGGATGGCCTGCCTCGACGGCAACCCGGGCGCGCACCGAATCGGGCAGCACTGCGTGGCGATAGTCTTCATCCTGGGCCAGGAACGTATCTACCGACGGCATGGACACGACCCGCACGCCAATACCTTCGGCGCGCAGTCGTTCGCTGGCGTCCACCGCCAACTCCACCTCCGAGCCTGTGGCTATGACAATCGCATCGAGATTGCCCTGCTCACGCACCAGCACGTAACCACCGCGCGCTACCTCGGCAAACGTCGCCGGATCGCGGTTCTGGGCGCGAGTTTTCTGGCGGGTCAAAATCAACGCGCTCGGGCCGTCATCTCGGGCCAACGCGGCTCGCCAGGCAAAGGCCGTCTCGACGGTATCGCACGGTCGCCAGGTGGAAAGGTTGGGCGTCGCACGCAGGTTGGCAAGCTGCTCGACGGGCTGGTGGGTCGGCCCGTCTTCACCGAGTGCGACCGAATCGTGTGTGTAGACGAACACGTTGCGAATGCCCATGAGCGCGGCCAGCCGCAGGGCGTTGCGCGCGTACTCCATGAATACCAGGAACGTGCCCGAATAGGGGATGAGCCCGCCATGCAATGCGATGCCGTTGCAGATCGCCGACATCCCGAACTCACGTACGCCATAGCTGAGGTAGTTTCCGGCGACCTCGTTCGCTACCTGCGCTTCGCTCGCGCTGATTGCGCCATCGAACCTCGTGCCGTTGGATCCGGTGAGATCCGCCGAACCGCCGAACAGCTCCGGCATGCGCGAGGCTATCAAGCTCAGGCAACGTTGCGATGAGTTGCGGGTCTCCAGGTCGTCACCCTGCTCCTGGGCGGCGAGTGCAAACTGCTCCAGTTCCTCAGCCCAACCCGCTGGCAGCTCACCGGCCAGGCGCCGTTCGAGTTCCGCAGCAAGCTCCGGATGGTCCGTGCGATAGGCGCCCAGCGCGGCTTGCCATTGGGCCTCAAGCGCGGCGCCCGACTCGCGGCAATCCCACTCAGCGTATATCTCCTGTGGAACCTCAAAGGGCTCGTAGCTCCAATTGAGCATCCGACGCGCCTGCGCAACTTCGGCCTCTCCAAGCGGCGAACCGTGCGCGCCCGCGGTGCCCTGCTTGTTCGGGGCGCCATACCCGATGATGGTCCGGGCGCAGATCAGGGTCGGCCGCGATTCGATCTCGCAAGCATCTGGCTCGCAGGCGTCCTGCAAGGCCCGCCGGACATCCTCCGGGTCGTGCCCATCGACCGCTCGAATCACCCGCCAACCGTAGGCTTCGAAGCGCGCGGGAACGTCCTCGGTGAACCAGTCCTTGGTTTCGCCGTCAATCGAGATACCGTTGTCGTCATACACGCAGATCAGCTTGCCGAGTTTCAAGGTCCCTGCCAGAGATGCCGCCTCGTGCGAGATGCCCTCCATCAGGCAACCATCTCCGACCACCACCCACGTTCGATGGTCGATGATGCGATGGCCTTCCCGGTTGAAGGTCGCCGCAAGCTGGCGTTCTGCCAGCGCCATGCCGACCGCGTTGGCGAGGCCCTGCCCCAACGGCCCGGTGGTTGTTTCGACGCCCGGGCATTCACCGTACTCGGGATGACCGGCCGTCGGCGAACCGAGCTGTCGGAAATTCTTCAGGTCCTCGATGCTCACCGCGTAGCCACTGAGATGCAGCACCGAATACAGCAACATCGAACCGTGCCCGTTGGACAACACGAAGCGGTCCCGGTTAGGCCAGCTGGGGTTATTTGGGTTGTGGCGCAGAATCTCGCGCCACAGGACTTCGGCAATGTCGGCCAGCCCCATGGGCGCGCCGGGGTGTCCGGATTTCGCGCGCTGTACCGCATCCATTGCCAGCGCCCGGATGGCGTTGGCTCGTTCCGTTGGGGATGCCATGGTGTGTGCTTACACTGGTCCGACGAGGGGGCGCTATTGTCGTTACTTCACACAGGCAACGCAATTTTGTTGCAACTCGAACCCGCGAAACCAGTAATATGCTCCGGCTCTGACCCTGAGGGATCCGGATTTATGGCCGATTACAGCGTATTCACTTCGGAGTCCGTTTCTGAAGGCCACCCCGACAAAATGGCAGATCAGATCTCGGACGCCGTGCTCGACGCAATGCTGGAGCAGGACCCCGACTCGCGGGTGGCCTGCGAGACTCTCATCAAAACGAACATCGTCGTGCTGGCCGGAGAGATCCGTTCCAACGCTCGAGTCAATCTGGACGAGCTCTGTCGCCAGGTAATCCGCGACATCGGCTATACCTCCGCCGCGGTCGGCTTCGACCCGGATGACTGCACCGTGGTGAACGCGCTCGGTCAGCAATCCGGCGACATCGCCATGGGCGTGGACGAAACCGCGGATCACGAACAGGGGGCCGGCGATCAGGGCCTGATGTTCGGTTATGCCACCAACGAAACCGATGTACTGATGCCGGCGCCACTGACCTACGCACACCGGCTCGTGCAACGCCAAGCTGAAGTTCGCCGCAACGGCGCGGCCCCGTTTCTGCGCCCCGACGCCAAGAGTCAGCTGACCTTCCGCTATGGTCCCGACGGTCAGCCCACCGCCGTCGACGCAGTCGTGCTGTCGACCCAACACGATCCCGATGTGTCGCAGAAGGATCTGCACGAAGCCGTCCGCGAAGAAATCATCAAGCCGGTCCTGCCTGGCAACTGGATGACCGCCGAAACCAAGGTGTTCATCAACCCCACGGGTAAGTTCGTGGTGGGTGGACCGGCGGGCGATTGCGGCCTCACCGGACGCAAGATCATCGTCGATACTTACGGCGGGATGGCACGGCATGGCGGCGGCGCTTTCTCCGGCAAGGACCCATCCAAGGTCGACCGATCGGCGGCCTACGCCGGGCGCTACGTGGCCAAGAACATCGTTGCCGCGGGCCTGGCCCAACGTTGCGAAA
>PVMK01124992.1_pt1 | contig 28339 bp, 18 predicted proteins | sample 1853481 | NCBI WGS metagenome assembly PVMK01 (sample SAMN08533507, study PRJNA380276) | Marine sediment metagenome, whole genome shotgun sequencing project. | reverse complement strand
GCAATTTAATTTAAATATGGTACGCAAACGATATGATGATAGTATTTATAATCTATTAAGTAGTTTTCCAAATAATGCGGTTCATCGTGTATTTGGGAATCACGATATAGATTGGGATCTCCGTGATCCAATTGAAGAGACGGATGATAAACCCTCCCGAGTCCCAGAAGCTTTGATGTTAGATAAAGACATATTTTTAATACATGGCCATCAAGATGACAAACTGTCCGAAAAAAAGAGATGGTCTCGCCGTTACTGGGTACGTGTATTTAAAATAATTGAACCTGTTTGTAGAATATTAGGTTATGAAAATTACTCTGCAACAAAATCACAAGTTCCACAAGACCGTGAGCGAGTTTACTATACTTGGGCAAAAGAGAATAAAATATTTCTTGTATGTGGACATACTCATCGTGCCATGTTTGCATCTAGAGTATATTCAGATTGGCTACGGAACAAAATAGACGAAGGAAATACAGCATTAGAAACATATTCTAATGACGATCCGAAACGGAAAGATTTATCAAAAAATATTAAAAAGTTGAAAAAAGATCTCAAAATGGAAAGAAAAAGGGGTAGGGATATAAATCCATTAGAGGCTAATGGAGTACCTTTGCCATGTTATTTCAATTCTGGTAGCGGATTATATACGGCAGGGATAACATCTATTGAAATTGAAAAAAATATAATCAGATTAATTAAATGGGAATCTGATAAATCTCTTTCTCCACGAGAGCGTAGAATGGAATTTTATGAAGAAGAGAAACTTACCGAACTAAGGAAAAAGTGCTCTCATAAAACAGTTTAGAAAAATTCTCAGCTAGTTATCAATTATTAACTTCGTATAATGGAATTTATACGAACAATCACAATTTAGTCTCATCGTAATTTATCTTCTACAATATTTGATAGCCAATTAGGTAATATACCCTAATCACATCATTGTGGTATAAATATTTTTAATAGATTGTATAAAACGATACTGCGACGATATTTCACCATATTTACTCAATTGAAAAATATTGTAGCATATCGTGATTTAGGGCTACTATTCATCTACGGTAAACCAACGAAATCCGTAACTATCTGCTGTAGGAGACTAATGCAGAGAACTAATACTTATAGTGGGGGAGCGTATCACTTACCAATAATTACGTCTAGTTCACTATCCTCTTTAATTAAACTGACAATGTAAATATTGACCTATGATCGGTAAAACCATATCCCATTATACAATCTTAGAGAAACTTGGTGATGGTGGTATGGGTGAGGTTTTCTTAGCTGAAGATACTAAGCTAAAAAGGAAAGTAGCCCTAAAGTTTTTACCAAAAGAATTTAGTCGAGATCCTGAAGCAAAGAAACGGTTTATGGAAGAGGCTAGGTCTTCATCTCATCTTGATCACAATAATATATGCGTAATCCATGATATTAAAGAAACTGATGATGGCCAGCTTTTCATTATTATGAATTACTGCCAAGGAGAAACTTTACAAAATTATATTAAAGAAAAAGAGCTATCCGCAAATGAGATACTCAAATACATAACTCAAATAGCAAAAGGATTAGAAAAAGCTCATAGTAAAGGAATAGTACACTGTGATATAAAACCTACAAATATAATAATTACAAACGATGGAGTAGCTAAGATAGTTGACTTTGGTATTGCTAAGATAGCTAGTGAAGAGAAGCTTATTAGCAAAGATAGAACTAGTGGTACTACTGCATATATGTCACCGGAGCAAATGAGTAATGCAAGTATTGATGCTAGAACCGATATATGGTCGCTCGGAATATTATTCTATGAGATGCTAACCAAACAACGACCATTCCAAGATATTTACAATGAAGCATTGATGTATTCCATTGTGAATGAGGAACCTAAATCTCTCAATGAGATTAATCCTGATGTTCCAATTGAACTTGAAAAGATAGTATTGAAGATGTTAGCGAAAGATCCAAAGAAAAGATATCAAAGTATTAGCAATTTATTAAGTGATTTTAAAAAGTATAAAAAGGGGAGATTACATAAATCATCAAAAATTGTGAAACCAATGTGGCGTATTACAGCCTACATTGGAAGTATTGTAATACTTGGAATATTCGTATACTCAATTATTTTTAACAATAAGAAGGATGATATAAAGTCAATTGCTGTATTACCATTCACAACAATAGATAGAACTGAAGAAGGTGATATATTTAGTACAGGGATGCACGATGACATACTTTCGCAATTATCTAAGATCGGTGATCTGAAAGTCATCTCACGCACTAGTGTTATGCGTTATAAAGATACAAATAAAAGCATAAAAGAAATTGCACAAGAGTTAGGTGTTGAAACAATTTTAGAAGGCAGTGTGAGAAGAGTTGACAATAAAGTAAGAATTGTTGCGCAATTAATCGATGCGAAGAATGACAATCCTCTTTGGGCTGAAACATATGATCGTGAATATGCCGATATTTTTGCAATTCAAACCGATGTAGCAGAAAATATTGCTTCAGCTTTAAAAGCTACCATGACTCCGGAAGAAATAAGTTCAATTGAAAATGCGACCACCAAAAACATGGAGGCTTATGATTACTACCAAAAGGGTAATTATTATTTAAATAATAATGATACAAAAGAAGGCAATGAAAATGCTATTCTTATGTATGAAAAAGCCATAGAGATTGATTCCAATTTTGCAACTGCATATGCATTGATTTCTATTGTTCAAGGTGACATTTATTCTAGGTTCGAAGATCATCGTACTACCCACCGATTGGAGCAATCAAAAGAAGCATTAAATAAAGCATTATTACTACAACCAAATAATCCAATAATCCATAGTGCAAAAGGTAACTATTATTGGATCACGCATGATTTTGAAAAGTCATTGCGGGAATTTGAGCTTGCTCTTAAGTATCAACCAAACAACAGTGAAATTCTTTCATACATTGGCAGCATATTATTTCAAATGGGAATTTATGAAAAAGGTATAGAATACCTCAAAAACAGCTATGAACTTGATCCCAAAGGGATAAATCAAGCTGTGAGGATAGCCTTATATTATCAATTGCTTAGGAATTGGGTTGAGGCAGAACGGTGGGCAAAAATTTCTATTTCAATTCACCCTGATGATGAAATTGCATATATCAGATTAGCCGGGATTTATGCTTATGGATATGGTGATTTAGAGAAGGCTAGATGGGTTCTGCAGGAAGGTTTAAAATATGTAGATATACCTGAACGATTTAATGATATAAGATGGGAAATCGAAATATTCTCTAAGAATTATCAAAAAGCACTAGAAATTGCAAATAAAAATACAAAAAAAGATTCTTATATAATGCGAGGAACAACTCTATCTCTTCTGAATGAATCGGAAAAGGCTATTGCGAATTTTGAACAAGCGAAGATTTATTATGAAAGATTGATTTCTGAAGTACCGGATGTTGCCAGTTACCACAGTTATTTAGGATTAGCCTATGCTGGATTGGGACAATTTAAAGATGCAGTTAGGGAAGGGAAGAAAGCCACAGAAATTACACCAGTTAGTAAAAGTTTTTACATGGGTCCAATTTTTCTAAAAAATTTGAGCCAAATATATATTTCAGCTAAAGATTTTGAACTAGCTATTGACCAGATTGAATACTTATTATCTATCCCTTGCTTCTCAACAAGATGGACGCTATTATTAGATCCTCAATATGACCCCATTAGTGATCACTCACAGTTTCAGGAATTCCTTAATAAAGAGCAATCTTTATATTGATCCATATGAATTTCACATTTAAAATATTAGTATATTAATGAGTCAAAAAATGACTATACAAAGGGTACTATTGATCTTCCCGGCTGCGTTGGCCTTTACAATTGGATTATTAGCTATTTTTGTTCCAAAGACTCTGATGCTAATATATGATATTCCAATGTCAGACATATTTATTCAAACTCCACATTTTATTGGCATCATTACTATTATGGGATTAGCGCTAGTTGGATTGGGGATAATTTGCTTATGGATGCGAACATTAACTGATCCAAAAGCAATGAAAGGTGGTATGACATGTATGTCAATTATTATGTTTCTGTTCGGTTTGGAAAGTATTTTTGAGCCTTTTTTTATTAAAGGTATGACATTCAATATTATAACGGTTGTACAAGGAGTCATTTTCCCAATTCTCGCGGTACTTCTCTTTATATATCGAAATCAAAAAATTGCGACTAATTAAAATAATTCATAACCTACGCCACACCTTTGCATTAAGTTAACTACAAAAACGGTTCACATCGTTCTCAAATCAAGATTGCTCCTTTTAAAGAAGGTATTGTTATTTATTATAATTTTGGGCTTTACGTTCTTTTTGTGTGAAATAGTGATTCGTAAATTTAGTCCTGAACAGACGGATTCACCATTAACCAGATTAATACATGCATCTTACGATGAAAGGAAATATACTCCAAAACCTAACGTATCAATTGAATTTTATGGTATACATACACAATTAGATATTCCTGTGATGTGGAATATCAATGCTGAAGGATTTAGAAGTGATAAGTCACTAAAAAAGAAATCAAACAATACATTACGAATGGCAACATACGGAGATAGCGAAGTATTTGGATGGTCAGTCGACTTTAATGATACATTTCAAGAACAGATAGAAGAATTAGATAAAAAACTCGAAGTATTAAATTGTGGTGTTCCAGGATATAATATTCACCAAATTGCAAAGCATATAGAAAGGATGAACGGTTTAACTAATCCAGATATTATACTATATATTATAAATCCCAACGATTTTGATTCGCCAACAACTTATAATAAGTCAGTAGCAAACTCTAAAATTGTAAAGATTCAGTTGATTAGAAAACTTTTTATTGTGTACGAATTTATTAAATGGAAAATAGACGAAAAAAGACGTCGCTCACCAAAAGTAATTAATAAGTTCATAGAGGAATTAATTAATATTAAACAATTTTGTGAATATAATAACACTTACCTGATTATTGCTTTTATTAATTCAGAAGATAAATTTGTATTATATAAAAATGAAGATTTAGGAAATTACTTTTTAGAGACTGATTCTTTTTCAAACCATATTGTTGAAATTTCATCAGCAACAGATAGTTGTGAAAAGATTGACCTTCATTACACTAAAGAATGTCATCAACTAATATCTGTGATTATATATAATCATTTACAAAAACTCAAATCTTTATGAGTTTCAAACTAATAAATCGGTCTAAAAAATGTGTTTCAAAAAATTAATCTAATATGAATGTGTTAAAAAATTCATTGAATTATACTTTAATGGATACGGGTTGAAAGTAATGGATATTAGTGTAGCACGATTGTAGCACACTTTAAAAATCGCTTCTTGTAAAACACTGTCTTCACACGTCAGTGCTAATAATGATTAAAAAAGGGACACTATATAAAGTGCCCCTTTCATAGGCAGTTTGCCTACACTATGCCTACACTATTCTGTAAGTGCAGCTATTGTTGATACTTCGTTGGGCTCATAACCCAACTAGGTATAGGATATATAAGTATTTACGGGTGTCCGTGACCGAATCGTGACCATCTAATAAAAAATACTCACAATTGATCAGCTGGAATGCCCATATTTGCTGGTAAATGGGACCAAATCAGCTACTTTATCTTATTCTAATGAAAATATACCAATCTGAAATTAACAATCAGGTAATTCGCCGATTTCGTTAACTGCGAACTTTTTTAGTTTCATTTTTTTTCATATTTATAATCTTCATTTCTATTTGATTTGTCAATATGAAATTCGTTAGGATTGATAATATTCAAATATGTATTACCTGGGAAATAATAAAAATGTTTATAGTCAGGGAAATACAAATGCAATCTTTTGTGAATAATTTTATAGTCATTTGTTCTTGGGCTTATGTGCCCTAATCCGATCCACTGGAATTTATTCAAATTCAAATTATTTTTTATGAAATCAATAGTTTGTTGGACCCCCAAATGACCTACATCACTTTTAATTCTATTTTTTTGAAATTGTGCATATCCGTCAAATTGATCTAATTTATTTTCATCATAATTCATTTCTAATAATAATGCATCACACTTTTTAATATTCTCATACATTTCTGGCAAAAACATACCTGTATCGGTTATATGACAATACTTGGCTTTAGTAGATTTCTCTTCAACAATGTAATAGAAACTGTATTGAACATCGTGGCTGGTTGGATACGGAGTTACCTTCAAATCACCAATTAAAATCTGCTTCCCCTTACTTATATATTTGATGTTACAACTATCTAAGGCATATCTATACTTCAGTTTTTTATGAATTCCTTTATAGATATAAATTGAGGCTCCAGTTGCTCTACCTATAACACCTATTCCATTTGCATGGTCTGAATGTTCATGGGTGACAAAAATGGCGTCAATTGGAAAGACTCCATTACTAAATAATTTTCTTTTGCTAACGCCACAATCAATTAGTATTGAATTATTATCATTATAAACTCTGCATGCATTTCCATCACTTGAACTATATAAAGGATGTACTTTCATTTAATCAATATAACCATCTATTATGCCGATCCGAAGTAGGATAATGTCAGAGTTGTGTTTAAAAAAAGCCCAGGACAAAGGTCCTGGGCTTTTTAATAACTTACCCAGCCTCAGCCAAATTGAGATTTCCCTGAGACTTATAATTCTAGTTCCACATTCTATTGAGATCGAAATACAGTATCCCCGTTGTAGATTGACTTCATCTTCCAAGCCATTATCTTGCTGATATGAACATTGGCATCTTTTGTGAATAGGCTGATATTGGGATTTTGGCGGATGTAGTCATGTCTCCAGCATGCCGCCTGACGATCATTAGCAAAAACCTCTACAAGATCCTTATCAATAAATATACGCAGTGTAAGATCCTCCCCATACTGCAGTTCAAAGGGTGGCTCAATGGCACCGATACTAAAAGTATTTTTATTGGCACCGACCATGATGGTTAGACCATCGTTGCCATTTTCATCGGCTAACATTGTTACGCCAAACTCCTCAGATAGTGGATCTGTGAAAGTTATCTCCAACTCAACCGCGTCACCGGTGATACCCCCCAGTTTGTACTCTGTACCACTGCTCACGGTAATGTCGCTTATAGTCTGTTCATCATAGCGTAGCGCCTCAAGTTCCTTGAGTGGCTTGATGCGCAAAATGCCGTCCTCAGGCAATTCCAGTTCGCGGGGTAATCCCTGAATAGCTGAGGGCGCTGCCCCATTGATAATCCAGGCCCACATCACCCGTCGGCCATCTTCGGCAATCATCGATTCGGGGGCAAAATAGATGACATTATCCCAAGTATTATTCTGAAAGTTCATCATGTGATGAGACTCGGGCAGATATTTTTCATCTTTGAAATCACCCAGATAATAGCGGGCACCAAGTTGGTGACTGATACAAAGCAGCATCCACTTATCACCGATTTTGAACATATTTGCGCATGAAATATCTTCGCCTTTGTCCACACCGATATCAGCAGGATAGTCATCATGGAGCAAATCGCCCATGTACTTCCAGTCTTCGAGATTTGCCGATTTCATGAGTTTCGGATTTTTCCCACCGGTAATAGAGTAGAATGTCTCCCCGTTTTTCCACAGGTCGGGATCCCAGTAACCAACACCCTCAGTTAATTGCCCATCTTCATCTCTAGCCTGTACTGGTACTGGATCAGACCACTCATCCAGATTGTCATCCATGGCGTATGATATGAAGTTATTGTCCGCGCCATAACCATGATAAATCATCGCGGGCTGTCCATCATCTGTGAAAAATCCCGTACCGCTGAACATATCATGACCAGTGAGGGGCGGGATGAGAACGGTGGGGTGCCATTTCCAATGTACCATATCTGTGCTCGAAACATGAGCATAGGCGTATCCATACTGGTTAGTATAAATATAGGTAAGATGATAGCGCCCTTTATAAAACCAACCAGGATTGGGATCTCCTGGAAAACCGTCACCAGGACCTGGGTGTGCTAAATGGTAGGTCAGCCAGTTATCAGGTGGATTGTCAGGCCACTCGGGTGTCTCAACAACATACCCCCTGGCAGTAGTCACACCACCTTCATTGTAAAGAACTAGTTTGCCGTCTATTAACTTAACAACATAAGGGCTGCCAGTATTATTATATACATAAGTTCCCGTGCGGTCAATTATTTCGTCGCCTTCAAAGTCCCACCATGCATAGGGCTCTTTGGTCGACGGTTCATTTGGTATTAGTGCCTTCAGTTCGTCAGATGTAAGGGCGGAGCTGTAGATTCGTGCATCTTCAATTCTAGCAGCGACAAAATATAAGTCACTCCAATCGCGCTCGCCGAATAAAATAAAATTGGTTTCATTATTCAGGAGGTCGATATTCTTGGCAGAGTGAGTTGAAGAGAGTTTCCCGTTTATGTAAAGCCGTATTTCTTGACCCTCATAAACTGCGGCAACCTGTCCCATCTTTCCTGCTTGTGACGTCGGTAACGAAGATGGATCGTTTGCTTTGCCAGATCGCACATCATCCTCACTACTTAGTCTCCACTCGAGTTCGTCCTTACCAGAGACTATGATACCATCGTATTGCTTGTCATTCTGGATAACAAATAAATTGCCACTCCAATTCTCAGGTTCATTTATTTCCACCCAGATTACAAGAGTTTTATCAGTTGATACGCTCGTAGCACAGGCCATGAATAACATTGTTAGTGCAAATCCAGCGATGAGAAACTTTTTCATGAGTATCAATTCCTTGAGTTATAGCACGATTATTTGATCAAAATTAAGACAATTGTTACCTAAGTCAGTAGTTGTAGTAAAATAAAGTTACTCGCAAGAGGGAGACCTTTGCTACTGTTTCTTGCCAGTGTATTGTTGTTGGCGACAGGAGAATGGTGGCCTTTTAAGCCAATTCTGTATAATTTAAATTGAAAAGGGTCACTATTTAAAGTGTCCCTTTCATTGGCAGTTTCCCTGCACTATCACTGCATTATTCTATAAGTGCCTGATATACAGGACACTTCATTGGGCTCATAATCAGAATATGTATTATTTTACTATTTATATTAAATTTAATAGATATTGAATAATTACGAATTTTAGAAGTATTATTTTCATATGGTAATCCAAAGAAATCTTTCAATACTTAGTTTGTTTAACTTTAGTTAATAATTATTAATGATATATGATTGGTAAAACCATATCGCATTATAAGATCCTAGAAAAGCTAGGCGAAGGTAGCATGGGTAAAGTCTATCTTGCTGAAGACACTAAGCTGAAAAGAAAAGTAGCACTAAAGTTTTTACCTAAAGAGTTTAGTAGAGATCTTAAATCAAAAGAAAGATTTATCAATGAAGCAAGAATAGCTTCTACATTAGATCACAATAATGTTTGTGGTATCTATGAGATTGATGAAACAGAGAATGGGCAGCTTTTCATAAGCATGAACTACTATAAAGGAGAAACTCTTCAAGAAAAGCTTAAAAAAGACAAGCTTAGTCTTGATAAAACACTTAATTACATAAAACAGATAGCATCAGGATTAGAGGCAGCCCATAAGAAGCAGATCGTTCATTGCGATATTAAACCGGGTAATATATTAATTACTGAAGATAATATTGCTAAGATAGTTGACTTCGGTATTGCAAAGGTATGTTGTGAAGTAAAACTAAAAAATCAAAATCACACAAGTGGTACCTTAGCATATATGTCTCCTGAGCAAATTAGTGGAGCGGAATTTGATAATAGATCAGATATATGGTCATTAGGTGTTTTATTCTATGAGATGTTAACAAAGCAACTACCATTCCAAGACAGCTACAATGAAGCCTTGATGTATTCTATAGCTAACGAAGAACTAAAATCACTCACGAGTTTAAATACAGAAATACCGTTGGGACTTGATAGTATCGTGTTCAGAGCATTAGCTAAGGATCCGAAAAAACGCTACCAACATCTTAATAAGTTGATTGCTGATCTAAATCTCTTTCAAAATGATCAACAAAAAGTAATTACTACCGTACAGGCACCTACGACCCCGATAATTGCGGTATTACCTTTTACTAATATAAGTGCTGACAAGAATCAAGACTATTTCTGTGATGGTATTGCAGAAGATATACTAAATGATTTAACACATTTAAAAGGATTGCGTGTTGTTGCAAGATCCTCGAGTTTTGCATTTAAGAATAAAAATCAAGACATACATAGAATTGGTTTAAAATTGGGAGCAGATACACTTGTTGAGGGAAGTGTCAGAAAAATGGGAAATCGATTACGGATTACAGCTCAACTTATAAATGTCTCCGACGCCACGCACCTCTGGTCTGAAAGATATGATCGTGAATTGGAAGATGTGTTTTCAATTCAGGAAGAAATAGCTAGTAGCATTGTTGATGCATTAGAGATAAAACTTAGTACACGAGAAAAAAGTGTTTTAGAAAAGGTGAAAACTCGAGACATACATGCTTATGATTATTATCTGAAGGGACGTGAATTTTTTCATAAAGTAACAAAAAAGAATATTAAGTATGCATCAGATATGTTTACTCGGGCAATCGAAAAAGATCCAAATTATGCACTCGCTTACGCAGGACTTGCGGATTGCTACTCATATCTATTTACGTATTTTGATAGCAGAAAAGAAATATTAGAGCGATCCACATCAGCAAGTAAAAAAGCCTTAGAATTAGACCATAGTCTTGCTGAAGCTCATTCAGCAAGAGGATTTGCAGCAGCACTCAATTTGCAATATACTGAGGCTGAAAAAGAATTTGACAAAGCCATTGAACTCAATCAAAAGTTGTATGAACCATATTATTTCTATGCACGAGCTTGTAGACAACAGGGTAAATTTAAAAAAGCAGCCCGTTTGTTTAGGAAAGCGATCGAAGTGCGCCCCGATGATTATCAAGCACAATTGTTTCTAGCTGATGCATACAAAGATTTAAACCTCTCCGATAAAGCAAAAGAAGCACATCAGCGAGCTATTTTATTATCTGAAAACCACATACAACTCAATCCTGATGATGCACGAGCATTGTATTTAGGGGCAGGTGCACTTGTGAAACTTGGTGAATCAGATAAAGCAATTGAGTGGTGTGAACGTGCCATCGAAATTGATCCAAATGATCCCAGTGTGCTATATAATGTATCTTGTAGTTACTCGCTTTTAGGAAAGATTGATCAAGCGCTTGATTATTTTGAGAAATCAATAGATTTTGGATTAACTGCAAAGGATTGGATTGAGACTGATTCAGACTTAGATCCTATTCGTAATAAGTCAAGATTTAAAAAAATCATGTCTAAAATATTATAAATTTGAATAGAGAGGGCTGTAATTCATATATTATCAGCGACAAAATAAGATTTAGCACTGTCTTCACACGATAGTGCTCAGTTGAGAATTAGAAAGGGACACTATTAAAAGTGCCCCTTTCATTGGCAGTATCCCTGCACTATCCCTGCATTATTCTGTAAGTTACTGATATACAGTACACTTCGTTGGGCTCATAATCCTGAACTGCTTATCCTTTCTTAGCCAGTATTTTCTCAACTTGATCCAAAAGATCGTTCATTTTTGCCGCAGTTGCCTCAAAGGGAGCATGGGTAGATAAATCTGCTCCAGCCAATTTTAATAATGCCAGAGGAGCATCCGAGCCTCCACTACTCAAGAATATTTTTAGACGATCAACTGCCAGTTGTCCCTGTTCTTTTATATTCTGAGCTAGTATTTGGGAAGCGGCAAATGAAGTTGCGTATGTGTAAACATAATAATTGTAATAAAAATGGGGGATTCGTGCCCATGATAATTTTTCCTCATCGCCAATGATCATGGAAGGACCCCAGTATTTGGAATATATTTTCCCAAAGATTTTATTGAATGAATCACTAGTGAGGGGTTCATCATTTTCTGCCATTTTGTAAATGGCCAATTCAAATTCGGCGAAACGTGTTTGACGGTAAAACGTACTGCCTATATCCTGAATATATTGCTGTAACAGACTTAGTTTTTCTTCATCTGTTTCTGCTCTTTCCAATAAATAGTCCCGGAGTAATGCTTCATTGATTGTTGAGGCCACTTCAGCATTGAAAGTGGCATAATTGCTATAAATATAGGGCTGTGTGGAGTTGGTCAGATAGGAATGAATAGTATGTCCCAGTTCATGAGCCAGTGTCAAGACTGAATTCAACGTACCGTCAAAATTCATCAGAATATAAGGATGTATTTCATAAGTGCCTGATGAATACGCTCCTCCTCTTTTTCCAGCATTTTCATAAACATCAATCCATCGTTCTTTGAAGGCCCTGTCAACGATTTCTTGAATTTCATCTCCCAGAGGAGCAAAGGATTCTTTTATCAAAACTTGAGCTTCCTCATAAGTATATTGTTTTACAACGTTAGGAAAAAGAGGGGCATAAGTATCATAGGGGTGTAATTCATCAACTTTTAATATCCTTTTCTTCAATTCTGCCCAGCGATGGAGGGGCTCCAAATTATTATTTACACCATCGATGAGATTATAATAAACCGAGGTGGGTATATTTGGTCCATGTAGCGCTCGGTCCAGTGTGGTTTCATAATTGCGGGCCTGCATGTAAAAAATATTTGTATTTAATTGTGTGGCAATTAAAGAGGTTAGGGTTTTTAAATGATTATTATAGGGAACATAAATTTCATTATAAGCATCATGACGTACTCTGCGATCGCTAGAGCTAGTATAACGATAATAACGTCCTCCGGACATTTCTACAGAATTGTCATTTTCATCCTTAATCATACCCCATTTAAAATCTGTATTGGTTAGGATACCGTAGGTAGCGCTGGTTCCACTGGTGGCCTTACCGGCCAGAGCCAACAATTTTTCCTCTTTTTTTGATAATACATGATCTTGAACCCGGTTCAATTCGTCAAAATAATATTTGTAAACCATAAGTTCATCATTTTTCTTTAGAAACCTTTTTAATTTTTTATCGCTGATGGTCAAAATCTCTGGATCAATGAAAGCCGTTGCCGTGGAGATATTTGTATATAGACTTCGTATTCTTTGTAGACGGGCTTGGTTTTCTGTATTTCCCAAATCCTGGTCTGCTTTACGGGAGGCATACGACCAAAGCTTATCTAATAATATCCCCGCTTCGTCATTTAGTTGGAGACACTTAAGCAGAGTCGAGCCATTCTTGCTCAGACTGTTTTCATAACTTGATAAAGCATTTTCCATATTTTGCGCCTTTTTAAAGGCATCTTCCCAAGCTTCATCCGAGTCATATAAGTAACTTAAATCCCAAGTAAAATTGATATCCATTTCCTCACGTGTTGGAACCGCTCCGGACTCCTGGCCTATTAATCCGGAAAAAATAATTAAAAGAATAGATAGTGCTATAGTTATGTTCTTGTAAAACGAATTATTTTTCATTTAATATACCCTATTTTTATTATTTGAAATATACGAAATTATACAAGCGCTGGATCATCATTATTATTTGATCAAGCCCATTTTTACATTCATTTGACAAAATGAAATAAAAAAGGTTGTCTATACTGATTAGGTAGAAAAAGTTTTACTAGTATCCTATTCACTGGCAAATTTACTACACTATAGCTACACTAACCTGTAAGCGCTGATATTGTTGACCGTTCGTTGGGTTGTGTACCAAATGGTATTAATTAACTTAATAATTATTGAAGGATAACAGTATTCATAAGTAGAATTCGCTTGCGGTAATCCGACGAAATCAACAACTGTTTGCTGTAGGAGGTTAATGTGAGAAACATCCAAATTTTATTTATAGTTTTGTTTATATCGTTTTTATTTATCTTTCCTGCACATAGTAGAGCAAATACAAATGATATGTACATTTTTGTCGATGCAACCGAACTTCCCAGGAAATTGCTACAAAGCCAGATTAAATTTAAGATACCTGGCAAGGCAGCAATGCTCTATCCTAAATGGTGGTTTGGTCATCACGGTCCTGTGGGCGCAATTGGGAATATTGCCGGAATTAACTTTACTAATTCAAATGGTGAAACAATTAAGTGGGAACGTGATTGGTCAGATGTGTATCGATTCTTTTTAGACGAAACTATAGATGATTCGTGGATTCGAGCAAATCTTACTTATATTTGCAACCAACCAACAGCCAATACAAAGGGTTGTGACAGCTATGGTTATCCTCAAATTGGTGTGATCAACTGGAATACAATTGCCATGTATCCGGAGGGTATTCCAGTAGGTGATATTAACGTTCATTTGAAATTGATATTACCAAAAACCTGGGAATATGGCAGCGCCCTCCCCTTTGATCATATGAGTGGAGACACACTTATATTTAAACCAGTTACTTTTGAGGAATTCATTGATATGCCTCTTATCGGTGGTACAAACTTCCGTACAGTAAAATATGGATCGACAGAAATGGCAGACTACTATCTTCATATTGCTGCTGATGACGCTGAATTTTTACCAAAAAATGATTCAACTTTTTTTGCTTTCACAAGACTGGCCCATGAAGCCGAAGCTCTGTTTGGACGGACTCATTTTAACGAATACCATTTTTTACTAACAGTAAGTGATTTAATTCCTGGGATTGGTCTGGAACACCGTAATTCGAGCTTGAATGGTGTTAATGCTGATGCTTTTAAAGACGTACATGAATATGACGTCGGTTTAAGGGGTGTGATGCCACACGAATTTGTTCATGCCTGGTGCGGTAAATATCGCAGACCGGTGGGGATGAACACATTTGATTACCAAACTACTAAAAATATGGACTTACTGTGGGTGTATGAGGGTTTGACCACTTACCTTGGTTCAGTGTTAAAAGTGCGAGCAGGCTTTATTGATATACCAACTTTTTTGGATGAACAAGCTAATAGTTGGGGACAATATTACAATCAAAAAGGACGAAAATGGCGGCCATTACGCGATACTCAAGTTGCAAATTATACAATTCGTAAAAATTCTGATAGTTGGAGCAATCTTCGTCGCAATCAAGACTATTATTCTGAAGGAGCCATGATTTGGTTAGATTTTGATAGTCGAATTCGTGAATCGACTGAAGGCCAGAAGAGTTTGGATGATTTTTGTGTGAATTTCTTTGGGAGGGGTGATCCGAATGCTCATGCAATATCGTTTGATCTTGAGGATGTTATCTTAACGCTCAACGAGCTAACTGATAAAGTGCATTGGGCACAATTAATCGACCAAAAAATTAACAATACAGAAAATGAATTTCATCCCGATGGTATCACTCATAGTGGCTATAGGTTCACATTATCCAAACAAAAATCTGATGTTCAAAAACAGGTGGATTCCAAATATTATGATCGTAGGAGTTTCAATAAATCGATAGGAATGGATGTTGAAAAAGATGGTGTTATTAGCAATATTGTGCCTGGAGGACCAGCTGATCTTACTGGTCTGTATGATGGCGTTAAAATTGTTGGTGTTAATGGAAAAATATATAATATTGACAGACTTGAAAATGCTGTACGCAATACGACCATGGCAGGTAAACTTACTTTATTAATACTTGAAGCAGATACTTATAATGAATATGAGATTTACTATAAGAATGGTCTAAAGTATGATAAATTGGAACCAATACCTGGACAAAAGGATTGGTTGACTGAGATTTTAACACCTAAAGTGATTAAATAAATAATTCATTAATGGTATTGTAAAACCGCCCCATTTCGAGGCGGTTTTCTTTTTAAGTAGGCAGTATCCCTTCACTATCCCTGCAATATCCTGTAAGTTGCTGATATACAGTACACTTCGTTGGGCTCAGTTTCTTCTCGGAAATTGAGGCTTTTTGGTCTAGTCGAAGTGTATTCAAGTGTGGTCCATTAGATTTTAACAAAAAAAAGCCATAAAACATTCTAGATGCTCTTATTGTTGTTGACTAAGAAGACTCGAAACATTTGGGATTTTCCTATTTATTTTGTTACCCTCTTTATCCAATAATATGGGATCGCCGAATCCAAGGGATTTCAAAGGTTCCAATTGAGTTTTAGCGTCCCCAACAATTAGATAATTCATTTTATCTGGATTAATATATTTTCGAGCAAGTTCATTATGATTGTCGATAGTCATTTTTTGTACAATGTTTTCCTGGTCCCTGATATAATCGAAAGGTAGGTCATATTTTGCAATAGACTCTAGCATACCTCTCAAAGCATCAAGAGTTTCGAACCTGCGGGCATTGGATTTTAACAATACATTTTTTGTAAATGACAAATCCTCAGTTGATATTGGTTCACGATATTTTTCCATCAAATCTTTAAAAATGACAACAGATTCTTCTGTTGCATTAGACCGAACTGCGGCTGAGGCAGTAAATACTCCTGGTATTTCAGTTCCGGAAAAATTTGTTCTGGCACCATAGGTGAACCCTTTTTCTTCTCGTAATACTAAATTAACGTTTCCATTAAAATTACCACCCAGTTTCATATTCATTACTGTGGCAGGATAATAATCTTTATCAGTACGGGACAATGCCAAATTACCTATTCTTATTTCAGATTGTTTTGCACCTGGTACATCCACAAAATATATTTGGGATTTTATTGGTGGTTCTGGGAGTTCATAAGTTGGTAAGGCCACCTCTTTATGCTCCCATTTTTCTATTAATCCTTTGAATGCTGCGACAGCCTTACTGCGGTTTATATCACCTGCTATTGTTATTGATGCTACAAAGGGCGAAAAATTTCTGTTATAAAATGATTTTAAATCATCAATATCAATAGATGAAACAGATTGAACCGATCCATAGGTGCTATTCGCTTTAATATGATTTCCATAGTTTATTATTTTAAAAACATTCCGAGATATGCTTGATGGAATAGCACTGCTTCTATTTATGCTTTCAATTGTTTGGAGCTTAATCCTTTCAAATTCAATAGCGTCCCAGCGGGGCTCTAACAGGATTTCTTCAGCCAAAGCCAGAGTTTGATTAAAGCGAGATGTTAAAGTTGTAGCGACTAGTACAATTGCTTCATCATTGGTATACATGGATATGGTAGAACCTAGAGCATCAATAGCTTCTTCCAATTCTAAAGGTGTCTTATTCACTGTCCCTTCCATCATGACGTCGCTTATGAGATTTGCAACTCCGATTTGGTCAGGATTGTCAAGCAATAGGCCGCCATTTAATGTAATAGCAAAATTAATCATAGGCAATTCGGAGTGTTGTACACCGAGCAAAGTAAGGTTATGTTTGTAATTATGCTTCCAGATATTTGGAATATTGAGTATGGGTTCTGGTCCAATTGGCGGTTCTATAGTGCGATCAAAATTTGTAGCTATCTTAGGAACGGGAATTGTTGCTTCTTTTTTCTGGCTCTCAGAAGCATCTTTAGCTTCCACTATTTTTTCTTCCTTAATAGGATAAAGTATGGAACCCTGTGCAATTAAATCGGTTTTCCCCTTTGGCACAAAACTAGTTAATAGATAATTTTGTTCTTTAATGTATTTATTATAGACGTTCAAGATGTCTTCCTTTGTTACCCTTAAAGCCTTCTCAAAATCTTCTGTAATCTTATCTGGTGATCCATAAAATGCATTGTATTGAGATAATTGAAAGGATTTACCCAATACACTGGAAATATCCTGGTAAAAACTGGTTTCATACTTGGCTTTAATACGGTCAAGGTCTTGTTCTGTAAAACCGTCATTTTCAAAACGGGTAAAGGCTTCTTTTATAGCAGACTCGACTTGCGTTAAAGCAATATCAGGGAATGTTCTAATAGAAATATCAAAAGTACCAGTAATCTCCTGGGCATCGCTATAAGAATTGGCAGATGGGGCTAGTTTTTTCTCTTCAACAATAACCTTATAAAGAGGAGCCTTCTTTCCATCGCTAAGTAATTGTCCCAGGAATTGTAGTGCTTGCGCATCCTTGTGGAACTGGTCAACTGTTGGGAATATCATATTTAATTCCGGAGATTGAGCAAAATTGTCTTCATGATACACTCTTGTTATTTCAGAAAGGGAAATATGCTGCTGGATGGGATTCACAACTTTAGGACCACTTTTTATTTCTCCGAAATATTTTTCTACTAAAATTTTGACTTCATTTTTATCATAATCACCTGCAATCACCAGAGTGGCATTGTTAGTACCGTACCATTGTTTATAAAAGTCGCGTACATCATCAACGGTGGCATTCGCAAGATCTTCGAGTTCCCCGATTGTTGTCCAGTTATACGGATGATCCTGAGGATATAGATTCTTTACAATTACATAATTAGTATGCCCGTAGGGGCGATTATCAACTCTCTGTCGTTTTTCGTTTTGAACCACTTCCTGCTGATTTTCAAAAGCTTCTTGTGTAATCGTACTTAATAACCAGCCCATACGGTCAGATTCCAGCCAAAGTACCATTTCCAGGGCATTTTTTGGTACGATTTCAAAATATATAGTACCATCCTTCCAAGTGCCGCCATTTAGAGTTCCTCCTGCATTTTGGATTTTTTTGAAAAATTGATCTTGAGGTACATGCTGTGATTCCTGGAAAAGCATATGTTCAAAAAGATGTGCAAAGCCCGTACGACCCACTACTTCACGGTTTGAGCCTACATGGTACATTATGGCTACAGAAACAATGGGGTCCGATTTATCTTCGTGCAGTATTACTTCAAGACCGTTTTCTAAAGTGTATTTTTCGTTCTCGATGCTGAAAGTGGTCGGCGTTGAACATCCTGTTATAAATATTAAAATAAGTAGTATATAAGTTTTTAATGAAAAATGCATTGTTGTTCCCTTGTGAATTAAGATTAATCAATATAAATATCTTAAGTAAATTAATAATAAATTTTGGAGTTTAAAGAAAGAATGTTTATTCCACGCTTAAATATTAGTCAAATAATTTTCATTAGCAGTTAGGTCACGTTTTAGACAAGTTAAATTTTAAATCCACATATTGTTGACACTTCGTTGGGCTCATAACCTAAATTGATTTAATATTTATTAGATTTTAGGGATTATCTACTTAACTGGTGATATGTAGACAATTATTTTAATACGCAATGTAAATAATCACAAGTACCAAAAAGGGTTGTTATGCTTTAATTGTGGTACTTTGATTTTGATATGAGTTTTGGTACTAATTTTAGATCGATTTCGTGCAAATAAAACGAATTATAAAAAAGCACCAAAAACGGTGGGTTTTGTTCTTATTGGATGTATACTGTTAAACATTGATGAAGAGGAAATTATTGTTGTAGTATTCCATTGTAATATTTACATATTATCGTATTTTATACGTAATTACTAAAACGGGAGTAATGATTTTAGAATTTATAGTAATCATTAAGGTGACTAATATTGAAATTTAAAATTATAATAGTATTTTCAGTTATATTCTTACAATCAATTGGTTGCACTTATGAGCATAAAGGATTTGATGATTTTAAAAATATTGAATTCAATGTGGACACCGAATTACTATCTTCTTTACCCCTCGTTATAGAAGATGTATTCGAACTGAGGATACCAAAAGATTGGTACAAACTAAATGATGATAATTTCATAAAATTTAAGAATGTCATCGAGTCTGATAGTGCTGCATTTTTTAAAATATCCTTGTTAAATGTCTTTAATTCTCCTAACGGGAGTTATTCAATAATATCGAAAATAATTTCAGATAATAATGTATTTGAGAAGATTGATTCTACTTACATTACATTATTAGCAGAAAATTTTAAAACTAATAATATCAATATTGGTAGAATTAATATAAATGGAATAAATACAATTCAATATTTAATTTCCACAAAAGACAAAGTAATAATAAAATTAATTTTAAAAATTAAGAAATCTTATTATCAAATTGATTATATCATACCATTAGAGATCTATGAAAAAGAATTGAAGAAAATTGAATCTTCAATAGGAAGTATCAACAAAATATAGGAGGCTCATAAATGAAAAAGATGATAAAAGTAGTTACTATACTATTACTATTACTTTTCGTTGTTGGATGTACCACTCACATACACAAAGTTGGTAATGGACCCCAAACATACAATAGCCAAGAAGAGCGGCAATGGTATGTCCTTTGGGGACTAGTACCATTAAACGATATAGATACAAATGACATGGCTGGAGATGCAGCAAACTATGAAATCAAAACTGAAGTTACACCGCTTGATATTCTAATTAGTATTCCTGCAAGTTGGGTCTCAGTTTCAAGTCGAACGGTAACAGTAATTAAGTAACTATATTATTTGTTAGATAAAAGCCCTGCTTAATTGTAGGGCTTTTTTGTCCCAAAAACGTGTCCCAAAACAAACGGTCTAATTTGAGCGTACCACGGTTCTAAATTTTCAATTAACTAAGATTTATCAGGTTCAACTACGATTTCTGTTAATTCTCAATAAGGTCTTCGGCTCCATGTGTAAGTGCCTTTAGCTTCTTCAAAAAGACAAGTAAAAGGATACCAAATACGGCGGTAAAAATGAAAATTCCTGTAAATACTTGCAGTTCCCCCGCGTGTGAAGCTGATTCCCCAAGCAAACCAGCAACTTTATTACCCATGCCGGTCGCAGCAAAAAATGAACCCATCATTAATGATCAGTATTTAACTGGTGCTAATTTTGTAATAAAGGATAATGCGGTTGGTGAAGCACATAATTCTCCGATAGTGTGTAATAGGTACGCAACTATAATCCAATACATACCTGCCTGTCCGGCACTTGCTGCTTGTAATGAAGCGCCAGACATCATTAAAAAGCCTGTGCCCATGATCATTGTACCAATTGCCATTTTAAATAAAGTTGATGTTTCTTTGTTTGAGCGTTGTCTTTTTAACCAAAATGTAGCTACAAGAGTACCGAATACCATTATAAAAAACGGACCAAGCGACTGAAACCATGAAGTAGGTATTTGCCACCCTAATAACATCCGATCCACTTTTGTATTAGTATAAATGTTCATCAGACCTCCTGCCTGCTCGAAAGCTGCCCAAAAAGCAATAATAATTATAAAGGATAAAAACAAAACAACCATTCTGTCTTTCTCAATTTTTGTTAATGGAGTATTAATTTGTTTCTTTGTATCAGCTCTAAGTTTTGGCGGATCACCGATGTTCTTCAAATATTTTTGCCCGTAAAGGAACACTGAAACACCAAGAAGCATTCCTATTCCAGCTAACCCAAAACCATAATGCCAGCCATATAATTCACCGACACCCCCAACTACCAAGGAAGCAAGAAATGCACCAATATTTATTCCAATATAAAAGACTGTAAAACCATGATCTCTTCTAGGATCTCCTTCTCTATAAAGTCCTCCGACCATTGTTGAAATATTGGGCTTTAAACCGCCAACTCCAAGGACAATGAAAGTTAAACCAGTAGCAAATGCCCAAATAGCATCTATAGCGAGTATTGAATGCCCAAATATTAGTAAAATCCCTCCAAATAATACCGTCTTTTTTTGTCCCAGCCATCTATCTGCAATAATACCCCCCGGAATAGACATAACATAAACAGCCATCGTATACCATCCATAAATTGAGAGTGCAAAAGCATGGTCCCATCCTAATCCGGGATTATCTTTTGTTACTTCAGTAATCATATACAGAGTTAAAATTGCTCTCATTCCGTAATAACTAAATCTCTCCCACATTTCAGTAAAGAAAAGTATATACAAGCCCTTTGGATGTCCTTTAAACATAGTCTAATCCTTAATTTTAATTATATAAGATAGATAAGTAGAATAATATTACAAAAAATAATAAATATTGACTGATATAATTGAATTTTATTTTTGACTAAGATTCCATAATGAATGTGAACACAAGTGGACAGTAATGGACAATAGTGTAGCACAGTTGTAGCACACTTTTAAAATCGCTCCTCGTATCACGCTGTCTTCACACGACAGAGTCTAAAAATTAATAAAAAAGGGACACTTTTAAATGTGTCCCTTTCGATTGCAGTTTAGTCACGTTTTAGACACGTTATTCTGTAAGTCTACATATTGTTGACACTTCGTTGGGCTCATAAAAGCGGTCAACGAACTGAATACATTTTAACATACAAGAACCCATAAATCTTCATATAGATGTAACGAAATTGGACTGTAAGATTTAAACTTCAAAATCGGATAAATAATAATCTTCCTTGTATAAAATATTATATCTAAACTTTACATAAGTGAGAGAAAGATTGATCATTATCTTTGTATCACTATGTGTACGTTTAATAAGATATTAAAAATAAAAACATTGACCCCCGTTAGATTATCAAAAAATAAGGAATTGAAAAATATGACTTATACATTACAACTAGGTAAAAAAGCTCCTGAGTTTACTTTAAGGGCTACGGATGGTAAAACATACAAATTATCAGATTTCGTTGATAACACTTTAGTTATTTTTTTTACATGTAATCATTGTCCATATGTTATCAATTCAGACGAATTTACTCGGAAGACAGCCGAAAAGTTTGAATTTCAAGGTGTCAAGTTTATCGGGATCAATTCCAACAGCAAAAACACTTATTTGGAAGATGATTTTGAACATATGATAATAAGGATGAGGGAGAATGAATTCCCATGGCTTTATTTATATGATGAATCACAAGATGTGGCGAAAGCTTATGGGGCTTTACGAACTCCACATTTTTTTGTTTTTGATAAAGACCGTTTACTTTTATACACTGGTCGAGGAATAGATAATCCGCGCGATCCTAGTAAGATAAAGGTGAATGATCTTGAAAGAACTTTAGAAGAACATTTATTAGGAAAACCAATAAGCGTACCAATGACCAATCCAATTGGGTGTAATGTTAAATGGGATGGGAAAGATGCACATTGGATGCCAAGTGAAGCGTGTGATTTAGTATAAAAAATGGTTTATATAAAAATATCATTATATTAAAAACCGCCCCTAATAAGAGGCGGTTTTCAGCTTTTCATTGGCAGGTTCCCTACACTATTCTATAAGTGCCGTTATTGTTGATACTTCGTTTGACTCATAAAAATACAGATCTTAGAATCGAATTATTGTCACACTATATCGCATTTACAGATTATACCTTTTATTCAATTTTAAAATCTTCTTTATTGCTAACTTTAAAATAAAAATTTCAATGAAGAAAATTATTTTACAGGGTATACCATATGATGGAAAATCATCATATCTTAAGGGTGTTAGTCTAGCACCTCCTCTCATCCGTGATAAGTTTTGGAGCAAGTCTTCCAATACATTTTCTGAAAACCATATTGATATTGGGAAATATATTAATGATATTGGAGACAAAAGAATAGATGATTATTTTGAAATTGAAAAAATTACTGCTAAGCATTTAGCAGCAAATAATAGGATACTTACTCTAGGTGGCGATCATTCTATCACTTATCCATTAATAAAAGCATATAGTAGGTTTTATGATTCATTTGACATTTTACAAATAGATGCTCATCCTGACCTATATGAAGAATTAGATAATGATAGATATTCGCATGCTTGCCCTTTTACAAGAATAATGGATGAAAAGCTCATTGGTCAGTTATTCCAAGTAGGAGTCAGGACTTGGACAACTCATCAGTTAGCACAAGCACATAAGTACAATATAGCAATACGCGAGATGAAAAACTTTTGTTTAAAAGATATAGCTGAGTTAAAAAATGATTTATATATTTCTTTAGATATTGACGCCTTTGATCCAGCATTTGCTCCGGGTGTTTCGCATCATGAATCCGGTGGATTAACATCACGACAAGTGATCAACATAATTCAAAGTATTAAGACTAGAATTATTGGCGCAGACATAGTTGAATTTAATCCCAAGAGGGATATGCAAGGAATTACAGCCACTTTAGCAGCTAAAATGATGAAAGAGATATTATCACAAATGGTTATAAATAAATAACGGTGTTACTTTATTAGAAAACCTAAACGTCGTTTTTTACCTTTAGACTGCCGGGTCGAGTTAGTAGATTCAACGGGAATAACATAGCCGTCCTGCTCTTGTATGCTTTCCAGTTAGAATAACGAGATAGAGAAGACTCTATCATCAGCATGTTAGTAAAAAATATTACAGACCATATCCATGCTAATATTGCCCATGGAATCCAGTGACCAACCATAAGTGCATACGAAGCATATAGCATAATCTCGCCCAAGTAATTGGGACGTCTGATATATTTAAACATACCATTCTCAATCAATCCTTGACGATACTTAAGCATATAGTATTTTTGACAGTCAGATACCATCATGATAACAACTCCAAGCGTATGCAAGCTGATACAAAACATCAACATGGGGTTAGATGGGGCTGGATGGCCAGTACCAAGTACATCTGAGATCAATAGATATGGGAATAGCCAATAAGGTCCCAATACAAAGAGGAACGACATCACAGCTCCCCCAAAAGTGATCTTTTTCTCCCAACCCGAGTCAGGGAATGTAAAATGTTTGAGTAACCAGCAGAAACCATAACTTCCATGAAGTGCCATATATACCCATGCGGCTGGAGAATAATTATCGTATATCATCATCAACAAGGCAACAAAGAAAAATGTACTAACCTTTTGAAAATTAATTACCCAGGCGAATTTTAGCACCTTGGGTCCCCCAAGGAAATCGTTACTGAAGTATGTATAAAGATTGTTCATTGTCCTTGCCAACATTGGGGCTTCCTGTTTTTTAACGGTATCCACGGTTTGCTCCTTATATTTTAAAAGTGATTAAAATCTTCCCACCTAATATTTGTTATTAATTACTCTCAAGCTCTGTATAAAACTACAAGAAGATCATTGTACTTTCAAATAATCGTATGGAAATGTCACGAAAGTAAAAACCGCTCCTTAATAGAGACGGTTTTTGCTATTTTAAAGGCAAATTTACTACACTATAGCTACACCAACCTGTAAGTGCTTGATAAATAGGACACTTCGTTGGGCTCATAACCTGACTTCCCACTATTATGGGTGAAATCATACCTAATTGGAACCTATTGTGTGGTGGGTGGTTTCCAGAATTGAATATTGAATATTTCAACGTATAGGAGGAACTCCAATATAGCGACTGACACAAAAATACCCATTATGGATACGTATTCTATGGACACGAGACATGTTTTGTCAACGATATAGCAGCGGACCTAGAATCCGTTGTCAGAAATGTTTAAAAATACTAATAGTATATTTTTACAAACTTTCGAAATAATTTTTGTACTTTCTCATTCATTGGGTACCACCATAATTCTTTTCTCATACCAAGACGGTCCTCACACACAGCCTGAATTTGACTAAAACTACGAATCCCTTCTATACCATATTGACGTCCAATACCGCTATTTTTCATACCCCCAAAGGGGAGACTCGGGAATACCAAACTTGCCATTACATCGTTTATACACACTGATCCGGCTTGTATTTGCTTGGCAATCTTTCTTGCTCTTTTTTTATTTCTTGAAAAAACTGACGCTGACAAACCATAAGTTGTATCATTTGCCATATTGATTGCCTCTTTTTCGTCCTTAACTCTCATTATTGAAATTTCAGGTCCAAAGGTTTCTGACTGCATTATCTTCATGTCATGATTAACATTTTCAATTACGGTAGGAGCAATAAAATACCCCCCTAAATCCTCCCTATCTTCACCACCAATACTAATGTCAGCTCCTTTATTCTTAGCATTATTGATATGATTTAATACTATTGCGTGCTGGCGGTCATCGACAAGCGATCCAATATCATTCTGATCTTTATTTGGGCCAAATTTAATATGTTTAATCTTTTTCTTGATTAACTCTATAAACTCATCTGCAACACTATCTACTACATACACTCTCTCAACCGATATACAAATTTGACCACAATTAGTCATACCACCCCAAATAGCAGCATTTGCAGCTCTTTCTAAATTAGCATCTTCCAATACAATCATAGGATCCTTACCACCAAGTTCCAAAAGTACTGGTTTCAACATCTTACCACAAACTGTAGCAATTTCCTTACCTACTTCAACACTTCCTATAAAATTAATCATATTAGTCTTTGGATTCCGCACTATTGAAGCTCCGATATTTCCATCACCAATTGCAATTTGAAACAAATCATCAGGTATACCTGCTTTTAAAAATATTTCATGAATTTTGATACCAATTAACGGGGTTAACTCGGAGGGTTTATAAATTACCGCATTCCCGGCCAATAATGATTCAGCTATTGGTAGCGAAGATAGAAAAAACGGAAAATTCCACGGTGTTATTATACCTATAGTACCATATGGAATATAATTAATGTAACCCCTTTTTGTTTTTATGATCCCCGGTTTCCTTTTTTCTATTTTTAAATATTTTGGTCCATTCTTAGATATAAATTTTAAATGCTCGAGTGCTGGAAAAATTTCATTAAAGGCTTCTGTATTAGTTTTGCCCGTTTCCTGTGCTAATAATTCATTAATATCATCAATATTTTTTACAATTTCTTTTCTGACTCGTATAATTAGTTTTGAACGGTATTTTAATGTTTTTTTCGACCAATCCTTTTGAGCAATGTTGGCCTTTTCTAAAATTGTTTCAAGGTCATTAATATCTGTTTTAGCGATTGTGCTAATTGGTTTTTTCGTGGCAGGATTATAACTCGTAATTAAATCAGGATTGGCTTTTGAATTGTATAAAATATTAGTCATTTTTACTCCAAAGTCACTATAATATGAAAGGAAGAATTACTATACTAACAAACCTACCGATAATGCTTATCAACTTAAGAATTATAACATTAAAGTAAAAATCATTTGAAAGACAGTTTCTTATGATTTCATAGTTAATACATTCTTATGGATGCGGTTACTATGTATAAACGCTCTATATTATCTTCGACAGAGCTATGGTCTTTTAAACCATTGCTGTACCATTCAATTAGAAAAGGGCACTATAAAAAGTGCCCTTTTCATTGACAGGTTCCCTACACTATCCCTACATTATTCTGTAAGTGCCTGATATACAGTGCACTTCGTTGGGCTCATAAGCCCTAGCTATCATTAAAAAAAGGATCATCTTATTCAATATAATTCGTATATTATTATTAATGAATACTATAAAAATGAAAAAATTATCAATAATACTATTATCATTTATTTTACTTAGTGCTTCTGATAATCTAGATGAAACAAAACTGTTAATTGAATATCTTGAGTGGGAAAATGGTGGTTATGTAAATAATATGGGAAAATGGATTATAAATGAAGCGGATATCAATTTTACAGAATATTTAGTATTAGATTTACGAAGTGCAAGCGACTTTGCTTTAACTCCGAATCCAATCCAAGGTGCGGTCAATACAACACTGGATGCAATGTTTGATTTAGTTGATAGTGCATCATCCAGTAAAATTCTTGTTACTAGTTATTCAGGGCAAACAGCATCTTTTGGCCATATGTTACTCCGTTTAAAAGGGTATGAGGCATATGTAATGAAGTTTGGAATGAGTTGGCATGATCAAAGTCTTGATAAATGGACAGATAATTGTTCCGATAAAAATGCTTGTGATTTAGTCAAATCGTTATCACCTGAATTGCCAACATTTGGTTTTCCTAAATTAAACACTGGCAAAAAAACAGCAGAAGCAATTCTTGATGAAAGAATTATAGCTGCTATAGCTCTTTGGGATACATTATTAATTAACGCTGACGAGGCAATAGGTTATAAAGATACTTTTAGCTTAATGAATTATTGGTCTGAAGCGGATTATCTTGAACATGGTCATATTGATGGTGCTTATCAGTTAACACCAGGTACTTTAACAGTAGCTGAAAATTTAAGCGCATTTGATCCAGTTGGAGTAAATATAATCTATTGCTACACAGGACAATCTTCAGCAGCAATCACCGCCTATTTAACAGTACTTGGCTATGATATTAAATCAATTAAATTCGGATTTAATAATATGCACTGGAGCAAATTACCTAATCATAAATGGCGAAAACCATTCGGTGATTAATTATATTAATTTTATTTTATCGACTTTTCATAAAACCGCCCCTAATAAGGGGCGGTTTTGCTTTTTATCAGCAGGTTTACTACATATTTCCTACATTATTCTGTAAGTGGTTGATATACAGGACACTTCGTTGGGCTCATAACCCAACTATAGTTAAAAATTAAAAATTTCGATATTTCGCATAATTGATTTTTTACGAACTATTAATTATTTATAAGGGTTTTATTCTTCATTTTAGACGTAGTTCTTATGCAATAAGACTATGAAATCCTTAGTGCCAAAAAAGTTAAAATATTTTAATAATGGTACTTTGATTTTGGTGCGAGTTTTGGTACTGCTTTATGGGTAAATATTGTCATAA